>Ga0137413_10000762_pt1 | contig 11472 bp, 8 predicted proteins | sample CZODoug2_1_16fun_FD_108280 | JGI IMG/M metagenome (GOLD analysis project Ga0137413, IMG submission 108280) | Vadose zone soil fungal communities from Angelo Coast Range Reserve, California, USA - CZODoug2_1_16fungal (Illumina Assembly) | ecosystem: Environmental > Terrestrial > Soil > Vadose... | reverse complement strand
GATGGCAGCAGCAACGGTGACGGCCATCACGTCGCCGATTGAGTTGGCCAGGCCATTCGATTTTCCGCGTTCCCTTGAACCGGTTTCTCCCCCTCCCCGTTTGGTGTTTGCGGCCGCCTGAGGCGCCGCTTTTTCCCCTCACGTTTGCTGACCAACCCAAGCTGCGGCTTGTATGCCGCACGGTAAATCCTTTTTGGGGAGAAATCTTGTAATGCGCAGAATTTGTTTATGTGTACTTTTTGTTTTGGCTCTCGCCGGAGCGAGTTTGGCCACTGTTTTTGGCACGGTGCGCGGTATCGTTCACGATCCTCAGCACCGGCCGGTTTCTGGAATACAAGTGGACCTAAAAGCGAAGGCATCCGAGTTCACGCTGAGCAACCACACGGACGACTCAGGGCAGTTTCACTTTGATGCTGTCCCCCTTGGCGAATATACGGTGGCGATCTCGGATCCGACCTTCGTCGCGGACCAGCAAATCGTTGCCGTTCTATCCGGCACGGCACCGATTTTGCATTTTGAGCTGCGCCTTCCTACACAGAACGAAACGGTGGTGGTCTCAGCTGAGGCGGGACAGGCCGAGACCGTCACGCCCACGACTCTCGTTGATCGCGTGCAAATCCAGGAAACGCCCGGCGCCTCGCGCGCCAACAGTATGGCCTCGATCACCAACTATGTGCCCGGGGCTTATGTTGTCCACGATCAGTTGCACATTCGCGGCGGCCATCAAGTGACCTGGCTGATTGATGGCGTCGCGATCCCCAACACCAACATCGCCAGCAACCTCGGCCCACAGGTCGACCCAAAAGACATTGACACGATGGAGGCGCAACGCGGGAGCTACTCCGCCGACTACGGCGACCGCACCTACGGCATATTCAACGTCGCGCCACGCACAGGATTCGAACGCAACAACGAAGCGGAGCTTGTTCTCAGTGCCGGCAACTACTATCAAACCGATGACCAACTCAACTTTGGCGGCCACACGAACCGGTTCGCCTACTACGCGAGCGTAAGTGGCAACCGCAGCAATCTTGGCTTGCAAACTCCCACCACAGCCGTCATTCACGACGCGGCCAATGGCTTCGGCGGTTTCACCTCGCTGATCTACAACGCGGATTCGCAGGACCAGTTCCGGCTAGTCGCGCAATTGCGGCGGGACTTCTATCAAGTTCCCTTCGACCCAAACGACGCAGGCACGCAAGGCCAGTTCCTCCGCGACGCCAACCGCGAGAACGACTCTTTCGTTACTTTTTCCTGGGTCCGGACCTTCAGTCCGGGGCTCATGCTCACGATCTCGCCCTTCTACCATTACAACAGCGCAAACTATCAAAGCACCTTGCAAGACTTTCCTAGTTCCGCAACCGAAGATCGCAGCTCGAAGTACGGAGGCGGACAGGCCACGCTTTCATGGATCAAGAACCGCAGCAACCTTCGAGTTGGACTCTATGGCTTCGCTCAGCAAGACGAGCAACTCTTTGGTCTGATTTGCCACGACGCCGCGCAGTGCGAGAACGTGGACCCGCCCGAGAGTCATAGCCCCAACGGATCGCTCGCGGCGGTCTACGCAGAGGAGCAGTTCAAGGCAACACCGTGGCTCACGCTGAATGCCGGCCTTCGCCAGACGCATTTTTCCGGCGGCGTGATTGAGAATGCTTCCAGTCCGCGAGTGGGTGCTTCTTTGCGAATTCCCAAACTGAACTGGGTTTTCCGCGCCTTCTACGGACATTTCTATCAGGCCCCGCCTTTGCTGACCGTTTCCGGGCCGCTCTTGCAAGCCGCCAACAATCAGAACTTGGGCTTCATTCCGCTGCACGGTGAGCGCGATGAGGAGCACCAGTTTGGGGTAACGATTCCCTTTCGCGGCTGGACGCTCGACGCCAGCAATTTCCTCACCCGCGCCGAAAATTTCTTTGACCACAACAATTTCAACAACTCCGACTTGTTTTTTCCCATTACTATCCAGGGCGCACGCATCAACGGCTGGGAGCTCACGCTCCGCTCTCCGCAAATCCATCATCGCGCCCAGTTCTACTTAACTTATTCGAATCAGCTGGCGCTTGCGTTTGGCAACATCAACGGCGGCCTGACTGACTTTTCCTTTGGTGACGGTTTCGGTCTCCTCGATCACGATCAGCGCAACACTTTGCATCTCGGCGCGCGCTACGATCTACCATTCCATTCCTACGCCTCGACGGACGTGTATTACGCTTCCGGCTTCACCAACGGGGACCCCACGGTTCCCGGCGATCATCTGCGACCGCACACCACGTTCGATCTTTCTCTCGGTAAGCAGTTCGGCGAAAGATTCTCCGCCAACTTGCAAGGCATCAATGTGGCCAATCGCCGCGTCCTACTCGACAACAGTTTTACGTTTGGCGGAACGCACTATCTGAATCCGCGCGAAATTTTTGTTCAATTGCGGTACCGTTTTCACTACTGAATTTCGCGAGGCTCCGCGTGCAGGCTGTTCAGGAAACGAAAAAACTCTTTCGTCTAACGCGTTTTGGCATGGTCAATTGTTTCCAGCAATGCGGGAAAATGCTAAACTGACGTGACATTCCAACGGCGATGGAGTTCGCCATAACCGCCCCGCTGACCTTCGCCGGGGCTGATGACTCCTGGCAGCTTGGCGCCAGGAGTTTTTTGTTTGTGAATGCTTTGGCCCTATCTGCCGGCGCTCTCGGACAGGCTGTGGATTGGAGAAGATTTGCGTCTCACGTTGATTGCGGTTTTTGGGGCCATTGGCACGCTGGCACGCTACGGCCTTCAGGGCGTGGTGCAAATCCGCGCGGCGAGCACGTTTCCCTATGGCACGCTGCTGGTTAATTTGTCCGGCTGCTTCCTGCTTGGATTGATCGGCCAATTCACTCTGAAGCACCTGGTGATTTCGCCGGACTGGCGCGTGGCCATCGCCGTCGGCTTTTTTGGCGGATACACAACCTTCTCTAGTTTCGGTTGGGAAACCGCCAAAATGTTGGAAGACGGTGAGTGGGCCCGCGCGTCGGCTTATGTGGGAGCCAGCGTGGTAGTCGGCCTGCTCCTCAGCGCCGCCGGAATTCGCCTGGCCAACAAGTTCTAGTCCGGCCCGCAGCACAGAGAATCGCAGGGTTGCCAGTCACCGGTCACGATTCACCAGTCACGAGGTTCACCAATGAGCCACGAAAAGTTCGAAGGCGAGCGCACCTTGATGCGCATCCACATCGGCGAATCCGACAAATGGCACGGCAAGCCGCTGCACGAAGCCATCGTGGAGATGCTCCGCAAAGACGGCTTCTCCGGGGCAACCGTGCTGCGCGGCGTCGGTGGCTACGGCGGCTCGAGCATTTATCACACCGACAAACTGCTCCGCCTCTCGCAAGATCTCCCGATCATTCTCGAAGTCATCGAGTCGGTTGAGCGGATCGAAAAAATTCTCCCCCGCCTCGACGAAATGGTTGAAGGCGGCCTGATCACCCTAGAAAAGGTCCGCGTCATCCTTTACCGCGCAGCTAAGAAATAGCTTTGGCGTGCGGCAACTCGCTGCCGCTTTTCCGCCTGCCACTATGATTCATTTTCGCAGCTGGCAAGAAATCCGCGTCTCGCAGCAGGGATCTTTCAACTCCTAACGTTCAACTGTAAACTGCTGTGGCATGGCTGACGTCCGAGAAAAACAACCCTGGCTCAATGGCACGGTCGTGGGAGTTGGCCTCACCAGCTTGTTCAGCGACTGGAGCCACGAGACCGCCACAGCTGTGCTTCCGGCGTTTTTGGCCGCGATCGGCGCAGGCCCTGCCTGGCTTGGCGCCATCGAAGGCATCTCTGACGGACTCTCCAGCTTCGCAAAGCTCACCTCCGGCCACTTAACTGACCGCTTGAAACGCCGCAAGCCGCTCGCCGTTTTTGGCTACGCTTTCACTGCCCTTGCTACCGCATCGTTCGCCTTCGCCACGCACGCTTATCAGGTGCTTTTCGCCCGCGCCGCCGCGTGGTTAGGACGCGGAGTGCGTTCACCCGCGAAGAAAGCCTTGCTCGCGGCTGACGTCCCGCCCGGCGCCTACGGCCGCGCGTTCGGCCTTGAGCGCCTCATGGACACCGTCGGCGCCATCGCCGGCCCCCTCACCGCGCTTGGGCTCCTCGAAGTCACCGGCCATTCGTACCGTAAAGTTTTTCTTTGGACTCTCTTGCCGGGCATGACCGCCGTAGCGTGCTTCTGGCTTCTCGTTCGCGAGCGCCCTACCGGTCCAAAGCCACCGCGTTCTTTCCTGATCGGGCTGAAGGCCCTCCCACCTCCGTTTCGTCGGCTGCTGATGGCCGTGGGCATTTTTGGCGCCGGTGATTTCTCGCACTCGCTGCTGATTCTCTACGCCACGCGCATGCTCGCGCCAGCACACGGCATGGCGCGGGCCGCCAGCGTCGCTGTCGGCCTCTATACGCTCCACAACGTTTGCTCAGCCGGTTCCGCCTATGCAAGCGGCTGGCTCAGCGACCACGTCCCCAACCGCAAAGCCGTGCTTGCCGCAGGCTACGCTCTTGCGGGAGCCACGGCGATTCTACTTTGTACCGGTACACATTCGCTGGGACTGCTCGCTGTGATTTTTATCCTGGCTGGTCTTTATGTCGGAACGGAAGAGCCTCTCGAAGACTCCCTGGCCGCCGAGATTGTCTCCAAAGAACAGCACGGAATGGCCTTCGGCACTCTCGCTGCCGTGAATGCCGTCGGCGACTTTGCCTCCAGCCTCCTGGTCGGCTCGCTATGGAGCGCCTTCGGCGTCCAGACGGCTTTTGCTGGCTCCGCGCTCCTCTTTGTCATCGGTGCTATATTAATTCTCCGGCTTCGCTGAGATTTTCATTAGGACTTCGTCATGCCCGACGACTCCAAACCCACTCCCCGCGACTTTCTCGCTGTTGAGCGCACCTTTCTCGCCTGGATTCGCACCGGCCTCGCACTTATGGGCCTCGGCTTCGTTCTTGCACGCTTCGGGATATTCTTGCGAGAGTTCAGCCTGAATCAGCCCAGCCTTTCGCCTCCATCATCCGGCCTCTCCCTGTGGTTTGGTACCGCGCTGATATTGCTCGGGGTGCTGGTCTGCCTGCTCTCGCTAGTCCGTTATCGGAAGTTATTGCAGCAACTTCAGCAGTCCGAGGCCCTGCTCTCGCGCCCCTCAATGATGGCCATGATGGCCGCCCTGCTGCTCGCCATTCTGGGCGTGGCAATGGCCATTTATCTGATTTCTGTTAAACCCATTGCGGGGAATAATTCATCTGAAGCTCAGGAGATTTCCATGGCACTGAGTCCTGAACCTGGCATTCTTCGCATTCCCAGCAAACTTTCCGTTGACGCAACCGTCGCCCGACTGCAAGCAATCCTGCAAACCAAGGGCGTGAAGCTTTTCACCATTGTTGACCATAGCGGGGAAGCCGCCAGTGCCGGCCTGAAAATGCCAAATACCAAGCTGCTGATTTTCGGAAACCCCAAAGCGGGCACGCCGCTGATGCTGGCTTCACCCAGCCTGGCACTGGATCTGCCACTGAAGATTCTCGTCGCCGAAGACGCCACCGGCAAAGTCTGGATCACCTACAACGCCCCCGCCTATCTCCAGGCGCGCCACAATCTTCCGGCCGAACTGCTCCCCAATATCGCCGTCATCGAATCGCTTGCCGCCAAAGCCGCCGAATAGATACTTTTTCCCGGGAAGCTTGGCGAACCTGTGTTCTCTTGTGTGAATCCCACATTTTCCATATTGCGCTCTAAAACGCCGCATGCTACCGTGAGCGAATAAAAGGCGAATTGACTGACGCTTGGGCCTGAGGCCTTTTTGGAGCTACTTTTCATGGCGGAATCGCTGGCTGTTCGTAGATCGAGCATCCCAACATCGCTTACCCGCGTCCACGAAGTCCTCGACGCCTTTGCCGAACGCGACTACAACGGCGAACTCTTGACTGCCTTGCGCCATTTTCCAGCGCGCGAGGCCCAGTGGGCGGACTTCCCCGCTTGGGTGCATCCCGACCTTGCTGCCGCCTATGCCGCCAAGGGCATCCGCCGCCCGTACACGCATCAGGCTGAAGCAGCCGAAGCCGTCCACGCCGGGAAAAATGTCGTCATCGTCACGCCGACGGCCTCCGGCAAAACTCTCTGCTACAACCTGCCGGTATTGAACGCCACGCTCGAAAATTCCGACAGCCGCGCGCTCTACCTCTTCCCGACCAAAGCTCTCGCCCAAGATCAACTCGCCGAACTCCATGATCTCAACCAGCGGCTCGACAATCGATTCGGCGTTTTCACGTATGACGGCGACACACCCGCCGACGCGCGCAGGTCCATCCGCGAAAAAGGCCACGTCGTCCTGACCAATCCGGACATGCTGCACACTGGAATCCTCCCCCACCACACACGATGGACGCGACTGTTCGAAAATCTCCGGTATATCGTCCTCGACGAGTTGCACACCTATCGCGGCGTATTCGGAAGCCACTTGTGCAATGTGCTGCGCCGTCTTCGCCGTATTGCACGCTTTTATGGGCGCGATCCGCAATTCATCTGTTGTTCGGCGACCATCGCTAATCCGGGCGAACTCGCTTCGCGGCTTATCGAATCCGAAGTCGAAGTGCTCAACGCCAACGGGGCGCCCGCGGCGGAGAAAACTTTCGTTTTCTACAATCCACCCGTCGTGAATCGCGCGCTAGGCATCCGCCGCAGTTACATCAATGAATCCTCGCGCGTCGCACAGGAATTTCTGAAGCGTGATCTGCAAACCATGGTCTTCGCCAATTCGCGGCTGCACACGGAAATCCTTTTGACCTATTTGCAACAGGCAAATCCGCAGTTGCCGGGCAAGCCGGATACCATTCGCGGCTATCGCGGTGGCTATTTGCCCAACGAACGACGCGAAATCGAGCGCGGCCTGCGCGACGGGAAAATCCGCGGCGTGGTTTCGACCAGCGCGCTGGAACTCGGCATTGACGTCGGCTCTCTCGATATTGTAGTGATGGCCGGATATCCCGGCACCATCGCCGCTACGTGGCAACGCGCCGGCCGCGCGGGACGCCGCAGCGGGAGTTCCTGCGCCGTGCTGGTGGCTTCGTCGTCGCCGCTGGATCAATTCATCGTTCGCCATCCGGACTATTTCTTCGGCAACACACCGGAGCGCGCCTTTATCCAGCCCGACAATCTGGAAATCCTGATCAATCATCTGAAATGTGCCGCGTTCGAATTGCCTATCTCTACGAACGACAAATTCGGCGATGTCGATCTCCCCGATCTTTGCTCGCGGCTCGCCGAAGCTGGCTATCTGCATCTAGCAGGCGACAATTATCACTGGACGCAGGAAGCGTATCCCGCCGACACGATCAGCCTGCGCTCCGTGACCAGCGACAATTTTGTGATCGTCGACATCACAGGAGCGCCCACCGTCATCGGCGAAGTCGATTTTCCCAGCGCGCTGGTATTTCTCCACGAAAAGGCCATCTACATTCATGGCGGCCAGCAACACCACGTCGAGCATCTCGATTTCAAGGAACGCAAAGCCTACGTCAAGCGCGTCGACGCCGACTACTACACCGACGCCGTCCGCTACACCCAAGTCCGCCCCCTCGAAATCGCTGCCACCAAACACTGTGCGGGCGACCAACGAGAGGAACACTCGTATTCCCATGGCGATGTCCTCGTTCGCTCCCAAGTCGTCGGCTTCAAGAAAATAAAGTTTTTCACCAACGAAAATATCGGCGACGGCAAACTCGAGCTACCCGAAAATGAAATGCACACCACTTCTTACTGGATCACCCTCGAGCGCCCGCTCCTAGAATCCCTGCCCTTCACCGTCAGTGAACGCCAAAGCGGCATGTTCGGCCTTCTGCACGCCCTCGAATCCGTCGCTACGCTTCTCCTCATGTGCGACCGCCGCGACCTCGGCACCGCCATTGGCGAGCGCCCTCCCGCTCCTGACTCCAACTCCTACGGAGCAGGCGCACAGCAGGATTCGCCTCATCTCGGGACGATTGAAAATTTCACCACGACGCGCATGCACGACGTTATCTCGTCCAATCCCAAAGAATTTTTCGAGCCAAACCTCTACCTCTTTGACGCCTACCCCGGCGGCATCGGCTTTTCCGAGCCACTCTTTCGAACGCACGGTCTCCTCGTTCAAAAAACCCGCGAACTTATCGCCGCGTGCTCCTGCGAGCAAGGCTGCCCGTCCTGCGTTGGCCCTGCCGGTGATCTCGCACCGCGCGCAAAAGAAGCCGCCCTCGCCATCCTTGACAGGTTGTGCGACTAGATGCCTGCACCCGACAAATTTTCGCTTCTCACCGCGCTGAAGTCCTCCCGGCTCATGCCCGCGCGCCCCGCGGCGATTCGAACGCCCGGCGACGATGATGCCCTCGGCCGTTTACTAGGTGCGGGAGTCGCAACCAATCATTTTGGCGAGCACCTCGCCATTCGAAACTGGTTCTCCACACCCGAATTTGCCGAGCCTTCACCCGCGACTCTCGAACTGCTTTCCCGCACGCGCGACGAATTGGTCTCGCGCAAAACCCGCGCAGCGCTTGAAGATCCGGAAAAATGGCTCTTCCTCGACACGGAGACCACCGGCCTGGCGGGCGGCACCGGCACATACGCCTTCCTGATTGGTCTCGCGTCGTGGGATGCGGGCGGATTGCAAGTCGAGCAATTCTTTATGCGCGATTTTGCGGAAGAACATTCGCTGCTGCAGGAATTGACTCAGCGTATCGCGGAACGGCCCGTGCTCGTTACCTTCAACGGGAAATCCTTCGATTGGCCGCTACTCGAAAGCCGCTTCACGATGACGCGCTCGATCGCCGTGCCAAAGCTTGCAGCGCATCTTGACCTGCTGCATCCCGCGCGCGCGCTTTGGAAGCTGCGCCTCGGTTCCGTGCGGCTCGTGGAACTGGAGCGCCACATACTGGACGCGCCGCGCCTCGGCTGGCATCGCGAGAACGATGTTTCTTCCGCGCTCATCCCGCAATTTTATTTTGATTATTTGCGCGGCGGACCTGCCGAGCCGCTGGCCGGCGTCGTGCGGCACAATCAGATGGATTTGCGCGGACTCGCGGCGCTCTTTGGCAAGATCAATGAAATGCTTTCGGAGTCATCCGGCGCTGTGAACGGAGTCGAAAGCCTCGACCTCTTCGGGCTCTCAAGGTTCTTGCAGCGGCGCGGAGAAGATGATCGCGCGCATTCTGCTTGCTCACAAGCTCTGGCCATCGGGCTGCCCGCGGAATTCCGTCCCAAGGCGCACCGCGAACTTGCCCAGATGGCCAAGCGCCGCGGCGAACACGCTCAAGCCGCGGAGATTTTGCTGGAAATCATCGCCGATCCGCACGACGGCCTTCATGCCTGCGAACAACTTGCCATTTATTACGAACGCCACGCCAAAGACCTGGTTAAAGCCGTTCAATTCTCCGAACTGGCAATCGCCACGTTGCGGCGCCAGCGCGCCAACTCGCGCGACCTTCTTATTGCCGCCCGCCTTGCGCGGCTAGAGCAAAAGTTCCTGCTGCGTCTCGCGCGCCTGGAGAAAAAATCGCTGCCGTCTTCTCCGGCACGGCCCCAACGTGCTCGGGCGGCTGCGGCGCTAAAGGCCAACTCAGCTCTTTGGTGAAGGCGTCGAAGGTTTTGCGGGCGGCACCCTCCATGGTCACACACTCATTTCCCAAACAATCCAGGAACACGCCTCCATCCGGAGTATCGAATGAAAAAAAGTTTGGGCGGCGGAGCAAATTCGAGCGCTCCGCGTATTTCTTCTCCAGCGCTTCCGAATATTGGCCGAAGAACCGCACCGCGTGCTCTTCGCCATCCAAGTGCAGCCTGGTCACCAAGACAAGCTTCTTGGTTTGTTTCTGCTCGAACACGGCGTAACGGTCGCCGTCCCATGCCGCCGCCAGCGTCTTGGCCCGGTCCTCCTCCAAGAATTGCTTCAGCACTTCCTTCCAGCCGTATTCTCCCATGATGTTTTCATCGAGCTTTGTCCAGCTGCTGCCGAGCAGTTTCTCCAGCGACGGCAACACTACCGTCTTAGGAATTCTTCCCGAGCGGTATAGTGCCGGGTGCAGAACCTGCTGAGTGGAAACGGGCGGTTTTTCAAACACGCCCGGCAGCGCGGCCCAGCCCGCATTTTTCAAAATCGCCGCCGAGAATGACAGTCCGCCGATGTAAGGGAAAATCAGAGTGTCCTTGAGAAACGGTGGGGCTTTTTGCAGCGTCGGCGTGCTGCCCAGGTCGCCAATCAACATGCTGGGATCGAAATCCGGCAAATCCTTCAGCGAGCGGCCCGTACTCAGCATCAGGTAATCAACCATGGCGGCCATGGCGCTGCCTTCGAGCACGGCATCGCGCGCCAGCTCGGCGTCTTCATTGGGACGGGCGGCCTTTACCCATGGCTCGATCTTGAAATGCTGGTCCTCGAGCGCGTGAGTCAATTCATGGGCCATCACCATGCGCTGATCATCGAGCGGGCTCCAGTCCGCGATGTAGAACTCCTGCGTTTTGGGATCGTAGAGCCCCTCGACCTGCTCGGTAAGCACATCGACCATAAAAGCGTCAAGATCGAATCCCTTGGGAAGCAGGCCGAAGGCCTCCGCGCTACGCTGGTCGGCGTAGCGCTCCGCGGCATTCTTTTCTTCGTTCATCTGCTTGATGACGTAAGCACGGATTTCCTCGCGCGAGCGCAGCGATTTTTTCAACGGCGTCATCAATTTCAGCCCGGTGATTTGGCTCATCTGCCCAAGCACTTCATCGGCGGCCGCAATGAAATCGGCATCGGTGGTGGCCTTCGAACCTCCGGAGGGAGGAGCGACACTGGATTGCTGCGCACGCGCCGCGATGCTACCTAGGATGAGGGTGAAGCCCAGGATAACGGCACGCAGCGCAAAATAGTATTGTCTTAGATGAAGGGTCATATCCGTTTCAGAGTATCAGAATCCCGTAGAGCTGTCTGAGGCTTGGAAACGAATGGGAGCGGTGACTAACGAATAATCAAGCTGGGTTTATTCGGTAAGCTTCGTGCGAGCAGGAATGGCTGCTTCTAAGGTGTAGAATTTCAGTGTTTGTATCAGGAGGCCATATGCATGGACGGTGGGGGAATTCGAGGTGGACGCTGATTTGGTGCGCGGCGTTTTGCGCATTCCTGTTGGGAGCCAATTTCATAGCGGCGCAGGCACCTTCGCCAGCGCTGCTGGTGCTGGAGAAGAGTGACAGTACGCTGGCGATTGTCGATCCGGCAAGCCTGCAGGTTGTGGCACGCGTGCCCGCGGGGCCGGATCCGCACGAAATCGTCGTATCCGCGGATGGCAAGCTGGCCTACATCTCGAACTATGGCGGTAACGACAGCACTCTGAACACGATTTCCGTTGTCGACCTGGCCGCGCCGAAGGCACTTCCGCCGATCAATCCCGGAGGCTTGCGCTCCGCGCATGGCTTGGCGTTCGCCGGTGGCAACCTTTATTTCAGGGCGCAAACCAACAAAGTGATTGGGCCCT
>Ga0137413_10000761_pt1 | contig 11474 bp, 8 predicted proteins | sample CZODoug2_1_16fun_FD_108280 | JGI IMG/M metagenome (GOLD analysis project Ga0137413, IMG submission 108280) | Vadose zone soil fungal communities from Angelo Coast Range Reserve, California, USA - CZODoug2_1_16fungal (Illumina Assembly) | ecosystem: Environmental > Terrestrial > Soil > Vadose... | reverse complement strand
CGCCGCCACCCGGAGCGGAGCCCGAGCTGCTGACCCACCTCGATGCCCCGGCTGCCCATGCCGTGGCGCGTGGACAGCGTCCGCCCCCGGCCCCGCCAGGCCGGCGGGTTCGGCCCACCCGGATCGAGCCCAGCCCTCGGTCGCCGCGCGGCGCGGGTGGTCCGCCAGGAACCGTGCCACCCCGCCGAGGCGGGGGAGGGGGCGGCGGAGGCCCCCATGGCGGCGGCCTGCCGAAGCGCTCCGGCTGGGGCCGGTTCCGTCGCGTGCTGTTGGTGCTGCTCGGGCTGTTCGTGTTCGGTCCGATCGTGGCGTTCGCGATCGGCTGGTTGGTGTTCGCCCTGCCCACCCCCGACGACGTGGCGAGCAGCCAGGTGGCCGTGGTGAGCTACTCGGACGGCTCGGAACTGACCAAGATCGTGCCGAGCGGAAACGTGAACCGCACCAAGGTGAGCCTGTCCCAGGTGCCGCAGTCGGTGCGCTACGCGGTGATGAGCGCGGAGGACCGCTCCTTCCTGTCCAACCCCGGGTTCGACATCATGGGCATCGGCCGCGCGGTGTGGAACCAGCTCACCGGTGGGCGAGGTGGCGGCTCCACCATCACCCAGCAGTACATCAAGATCACCACGGGCCAGGACCAGTACTCGCTGTTCCGCAAATACCGGGAGATCGTGCTTGCCGCGAAGATCTCCAAGGAGTACTCCAAGGACCAGATCCTGGAGGACTACCTGAACACCATCTACCTGGGCCGAGGTGCCTACGGGATCCAGGCCGCGAGCCAGGCCTACTTCGGGGTCGACGCCGACCGGTTGAACTTCTCCCAGGGCGCCCTGCTCGCCGGGATGATCCAGTCGCCGTCCCGCTGGGATCCGGCGAAGAACCCGGCCAAGGCCACCGACCGGTGGAACTTCGTGCTGGACGGCATGGTCACCCAGCACTGGTTGAGCGCGTCCGACCGGGCCGGCGCACGGTTCCCCAACACCATCGCGCCCAAGCCCCCGGCCGGCGGCATCCCCACCGACGCGCGGGGCCACATCTACACCCAGATCAAGGCGGAGCTGGAAAGCAAAGGGATCAGCGAGCAGGAGCTCAACCAGGAAGGCCTGAAGATCAGCACGACGATCGACCCGGCGCTGCAGAAACAGGCCCAGACGGTCTCGGACAAGGTAATGCGGGCCCAGCCGTCCAACCTGCGCAGCGCGCTGGTCTCGATCGACCCGCGCACCGGCGGCGTGCTGGCCTACTACGGCGGGGAGAACGGCGTCGGGCTGGACTACGCCCAGGTGCTCAAGCAGCCCGGCTCCTCGTTCAAGCCGTTCGTGATGGCCGCCGCGCTGGAGCAAAACCCGCCGGTCGGGCTGGGCACCACCTACGACGGCTCCTCGCCGCAGACCATCGCCGGCCAGACGGTGGCCAACTCCGACGGGGACAGCTGCGACAACTGCGACCTGAAGCAGGCGATGACGCAGTCCATCAACACGATCTTCTACCAGCTCGCGGTACAGGTCGGGCCGGGCGCCGTGGCCCGCGCGGCGCACCAGGCGGGCATCCCCAGTGAGCTGCTGCCCAATCCCACCGCCGGTATAGCGTTGGGCGACAAGGAGGTCCACCCGGGGGACATGGCGGCGGCGTACGGCACGTTCGCCAACAACGGCATATACCATGCCCCGCACATGATCACCAAGGTGGAGACGGCGGACGGTCGGGTGCTCTACGACGGCGGCACCGACCCGGGTCAGCAGCGGCTGGACCAGCAGGTGGCGCGCAACGTCACCGAGTCGATGATCGACGTGGCTCGTTCGTCACGGATCGGGCTGGCCGACGGGCGCCCGGTGGCGTCCAAGACCGGCACCACGCAGAGCCGGATCTCCGGGCAGAACAACGACGCATGGACCGTCGGGTACACCCCGTCCATCACCACGGCGGTCTGGGTGGGTACCGACGACAACTCGCCGATCAAGACCTCCGGCGGCAGCCCGATCTACGGCCGGATGGTGCCTGGCTCGATCTGGCAGCAGTTCATGACCGCCGCGCTGCGCGGCAAGCCCAAGGAGCAGTTCAACAGGTTCGAGCCGCTGGGCACGCCACCGGGTGATGAGTTCAGCGACGCAACCTCCAGCGCGAACTCGGACAGTTCGGACAGCAACAGCAGCGATCGGCGCAGCCGTAACGACCTGTTCGGCGGCCAGGACCCGTGTGACTTCGTGTCGTGCGACGACAACGGGAATCCGCTCGGCGGCCTGACCGGCCGGCGCGGCAACCGCGACAGCAGTAGCAGCAACGACAGTGGCAACAACGGCAACGGCAACAACTGACGACAGAGCAGTGGTGTCGAGCGATCCGCAACCGCCGGCGCGGGTGGCGCCCACCTGGACCGAGCCGTTGGCAATCACCGCCAGTGCGGTGATCGGTGGCCCGCTGGGCAGGCACGCGATGGTCGGCCGGTCGCGATTTTGGACACCGCTGCGGGTGATCCTGCTGGCCGCCGTGCTGACCCTGTCCCTGGGCTGGCTGGTCAAGGCGCCGTGCCTGCAGCAGCACCCCGGTCCGACCGGCCGGCTGGTGCTGGACTGGCAGGCCGACCGGCAGTACGTGGCGATGTGTTACACCGACATCGTCACGATGCCCGCCGAGGACCGGCTGACCAGCCACGAGCTCCCCTACCAGGCGCGCTGGAATGACCCGACGGCCCCGCCCGGCGACCAGCTGCGCTATATGGACTACCCGGTGGTGACCGCCTACTTCCTGTGGGCGGCGGCCAAGTCGACCATGTACTACCTGTCGCACCTGGCCGGCGCCGGCCTGCCCGGCGGGTTGCCCGAGGTGGTGTTTTTCGACCTGGTGGCCGCCTGTTTCGCCGCGCTGTGGCTGGTGGTGGTGTGGACGGTGCGTCGGCAACGTCCTGAGCGACCGTGGGACGCGGTGTTGGTGGCGATCTCCCCGCTGGCCCTGCTGCAGGTATTCACCGGTACCGACGCGCTCGCGGTGGCCGCCTCGGCGGGCGGGCTGTACGCGTTCTCCCGGGGCCGGTCGGTGCTGGCCGGGGTGCTCCTCGGGCTGGCTACCGGGGCCAAGTTGTACGCCGTGCTGCTGCTGTTGCCGCTGCTGCTGGTCGGTCACCGCCGAAGGCAGCTCGGGCCGGCGTTGCACACGGCGATCGCCGCCGGGCTGACCTGGTTCGCGGTCAACGCTCCGTTCGCGGTGCTGTTCACCCCCGGATGGCTGGAGCCCTTCCGGAACGGCATCCGGGGCGGTCCGGAGCCGGACTCGCTGTACTTCGCGCTGAGCTACTTCACCGGCTGGCTGGGGTTCGACGGCGCGCTGCCGCCAGGGCTGACCCCGGTGCGGCTCAACCTGGTGGCCCTCGGGCTGTTCGCCCTGTGCTGTGCGGGGATCGCGGTGCTGGCCGCGCGGGCACGTCGGCCGCCCCGGGTGGCCAGCCTGTGTTTCCTGGTGGTGGCCGCCGCGCTGCTGCTAAACAAGTCGTGGAGCCCGCAGTTCTCGCTGTGGCTGGTGCCGCTGGCGGTGCTCGCGCTGCCCCGGTGGCGACTGCTGCTGACCTGGATGACGGTGGACGCCCTGGTCTGGGTGCCTCGGATGTACTTCTACCTCGGCGCCGACAACAAGGGCCTGCCGGCCGATCCGTTCCTGGCGGTGGTGTTGCTGCGCGACGCGATGGTGGTGCTGTTGGCCGTGCTGGTGATCCGCTCGGTGCTGCACCCGGAGACCGACCCGGTCCGGGCGCTCGGTGCGGACGATCCCGACTGGCCGCGGCCGAAGCGCCGCGACGGGCCGGTGCCTCCCACGCCGGCCGCCGCCCCGGAGGCCGCGCGGACCAGCGCCTGAACCTCACCGGCCGTCGGGGCAATCCGGGTCGTCGGGGCTGTCGGGGCTGTCGGGCGCGCCGGGCGCGGCGAACCAGGTGCGCATTGCGTGGCCCAGCTGCTCGAGGTCCGGCGGGTGATCAGGTCCGCACGCCCAGGCGACCACTCCGTCCGGGCGCAGCAGCACACCGCTCAGGTCGTGGCGCGCCAACCCGGCCGGCACCAGTTGAACCCGGGAAGCCCACGGCGCGGCCGCCTGGGCCACCTCCGGGGCGTGGGTCGGCGTGAGCAGCACCGGGTCGCCCTCGGCGGTGTGTTGATAGAGGCGGTCCGCGCCGAAGACCAGGTCCGGGCAGTGCTGTCCGACGAGGTCGTGGTCGGCGGGCTTGTTGTAGGGCAGCCGATACCGGGTGTGCGGCCCGTTGAGCAGTTCGGCCAAGTAGGCGTTCACCGCCGGGATGTCCATCAGCTCGCTGACGATGTCGCGCAGGGCCTGGTGATGCGGGCCCGGCGAGAGCAGCGCGGACTGCGCACGGGTGTTGTGCAGCACGGCGGCCGCCACCGGGTGCCGCTCGGCGGTATAGGTGCCCAGTGGCCCGTCGTCGCCTCGGCGCACCGAGGCGGCCAGCTTCCAACCCAGGTTGACCGCGTCCATCAGACCCAGGTTGAGCCCCTGGCCCCCGTTCGGCGAGTGCACGTGCGCGGCGTCGCCGGCCAGCAACACCCGCCCCAGCTGGTACCGCTCGGCCTGCCGGGCGTGGTCCAGCACCCGGCGAGGCTCGCGGATCGCGGTGATCGCGACGTCCACGCCGGCAACCCGCCGCACGCTGGCCGCGAGCTCCTCGGGGGTCAGCGGGCCGCCCCGGTCTTCCGGGATCGCACTGAACTCGGTGGTGCCCAGGATGCCGACCCCGGACCCGTCCAGGCTGTGCATCAGGCTGCCGGTGTCCCGCTGCCCCGGCGGCGGAACCGCATCCGGATCGGCCAGCTCCACCTGGGCCGCGCGCATGATCATGAACGGCTCGGTGCCCGGGAACTCGAACCCGGCCAGCTTGCGCACCGGGGAGCGGCCTCCGTCGCAGCCGACCAGGTAGCCGGCGGTGACCTGGCACCGCCCGGTCGGGGTGTGCACCGTGGCGGTGACCGAGTCGGGGTCCTGGCGCAGCGCGGTGAGCTCGTGCTCGCGGAGCACCGGCACCCCCAGCTCGGCCAGCCACCGGCCCAGCAGCTGCTCCAGCTCCGGCTGCCAGATGAAGGTGTACGTCCGTTCCGGCTCGTCGGCGGGCACCAGGTCGATCTTGTGGAGCCACGCGAAGTGCCCCTTGTCGCTGCCGTGCGCGGCGCGGAAGTCGGCGAAGCCGCGCTCGTGGTGCGCGGCGAGCTGGGCGCCCAGGCCCCGTCGGCGCAGCGCCTCGGTGGCCAGTGACCCCATGCCCCTGGCCTTCTGCTCGCGGGTCGGTTGGGCCAGCCGCTCGATCACCGTGGGGCGCACCCCGGCCAGCCGGAGCTCGGCGGCCAGCAGCAGGCCCACCGGTCCGGCGCCGACCAGCAATACCTCGGTTTCCATCCCCCACCCCTAAACGAGACCGCCCGGTCTACCCAGAAACTAGACGAGACGGTGCAGTCTTGCGAACGGATATGCTGCGGCCGTGCACGAGCAGCAACCCGAGCCGGATCGAAGAGTTGAGCCGGAGCGGGAACCGGAGCCGGAGCGGGAACCGGAGCCGGAGCGGCGACGGGAAAGGCGCAGGTCGCCGGTGAAGCACCGCGCCATCCTGGACGCCGCCGTCGAGGTGTTCTGCGCCCAGGGCTACGCCAGGACCAGCGTGGATGCGATCGCGGCGGTGGCCGGGGTGGGCAAGCAGACCGTCTACGGGCACTTCGGCGACAAGGAGCGGCTGTTCCTGGCCGCGGTGGACCACGCCCGCGCCGGATTCCGCCCGGACCGCGCCGAGCTGATCCCCGACACCGGTGACCCGAGAGCCGACCTCACCGCGATCGGCCAGCGCATCCTGGAGATCGCGCTCGACCCCGCCGTGTCCGCGCTGCACCGGCTGACCATCGCCGAACTGCCGCACCACCCCGAGCTGCAACGGGCCTGGCGGGAGGGCGCCGAACCAATCATGGACACCGGGCTGGCCGGCTACCTGCGAGCCCGGCACTCCGCCGGCACGCTGTCCGTGCCCGACCCGGTGGCGGCCGCCCGGCAGTTCGCCTACCAACTGATCACCGAAGCCAGGGTAGCCACCGCATACGGCACCCAACCGCTGGCCGCGCCGATGCGCCGGGACATCGCCGCGCGCGCCGCCGACCTGATCGTGCGCGCCTACCGACCGGAAAGCCCGTGAGTGGTATTGGTCGCCAGAGCGACCAATACCACTCACAGGTCACCAGATGTGGATGCGGTTCTTCGGGTCGCGGTACAGCTTGTTCCCTGGCTGGACATTGAACGCCTGGTAGAACGCGTCGACGTTGGTCACCACGCCGTTGGCGCGGAAGACGCCGGGGCTGTGCGGGTCGTTGAGCAGGCTGGTGCGCATCGTCTCGTCGCGCTCCCTGGTGCGCCACACCTGGCTGTAGCCGAGGAAGAAACGCTGGTCGCCGCTGAACCCGTCCAGCTCGGCGGCCGGGTGGCCGGCCAGCGAGGCCTGGTACGCCCGGTGCGCCACGGTCAGCCCGGCCAGGTCCGCGATGTTCTCGCCGAGGGTGAGTGCCCCGTTGACGTGCATGCCGGGTAGCGGCGAGTAGCCGTTGTACTGCGCGACCAGCGCCTTGGTCTTCGCGGTGAATGCCTCCGCGTCCTTGGGCGCCATCCAGTCGTGCAGGTTGCCGTCGCCGTCGTAGCGCCGGCCCTGGTCGTCGAACCCGTGGCTGATCTCGTGACCGATCACCGCGCCGATCGCCCCGTAGTTGACCGCGTCGTCGGCCGTCGGGTCGAAGAACGGTGGCTGCAGGATGGCGGCCGGGAAGACGATCTCGTTCATCGACGGGTTGTAGTAGGCGTTGACGGTCTGCGGGTTCATGAACCATTCGTCCCGGTCCACCGGCTTGCCCAGCTTGTCCACCGCGCGCTGGTGCTCCAGCTGGTTCGCCCGGTCCATGTTGCCGATCAAGTCGTCCCGGGTGATCCGCAGCGAGGTGAAGTCCTTCCACTTACGCGGATAACCGATCTTCACCGACAGCTTGGCCAGCTTGTCCTTGGCGGCCGCCTTGGACGGTGCGCTCATCCAGTCCAGCGTGTCGATCGAGCTCCGGTATGCGGCCAGGATGTTCTGCACCAGCCCGTCAGCCCGCTGCTTGGCCTCCGGGGCGAAATACTTCTGCACGTACATCTGGCCGAGCGCGTCACCCATCGCGTTGTTCACCGCGGTCACCGCGCGCCGCCAGCGTTCTTTGTTCTGCTGCTTGCCGCCGAGCACCCTGCCCACGAAGTCGAACCGGGTGTTGACGAAGTCGCTGCTCAGATACGGCGCGTGGTCCTCGATCAGGTGCCAGCGCAGGTACTGCTTCCAGGTGTCCAGCGGGACGGAGGTGAGCAGGCCACCCAGGGCGGTGAAGTAGCTGGGCTGCGCAATCACCATGTCCGGTTGGCTGATCCCGGCCCAGGCCAGATAGTTTGCCCAGTCCAAACCGGTGGCTCTGGTGGCCTCGGCCACGTTGAACTTGTTGTACGTGGCCACCGCGTCGCGGCTGCGCACCCTGTTCCACTGGGCCTGGGCCAGCCTGATCTCCAGATCCAGGATCCGGCTGGCACTGCCGTCCGGGTCCGGCAGGCCGGCCAGGGTGAACATCTTGGCTATGTAGCCCCGGTACTGGGCGCGGACGCCGGCCTGTTTCGGGTCGCTGGACAGGTAGTAGTCCCGGTCCGGGAGGGAGAGCCCACTCTGGGATACCTCGGTGATGTAGCGCGTGGCGTCGTTGGCGTCGTGGCGGATGCTGAGCCCGATCGGGTTGGACCCGTCGAAGCGTTGGATACCGCCGAGGTGGTGGACCAGGTCGGCCGGGGTGTACAGCTGGTCGACGGCGGCGAAGTAGGGCATCAGCGGGGCGGCCTTGAGCTGGTCCAGCCGCGCGGCGTCCATGAAGCTGGAGTACAGGTCGACGATCTTGCGCGGGTTGCCGTCGGCCGGCGCGGGACTGTCCCCTCCGGCCCCGCCGGCCTGCTCGATCAGGGTTCGCTGGTCGGCCTCGGAGCGCTGGGACAGCATGGAGAACGAGCCGTACTCGGACAGGTCAGGCGGGATCTGGGTGTCGCGCAGCCAGGCGCCGTTGGTGAACTGGTACAGGTCGTCCTGGGCGCGCGCGGCGCGGTCGAACCCGGTGAGATCCAGTCCGGATCGGGGTGCCGGCGGCGGACCAGGCGGTGTCGGCGTCGCGCAGGCCGAGGTTGCCGTCACCATCGCGAGCAGCAGAACCACGACGAGCCGCCCGCCTAATCGCCGCAGCCGCATCGGTGTCTCCTCCGCAATAGGGGCACCTAGAGTAGAAGCAGCACCTTCGCCACCTGCGTCCCACCCGCCTCGGGCCGCGGTGGCGGGCGAGATGGAACCCACGGTGGCACAGTGGGCGAGTGCTGCCCGTGATGACCGAGGACTCCGTCCGCGCCGTGCTGGCCGGGTTCGACCGCCACACCGCCGACCGCCCTGACCTGAGCGCCGCCGCCGTGGCGATCACCCTGGTGACCACCGGCCCGGACGCCGACCACGTGCAGGTACTGATCACCCGGCGGGCGCCCAAGCTGCGCACCCACTCCGGCCAATGGGCGTTGCCGGGCGGGCGGGTGGATGCCGGCGAGTCGGTGGTGGCCGCGGCGCGCCGCGAGCTGGCCGAGGAGTTGGGCTTGGAGCTGCCCGAGTCCTCGGTGCTCGGCCTGCTGGACGACTACCCGACCCGGTCCGGATTCGTGATCACCCCGGTGGTGTTGTGGGCCGGCTCGGTGGCCCCCGGCCAGCCGTCGCGGCCAGGGCAGCGGGCGCTGCGGCCCCGGCGCGGCGAGGTGGCCGCCGTGTACGGGATCCCGCTGGACCAGCTGGATGTGGAGCCGCTGTTCGTGAGCATCCCCGAGTCGGACGCCCCGGTGATCCGGCTGCCGCTGATGGGTCGGTTCGTCCACGCGCCCACCGGCGCGGTGCTCTACCAGTTCCGGGAGCTAGCCCTGCACGGCCGGGCCACCCGGGTGGGACACCTCGAGCAGCCCGTCTTTGCCTGGCGCTGACCGGGCCGAGCCGCGGTCGCCCTGGCCGCCGCCCGCGCGCTCGGGAAACGTCGTCTCCGCCTTCAGAAATACCCCGAACAGTGCGATCAACAGGGCCGCCCGACCCCACACCCCGATCATCACCGCCTGCCCGGCCAGCCCGCTGAAGATGTCGAAACCGACCCCGGAGCGCACCGCGTAGAACCAGCGGAAGATGCCCAGGCCGATGGCCAGGTCGGCGGCGAAGTAGGCGACGATCCAGCCCCAGCGGATGTTCAGCAGCACGAAGAACGGCACCAGCCAGAGCGCGTACTGCGGTGAGTGCACCTTGTGCAGCAGCAGGAACCCGGCCAGCATCGCCGCGCTCACCTGCACCCACGGGTAGCCCTCGCCGGCGCCTCTGCGTTTCTGGTAGCGCCGCCAGCCCAGCCACACCGCGAGCACGAAGGACAGCAGCACCAGTACCGGGGAGAGCCAGTCGACCAGGGACTGGAACGGCACGTCGCTCGGTTCGGAGTACGGCCGGAAACCCCAGTACCAGATCGAGTTGGTGGTCCAGTCCACCTTGCGCAGCTCCTGGAAGGTGAACGAGGCCCGCCATCCCGGATAGCCGAGCAGCGCGAACGGCAGGTTCACCAGGATCACGGTGACCGTGCTCGCCGCGATCACCCGCAGCGCGCCCGCCCAGTCCAGCGTGCGGTCCAGCCGGCCCTGCTCACCCCTGGTCAGCACGTACAGCGCAAGCGGCAGCACGAACGCGCCGGGATACAACTTGACCGCGAAGCCGATGCCCAGCAGCGCCCCGGCCCAGCTGGCCCGGCGCACCAGCTCCGCGCGCCCGATGGAACCGGCCCGCTCGGCGCCGCCGGTCCGGCCGTGCACCGCGGCCACCGCGGCCACCGCGCAGGCCACCGCCGGCAGGTCCCAGTTGTGGAAGGCGTAGAGCAGCAGCGGCGTACCGACCGCCCAGAGCAGCGCCCGCCAGCGGGACAGCCAACCCAACAGCCAGCCGACCAGCAGCCCGAACGGCGCCAGCAGCAGCGCGCTGTCCCGCAGGAACTTCCCGTCGGTGTCCGCGAACAACGCCCCCACCCAGATCATCAGCCCGGTCAGCACCGGATACTCCACGGTGCCTCCGGTGAGGTCGCCGCTCGGGGTGATCCCGCCGTGCAGGTACGGGAAGATGTGCTCGTTGATCCCCCGGCCCAGCCACAGATGCTGGATGTCGGTGTAGCAGAGGTCGCGGTCGTGCCGGACGTCGTAGTCCGGCGCGGTACGTCCGGAAGGTTCGAACTCCGGGCCAACGCACCGGGTCTTGTTCGCGTAGCTGAGCAGCATGGTCAGGCTGGTGAGCAGCACCAGTACGGCCAGCGCCGCCGGACCGAGCCGTCGCGCCGAGCTCACCCCGGCAGCGCCGTCGTCGCCAGGTGTCATCCCAGCCGCTCGCGCAGGAACGCGATGTCGCTGGCCTGCCCCTCTGCCGGAGTCTCCACCACAACCGGCGCGCCGGCCGCCGCGCACACCGCGACCAGCTGGTCCGGGTCGATGGTGCCGCTGTCGATGTTGGCGTGCCGGTCGCGCGCCGAGTTGAACTCGTCGCGGGAGTTGTTCAGGTGCACCAGGTCGATTCGGCCGGTGATCGCCTTGACCCGGTCCACCACACCCACCAGGTCCTCCCCGCCGGCGAACGCGTGGCAGGTGTCCAGGCAGAATCCGGCGTCGAACTCACCGACCGCGTCCCACAGCCTGGCCAGCGCGTCGAACCGCCGGGCCATCGCGTTGTCCCCGCCAGCGGTGTTCTCGATCAGGATGGGTACCGCGAAGCCACCCTCGTCGGCCTGTCTGGCGAAGAACTTCTGCCAGTTCGCCACCCCGACCGCCGGGTCCTCACCGGCGGTGACGTGACCGCCGTGCACGATCAGCCCGGCCGCGCCGACCGTCGCGGCCGCCTCGGCGTGCTGGGTGACCAGCTTCCGCGACGGAATCCGGATCCGGTTGTTCGTCGAGGCCAGGTTCACCACGTACGGCGAGTGCACAAACAGCGTGGTGTCCCCGGCCGCCGCCGCCGCGGTGAGCTGTTCGGCCATCGGGTGGGCCGGCGGTTTTTTCCATCCCTGCGGATCCGCCAGAAAGAGCTGGACCACCTCGGCCCCGCACTTCTCGGCCGAGGCCAGTGGGTCGATGTCCTCTCGCACGTGAGCCCCGATACGCATGGCAGCCAAGCCTACGCAGGCACCAGGAGGGTGCCCTCGACCGGCGCCGTCAGACTCATTGGTAACCTGTAGCGGCAGGCGCCCTCGGAAATTGTCGGCGCCGAGTGAGACCCTCCTGCCGCGGACGGACCGCGGCCGCCTTAAGAGTCCATAGGAGGTTTGTGGTTCTCATGCGTAATTACGAGCTCATGGTCATCCTCGACCCCAATCTTGACGAACGCACCATCACCCCGTCGCTGGAGACGT
>Ga0137413_10000760_pt1 | contig 11504 bp, 13 predicted proteins | sample CZODoug2_1_16fun_FD_108280 | JGI IMG/M metagenome (GOLD analysis project Ga0137413, IMG submission 108280) | Vadose zone soil fungal communities from Angelo Coast Range Reserve, California, USA - CZODoug2_1_16fungal (Illumina Assembly) | ecosystem: Environmental > Terrestrial > Soil > Vadose... | reverse complement strand
TCAACGTTGATCCGGCACGAGCGGCGGCCGGCAGCCAGCCGGTCGCCGCAGCAGCGGGTCAGGCGCGGCGGAAATCAACCGCCGGCAACAACATCGAGCGTCGATACTTGGTGACAGTCCGGCGAGCCACCTTCACGCCGCGATTGGCCAGCAACTCCGTCAACTGCACATCCGATAACGGATTGTGCCGGTCCTCCGCCGCAATGAACTCGCGCAGCAAAGCCCGGATTGCCGTCGCCGAGCAGGATCCGCCACTGGTCGTGGCGAGTTGTCGCGAGAAGAAGCGCTTGAATGCAACAACACCGCGAGGCGTTGCCATGTACTTGTGGCTGGTCGCACGCGACACCGTTGACTCATGCAGCCCCAACTCATCAGCGATTTCGCGGAGCGTCAGCGGACGCATGGCGAGATCGCCGTACTCGAAGAAGTTACGTTGCCGGGCAACGACGGCTTCGGCCACGCGCTGAATGGTGAGAAAGCGCTGTTCCAGATTGCGGACCAGCCAGCGGGCTTCCTGCAGATGCTGAGCGAGCAACGCCGTTTCACCGTCCCGGGTCTGGCGAAAATAGTCCGCGTACTGCTGATTCACGCGAATGCGCGGGTAGATCGCGGCATTGATGCTGACGGCCCAGCGCTTCTTGTCCTTCCGAACGACGACGTCCGGAACAATGGCGCGAGGCTCGAAGCTGCCGATCTTGGAGCCAGGACGCGGGTCCAGGCTGCGGATCAGCTCCATCGCGAGCCGCAGGTCGTCTGCGGAGCACCCCAGCGCTTCCAGCAGCCGCGTGTTATCGCGGGCGGCCATGAGGCTGAGGCGGTTTTGCACAATATCCAGTGCCAGCGCCCGACCCGGAGTCCCGGATTCGAGGGCCTGTAGCTGTAGCGCCAGGCATTCGCCCAGGTCGCGGGCACCGACCCCGCTCGGTTCCAGGGTCTGGACGATGCGCAAGGCGGTCTCGAGCTCTCCCGGCTCCAGCTCCGGTGCGAGCTCGTCGATCTCTTCCAGCGGCTGACGCAGGAAGCCATCCTCGTCCAGGGCATCCACCACGAGATTGGCGAGGGCATAGTCGCGCTCGCTCAACCCCAGGAGCAGGAGCTGCTCATGAAGGGAGTCGTGCAGGGTGGCCGGGGAGGCTGTCCATTCGGTCCAATCCGGCGTGTCATCCCCGCCGCCGCCACCGGTGTTCCCCGAGAAATCCAGGTCGCTTCGGGACGAGTCTTCCGCGGAGGCGTCCGTTGATCCTTCCTCGCCCTGGGAGGGGCTGTCCGCGCTGTCGGCGGGTTCTTCCAGGAACGGGTTCTGCGCGATCGCCTGGTGCAGTTCTTGCACACACTCCAGGGCCGATAACTGCAAAAGCTTGACCGATTGCTGCAGTCGCGGTGTCAGCGTGAGCTGCTGCTTGAGGCGCAGTCCCATTACGGCATTGGACATTCCCGATAATCCTCGACGTAGCGATCGACTGAGAACTACAGCAACAGCCATGCCAAAGCTGCCCAGCACGCCGCTCAACCATCGGGGGACTGAGCGACCGGTTCGGTGCCCTCAGGTGCGTCCCCCGGCGGAGAACTTGCAACGGTGTGTAATAACCGCCGCGGTGGTGTCGCTGTGAGATCTGTGCGAACAGTATGAGATCAATTCACGAATCTAAACGGAGTTCCGCCGAGCCCCCCCTGCCCGGCGAGGGTGTCGAGGAGGAACTGCAGCGGGCTCTGGCTCGCTGCGCCGCCCTGGAGCGCCGCAACGATGAGCTCGAGCTCATTGTCGCCGCAGCGCGCCTGGGTTTTTGCGTGCTCGGGGGTGAGACCCGCGCCGTGCAGGCAAATTCACAATTCAAAGCAGAATTCGGCTGGGCGCCGGATGCGTCCATCGACTTTGAAGAACTGCAGGAGCGCGTAGTGTCAGAGGCTCGTCCGGTGTTGGCCGATGCAGTCCGGTCGGCGTTGCTGAACGGCGTGGATTTCGATCTCGTGGTCCAGGCACTGTGGCCGAATGGTGTAACACAATGGCTCGCGCTGCATGGACGCACTGTCAATGACGGTGGCAATCATCGCAACCTCATTCTCACCTCACGCAATATCAACAGTGAAAAGCGCGCCGCGGACAGTGAGACTGCCGAACGTACGGCGGCGCTCGAAAAAGAGCGGCGCCTGCGCAGCGACGCGGAAGCCGCAAATCGCGGCAAAGACCAGTTTCTGTCGGTGTTTTCCCACGAATTGCGGTCGCCACTGAACGCCATTCTCGGCTGGAATCGCATCCTGGCGGTCAAGCGGCCCGACGACACCGAGGTGGCTGCCATCACGCCGCGCATCGAGCATAGCGCGCGGGCGCAGTTGAAAATGGTCAACGACCTGCTGGATCTGGCGCGCATTGAAACGGGCAAATTGCGAATCGAGGCCCGCCCGATGCAACTGGCGAAGGTCGTTGCCGCAACCCTCGATTTGACCCGGCCGGCCGCTGCGACCAAGGGCATCACGTTGCATGCCGACATCGAGCCGGGCGCGGGCCAGATGCGCGGCGATCCCGATCGCCTGCAACAGGTGGTGTCCAACTTGTTGTCCAATGCTCTGAAATTTACGGCGCGCGCTGGAAAAATTACCGTTGGTTTACGCAATGTCGGTGGTTACACCGAGTTGAGTGTCGAGGATACGGGGCAGGGGATTGCGCCCGAGCTGCTGCCGCACGTGTTTGATCGCTTCCGCCAGGGCGACAGCTCCATCACACGGCACACCGGCGGGTTGGGCCTGGGCCTCGCCCTCGTGCGCGAGATTGTGACACTGCACGGGGGAACGGTAGCCGCTTACAGCCCGGGCGTTGGTCGTGGCGCCAGGTTTGTTGCGAGATTCCCGGCGCGCCAGCCGTGGAGATCGGAGCCCCCGCCTGCAGGAGATCCGCGGTCGACGTCGGGGCGCACCAGTCTCGGTGGACTGTCGATCCTCGTCGTCGATGACGAGCCGGATGCGCGCACGGTTGTAGCGGAAACGCTCAAGCTCGAGGGGGCCAGTGTGACCGTGACGGATTCGGCCACGTCAGCCTTCGCGAAGCTGCAGGAGACCGGTGTTCACTTCGACATCATTGTGACCGACATTGGAATGCCGATGGAGGATGGATACTCGCTCGTGCGGCGACTACGCGCCTTGCAGTCGGGTCGCCAGATGTTGGCCATAGCGGTCACCGGCTATGCGTCCAGAAGCGACATCGAGGCGGCAATGGATGCAGGGTTTGATCTGCACGTCCCCAAGCCGTTGGACTTCAACACGTTCGTACCCATGGTGCGGCGACTCGCCGACGCAGGCCGATAAAGCGGAAGCGAAAAAGGAGCGGGCTGGTCGCACCACAGCCCGCCAAACGGGGGGTCTTCGGCAAGTGCCACCGCCGTTTGCCGCCGTGGCAACAGAACGAGGGTGGCTACAAAACTAGAGCGACTGCGGGCGGCGTATCGCAACCCACTTGCCCAACACCCATGCAACCGTTATGCCAATGGGTGCAGTACCGGAGGTGCCCGGTCACCTGCCGGACCGCTTACGTGCCCGTAGCGAAGCATGGCGATTGTTGTGGCTAGAGTGCTGCTACACCGTACTGGAATGCAGTGATTCCGCAGCCGCGGAAAGTTGCGAAAGCGTGCAACAGTTTGCCTCGGGTTGGCATGAGGAAGCGCTTGCGGGCGCGCGCTCAGGAGTCAATTACCCGCGACTGACATGTAATTCATACGCGCCCCCCAAACTCTCCGTGAAAAAAATTCCCGGGGCGCGTACTGTCTTTACACGGCAGTGCGGTTGTCCCTGATCGAGTGCGCCGTCGGGTATGACGAATGCTGTGAGGCGTCTCGAGTCAAAACGAGCTGTGCCGATGTCGAGGGGTGAACCATGAACTACCGTTACACCATTGTGACCCTCAGCGAGTTGTTGGCGGTTGCCAGAGATAGTGAGAGTGGGTTCATTACCTGCGCGGAACACGCGCGCGCGGATGTTCTTCGGCAGCTCTTCGTGACTCGCGCCAGCCGCCATGCGGTCGCTGCCGCGGAGCTGCGGGGATTGATCGGACAGCTCGGGGGCGATCCCGGCATGCGCGGTAAGATATTCAGTACGAACCGCCGCGGCTGGGTGACTTTGCCTGCCGCCCTGACGCAAAACAACGACGATGCCCTGGTGGATGAGTGCGAGCGTGGCGAGGATCACGCTCTTGAGGTATACCGGAATGCGCTGGATGATTATCTGCCGGAGTTCGTACGGCAGGTGGTGCTGCGCCAGTTCGAGGGCCTGATGAGCGTTTACGACCAGATTCGCGTCCTAAGGAGCGATGCCTTGCAGGGCGGCGTTTTAGCCGCGAGCACCGGTGGCCACGCCCGGCAATAGAATCGATTTCGCACTGACGCGACGTCCCGCGCACGCGGCTGTCGTCGCACTCGCAATTGGCGCCTTGCTGGGCCCCATGGGCCTGAGGCTCCTGCGTCCCCAGTTGTTGGAAGACGGCGCGCCGATCGAAACGATCAGTGAGATCGCCCTGCTCACCTGCCTGTTCTGCCTGGGATTGCGACTGAAGCTGCCGATCGACTGGCGTACGTGGCGGATCCCGCTGCGACTTGCGACTCTCACCACACTCGCGACCGTCGGAATGGCCGCCGCCGCCGCGCACCTGATGTTCGATATGAGCCTCGCCCAGTCGCTGCTGCTGGGTGCGGTCATCGCTCCCACTGACTCCGTGCTGGCCGCGGATGTCGGCGCACACCCGGAGACAGAACAGGATTCCCCTGCATTCATCCTGTCCGCGGAAAGCGGGATCAACAACGGCTTCGCAGCGGCCCTGGTCATGTTGATTCTGGGATGGATGGGCCTGAGCGATGCGGAATCCGCAGCCCTCGGCTCGGCATCGCTGCTGGGAGCGTGGTCCATTGCCGGGGGAGTCGCGGCAGGCGGACTGATCGGCACCGGGATGGCTCGCTGGATCAAGCTGCTCGATCCCGAGCGCCAGGCGGACTTTCTTGAAGAAGCGATGGTTTTCGCGACGGCGGCCCTGGCTTACGGAGCCGCAATGGCGATCCGCACCGATGGGTTCCTGGCCGTATTTGCCGCGGGTGTGGCTCTTTCTCACGGCGGGCGCTTGCGCCGGCCACTGAGAAATCGGCCGCTGATGCCGCGGGTACTGCGAATCTCCGCGCGCATCGAACGGTGCACGTGGCTGGTGGTCCTCGTGTTGTTGGGGTCTCTCGTTGCCAGCATCGACTACAAGTGGTGGATGCTGGCGTTCGCCGCGGTGTTGATACTGCTGATCCGTCCGCTGGCCGTGCGGCTGGGATTGGGAGGCATTTCGATGCCGGACGCGCAGTGGCGCGGCGTTGCCTGGTTTACTGCCAGGGGCGTGGCCTCGCTTTATTGTCTGGCCTTTTCAATCAACCATGGGCTGAGTGCGCCGTTTGCCCGCCTGTTGGCCGGGGCAACGCTCGTGGTGATGGTGACGTCGATTCTGGTCAGCGCGATCTCCGGACTGCCGCTGAGCCGGCCCACGCCGAATACCGTGGATCTTTGATTAGATTATTGGCGCGGCAACTATCCCTAGCAGGGACTGGCCGCGCGGAGCCGAGGTCCTTTTCCGCCGCCAAAAAGCGTGGTTTTTGGCGGCTGTGTTAATGGGTGGTGGACCGGGCCGCTGGCTGAACAGGCTCGACCGTTGGGACGGCGCCGCCTTCCTCTTCCCAGCGGTTGATCTCGGGTCGTGATAGTCTAGACCGCTCCCGTTGTCGCTTTCGATCGTACCCGGCACCCAGCGCGACGACGCCGACAGCTAAAACGCCGATAAACCAGCCCATCCGGCAACCCTCCCGGCAGCAAATCGTTACTAGGAGTGACGCATCTATTGTTCCTGAATGGCTGGAACCCCAGATTGGCGCACTTGAATGAGGTTTCCGAGGACTAAATGGCACATGCTCTGATTGTCGACGATGACACGGATGTCGTGGACTGGTTGCAGGAAGTCGCGCGGATGGAAGGGTTTACCGTTGCCCGGGCGCACAGTATCCGGGAGGCGCGGATTGAGCTTGGGCGCCAGCGTCCCGATGTGCTGCTGACGGACCTGCGCCTTCCGGACGGCGAGGGCATTGAGCTTGTGCGTGAGCTGGACAAGCCGGAGGCCACCGAGGTTATTGTCGTGACCGGCCACGCGACGGTCGATAGCGCCGTCGCCGCCTTGAGGGCGGGCGCCAGCGATTATCTCGTCAAGCCGGCGGACCTGGACCGTGTCCAGGCCGTGCTCCGTCACGCGAAGAAAGCTTCTGCGCTGCAGCATGAGATTGGCGAGCTGCGCGAAGAGCTGCGTAAGCTCGGTCGTTTCGGTCGTATCCTCGGCAGCTCACCGCGCATGCAGGTGCTGTACGACCACTTGAGCCGCGTGGCGCCGACGTCGGCGACTGTCATGCTCATCGGGGAAAGCGGTACGGGTAAAGAGCTGGCGGCCGCGACCGTTCACGAGTTGTCGCGCCGGCGGGATAACTCCTTCCTGCCCCTGAACTGCGGTGCGGTCGCGCCGCAGTTGATTGAGAGCGAGCTGTTCGGTCACGAGCGCGGCAGCTTCACGGGCGCCGACCGCCAGCACAAAGGATTCTTCGAGCGTGCCAACGGCGGCACGATTTTCCTCGATGAGATCACCGAGATGCCGATGGAGCTGCAAGTGAAGCTGCTGCGCGTCCTCGAGACTGGTACGGTGACGCGCGTGGGCGGCACCCAGACCATCGCGAGCGATGTGCGCGTCATCTGCGCAACCAACCGCGAGCCGGAAAAAGCCGTCGCGGACGGCAAATTGCGCGAGGATCTGTATCACCGCCTGAACGTGTTCCCGATCCGGCTGCCGCCGTTGCGGGACCGGGGCACCGACATCGAGCAGCTGGCGCAATTCTTCCTCGATGATCTCAACAAGACGGAAGAAACCAACAAGACCTTCTCGCGCGATGCGCTGGTACGGTTGTACCAACATCCATGGCCCGGGAACGTGCGCGAGTTGAAGAATTACGTGCAGCGCACGTACATCATGGCGGACGATGTCATCGAGTTCGATGTTGCCGTGTCGGAGACGACTCCGAAGCAGGATGACGGTACGACCATCACGATCCGCGTGGGTACTCCCCTGGAGGAAGTGGAGCGGCGCGTGACCATGGCTACCCTGGCGTATTGTGGTCATGTGAAACGCAAGGCCGCCGAGATCCTGGGTGTCAGTTTGAAGACGCTGTACAACCGTCTCGAGACTTACACCGGCAAGGAGGTGGGGCCCGAGACCAAGGATGAGGCCGTGGGGGCCCAGGACTAGGGTCGCCGAGCCTGTGTCAGACGATTCCTACACCATGTCGCGCTGGGATTTTCGGTGAGGGCCGCTCCAGTCCCACATCGACAGCTCGGCCGGAGCGCGTAAGTTAGCGCCTGGAGCGCTTGAAACGGTTGTTATGCCCGCTACACGAGTTGCAGTTGCCGACGATCACCAGCTCGTGCGGATGGGGCTGAAGCAAATCATTGAGAGCCAGCCGGATTTCGCCTGGGCGGGCGAGGCCAAATCGGGGCGCGAGGCCCTGGACTTGTTGCGCGCCGCGCAGTGCGATGTCCTGCTGCTGGATCTGTCCTTGCCCGACATGTCGGGCCTCGACGTGCTGCGGCAGATCAAGGCCCATCATGAAGCCGTGGCGACCCTGGTACTGAGCGCCTATCCGGAAAATCAGTACGGCTTGAATGTACTGCGGGCGGGCGCAAGCGGGTTTGTCAGCAAGTCGGCCGATGACGCCGAGTTGTGCCGGGCGATCCGTGCGGCCGTGCGGGGTGGGCGTTACGTCAGTCCCGAGCTGGCGGAAATGCTCGTCAGCGGCATGCAGGGGCCGGCCGGTGAGCCGCGCCACAGCGTGCTGTCGGAGCGCGAGTTTCAGATTTTCTGCAAGCTCGCCGAAGGTAAGAGTGTGTCGGAAATCGCCGCGAAGTTGTTTCTGAGCGTGAAGACTGTCAGCACGTACCGCACGCGCATACTGGAGAAGATGAGTATGAAGACCAACGCTGACATCACCTACTACGCCATCAAGAACAACCTGTTGCAGTAGGCAATGAGCACTGTGGAAGTGCAATCCCCCGGTCCTGGTGAGAGTGGTGCGGGCGAGCGGCGGATTCTCCTGATAGAGGATTCGGCCGTCCTGACACGGCGCCTGATCGATCTGTTGTCCGAGCCGGGCCGGATCGAGGTGGCCGCGCAGGCGGCCACGCAATCGGAAGCGGTTTCGCGGCTGCAGCAGGATGCCTACGATGTGCTCGTCGTCGATATCGAGCTCGCGGAAGGCAACGGTGTCGCGGTGATTCGTGCGGCACGGCAGATGTATCCGCCCGATGCGCAGCCGCTGATCGTCGTTCTCACCAACTACGCATCAGACTTTGTCCGCGATCACTGCTTCGCGGCCGGTGCCGATTACTTCCTGGACAAGATGCGCGATATCGCTCTGTTGAAGGCGGTAGTGGTGGACGGTCACTCGAAGTGGACGCCGCCGCATCCGGGTCACTGACGCGAGAGCGGCACGGCGACGCTGAGCGTCGTTCCAACTCCAACACGGGATTTGACTTCGAGATGGCCGCCGAGTCCCTCGACGCGCTGTCGCATTCCCATCAGACCGTGCGACCAGCGGAATTCCGGACTGTCCGCATCGAAGCCGCGGCCGTCATCCGCCAGTGTGAGGACACAGTTTTGCTCGTCACCGTGCAATTTCAACCTGACGGTCCTGGCATGCGCATGGCGGATGATGTTGGCCAGGCCTTCCTGCACGATCCGAAACAGTGCGATGGACGCTTCCTTCGACATGGACTCGCAGCCGTGCACGAGGTCGACCTCAGTGGTCAGGCCTTCCTTGCGACACGTGGACTCAACGTAGGCGCGTACAGCGGTGGGCAGGCCAAAGTGATCGAGTAGCGAGGGACGCAGCTCTTCCACGACACGCCGCTTGAGGTCCATGGCCTCATCGAGCACGCCGCCCAATTGGGACAGACGTTCCTGGATGGCGGCGCCTTCGAGGCGGGATTGCAGCCAGGACAGGTCCATCTTGGCCGCCGTCAGCAGCCCTCCCAGCTCGTCGTGGAGCTTGCGGGCCAGCTCCCATTTTTCCCGTTCGGACAGTGCCTGCAGGTGATGCGACAGGGAAGAGAGCTCCCGTTCGCGATCTTCGCCCTGCTTACTCACGATTGTCCGAAGCGAGCCACGAGCCCAGGATCAGGCCGATCGCGGCGCCCACTCCTACCGCCGTCCATGGATTGTCACGTACGAACTCGTCCACGACCCTGCCGGCCGTGTCCTTGCAGAGGCGGGCCTGCTCTTCGATATTCGAGAGGCGCTGTTTGCCTTCGGTCAGGGCGACACTCAGGCGCTCCCGTAATTCTACGAGGGCCTCGTCACGATCTTCACCCAAAGCCACTACGAGTTTTTCGGCCTGGCGCATGACATTGCGCAGCTCTTCGGCGAGCGCCGCCGTCTGTTGTGCGGTGCGCTGCATCATGCGGCGAGCACCAGCAGCATGCCTAGACCTAAGGCCAGCAGGGACGACAGGTCACGAATAGTCATGTTCGTATCGAGACAGTCACTGTAATGGCGTGCAGCGTGAACCGGGAGCGCGGCGTCGGCCACCCGTCGCCGCGCTGCCCACGTGCGCATTTTGGCTGATATCGGCGTAGGAGTCCTCCTACGCGCGACATTATTTCGGTGGCGTGGAATCGGCGGGAGCGGCGGGCGGGGTCGCATCTGCAGCGGGAGCCGGCTCAGTGCCGTAGTTGGCGGCGCGCGCGCTGGCGGCGCTGCCGGCAGCTTCATCCTTGCTCTCGCCAAAAGTGTTGGTCCCACTGGAAGCGGAAGCCGTCGGGGCGGCGGCGGGACGCTCGACCGAGGGGGCCGTACTGTGCTGCGAGCAGCTGAGCATGCCGAAGGTCAGGAGAGCAACAGGAACAGCCACAATCATCTTCATGAGCAAAACTCCGAGGGCAGAAATAGAGAAATGTTCAGGTGAACGAACAATACCGTAGCAGAAACCCGGCGGCCGTCAGTTGAAACCTCTGCATCAATGGCAGGGTTTACGGGTGGTTATGTAGGACCGGGCCGACAAAAGAGGCCCGCTGGGGGCGGGCCTCGTGAACCATACTTACTTGGGATTCTTACTTGGGCGCCGAGGAATCGCTGCTGCTCGAAGCCTTGTGGTGCTTCTTGCCGTGGTGCTTTTTGGTGGTGGTGCTCTTGGCGGCCGGGGCGGAAGCGGATGAATCCTGGGCAGGCGGCGTATCGGCGGCAAATACCGGACTCGCAAGCAGAATCAGGCTGAGCACGGGTACAACGCGTTTGAACATCGAAGCTCTCCGTAACAGAGTGTAGGTGGTGCGAGAAAAGGCGACGTAGTATGACGGAAAAATCAATGACCTTCGAAAGTGACGAGAGTTCGCACCGGGACACCCAGGTCGGTGAGTTTTTTTGAGCCGCCCAGCTCCGGCAGATCGATGACGAAGCAGGCGCCCAGGATTTCCACGCCCATCCGGCGCAGCAACTTCACCGCCGCTTCCGCAGTGCCGCCGGTCGCGACCAAATCATCCACCAGAATGATTCGCTCGCCGCGCGAGACAGCATCCTCGTGCATCTCCATCTCATCCAGGCCGTACTCGAGCGAATAGGCCACCCGTACGGTGGCGTGGGGCAGCTTGCCTTTCTTGCGGATCGGAACGAAGCCGGCGGCAAGCTGGTGCGCCACGGCGCCACCCAGAATGAAGCCGCGCGCCTCGATGCCGGCCACCCGATCCACTTTGGCTGTGGACCAGGGCTCGACCAGTTCGTCGATGACGCGACGAAAGGTGCGGGCATTGCCCAGTAATGTGGTGATATCGCGAAACAGCACGCCCGGCTTCGGATAGTCCGGGATCGTGCGAATCGAGTCTTTGATTTCTTGCAGGGTGCCTATATCCACACCCCACTTTACTCCGGCTGCACCTGGGCTGTCCGATCAAACGTCCCGGGCCAGCCGGGCACCGGTGAACTGCCAGCGCGCGGGCGGATTGAAGAAATTCCGGTAGGTAGCCCGGATGTGGCTGGCCGGTGTGGCGCACGATCCGCCCCTGAGCACGAGCTGGTTTACCATAAACTTGCCGTTGTACTCGCCCAGCGCGCCTGCGGCTGCTGTGAATCCGGGATAGGGCGCATAGGCTGACTGAGTCCACTCCCAGACGTCGCCGAACATCTGCAAAAGCCCCTTCCCGGGAGCGGGCGCTTCAGGATGCCAATGGCGGTTTTCCACGAAATTGCCTCGGATGGCTGCTTCGTCGCAGGCCAACTCCCATTCCACCTCGGAAGGCAGTCTCGCGCCGGCCCAGCGCGCAAACGCGTCTGCTTCGTAGTAACTCAAATGACATGCGGGAGCTGCTGGATTCAACTCCCGCAGGCCCGTCAGTGTGAATTCCTGTTCGAGCGATGGTGTCCAATAGATGGGCTGCCGCCATTCTTCTCTTTGCACCGTCGCCCAACCGTC
>Ga0137413_10000759_pt1 | contig 11504 bp, 7 predicted proteins | sample CZODoug2_1_16fun_FD_108280 | JGI IMG/M metagenome (GOLD analysis project Ga0137413, IMG submission 108280) | Vadose zone soil fungal communities from Angelo Coast Range Reserve, California, USA - CZODoug2_1_16fungal (Illumina Assembly) | ecosystem: Environmental > Terrestrial > Soil > Vadose... | reverse complement strand
GCCCGATCAACTCGCTGTCGGTGACGGTGCCGTGCGTGGCGGCCTCGGTCGCCTCCAGCACCATGCGGTTGCACTCGAGCATGTCCTCGACCCGGCCGGTGTCCTTCCAATAGCCGGTGATCTGCGTCGAGCGCACGTCCTTGCCGTCGTCGATCAACCACTGGATGGCGTCGGTGATCTCCAGTTCGCCACGCGCGGACGGGGTGATCGCACGCACCGCGTCCTGGATTGCCCGGCGGAACAGGTACACCCCGACCAACGCCAGGTCGCTGCGTGGCTCCTTGGGCTTCTCCACCAGCCGGAACACCTGGCCGTTTTCGTCGATCTCGGCGACCCCGAACTGGGTGGGGTCAGGCACTCGGGTGAGCAGGATCTGCGCGTCGGCGGCGCCGCTGCGGAACTCGTCGACCAGGTGCCCGATGCCGCCGATGATGAAGTTGTCGCCGAGGTACATGACGAACTCGTCGTCGCCCAGGAATTCGGCGGCGATCAACACGCAGTGCGCCAGTCCGAGCGGGGCTGCCTGCGGGATGTAGGTGACCTCGATGCCGAACCGCGAGCCGTCACCGACGGCGGCCCGGATCTCCGCCGCGGTATCCCCGACGATCATCCCGACCTGCGTGACACCGGCGTCGGCGAGCGCCTCCAGCGCATAGAACAGCACCGGTTTGTTCGCCACCGGCACCAGTTGTTTGGCCGAGGTGTGGGTCAACGGCCGCAGCCGCGTGCCCGCGCCACCGGCCAGCACGAGTGCCTTCACATGGCCTCCAGGTTTCCTCGGACGGACACCGGGGCACCGGCCAACCCGGCCACCGCGGCCGCGGTGTCCTGCACTGCGGCGGCGACGATGGCCAGGTTGCGATGGATCTCGGTCTGCTGCGCGAGCACCTTGGCCACCAACTCCTCCGTCGCTGCCGACATCGGCTCCGACGCGTGCGCCAGCGCATCGAGCAGGCGGCGCTTGGTTCGTCGGGCGTACCAGAGCTGCAGCACGGAGACCGCCCCGACACCGCTGGTCAACACCGCGACGCGGCGATCCCGGCTGGTGAGCGCCAACGCGGCGGCGGAACCAGCCGCCACCAGACCTGCCGCGACCAACCGATGACCGCCCAGCACGGCCGGAATCTCGCCGTGGGCGTGCGCGCCGGATAGCTCGGTCGTACCCAGTTGCTCGGCCAGATCGCGCAGTCGCGCCTCGGCGCGTTCGGCCCGGTCCAGGGCCTCACGCAACGTGGCGGCATCCGGCCCGCTCGCGGGCACGTCGACGGCGAGCACCTCGTGCAGATCCGGCAACGCCTGGGCGTCGGCGTCAGGCACCAGCCGCAGGCACGGGATGCCGTACACGTCGATCCGGTCCACCGGCGCGAAGCCGACCATTGCCGGTGCGCCGTCGCGACGCAGGTCGACCATCGCGGGCCCGCGCAGGTCCACCAGCACCTGCAGGTCGGCCGGGCCGCGGGTACGCAAAGAGGCCATCACGGTGGCCAACCGACCGCCGCGGGTGGACACCCCGGTGACCGCCGCACACCGGCCCTTGGTCAACGCGGCCGGCAGTTCACCCAGATCGTCGAGCGTGATTACCACCACGTCGTCGAACGCCACGGCCAAACCAGCCCCGGCCTCAGCGGTCGGTGCCACCACCACGGCGGAGTCGGGAAACTCCCGTTCTGCCCAAGAATTGGTCATGTCAGACCACAGCCGTCCCACTGGTCAAGGATCGCGACACCTTACAAGCCGTTTTGCGTCGACCGAGCCTCCGAGCGTGCACGAGTGACGGACCCTTTGCCAACGGTGTGCCTCCATCAGTTAACCCGGGAGCCGTTGTGACTCTGAGGCTTACTCAGCGTTAATGGATCCGTGCGCTCACCTGCGGTTTCCGTGATCATGGGCACCCATCTCGGAGCGCAAACCATTTCCCGGCCGCTGCAGGCGCTGGCCCGTCAGACACTGCCCCTGGACCGCTTCGAGGTCATCGTGGTGCAGAACGGGCCGCCGGATGACACCGCGGCGGTGTTGGACGCGGTCCGCGCGGAGCACCCGGATCTGGTGATCCGTCGGGCACAGTGCGCGGCGGCCGGTCTGGGCCGGGCGCGCAACGTCGGGATGAACATGGCCCGCGGAGCCTACGTGACCTTCGTCGACGACGACGACACGATCTCGCCGAACTACCTGGCGGCGTTGTTGGAGTGCAGCGGCCCGGACACCGTGGGTCTCGGGCACATGGCCGATGTGATCGACGGCGGTCCGCCGAACTACGCCAACCGGTTGTCGGTGCAACTGTCCCTGGCCGGGCGGCGACTCAGCCCCGGCGACATCATCCTGGCGTTGACCTACAGCGTCGGGAAGATGATGCCGACCGAGCGCGCCCGGGCGATCGGCTTCGACCCGGCGCTGCGCAGCGGCGAGGACATCCCCTTCTACATCTCCTTCTTCCTCGAGCATGACGACCTGTCGATCAAGGTCTGTCCGATCGATGCGCACGCGGTGTACTACCGCTCGGTGCGGCCGGGGTCGTTGTCCCGCCCGGAGTTGTCCTACCAGTTCAACGTCACCGAACGGCTCGAGGTGATCGAGCGCATCGAGCGCCTGCATCCCACGCGCCACTGGCAACGGCGCGCGGCGAAGCACATGGTGCGCGGGCAGTGCAAATTCATCAACGAGTTCCTGCTGGACCGGCCCGAGCAGCACGCCGCCGTACTCGCCGACATCCACGACCGCGATCTGCAGTCGATTCTCTACCGCCGGCTGAACCAGGGCCTGGCCCACACGTTGGTGTTGGCCGGCACCGCACCGCCGAGCGTGCATCCGGACGCGGTGCGGGTGGCCGAGGGCATTCGGGACGCCGGCACGGTGGTCGACGTGATCTGCGCGGCGCCGCCGCCGGACGGCACCCAGGACAAGACGCTGCGCGCGATCTGGCGGCCGTTCGTGGAGTCGATCCTGCGGGTGGAGCCCGCCGACGTGGACCCCGAGTCCTGGGCCTGGGCGAACCGGTACTGGCTACAGGGCAGCGAGTTCATCGGGAGCCAGACGCACAAGGACCCCTACCGGGTGCTGCACAGCACGGCGGGCAACAGTCCGGCCGCGACGCTGCTGGCCGCTTGGTACAAACTCGCGCACCCGCGCACCCGGTGGATCGCGGAATACCCCAAGACCCCGCCCGTGCCCGCCCAAGCCGCGATCGGGCACGGACCGGACCCAGCGCTGTTGGTTGCGTTGACCCGCGGCCTACGACGAGCCGGGTGCGCGTTGCCGGAGGACGGCGGGCCGCGGGCCTGGGCGCAGCAGGTGTGCGCGGCCCTGGCCGACGAGGTGCGTGCCCCGGCGGCGGTACGCCGATAGATTCCGCCGGATGTCGTGGGCGCGCAGATGCGTCGGCAGGCGTTACCCGACGTACCGATCCGCCCCCTGGGTGACGGCGCGTCAGGCGGCGGTCGCGCGGCGGTCGCGCGGCGGTCGATCCAGGGTAGAATCGCGGCGGTGGGCAGCCGCGGTCCCATACCGAAATCCGATGTGCCGGGAGGCGAGCATGGGCAAGCTTGCCGCCGCCCGGCGGGCGCTGCGCCGCGGCGGCGTGCCCGAACTCACGGTCCAGGTGCGGCGGCAGCTGGCCCGGCGGATCGACGTGCGGCCCGCCCCCGCGCCGGCCGTGGCCACGCCGAAGAAGGCCAAGGCACGGCCCGCCGAACGCGCGATCAATGACAGTTACGTGACACTCGCGCCGTCCGGCCAGAACGCCGTGGACATCTTCCGCGGCCAGTGGGCCTCCGCGCTGCCGGCCGAGTTGGGGCTGGAGGCCGGCGCCATCCGCTTGTTCAGCGACAGCCGAATCTCCTGGGCGATCGAGCAGTTCGGCGGCATGAAGGACCAACGAGTCCTGGAATTGGGGCCTCTGGAGGGCGGGCACAGCCACATGCTGGCGGCCGCGGGCGCCGACGTGCTCGCCGTGGAGTCGAATACTGGCGCCTACCTGCGCTGCCTCGTCGCCAAGGAGCTGACCGGAAGGGATTCGGTGCGCTTCGTGCTCGGGGACTTCATGGAGTACCTGCGCAGCTGCCAGGACCACTTCGACGTGTGCATCGCCAGCGGGGTGCTGTACCACATGCGTGACCCGCTGGAGACCCTGGCGCTCACCGCCGGGGTGGCCCAGAAGTTGTTTCTCTGGACGCACTACTACGACGCCGAGGTGCTCGCCGCGCGGTCGGACACGGCCCGTCGGTTCGGGGCCGCAACCACCGGCGAATTCAACGGCTTCGCCCACACATTGCACCGGCAGAGCTACGGCACGGCACTTAACCTCCCCGGCTTCTGCGGTGGTGACGCCCCGTACAGCAACTGGTTGTCCCGCGATGACCTGTTGCGCGGCCTCGCCCACGTCGGCTGGCAGGTCGACGCGATCGCGTTCGAGGATCCGCAGCACCCCAACGGCCCGGCGCTGGCACTCACCGCGACCCGGATGCCCGCCGGGGCTTGACGGTCAGTCAGCAGCGAACTTCAGCGGCCCAGGCACGGCAAGTTCGGCGTCCGCCCTCGCGACCAGTTCTGCCCGGCTCAGGCCCGGACCTACTCCGTCGGCGCTCATCACGATGTAGAACTCGGCGCCCACTGTCTCGTGGAACATCGTCTCGTGCAACGAGATGTAGCCGAGGTCGGCCAGGTCGGCGAACAGCAGTCGCAGGTGGTGCGGGGTGAACACCCAGTGATGGACGTCGACATACTCGTCGCCGGCCGCGGCGGTGCGCATCGCCACCCGAGCGTGATCGAGGTCGTGCACCTTGCGGAACGACCCCGACCTCGACGGTGACCACGAGATGCCTTTGCCCCGGACCACGGCATTGACCGATTGGTCGGTCAACGTGCCCAACGAGTGCCGGTCCGCGGGCTGCAGCGACGCGTCGATAACCGCGCCGAGCGAGCTGCGCTCGCGGAAGCGGTCGAAGCAGAACCGCTTGTCCGGGACGACGAATGCAAGCCGGCCACCCGGCCGCAGCAGTTTCCCGCCCTCGTTGACGAAGTCGATGATGGACGTGGAGTGCTCGATCACGTGCGAGGCGATCACCAGATCGAACTGCTCGCCCACCTCGTCGGCCATCTTGCCGCCGGCCAACAGAACGAAGTCGACCTCCTCGAATTCCGCGGACGAGTACCCGTGTGATTCGTACTTGTTCTCCAGCCCCGCGCGGTCCGTGTGGTCGACGACCTTGGTTCGGTACCCTTCCCGCTTGGCGAAGATCGGGGCGAACCCGGGGCCGATCTCCAGGATCGAGGCCTCGCTCAGATCACCCAGTACACCCAGGATCTGACGCCGCATGTCCAACTGCGTGCGGCCCTTGGGCAGATCTGTCGGGCCCTCACCCACTGCGGGCAGTTGGGTGCTCTTGGCCTTGGTGGTCTTCGCCTTCGACTTCTTCGCGGGGGGCGCGCCCAGCACGGCCCATTTCAGGAAACGGGCCCGCCGCACCACGGGCGTGGGCAGCGACCGCAGCAGTGCCCGCCGCCGGCGCCGCACCGCGGCGCGGACCTGAGCCCGACTCGAGGACACGAAACCTCCGAAGCAGCGCGGCGAAGGAGACAGACTACGTCCCGGGCCGGCCGAGCGGAGGCTACTGCTGCCAGACGCGCACCCAGTCGACGCTCATCGGCGCCGGAACCTCGTCCGTGTCCAGCTTCGGCAGTTCCCAGTCCGAGCTGAGCAGGCTGAGGATCAGATATTCCGGTTGTTGGGAGACTCCGGCACTGGTGCGGAAGGTCTCCACGCCATCGAGCCGGAAGATGTACTCCGTCGGCGTCCACTCCACCGAATAGACGTGATAGCCATCGGAGGGCGTGCTGCCGCTTCCGATGATCTTTTTCGTGACGTCGCTGAGCAAGCCGGAGCCGTTCACCTCTGGACTCCCGGTTGCGTTCAATTCGGTCCACCACACCTGGTTCTGCAGCCCCCCGTCGGCCCGCCCATCCCCGAAGTACTCGCTGATATCGATTTCTGCACCGTTCGCAGCCGGATCCCCCGGCTCGCCCGGCTTCTCGGGTTGCATCCAGAAGGCACCGTGCATCCCCCGCGCCGACTGGTACTTGATACGGGCGGCGAAGATCCCGTAGGTGAACGACCGCGTCTCCCGGGTACCCACCGATGCGGTCACCGTGCTCGTGTCCTGGGCGCATCCCGGTGCGACGCCGGCCGGATCCTCGGCGACCCGCAACTGCAGCGCGGTGCCGGTCCTGTGCGTCATGCTCGGATCCACCATCGAGCAGGTAGACGATCCGGCGTGGCCGTTGGCCCGATTGGCGAACGCACCAACATCGTCGGTCCCGGTAAATTCCTCCGCCCAGGCGCTGCCCCAGTTCGCCGATCGGGCCTCTCCGGAAATGATCAACGCCCCGCGACCCGAGACGGTTTCGGCGCGGAAGGTGTACGCCTTCTTCCCGTTTGCCGCGTCGACCGCAAACGAGAACTCACCCTTGCTGTCCTGCTTACCGGTGACCTCGTCCTGCCACCGTCCATTGGACAACTTGCGTTGGATGGCTACCGGTGCGCCCGGGCGGACCGGCACGAAGGTGGCAACGCCCGGCGTCAGATCCTGGACCCCCGCGCGCGACTGGGAAATCGGCGCCGCGGCCAGTTCCAACACGGTCCCGGTTGGCGCCTGCGAAGCGCCCGCGGAGGGCGCCTCGAACACGGCGCCGACCACGGCTGTCGCCACCGCCGCCGACAGCAGCGTCCGCCCGACCACCACGTTTCGCCCCCCGCGTCTCGTCGCAGGGTTTGGACGGTCACGGGCATGTCACGGAACCCGTTGGTCAGGGTTTTGGCACGTACGGCCGGTGTCGGGTCATACGAGTGGATGAGGTCGGCTGTGCGTGGGCCGGCAAATCGGTGCTTACCGCGACCCGGATGACCGCCGACGGGTGAACCGGGCTCTCGCCCCACGCAACGGTGCCGTCCAGCGCCAGGACGTCGACTGGGTGATCTCCTGCACCGTTTGCCGGCTCGCGATCAACCGCTTGCGCGCGGTGGCCAGCTTGCGTCGGTCCGCGGCACGCTGTTGTTGGCAGGCCGCCAATCGGGCTTCGCGGTCCCGCAGCGCACCACTCACGCGAACCAACTCGGCCCGGAATGCCGTGGGCGGATTGATTACTTGGGGTAAACGATCGGGCGCATCGTCGGGTTCAATTCCGATGCCGAACAGACGTTCGGTCAGGCAGTCTCGGGCGAAGACCTGCGGGTCCCACACGTGCAGTTCGGACGGGTCCCACACGAACGGATCAGTCGGCTCAAGATGGTCGTAGTGGCGATGCCACCCACGTCCCTCGGTCTCTTGCGTCGACCAGCGCGACCGGCGCTCGTCGAACACCTTCCGGCGGCCGTGCGCCGGTGAGCGCAGCGGATAGTGCCGAAGCAGGAAGTCGTACGGGAAGATCGCGCGGTCAGGGAATGACACCGCATGTCCGCCGGTCTCCGCCAGGTCCACCGACGCACCAGTGTTGCGCCAGGCCTTGAGCTGCACCAGCGCCGAGGGACGACGGAGGTGGTCCCAGTGCGTGAGCACACTCGTCGGGTCGATCCCGTCGGGGATGTCGTCGGGTTCCGTGGGCCGGAACACCAGCACGCGGAAGTTGACCGCGTTGAAACCGCGCAGTTGGACGTTCCACAGGGCGTCCCGCAGTCCCAGGCCTGGCCAGGGTGATTCCCGGATCTCATCGGCATCGTAGTGAATGAGCCAGTCCGCCCCGGTGGAGACTGCTTGGCGTTCTCCATGCACCAACAGATCTGCCCACTCCGTCCGTTCCGGGAGCGTGTCGGGGTACCGCATGCTGCGCACCGCGTCACCGAACTCCGCCCGCACCGCCTCCAGGGAACCGTCCGTCGACCAGTTGTCGACGTAGACAACCTCAAGCCCGTCCGCGAGCAGACGGCGCAGCGTGAACGGCAGGACGTCCCACTCGTTGTATCCGGTGAGCACCGCCGCCACCCGGAACCCGGCAGGCGCGGGCTCCAGGGCGGGCGTCCCGGCGCCCTCAATGATCGCCAGGACCGCCTCTTTGGCTCCGGTCTGGGAGTCGGTTCGGGTCAACCCGACAAACGCCGGCGGCAACCCCGCCGCAGTCAACAGGTTGGTGAACATCGTCAGGTGCTCGGCACCCGACACGGTGAGCACCAGGGCTGCCGCCCGCTCCCGCAGCCGGACGAGCTCGACCAACAGGGGGTCGGGATCGGTCAGCAAGTCGATGCCCCCGCAGCACACGACCACCGAGTTGATCACCTGATCATCCGTCAGGGCCTGCAGGTCCGCGCGGGCCGGCGCCACCTCCACCACGAAGAATTCCCCCCGGTAGGCACGCAGCTGCTCCGGAGCAACGCACCCGATGTCGATGACGCAGTTGCTGCGATGTTGGGCCGCCAGATGCGCGGCCACCGCGTGCACGTCGACGGTCATGCGGCCGCTCGGATCCCGGCAAGATTGCCAGTCCGACTCGAGGACACGAAGCCTCCGATAGCGGGCCATAAAGGCGTCCAGGGTACGGCGTGAGCAACGCCGCATGCTCGGACCCGTACCCGTGGGGGAGGCCCGTCCCGGATAATCTCGCCGGAGATGGTGCCCGACAGTTCATCGTCGAGCACGGGTGGGACCTGAACGCGGAGGGCTGGATGCTCGAACCCGACACCGAACCTCGCACCGAATCCGGATCCCGGGCCGGTGTGGTGACCGTGGTCACGATCAATTACAAGGGCGCCGAGCACACCATCACCTGCCTGAACGCGCTGGCGGAACTCGATTGGCCGGCCGAGCGGCTCGAAATTATCTGTGTGGACAACGACTCCCGCGACGGCAGTGTGGAGCAGATCCGGACCGCCTGCCCCGAGGTCACCCTCATCGAGTCGACGACAAATAGCGGCTTCACCGGTGGCTGCTGGCAGGGTGTGGCCCGGTCAAGCGGGGAGTACATCGCGTTTTTGAACAACGACGCCCGCCCGGACCCTGGCTGGCTAACAGCCGCGGTGGGTGCATTGGAACAAGATTCAACGGTCGGATGCGTGGCCTCCAAGATGCTCAGCTGGGATGGCACACTTATCGACTTCGTTGACGGTGGCATGGCCTGGAACGGCCACGGCTTCCAGCCGGCATTCGAATCAACCGACGACGGGGCTTGGGATGAGCCTCGCGACATGCTGTTCGCCTGTGGCGGAGCGATGATCGTACGGGCCGACTTGTATCGCGAGACCGGCGGGTTCGACGACCGCTACTTCATGTTCTTCGAGGACGTCGACTTCGGTTGGCGACTGAATCTCATGGGTCACCGGGTCCGCTATGTACCGACCTCCGTGGTCTACCACCGCCATCACGGCTCGATCGGCAAGGTGCCCAGCTGGTATCACCAATATCTGTGCGAGCGCAATGCGCTGATGACCATGTACAAGAACCTGTCCGACGAAACGCTGGCGCGATCATTCGCTGCCGCCATCGGTCTCACCGTGCGTCGCGGATTCTGGTTGGGCAACGACAACACCAGCGCGCTCGACCTGCGGCATGACCCGCCGCGGGACGGTTCGACCCTGGAGGTCTCGAAGACCGGTCTCAGCGGCGCGTTCGCCGTCGACTCGGTCTTCGATCAGTTCGCCTCGCTGCACTCGTCCCGCGTCGAAGTGCAACTGCGCCGTAAGAAGGCCGATCACGAACTGATCACCCTGTTCCGCCGACCGGTGCCCTGGACCAGCCTGTCCGGGTCGTACCGGCAGTCCTATGAAGCGGTGGTCGCGGCCTTTGATCTGCACGACCTTTACGCCGAGCCGGTGCAGGTTCCCGACGCTCCGGTCCAGACGCTCGATCAATACCGGGCCCTCGCGGCGGAACGCGCCGAACGAAACGGGACCCTGGCGCAGGATCTGCGCGACGCGCGGCGGGAGAAGGCCAAGGCCGAGCGTGCGTTGACGAAGGCGCAGGCACGGATCGAACGGCTCGAGGGACGATCCGCTCCCGCATCGACCAAGAAGCCCTCGAAACCCGCCAAGGGGAAGCAACCCGCATCGGCGAGCGCCGCCGCTCGGTCGCCCCGCTGGCAGCGACAAGCCCGTCGACTCGCGCGTCGAGTGCTGCGCCGAGCCCGACAGGTCACGGCGCCGAAGCCACGTGCAGGGATCAATCGTTGACGGCGCCCGGCGAATGGCGCGCGTCGACGCCTGAAGGTGCCGCACTGATCGCGGACACCGGCTTGGACCTGGCGATGCTGCTGGATGCCGCGCCGATGTGTCCGGGCCTTGTCGTCGCGATCATCCTCGACGAGCAGTGCCCGGGCGATCGACAGACCCTCGCCGCGGCCGTGGCGCGATCGCCGGCGCACCGGATCGTCATCGTGGATGACGGCACCGGGGGCGCCGCGTGGGTGCCGGACTTCCCCAGCACCGGCGTGGAGTTCATTCGGCACCAGCGCCCGATCGGGCATGCGCGGTGTTTGGCCGCGGTGGCCGCGACAGCGCCGGGCGCGGATGTGGTGGTGCTCGATGGGGACATGGTGGTCGGCCCCGGCTGGTTGGCGGAACTCGGCCGGGTCGCTCGCGGCCTGCCGAACCTGGCCGCGGTCAGCGCGCAGGTGCTCGCGCGCTCCGAACTTCTCGCGTGCCCACAGCTGACCGACACCGAGATCGCCCGGGCCTTCGCTCGGGCGCCCCGCGCATCGGTCAGCGAGGCCGCCGTCCTCGGCCGGGGCTGCGTGTTGCTCACCGCGGCGGGAATCCAGGCCGCCCGGGCTGATGTGGGTGCGACCGCGTTGTCCGCGGAGGACGTCCGGATCGCAGGCAGTCGGCGCGGGCTGCGATCGGTGCGCAGTCCCCGGGTGCTCACGATCACCGAGCGCAGCGAGCGGGGCGACCTGCGGGCGCGCCAATCCGACGAGAGTCCGGACGCGGCCGTGGCCGTCCTCGCGGATCTGCAATCCCGGGCGGCTATTCCGCCCCGCCGGCTGTACGCGGTGGATGGCGAAGCTCGTCGTCCGGATGCCGACAGCCTCCCCGCCTCGCTCAGCCACGTCCAGGAGTCGTTCGTGGTCGAACTGCACGACGCGGGCTTCGACCTGTGGCGGGCGCTCTGGTACAACCGCGACGATCTCCTCGCGTATCGGGGCCAGGATCGACGTCACGCGTTGGCCACCGTCATGGTCAACCTCGGTGTCGACCTGGTGCAGGTCGACAATACGTCGCTCGCGGCCCCTTCGGTGCTCGGCGTAGCCGGCGGCGTCGGCGTACGACGAGTAGTGACTGGTTCCATGCTGAACGACGCCCCGCACCCGGTCAGCCAGGCGGAGGCGATGGTCCTCCCCGCCGCCACGTCAGATGAATTGATCCTGCGGGCGGGCATGGACCCGTCCTCGGTCTGGGCGATCGATCAGCCGCCGCCGGTGGACTTCTTGCGGCCGGTGCGCCAACACCGAGCCCGCAGCTTCGGCCCCCTTCGGGTGATCGCCCTGGCTGATGGTGATCCCCGGGTGGCGGAAGTGATTCGCACGCTGGC
>Ga0137413_10000753_pt1 | contig 11532 bp, 9 predicted proteins | sample CZODoug2_1_16fun_FD_108280 | JGI IMG/M metagenome (GOLD analysis project Ga0137413, IMG submission 108280) | Vadose zone soil fungal communities from Angelo Coast Range Reserve, California, USA - CZODoug2_1_16fungal (Illumina Assembly) | ecosystem: Environmental > Terrestrial > Soil > Vadose... | reverse complement strand
CGGCCGCATCGGATTGAATGTGCAGGATCCATCCCGGCCGCATCAATCCCGCCTGCTGCTTCGCCAGGCCATCGCCGAAGCTGGTCTCGCTGACTATCGCCAGGACTCCAACCTGGTGCTCGGCCTGGCGGACGAGGAACTCAAGTCGCTCTTCGCGGCAAATGGCTTCGTCGATTACCGCAGCAAGCTGCGCGCGCTGGTCGACGTCCATCAAGATGCCGATGCGTTGCTCCGGTGGTCGGAAGCCAGCGCCTTCGGCAACTTTTTGGAGGCGTTCGTTCCACGCGAGCGCGAACAGGTACGCCGCGCGTTCACTCGCCTCGTCGAAGAGAAGCGGACACCCGAGGGGCTGACGCTTGAACGCTACCTGCGCTTCGCGTTCGTGCGCAAGGCGCCGGCCGACCACTGACAAAACCAGCATCCGCGAGCTTCAGACATGAGCGAACGTCAGCTTTCACTCAATCTCTTCATCTATCCCGGCGGTCATCACGAGGCCGCATGGCGCTACAAGGGATCAGCCGCGGACCGGATCCTCGACGTCACTTATTATCAGGAGCTGGCGCAGCGGGCCGAAGCGCACAAATTCGACGCAATCTTCTTTGCCGACGGGCCGGCGCTCGCCGACAATGTCCGCTATGCGCAGCGCTTCCGTTTCGAGCCGATCACCTGGTTGGCCGCGATCGCCGTGGCGACGAAACGCATCGGCCTGATCGCAACCGCATCCACGACCTATACCGAGCCGTATAATCTCGCCCGCCTGTTCGCCTCGCTGGATCATCTCAGCGGTGGCCGGGCCGGCTGGAACATCGTGACGACAAGCACCGCGCAGGCGGCGCAGAACTTTGGCCTTCCCGAACATCCTCCGCATCACGAGCGTTACGAACGGGCGCGAGAATATCTCGACGTCATCACGCGGCTGTGGGACAGCTGGGAAGACGACGCGCTGATCAACGACCCGGTCTCGGGGGTCTTTGCCGATACCGACAAGATCCACACCATCGATCACGTCGGGAAGCATTTTCGGGTCCGCGGACCGCTCAACATCTCGCGGACACCGCAGGGGCGGCCGGTCTATGTCCAGGCCGGCTCGTCCGATGACGGGCGCGCCTTTGCCGCGCGTTTTGCCGAGGCGATCTTCACCGCCCATCAGACGCTGGCAAGCGCACAGGAATTCTACGCCGACATCAAGCGGCAGGCGCGTGCCTTCGACCGCAGTCCCGATCAGGTCAAAATCCTGCCCGGCATCAGCCCCTTTATCGCCAGCACCCAGGCCGAGGCCGATCGGCTGCAGGACGGGTTCAACGAGCTGATCCAGCCGGAATTTTCGCTGACCCAGCTCCGCCAGATGATCGGGCTCGACCTCTCCGGATTCGATCTCGACGGCCCCTTCCCGCGCCAACTGATCGATACCGCCGGTGCGCGCGGCGTAGCCAGCCGTTTCAAGCTGGTGGTCGACATCGTCGATCGCGAGAAGCCGACCATTCGCCAGCTTGTGCAGCGCCTGGCCGGCGCACGCGGCCACTGGGTGATCGCCGGCCCGCCGGAAAAGATCGCCGACAACATCCAGACCTGGTTCGAGAACAGTGCGGCTGATGGCTTCAACGTGATGCCGCCCTGGTTGCCCGGCGGGTTCGACATCTTCGCCGAGCAGGTGGTGCCGATCCTGCGCAAGCGCGGCCTGTTCCGTCACGACTACGCGGGCACAACCTTGCGCAACCATTACGGCCTGAGCCGGCCGGCGAGCCTGTTCTCCAACTCCATTCAAGCGATCGCATAAATCGCCTGAGCTCGACGTCATCAAGAACCCCGGCGGCATCAAGATCGTGCCGCTGGAAGCCGCTCAAGCGCCGCGCGCGCTCGACGACGTCGACTTCGCCGCCATCCAGGGCAATTTCGCAATCTACAGCGGCCTGAAGCTGACCAACGCATTCGCCCTGGAGAAGATGACGACGCCCTATATCAACGTCGTGGCCGTCAAGCGGGGCAATGCGGAAACCGCCTGGGCGCAGGACATCGTTGCCGGCTACAAATCGCAGACCTTCAAGACGGCGATCTTTTCAGACCGGTTCTACGATGGGTTTGCTCTGCCCGACTATCTGAAGTGAGCGTGCGAGCGCGGCCCGCGGCCGGATGCGCTATGCCACGCTCAACGCCTGCACGATGTCGGCAATGAGATCGGACGGATGCTCGATTCCGATCGAGAGCCGGATCGTGGAATCGAGCACGCCAATCTTTTTGCGGATATCGGCGGGAACGCCGGAGTGCGTCATGGTCGCCGGCAGGCTGGCAAGCGACTCGGTGCCGCCCAGGCTCACCGCCAGCTTGAAGATTTGCAGCGCGTTGAGAAATTTGGCCGCGGCCGCCTCGCCGCCCACGATGTCGAAAGAAAATGTCGAGCCTGCGCCCGTGCATTGCTTCGCAAACAAGCGTCCCGCCGGCGAATCCTCTGCGTGGTGACCAAGGTAGTGGACCTTCGCCACCTTGGGATGATCGCGCAAATAATCCGCCACGAGCAACGCGTTCGCGTCGGCTCTTTCCATGCGCAAGCTCAGGGTTTCCAGCGATCGGCCGAGCATCCAGCAGGAATGCGGATCGAGCTGGGTGCCGATGGCGCTGCGCAGCGCCTTGACGTCCTTCATGAGCGCCCTTGAGCCAAGTGCTGCGCCCGCAATCAGGTCGGAATGCCCGCCGACATATTTGGTCAGCGAGTACAGCGACAGATCCGCGCCGTGCTCGATCGGCCGCTGAAACACCGGCCCGAGCAGGGTGTTGTCGCATGCGATGATCGGTGTGTGGCCCTGTGCCTTGCCGATGATGTCGGCGATGCGGCGGATCATCGCAATATCGACCAGGCCATTGGTGGGATTGGCGGGGGTTTCGATCAGGATCATCGCCACCCGCCCGTTGCGCATCGCCTCTTCGGCTGCGTGCCGGACTGCGGGCTCATCAAGACCATCGGCGAAGCCGACGGCGCCGATCGAGAACCCCTTCAGCGTCCTCGCCAGCAACGTTTCCGTTCCGCCATAAAGCGGTTGCGAGTGCAGAATGACGTCGCCGGGCCGGACGAAGGCGAGGATCGTGGTCGAAATCGCCGCCATGCCCGAGGCGAACAGGGCGCAGCTTTCCGCGCGCTCATAGACCGAGAGCCTGTCCTCGACGATCTCGCTGTTGGGATGATTGAACCGGGAATAGACCAGGCCGGCGCCCATACCTTCGGGTGGCTCGCGACGGCCGGAGACAAAGTCGAAGAAATCCTTGCCATCTTCAGCAGTCTTGAAGACGAAGGTCGAGGTCAGGAAGACCGGTGGCTTGACCGCTCCTTCCGACAATTGCGGATCGTAGCCATAGTTCAGCATCAACGTCTCGGGATGCAGCGTGTGGTTGCCGATCTGGGTCTTCGACGGAAATGGTTTGACCATGGCCTGTCTCGCTGTCTTGAGGAAACGACAACCTATCACGCGCCTATGGCAAGATTAACTCCCCCGCGGGCTACAACGCCAATCCGGGGAGATCGAGCCCGTTGGCGCGGGCGCATTCGACCGCGCTGTCGTAGCCCGCGTCGGCGTGACGCATCACACCCGTTGCCGGATCGTTCCACAACACGCGTTCGAGCCGGCGCGCCGCCTCCGGAGTTCCGTCGGCCACGATCACCATCCCGGCATGCTGCGAGTAGCCGATGCCGACGCCGCCGCCATGGTGCAGCGAGACCCAGGTGGCCCCGCTCGCACAGTTGAGCAGCGCATTGAGCAGCGGCCAGTCGGAAACCGCGTCCGAGCCATCGCGCATCGCCTCGGTCTCGCGATTTGGACTTGCGACCGAGCCGCTGTCCAGATGGTCGCGGCCGATCACGATCGGCGCCTTCAACTCGCCGCTCGCCACCATCTCGTTGAAGGCCAGGCCAAGCCGGTGGCGATCGCCGAGGCCGACCCAGCAGATCCGCGCCGGCAGCCCCTGGAACTTGATTCGCGCTTTCGCCATGTCGAGCCAGTTGTGCAGATGCTTGTCGTGCGGCATCAGTTCCTTCACCTTGGCGTCGGTGCGGAAGATATCCTCAGGGTCACCCGACAGCGCCGCCCATCGGAACGGTCCAACGCCGCGGCAGAACAGCGGGCGAATATAGGCCGGCACGAAGCCGGGAAAATCGAACGCATTCTTCAGCCCCATGTCCCGCGCCATCTGTCGAATATTGTTGCCGTAGTCGAGCGTGGGCACACCCTGGGCGTGGAAATCGAGCATGGCCTGGACGTGATCGACCATCGATGTCTTGGCCGCGAGCTCGACGGCCTTGGGGTCGGCGGCGCGTTTCGCCTCCCAGGCGCCGAGCGACCATCCTTTCGGCAGGTAACCGTTGATCGGATCATGCGCGCTGGTCTGGTCAGTCACGATGTCGGGCCGCACGCCACGGCGCACCAGCTCCGGAAAGATCTCGGCCGCATTGCCGAGCAGGCCGACCGAGACCGGTTTCTTGCTCGCAGCGCTCTCCGCCATAACCGCAAGCGCCTCGTCAAGCGTGCTGGCCTGGCGGTCGAGATAGCCGGTGCGCAACCGCATCTCGATGCGGCTCGGCTGGCATTCGACCGCGAGCATCGAGGCGCCCGCCATGGTCGCGGCCAGCGGCTGGGCGCCGCCCATGCCGCCGAGGCCCGCCGTGAGGATCCATTTGCCGGCGAGGCTGCCGCCGTAATGCCGCCGCCCGACCTCGACAAACGTCTCATAGGTGCCCTGCACGATCCCCTGGCTGCCGATGTAGATCCAGGAGCCCGCGGTCATCTGCCCGAACATCATCAGGCCCGCTCTGTCGAGCTCGTTGAAGTGATCGAGCGTTGCCCAGTGCGGCACCAAATTCGAGTTCGCGATCAGGACGCGCGGCGCATCGGCATGGGTGCGGAAGATTCCGACCGGCTTGCCCGACTGCACCAGCAGCGTCTGGTCGCCCTCGAGCTTGCGGAGTGAGGCGACGATCCGATCGAAGCTCTCCCAATCACGCGCCGCACGGCCGATCCCGCCGTAAACCACAAGTTCACCCGGCCGTTCGGCAACATCAGGATCGAGATTGTTCATCAGCATTCGAAGCGGCGCTTCCGTGAGCCAGCTCTTGGCGCTGATGTCGGAGCCGCGGGCGGCCCGGATCGTACGTTCATTGTCCAGTCGTCGATTCATGGGGCGACCTTTCAGGCAAGCGAAGGAAATGGATTTTGCAGAACCGACGTGGCAACGCTCGGCAGCGTGCCGGCCTCGACCAGCGCCTTTGCCTTTGCGAGGTCGTCGGCCATGTAGCGATCGGCGCCAAGCGCTGGCACGTGCTCGCGGAGAGTTGCGACGACCGCCGCAAGCGCCGGGCTCGTCAGGTGCGGCAGGCGCAGCTCGATGCCTTGCGCGGCGACCAATAGCTCGATGCCGAGAATGGCCGCGAGATTGTCCGCCATGTCCGAGAGCCGGCGCGCGGCGTGCGCAGCCATCGAGACGTGGTCTTCCTGATTGGCGCTGGTCGGCGTCGAATCGATCGAGCAGGGCGCGGCGCGCTGCTTGTTCTCGGCATAGAGCGCGGCCGCCGTCACCTCGGCGATCATGAAACCCGAATTGAGGCCGGGCTCCGGCGTAAGAAACGGCGGCAGACCGAAATTCAACGCGGGATCGACCAGGGTCGCGATGCGCCGCTCGCTGATCGAGCCGATCTCCGACAACACCAGCGCGATCTGATCCGCAGCAAAGGCGACGGGTTCGGCGTGAAAATTTCCGCCCGAGACGATCTCGCCACTCTCCACCAGCACCAGCGGGTTGTCGGTGACGGCGTTGGCTTCGATGGTCAGCGTACGCGCGGCCTGCGCCAGCACATCGAGCGCCGCGCCCATGACCTGTGGCTGGCAGCGCAGGCAATAAGGATCCTGCACGCGCTCATCGCCTTCGAGATGCGATTGTCTGATGTCGCTTCCCTCGAGCAGGGATGTGAGAGCCGCGCCGGCCGCGATCTGCCCGGGGTGTCCACGCAGCTGCTGGATTTCGGGGCGGAACGGCGCCGTCGACGCCATCGCCGCGTCGACCGACAAGGCGCCAGTCAGAAGCGCCGTGCAGGCCAGACGGTGGGCGCGCAGCAAGCCGGCAATGGCATAGGCAGTCGAGAACTGGGTGCCGTTGATCAACGCGAGCCCCTCCTTCGGCCCGAGCGTCACGGGCGCGAGCCCGATCGCCGCGAGCGCCTCGCGACCCGGCACGGTCCGGCCATCGACGATCGCCTCGCCCTCGCCGATCATCACAGCCGTCATATGCGCCAGCGGCGCCAGATCGCCGGAGGCGCCGACCGAACCCTGTTGCGGCACCAGCGGACAGACACCGCCCGCCAGCATCGCCTGCAATTGCGCGATGATCTCGCGCCGCACGCCCGACGCGCCGCGCCCGAGCGAGATGATCTTCAAGGCCATCATCAGACGCACGATCGGCTCTGGCGTCTGTGGTCCAACTCCGCAGCAATGCGACAGGATCAGATTGCGCTGCAGCTGCGCCGTCTGGTCGGCAGCAATGCGCCTCGAGGCCAGCTTGCCAAATCCGGTATTGATGCCGTAAGCGGGAACGTCGGCGCGTGCGGCTTTCGCGACAATTTGCGAGGCCGCCTCGACGCGCGGCCAGAACGAGGGCTCCAGCACAATGGCTGCACCTGAGAGCACGCGCGCCAGATCGTCGAGCTTGACCGTTCCCGGCGCAATGACAATCGGGGCATTCTGAACCGTCATTGTCCCCTCCACACCCGGCTATGCAGCGGATTGAAGCCGATTCTGTAGACCAGCTCGGCAGGGCGATCGATGTCCCAAATCGCCAGATCGCACCATTTGCCGGCCTCGAGCGTGCCGGTGGCATCGAGAAGGCCGAGCGCGCGGGCACCTTCCCGCGTGGTGCCGGCGATGCATTCGGCAACGGTCATTCGGAACAATGTCGCTGCCATGTTCATGGTGAGGAGGAGCGACGTCAGCGGCGAGCTGCCGGGATTGCAATCGGTCGCCAGCGCCATCTTGACGCCGTGGCTGCGGAACAGCTCGACCGGCGGCCTCTCGGTTTCGCGGATGAAGTAGAAGGCGCCCGGAAGCAGCACGGCTACCGTGCCGGCCTTTGCCAGCGCCGCCGCGCCGGCGTCGTCGCAGTGCTCCAAATGATCGGCGGACAGCGCGGCGAAACCTGCTGCAAGCGCCGCGCCTCCGAGGTTCGACAGCTGATCGGCGTGCAGCTTGACGGGCAGCCCCAATGCCTTTGCGGCATGAAAGACGCGCGCCGTCTGCTCGGCGGAGAACGCGATGCCTTCCATGAAGGCGTCGACCGCGTCGGCAAGCCCGGCCTGCGCCACCGCCGGAAGCATCTCCTTGCAGACCAGATCGATGTAGCGATCCTTGTCGCCATCGGCTTCGACCGGCAGCGCATGCGCGCCGAGGAACGATGTGCGGATCGCGACCGGCCGCTTGCTGGCGAGGTGACGGGCGGCCGACAATTGCCGCATCTCGGTTTCGGTGTTGAGGCCATAGCCGGATTTGATCTCGATGGTCGTCACGCCCTCACCGATCAGCGCATCAAGGCGCGGCAGCGCGCTTGCGACCAGCTCGGACTTGGTCGCCTTCCGCGTTGCCGCGACGGTCGAGACGATACCACCGCCGGCGCGCGCGATCTCCTCATAGCTTGCGCCCTTCAGCCGCAGCTCGAATTCATGGGCGCGGTTGCCGCCATAAACGAGATGGGTGTGACAGTCGACGAGGCCGGGCGTGATCCAGCGGCCCCCGCAATCGATCCGCTCGGCCGCATCGGCATCCGCCGGAAAGTCCGACTGCGCGCCTGCGTAGACGATGTGGCCATCGCGCGCGGCGATCAGGCCGCGCTCGACCTCGCCGAGATCGGGACGATCACCCCGCATCGTGGCGAGCCGGGCGTTGTGCCAGATGCGGTCGAAGCGCTCAGCCATGCGGTCGTCCCTCGGCTTGTCGTCCCTCGGTTTGGGATGCTTGACATATATGTCTAGACATATAATCGTGTCGACGTTCTGTCCAGCCGGCTTGAAACATGACCCGACTGCATTTCGCTTCCGCGCTGTTGCCCACGGGCTGGGCCAGCAACGTGCAGGTGCTTGTCACCGACCGCACGATCGCCGCCGTGACGGCCGGCGTCGCGCCTGATACCGCGGACGAACGCCACCAGATCGCGGTCCCGGGGCTCGCTAGCCTGCACAGTCACGCGTTTCAGCGCGGCATGGCTGGACTGGCCGAACTCCGCGGCAACACCACCGATACGTTCTGGACCTGGCGCGAGACGATGTATCGCTTCGCGCTCGAGATGACGCCGGACAATGTCACCGATGTCGCAACCCTGCTCTATGTCGAGATGCTCGAGCAGGGCTTTACCCGCGTCGGCGAGTTTCACTATCTGCATCATGACCGCGACGGCTCGCTTTACGCCAACCCCGCCGAGATGGCCGGGCGCATTGCGCAAGCTGCTGAAGCCGCCGGCATCGGGCTCACGCTGCTGCCGAGTTTTTATGCACACGGCGGCTTTGGCGGTGCGGCACCGCACGCCGGGCAACGACGCTTCATCTGTTCGGTCGATCAGTTTGCCGATCTGGTGACCGCCTCACGCGAGATCGTTAGCAGATTGCCCGGTGCCAATGTCGGCATCGCGCCGCACAGCCTGCGGGCGGTGACACCGGACGAGCTCGCGGCCATCATCCCGCTAGCCGGGGCAGACCCAATCCATATCCATGGCGCTGAGCAGGTCCGCGAGGTGGAGGATTGCCTCGCCTGGTCGGGGCAGCGGCCGGTCGCGTGGCTGCTCGACCATGCCCCCGTCGATCGGCGCTGGTGCCTGATTCATGCGACCCACATGATCGAGCAGGAGGTCACCGCGCTCGCCGGCAGCGGCGCAGTCGCCGGGCTCTGTCCGGTGACGGAAGCGAGCCTCGGCGACGGCATCTTTCCGGCGCGCGAATTCCTCGACGCGGGCGGCCGGTTCGGCATCGGTACGGATTCCAACGTGCTGGTCGGCGTCGCCGACGAATTGCGCCAGCTCGAATATGGCCAGCGGCTCAAGCACCGCGAACGCAATGTGCTGTCCGCAGGTCCCGGCGCGTCAACCGGCCGTGCGCTGTTCGACGGCGCGCTCTTGGGCGGCGCACGGGCGCTGGCGCAGAGCACGGCGGGACTGCAGCCGGGTGCGCGCGCCGACATCGTCACGCTCGACCTTGCTCATCCATCGCTGGCGGCGCGCCGCGATGACGCCGTCATCGACGGCTGGATCTTTGCGGCCGGCAGCGGCGCGATCGATTGCATCTGGGCCGGCGGCAGCAAGGTGGTCGAGGGCGGACGGCACCGGCTGCGCTCAAGAGCGCGCGAACGTTTCAACGCGACGGTGCGGAGGCTCGTCGCATGAGCCTCACGACTGATCGCGACAAGGTCGAGGCGTCAGAAAAGCCGACGCTCTACAAGCAGATCCGCCACGACATCGAGACCTTGATCCTGACCGGGGAATGGCCGCCGGGTCACCGCATTCCGTTCGAGCACCAATTGATGACGCGCTATGGCTGCTCGCGCATGACGGTGAACAAGGCGTTGTCGGAGCTGGCGCAAGCCGATTTGATCGAGCGGCGACGGCGGGCCGGCACGTTCGTCCGGCGTCCGCAGCATCTGTCGGCCGTGCTCAAGATCGCTGACATTCGCGCCGAAATCACCGCACTCGGCCGCAGCTACGGCTATCAGCTTGTTCACTGCACGCGCCGCGCCGCGACCGCAGCCGATCGCGCCCGTCTCGGCGTGCGGAAGACCGGCAAGGTGGTCGCGATTGCCTGCCGGCACAGCGCCGACAATGTTCCGTTCGCCGTCGAAGACCGGCTGATCGATCTGGAGGCGGTGCCGGAAGCGGCTACAGCGGATTTTGCGGTCGAGCCGCCCGGCTCATGGCTGCTTCATCATGTCCCATGGACAGAGGCCGAACATACGATCAGCGCCGTCGTTGCGGACAGTCGCATGGCGGCCGCGCTCGGCATCGCCACCGGCGCGCCCTGTCTCGTGATCGACCGTTATACGTGGCGCAGCGCACGCACGCTGACCGCGGTGCGGCTGCTTTATCCCGGCGACACACATCGTCTTGTCGCACGTTTCGGGGGAAGCTGAGAGAATGTCGGACGCGGCACAATTCATGCAAAGCCCCTTTATGCAGCACGAGCCGTGCAATACGGTTCATGCGACAGTCGGCCGCGACTGAGGCAGAGGGTCAATTCGTTGGGCAACAGGAAGGCAATCATGCATAGCTCCAAAGTCATTACGGCAATCATTGCTCTCATGGTATCCGCGCCGGCGCTTGCCGACGACATCAAGGTCGGCGTCGGCATTTCCGGATGGACCGGCTTTGCGCCGCTGACGCTCGCCAAGGAGGCCGGCATCTTCAAGAAGAACGGCCTCGACGTCTCACTGAAGAAGATCCCGCAGAAGGACCGGCATCTCGCCATTGCATCCGGTGACGTCCAGTGCGCGGCGACGACAGTCGAGACCTGGATCTCCTGGAACGCCAATGGCGTCGCCACCAAGCAGATCTTCCAGCTCGACAAGAGCTATGGTGCCGACGGCATGGCCGTGCGCAATGACGTCGCCGCGATCAGGGACCTCAAGGGCAAGACGGTCGCGGCATCGGCGCCGGGCACATCGCCCTATTTCGCGCTGGCCTGGATGCTCAACAAGAACGGCCTCTCGGTGAAGGACGTCACCGTGGTCAATTTAGAGCCCGCCGTGGCCGCGCAGGCTTTCGTCTCCGGCCAGAACGATGCCGCGATGACCTATGAGCCTTATCTGTCCACCGTGCGTGCCGCGCCGGACAAGGGCAAGATCATCGCCACCACGCTGGATTACCCGATGGTCATGGATACCTTCGGCTGCACGCCGAAATTCCTGACCGACAATCCGAAGGCGGCCCAGGCGCTGGCCGACAGCTATTTCGAGGCGCTGGACATGATCGCCAAGGATCAGGCCAAGGCCTACGAGATCATGGGCGCTGACGTGAAGCAGTCGGGCGAGCAGTTCGGCAACTCGGCGAAATATCTGCGCTGGCAGGACAAGGCTGCCAACCAGAAATTCTTCGCGGGCGATTTCCTCACCTTCAACAAGGAAGCCGCGGCGCTGCTGCTCGAAGTCGGTATCATCAAGGCCGCACCTGACATCAAGGACCTCTTCGACGCGAGCTACATCAAGTAGAACCGTCACACGCGCCGAACCCGGACAAATATTCCGATGCGTCCCCTGGATCCCGTGACGTCGAAGCAACGCGTGGCTTACGGCCTCGCGTTCTTCGTGCTGTTCGTTGCCCTGTGGTCCTGGGCGACATTCGGCGGCCATGTGTCGAAGACCTTCCTCGCCAATCCGCTCACCATGGTGCAGGAAGGCGTCGAACTGCTCACCAAGCACGGCCTCCTGTTCGACATCGGCATGACCGTCTGGCGGGTCCTCGGCGGCTTTGCGCTCGCCACTGTGATCGCGGTGCCGCTCGGCGTGCTGATGGGCGCCTACAAGCCCGTGG
>Ga0137413_10000748_pt1 | contig 11553 bp, 11 predicted proteins | sample CZODoug2_1_16fun_FD_108280 | JGI IMG/M metagenome (GOLD analysis project Ga0137413, IMG submission 108280) | Vadose zone soil fungal communities from Angelo Coast Range Reserve, California, USA - CZODoug2_1_16fungal (Illumina Assembly) | ecosystem: Environmental > Terrestrial > Soil > Vadose... | reverse complement strand
TGGTCTCCCCGGTCCCCGCCGCCGACGCCGCGGGCCATTCCGCCACGGTCAAGGTCACGGTGATCGGACGGTCGGGCAAGAGCCTCACGTCGACGGTCGACCTGGTGAACGTCACCACCGGGAAGCGGTACACCGTGACGGCCGGGAAGTCGAAGCGGGTGCCGAACGGTACCTACGTGATCGGCAGCTACATCGCGGAGACCGGGAAGCTCACCCTCGCCGCGCGGACGATCGTCGTGGACAGGTCCACTTCCCTGACCTTCGACGCCCGAACCGGTAAGCGGATCACGGCCTCGGTCGATCAGGCCCACGCCCGGCTCACCCGCGTCGCTGCTGACCTGAGGGTGCACACCTCCGTCGGGGACGTCCCCCTCGCCGAGGCCGACACCGAGGTGTCGGGACACCCCACGGTCTACGCGATCCCGGCGTCCGGGGGTCGGGCGCGCTTGTCTCTCGCCATGACCCTGACCGATGCCACGGTGTCGCCCTCGCCGTACCGGTTCGACCTGGCGCGCACGACCAAAGGCATCCCGACGAGCCTGAACGTCACCGCGAAGAAGGCTGACCTGGCCCGGGTGGACCTCGACCTGCACACCCCCGACCCCGACTTGAAGCGCCGCGTTGATCTGGCGCCCAACCCGACCGACGGCGCCTTCGCGATGGAGTTCGGTGGCGGTTTCGGTGATGCGCCCGGGCTGCTCGCGCCGCAGCACCTGAGCTCCTACCGCAGCCCGCAGGTCAACTGGCGGACCACCTACACCGCGGCCGGACATGGACGCGGCGCGCAGGTCTTCGAGATCGCGCCCGCCAGCGCAGACCTGACTCAACCGGTCTACCGCGCCGGCCACACCTACGCGGAGACCTGGGGCTCCGGCGCCTGGGGCCCGAGCGCCCCAAGCCTCCAGTTCGCCACCATGGACGGGAAACTCGGCGCGTTGGCCTTCTGGCCGTTGTGCGCCCCGGAGGCCGGTGGCGTCCACCCCGACAACTGCGTCTCGGACGACGACTCGTCGTTCCGCCTCTTCCGGGGCCCGACCCAATTGGCCGAGGGTGCCGAGTTCGAGGCCGCCATCCCCGCCACCCCGGACTGGTACGACCTGCAACTGGACGGCACCCGCCCCACGGGTGCGACCACGTCGACGGCGTACAGCGCCCGATGGCACGTGTTGGCCGGCGGCTCCATCGACCGCACGACGCTGGAGCAGGGCCTGATCACGCTGGCCGCCGCCGGCCTCAACGGCCACAACGCCGCCGGCCGGAGCAGCACCACCCGGATCACCATGTCCGTCACCGGGTTCGACTCGACCACCTCGACGGACCTCGCCTACTCCACCGACGGCACCACCTGGAACTCGCTGGCAATGACGAAGTCCGGCGGGTCCTGGGTCGCGGACGTCCCCAACCCGGCGGGCGCAGGCGGTGTCTCGTTGCGCGCCAACGCCGCGGCGGCCAGCGGGTCGACGGTGAGCGAGACAATCAGCAACGCCTACGCGATCGACTAACACGGCTCCGTCTTCCGCTTCACTCGTCACCGTGGCGCTCCACTCGCCCAGGATGACCGCCTACGGCGAGTGGAGCGTGCTCCCAGCGAGTGAAGCGGACGGGGCGAGGCGAGAATGGGTGCGTGACGTATCGGATCGCCGTGGTGTGCCTGGGGAACATCTGTCGCTCGCCGATGGGCGCCGCCGTCCTGCGGCACAGGCTGGCCGAGGCGGGGCTCGCGGAGGAGGTCACGGTGAGTTCGGCGGGCACCGGGGACTGGCACGTGGGGTCCGGCGCGGACCGGCGCGCGCGGGCCGCGCTGCGGGCCCGCGGTTATTCCGACGAGCATCGCGCCCAGCAGTTCGTGCCGGCCGACTTCGCCGAACACGACCTGGTGCTGGGCATGGACGCGGCGAACATCCGCGACCTGCGGCGGATGGCCCCGGACGGCGCAGTGGTGCGGTTGTTCGACGATCCGGGCGATGTCCCCGACCCCTACTACGGGGACGACGCCGGCTTCGAGGCCGTGCTGGATCAGATCGAACGCGCCACGGACGCCTTGATCAGCGGGCTGCGGGCAGAACTCCACACATGACCGAGTCGTTGGCCGCCGCGCTCGGCGTCGCGATCACTTCCGACCAACCCGTCGGCGGCGGCGACATCTGCCGGGCCAGCCGGGCCACCCTCGCCGACGGCCGGACCATCTTCATCAAGACGCGGCCCGGCGCCCCGGCGGATTTCTTCCGAACCGAGGCCGACGGCCTGCGCCAACTCGCCGCGGCCACCGCCCGCGGCGGCGCCCCGGTGCCGGAGGTCCTGGCCGTCACCGACGACGCGCTGGCTCTGGAATGGATCGAACCCGGCCGACCCACCCCGGCCGCCGCCGAGGAGTTCGGTCGCGCGTTGGCCGCCACCCACCAGTGCACGCCCGCGCACTTCGGCGGCGCCGGTGAGGGCTACCTCGGCTCACTGCGCCTGCCCAACCACCCGGCCGACACCTGGGTCGAGCTCTACCGCGACCAACGCGTCGGGCCCGCGCTGCGCGAGGCCGTACATCGCGACGCCATCTCCCCCCGCGACGCCCTCGACGTGGCGCAGGTGCTCGAGCACCTGGAGAAACTGCAGGGCACCGAGGAGCCACCCGCGCTGCTGCACGGCGACCTGTGGGCGGGCAACGTGCACTGGAGCGCCGCCGGCCCGGTCCATCTGATTGATCCGGCCGTCCATGGCGGCCACCGGGAAACCGACCTGGCCATGCTCGCCCTGTTCGGCGCCCCGCATCTGGATCGCGTCCTGGCCGCCTACGACGACGCGTTCCCGCTCGTCGACGGCTGGCCGGGCCGGGTCGCGCTGCACCAGCTGCACCCGGTGGTGGTGCACGCCGCGCTGTTCGGCGGCGGCTACGGACCGCGGGCCGGGGAGCTGGCCCGCCACACGCTGGCCGGGCGCGGCTGAGCCTGCCCTCGATCCACTGACCCGACATCAGGTGCCTGCGCCAGGGCAAAACCCGACACGATGAGCGGCATGGACCTCGCGAGCCTGCGCGACCCGTCCCGCTGCCCCGACTGTGCGGCGATCCTGCCGCCGTCCCCGACGGCCTGCCCGGCGTGCGCGTTGCCGCTGCAGGGACCGTTGGTGCAGCGCCTGTGGCAGCTGTCCCTGCAGGCCGCCGACGTCCTCGACCAACGTCGCGGCGTGCTGGAGGCCCTGCGCGGTCGGGCCGACGCACCGGCCGGCGCCGTGCACGCCGGCTGGGGAGGTGCACCCGCGCCGGCCCCCGGATCGCCGACTGATTGGGAACAGCCCCCGGCCGGGCCCGGCCTGCGAGCGCCGTTCCCGGATCCCGCCCGGCCACCCGCCCAGCGGGACCCGTGGGTGCTCGACCAGGACCGCACCGGCCACCGCCGCGAGCCCGTGACGCCCCGCCAGATCCAGCACCTGCTGCTCGGCCTGGGCGTGCTGCTGGTCGCGGTCGCCGCGCTGATCTTCGCGGTGGTGGCCTGGGACCGCGTGGGGATCGGTGGGCGCACCGCCATCCTCACCGTGCTCACCACGGCGGCGGGCGGGGGCAGCCGGCTCGCGCTGCGCCGCGAGCTGCGCGCCACCGCCGAGGCCCTGGCCGTGCTCACGGTCGCGCTGCTGCTGCTCGACGCCTACGGCATTCGCGAGTACGACCTGGCCGGCGCCGGCTCCATCAGAACGAGCTCCTATTGGGCCGCGGTCCTCGGGCTGCTCGCTGCGTTGGGCGTCGCCGCCCGCCGGGTGCACCCACTGCAGACCCCGCTGTGGACCGCGGCGATCGCGGCCCAGCTTCCGCTGCTGATCCTCAGCAATCGCCTCGGCGCGAGCTGGGGGAGCGCCGCCCTGCTGGCTCAGGGCACCGTCGCGCTGGCCGCGATCCGGCGCGTCCCGCCCGCGATTCCGCTTGCGGTGGGCGGCGCGTTGGCCTGGCTCGGCGCGGGCGCCTCGGCCACAGTCCTCGCCTACGACGCCGCCGGGGAGGGCCAACCTCACGCCTCCGCCGCGATGGGCGCGGCGCTGCTGGCCCTCGGTGCGGTGCTCGCCACGCTGCTGGCCGCCGACCTGCGCCACCTCGACCCGTTGTTTGTGCCGGCGTCGGCCGTCGCGACTGCCGCCGCGCTCGCGGCGATCCATGCCCCTATGGAGCGGGCCTGGGCGCACGACACCGCCACCGCGGCGGGCGTCGGGCTGCTCAGCCTGGCCGCGATCGCCGTGGCCGCCCTGCCGGTCGCCGCCGCGGCCCGGTGGCGGCCGGGACCGTTGGCCGCGATCGGCATCGGGGCGGCGTTGGCCGTGCTCGACGTGGCGGTCCCGACCGGCCGCGCGCTGACCGGCCCGTGGCACTGGGCCTCGGACCCCTGGTCGCGCTCCTGGCACGGCGACGCGCGCGAGTTGCTCGGCCGGCCCTGGCCGCACCAGGGAACCGTCGCCCTCGGCCTGGCGTTGCTCACCGCCGACGCCGTGCTGCTGGCCTGGCGACTGCGCCGGACCGGCCCCGGCACCTTGGTCGGCGTCGTGGCGGGCGCATTGGCAACGGCCACCGCGATCGTGCTGCCGGTCGCGACAAAGGCGCCGTACCTGCTCGCGGTGCTCGGCCTGGTGGTCACCGGTGGCCTGCTGCTCTCCGTGGCCGCCCGCCGGTTGCCCACCGACGTCGAGAACCCCGCCGAGGCCCCCGATCTGATCACTCGTCTCGGCCTGGCCGCAGCCGGCGCGGTCGCGCTCAGTCTCGGCGTCGTCTGGTCGCTGGCGGCCCGCACCGCCACCGTCTGGGCGCTGCTCGCGGTCGTCGCGACCGCCGCTGCCCTGCGGGTGCTCAGCTCGCCCCGGCTGCGACCCGTCGCCACCGCGGCCGGGATTGCCGCGGTCGTGGCCGAGGTGGGCGTGCTCACCCGGGTCGCCGATCACCCCGCGCCCGTCGCGGGCGGCATCGCGGTCATCGCCGCCGCCGGACTCGCCGTCGCCGCCCGGCTGCTGCCCGACCGGGTGGAACGCTCCGCCGCGGAGGCGGCCGCCGCAGGCTCGGCCCTGGTCGCGTTCACGGCCATCGGTGACGACGGCGCCTGGGCCTCGATCGGCCTGCTCGCCGCCGGGGTGGCCGCCGCCCTGATCGCCTTGCTCGACCCGGATCGCCGCGAACTCGGCTGGGCCGCGGGCCTGCTGCTCAGCGCGAGCAGTTGGGTGCGGTTGGCCGCGGCGAACGTCGAGACACCCGAGGCGTACACCGTCCCGCCCGCCCTCGCGCTGCTCGGCGTCGGTTGGTTCACCCGCAGGGCGGAGCGCTCCTCCTGGCAGACCTACGGGCCCGGGCTGGGCGTGGGCCTGGTGCCCAGCCTGTTCGCCTGTGCGGGCAACGACGGGCTCGCCCGGCCGCTGCTGCTCGGCGGCGTCGCGCTGGTCGTGCTGCTCGCGGGTGTCGGGGCACGGCTGCAGGCGCCGTTGGGCCTCGGCGGCGCGGTGCTCGCGCTCGACACGCTGATCCAGCTCGGCCCGTACGCCGCGGAGGTCCCGCGCTGGCTCAGCATCGGCCTGACCGGCGCCCTGCTGCTCGGCCTCGGGGCAAGCTTTGAACGCCGCCTGCGGGACCTACGGCGCTGGGCCGCCCGCTTCGCCGACCTGGGCTGAGCCCTCGATCCGCGGGGCGGTTATCGTCGCCATCAGGAGACTTTTTTCAAAGGAGAGAGACATGGCGATTGCGGTGGGCGACAAGATCCCCGACGTCGAGGCGAAGGTCCTCGGTGATGACGGCATGCCGGCGGCGGTGAACACCGGTGAGCTGCTCGGCTCCGGCAAGGTCGTGCTCTTCGCCGTGCCGGGTGCGTTCACCCCGGGCTGCACCAAGGTGCACCTGCCCGGCTACGTCGCCGGTGCCGAGGCGCTGGCCGGCAAGGGCGTCGACAAGATTGTCTGCGTGGGCGTGAACGACGCCTGGACGATGGACGCCTGGGCCGAATCGCAGGGCGCCAAGGGCAAGATCACCATGCTGGCCGACGGCAACGCGACCTTCACCCAGGCCATGGGCCTGGCCTTCGACGGCAGCGGCTACGGCCTGGGCACCCGCTCGCAGCGCTACGCCGCGGTGATCGAGGACGGCATCATCACCAAGCTCCAGGTCGAGGACGGCCCGGGCGTCGAGGTTTCCTCTTGCGAGAACGTGCTCGCCGCTCTCTGAGAAACCCGACACACCGCATCTTCGGGCCGCGCAGCAACGTATCCCCGCGTCGGGATACGTGCCTACGCGGCCCGAAGTTGTGTGTCCGGGCGGTCAGTCCACCGGCTTGCGGGCGCTGACCAGCGTGGTGGACAGCCACGGCCCGCCGTACCAAACCCGCCAGCCCAGCGGCTGCCGCTTGACCTGCTCGCAGCCCAGCTCGGTGAGCCGCGCCGCGTAGTCGCGGATGTGCCGGATGTCGGCGAGCACCAGGCGACCACCGGGACGGGTGACCCGCACCGCCTCCTCCAGCGCGGCGCGGCGCCCCTCCGCGGTGGGCACCGTGCTGATCCCGAGCCCGGAGACCACCAGGTCGAACTGGTTGCCGTCCAGGTTGAGGTGGCGCACGTCGGCCTGGGCGAACTTGACCCGGTCCGCGACGCCCTCCAGGTTCGCGTTGCGCCGAGCGATCTGGTCTTCCGTTCCGCCCCGGTTGCTGGTCAGCCTGCTGCGCACCCGGAACGAGTCCACGCCGAGCACCGACCCCGTGGGCACCCGGGCGGCGGCCAGCGTGGTCACTGCCCCGCGTCCGCAGCCCAGGTCCAGCACCTTCTCGTCACCGGCCAGGTTCAGCGCGCCGAGCACATCGGACCAGACCAGGAACTTGCCGCGGCGCGCGGCGTGGATGTAGATCAGCGCGATGCAGGCCAGGATCGACCCGGCGCCGACCAGCCACCAGCCCTGGTTGTCGTTCCTGTCGGTGATCTTGCGGAAGCCCAGTTCGATCATCACCACGGCCAGCGTTGCCTGGGTGACCGGAACGATCGGGGTGTCCACGCCGTAGTTGCCGCGCCGCCCGACGCTCGACCAGAACATCCGGCCATCCTGCCGGCGCATTCCCGGGCGGCAGTGCGCGGCGAGCGCTCAGGGGCGCCGGCCGGTCACACGCGCTGAAAGAGGTTCACCGCGACGACCACCGCGCCCAGCATGAGCACGACCACGGCAAAGAGCAGCGCCACGTCGACGCTGCTGCGCCCACGGGCCGGCTGCAGGGTGCCCCGGCGCCGGCGCAGTCCGTCCCCGTTGAGCACCGAGGCGTCCGGAACGACCGCGGAGAACACCCACGGCTCGTCCCGCCAGGCGTTGATGGCGGCATCGTCCCAGGTCGTGGGCCCATTGGCGGTGAGGGCGGAGTCGGTGGGGAGCCAGCGGCCTCCGTCATCCATGCGTTCTGACAGTGCCATGTCCCCACCTCCGATCTGTACCTTCTGGGCGAGCTTCTCTAGAGGGATTAGAAATAGAACGGATGCAAGTGTCAAGAGACGACCAGGTACAGCTGCGCCCTCTGGGCCCCGATTGGGCACCCTCATACCCTTTGCCCGTGCAAGACGGTGACGAGGTACCTGCCGCACCCGTTACCCCTGATGCCCCGCGGCCGCTGAAATATCGCCGGATCGCCGAGGATCTGCGTAGCGGCATCCGCCGGGGGGACTACGAGCCCGGCCACGCGCTCCCCGGCGAGAACGACCTGATGGCGCGGTACAAGGTGGCCCGGATGACCGTCCGGCAGGCCCTGGCCGAACTGCAGCGCGAGGGCCTGGCGGAGGCCCGGCGGGGTTCCGGGGTCTACGTCAGCGACTCCCGAGCGATCGTGCGCGAGGGCACCGGGAGCCTGCCGACGCTGCCGCCGGGCCAGTCGACGTTCTCCGACGAGGCCGGCGAGCACGAATTGGAGGTCGACGAGCAGGAGTCCGGTTGGGAAGCCGCGCCCGACCACGTGCTCGAGGCCCTGCAGCTGAACCCGGGCAGCTCGGTGGCGGTGCAGTCCTGCCGGGTGGTGGTGGACCGCCGTGAGGTCATGTTGAGCGCCACCTGGCGCTCGATCACCGCGGTGGACGGCCGGCCCGCCACCCGGTTCCGCGAGGAGGTGCGCGCCAGGCCGGCCGCGCCGCACGAGGCGGACCGACTGGCCCTGTCGGTGGGTGCGCCGGTCCTGGCCGTGATGCGCATCGGCTACCGGGACGACCGGCCGGTGGAGGTCACCGAGATGGTGTTGGACGCCTCGGCCTACGTGCTGCGCTACGAGTTCCCGGCGCCCTGACTCCTCACCACCAGTAGTTCACCCCGGCCGGGCCGGCCGGCAGGCCGGGCCGGCCGGCAGGCTGGGCCCATGACGGAGACGGTTATCCCCAGCCTGGACCCCTGCCTGGTCGCACACGGTGCGCCGGACGCCCCGACGGTGGCGCGCTCATTGGTGCTGATCTACGCCGGGGAGGTGTCCCGGCACCTGACCTCCATGGCGGCCGCGTGCGGTTATCGGGTCGCGGTGGTGGAACCCGATCCCGAGCGACGCGCTGCGGCCGCGGCCTGGGCGCCGACCGTGGTGGCCACGGTGCCCGAGGTGGTCACCGACGAAGGCACCGACCTGGTGGCCACCGACCACCATCGTGACGACCTGGGCATCGTGCTGCGCGACGCATTGGCGGCCCCCAGCCGCTGGATCGGGGTGATGGGCAATCCGCGGGACCAGGGACCGCACCTGCACCTGTTGCAACAGCTGGGGGTGCCCAGTGAGGAAATCTTCCGGGTGCACCGCCCGGTCGGGTTGAACATCGGCTCGCGCCGGCCGGCCGAGATCGCGGTGGCCATCCTGGCCGGGCTGCTCGCCGACCGGACGGGCAAGCCGGGAGGTTTCGACTTCTCTGCCTGACCGATGAATCCAGATCCGCCCCGGATGCGTCTTATCCACCCGAGTGTCACATTCAGCTCGGTGTCCATGGGGGGATGCGAATGTTCCGGTCGGGTGCGCGCACAAACGGATCGTCGGCGGAGCTGAAGGCTCCGCGGCTGGGCGCGGTGCGGATGCCCGCGGCCGATCCGAAGCCTCACCGGCAGGCCGCCGCGAACCTGGTCGCTGCTGCCACCGAGCTCAAGCGCAACGGCACCGCGAGCAGCCAGGCGACCGCGACCGTGCTGGGTGTCGGGGTGATCACGCTGGTCGACGACCTGCTCGAGCACGACCTGACCGCACACCGGGGCAAGCTCACCGACGCCGCGCACTTCGGGGAATTGCTGGCCCGCGCCGAGGACGCCACGGACACGTCGCTGTCCGAGGCCACGGCCGCGGTGCTCTGCTACATCGGTGCCCAGTTCGATCACCAGGACAAGTTGTTCGAGCAGCTGTGCCGGTGGTCGCTGGAGGCCGGGTACTACGCCACCCGCACCGGCACCGACCCCGATGAGCTGCTCGCCGGTTTGCGCACGGACATGGCGCGCATCCTGGTCGGCTTACAGATTCCCCGGCCGAGGGTGGCGCCCGACATCGGGTCGGTGCCGCGCCCCCGGGTGCGGCCGCAGGCCCGCGTCCACTGACTCCGGGTGCGGCGCGGCATCGCCGCACCCGGACTTACCGCTCGCTACCGCTCTCGGAACCCACCCAGGAAGCGGCGGAACACCCCGCCCTCGCGGGGCAGCGGGGCAGCCGGCGGCGGGGCCGTCTTGCGTTGGGTGGCGACCGGCTGGTCGTAGTCGGTGCGCGCGATGGCGTCGAGGACCTGCGCGTCGTCGAAGGCCTCCGAGCCGGGGATGGTGGGCACCATGCCGACCAGCATCCCGTCGCGCATCACGGTGGCCTCCAGTCCGACCGCGCCGTCGGTGTCCCACAGCGCCTCGCGGCCGTCGCGCAGCACGATGCGGATGCCGTAGCCCAGACCACCGGTCGGGCTCACGTACAGGTGCGCATTGATGCCACGGTCACGTAGCTGATCGACCAGATGCTGAGCGTTCATCTCTTCCACGATGGGCAGGATAGGCGACCGCGCGGCTCGCGGTCGGACGGTCGATCGGCAGACACATCTCCGTCCAAGGACAGAGGACGACCCGCCCGGCTTGGCGCCAGGATCGTAGGATCGTCCCGACGCCTGGAGTTGATCGCCGTGGCCCCTTCCTCTTCTGTCGACGCCGACGTCATCGTGGTCGGCGCCGGCATCGCCGGATTATGTGCGGCCCGCGACCTGGCCGCCGCCGGACGATCGGTGCTCGTGCTGGAGCGCGACGCACACACCGGTGGGCGGATCCAGACCGAGCGGTTCGACTACGGGTACCTGGAACACGGCGGCATCTTCCACACCAAGGGCTACGCCGCGATGCGCCGCCTGCTGGCCGAGGTCGGGCTGTCCGATGACGTGGTCACGGTGCCCAGCGGCTTCTACGCGGCGGTCCGCCACGCCGGGACGTGGCAACACCTGGACTACGGCTCGCTGCTCGGCCCGCTGCAGTTCCCGGCGCTGAGTTGGCCGGACCGGTTGACGATCCTCAAAGCCGCGGTGCCCGCCCTGCTGGCCCGCCCGTCCGACCTGGGTGACCTGACCACGCTGGCCAAGCTGGATACCCGCTCGGCCGCGCACGGGCTGAGCCCGCGGGCCTCGTCGTACTTCACCGCCGGCCCGCACGAATTCCTCTGGGGCACCGCGACGCACACGTTGAGCTACGCGATGCTCGCCATGCAGTTGCACGTCTTCAAGGGCGAACTGCGCGAGGTGCGCGGCGGCATCGGCCGACTGGTCGACGCCATCGCCGCCGGGCTCCAGGTGCGCCACGGGGTCGAGGTGCGCCAGGTCAGCGACAGCGGCGACGGGGTGCGCGTGCAGTTGGCCGACGGGTCGTCACTATCCGCGCGTGGCGTGGTGCTGGCCTGCCCGGCCCAGGTGTCCGCGCGGTTGTGGGACGCCCCGCCCGCGCCGGTGGCCGCGCACCTGAGCGGCATCGCGTACTCCCGCATCGACTACGCATACCTGCGGCTGACCCGGGCGTTCCGCATCCGCCACCGCGATCGGTTGGTCGGTATCGAGGTGATCACCGAGCCCGAGGTCGGCGGGATGATCATGGGCGGGATCTACTACGCCAACGACTGGACCTCCGAGGGCGGCCTGCTGCTGGTCACCGCGGCGCCATCGGCGAACGCCGGGCGCATCGCCGACGACGAGCTGTGCGACCGACTCCAGGCCGACGTGGAGAAACTGCACCCGGAGATCGTCGGGCAGGTCATCGAACGGGTGCTGATGCGCCATCACCCCTACACCCCGACGTTCACCCCGGGCTCGATCCGACGGCTGGCCGCGGCCCGCGCGGCATTGCCCGCCGGGCGTATCGACCTGGCCGGGGACCACATGACCGCACCGTGGGTGGAGGGTGCGGTGCGCAGCGGTCAGCTGGCCGCGGCGCGGTTGGCGCCGCGGCTCTAGTAGGAGCCCTCCTCCTCACGGGAGATGCCCAACGTGCGCAGGTAGTCCTCGTGCAGCTCCATCCAGACGGTGTGCACCGAGTCCAGGTGAGGTGCCGTCAGGTGTTCGAACTTGCCGTCCTCGACCAATGCCATCGCGGCTTGTAGTCGCGGCTTG
>Ga0137413_10000746_pt1 | contig 11571 bp, 9 predicted proteins | sample CZODoug2_1_16fun_FD_108280 | JGI IMG/M metagenome (GOLD analysis project Ga0137413, IMG submission 108280) | Vadose zone soil fungal communities from Angelo Coast Range Reserve, California, USA - CZODoug2_1_16fungal (Illumina Assembly) | ecosystem: Environmental > Terrestrial > Soil > Vadose... | reverse complement strand
GACCACGCCGGCCAGCTCGGCGAGCGCCGGCTTGAGCTGCTCCCTGTTGTCGGCCACCAATCCCGACAGTTGTTGGGACAATGTCACGGTGCTTTCCAGCAGCGTGTGAATGATCGTCCGGCGCTTGTCGAGCTCGGTCAGCAGCAGGTTGCCGTCGGAAATGAGTTTGGTGAGCTGACCGCTGCGATCGGCCAATACGCCGCTCACTTGCTTGGTCTGGCGCAGCAATTCGCGCAACGACTCATCACGCGAGGAGATAGTCCGCGACAGCCGGGACAGCCCGGACACGGTCGCCTTGAGGTCGGCCGGGGTGTTGTTGAAGGTGTCGGAGAGCGTATTGAGCGCGGTGCCGAGCTGTTTGGTATCGATCTCCGAGCTGACCACCGACAACTGGCTGATCGCGTCGACCACGTCGTACGGCGAGGTCGTGCGCGACCGCGGGATGACCTGGTGCGTCGAGAGTTTCTTCGACCCGAGCGGATCGATCGAGAGGTATTTCTGGCCGAGCAGCGTCTTGATCTTGATTGCCGCCGTGGATTTGTCGCCGATCCAGGCGCCCTTCACCCGGAAGCTCACCGTCACGTGGTCGGCGACCAGATCCACGCCGGTGACGGCGCCGACCTTCACGCCGGCCACCCGTACCTCATCGGTGGTCTTCAGGCCGCCGGCCTCACTGAACTGGGCCCGATACGTCGTACCGCCGCCGATCACCGGCAGGTTTTGCGCATTGAACGCGAGGTAGATCAGCACGACGATGAGCACGAGCCCGGTGATGCCGATCGTCATCGGATTGCGTTCGCGGAATGGCTTCATTTGCACCGCGCCTGGTCGATATTGACCTGCGGGGTGTAAAGCACACCACCGGGCAGAATGGCCAGGCCCTTGTAGCCCGCCTTCGCCTGCAGCCCACACAGGTAGAAGTTGAACCAGGAGCCGTAACTCGCGGTGCGCGTCAGCGTGCCCAATTTATTGGGCAGTCGCTGCAGCACACCGTTGAGCGTGTCGCTGGAGCCGTTCAATGTTGTCGCGACCTTGCGCAGCTGGCCGATGTCGTTCTTCAGCGCCGGCCGTCCCTCGGCCAGCAGATCGGCCGTCGTGGTGGCGAGCTTGTTGATCCCGGACAGCGAACCGCCGATCGCGCCGCGGTCCTGCGCCAGACCGGTGACCAGCCGCTGCAGCTGCACAATCAGATTCGACAGCTTCTGGTCGCGTTGGTTGATCGTGGTGAGCACCGTGTTGAGATTGGTGATCACCTGACCGATCAGCTGGTCCTTGTTGGCCAGCGTGGTGGTGAGGCTCGCCGTGTGGGCCAGCAGGTCGTCAACCGTGCCGCCCTCGCCCTGGAAAACCTGAATGATCTCGTACGAGAGCCGGTTTACGTCGTCCGGTGACAATGCCTGAAAGAGCGGCTTGAAGCCGTTGAAGAGCACGGTGAGATCCAGCGCCGGCTTCGTCTGACTCACCGGGATCGTGCCGCCGGACTTGAGGTTCTGCGCGGAACCGGGGCCCTGCGAGATCTCGATATAGCGGTGCCCGACCAGGTCGCGGTAGCGGATCAGCGCCATCGAGCTGCGCGGCAGCGGCCGGTCCTTACTGACCGTGAACGTCACCTGGGCCAGATGGCGCTGGACGACCTTGATGCTGTCCACCTTGCCGACCTTCACCCCGGCGACACGAATGTCATCGCCGCCGTTCAACCCGGTGACATCGGTGAAAATGGCCCGGTATTTCTCGGTCGACCCGAAACTGTTGTTCGCGATCGTGGTGCCGAGCGCGTACATCGCGAAAATCGTCACCGCGGCAAACGCGATCAGCTTCAGCAGGGACGGCGTGATCTTGGTCATTTGAGCGTCACGTCCGCCCCCCGATAGAGCGGCGCGTTGAGCACAGCGTCCATTGTGGACACGTGGCTGGGCGTCGTACCTTCCTGCGCCGCGACCAACCCGCGCACGGCATTGGTCTCGTCCGGCGAACCCTGCTCGCCGATATCGCCGCCGGTCTGCTGCAAGGCGGCGGCCGTGCCGATCAGCGGCAGCGACGTCTGCCCGGTCGGTTTGCTGCCGTCCGGGATGTAGATGTTGGGGAAGTTGTTCTTCGGGTGGCCCGGGAGCCCGTAACACTGCGGGCCGGTCTTCGCGACATTTTTCGGGTACTCCCCCGGCGTGTACTTGCCGCGGTCCTTGATCACCTCGAGCGAGAGATGCAAACCCGGTCCGGCGCTGGAGAATGCCTTCTCCACGCGCGGCTCGAAATCGGTCAGACCCTGGAGCAGGCAGGGGAATTCCGGTGAATACTTCGCCAACAGATTCAGCAGCGGCTGGCTGTCCTTGGTCAGGTGAATGAGATTGTGCTCGTTCTCCGCCAGCACGGCCGACGCGGTCGAGGACAGGCCCGAAGTGCTGCGGAACAGCGTATCCAGCTGCCTTTTCTCGGCCACCACGGTGTCGCTCGTGGTGGACAGATTGGACAGCGAGCCCAGCAGCGCGGGCGCGGCGTCGTTGTAGGTATCCGCCACGTCGGCCAGCGCCGAGATGTCGTGCTTGAGCACCGGCAGCTTCGTATTGAGCGCGCCGACGTAATCACCCAGCCGGGACAGGTTGTCGCCGAGTTCGTTGCCGCGGCCGTCCAGCGCACCCGCGACGGCGCTCAGCGTCGCATTGAGCTGGCCGGGGTTGAGCGTGCGCAGCAACGGCATCAGGTCGTTGAGCACCTGCTGCACCTGGATCGCCGACGCCGAGCGGTCCTCCGGAATGACATCGCCGGAATAAATACGGCCGGCCGGCGTCTTGGGCACCACCAGCTCGACGTACCGTTCGCCGAACAGCGTCTTCGGCAACAGCTGTGCCTGGACATTGCTCGGGATCTGCTTGGCCATGCCCGGTTTCAGGTCGAGCGTCAGCCGGGCACCCGCGCCCTCACTGCGGACCTTGCGCACCTCACCGACCAGTACGCCGCGCAGCTTCACATCGGCGCCGGTGGACAGCTGGTTGCCGATGTGATCGGCCTCCAGCGTCACGGGAACCGACGAGGTGAACTTCTTCTGATACACGGCGACCGAAAGGGCCAGCAACAGGCCGAGAATGACCAGGTAGATGACCCCGACCAACCGTCGGCGGGTGGTTTCCCCGGCCCGGCGCAGCCCGGCCGCGGTCACCAATGGGCGTGGTTGGACCTGAGTCATGGGCGGCTCACCCCGAAATCCGCACGGTCGTCGTCGCACCCCAGATCGCCAGGCTGAGAAAGAAATCGATCACGTTGATCGCGACGATCGCGGTGCGCACCGCCCGGCCGACCGCGACCCCCACCCCGGCCGGCCCACCGCTGGCCCGATATCCGTAATAGCAGTGGGTCAACACGATCACGACCGCGAAAATCAGCACCTTGCCGAACGACCACAGCACATCGTGCGGCGGCAGAAATAACCGGAAATAGTGATCGTACGTACCGGCTGACTGTCCGTAGTAGACGGTCGCGATCAGCCGGGTCGACAAATACGAGCAGAGCAGCCCGATGATGTAGAGCGGGACGACGGCAACCAGGCCGGCGACAATCCGGGTGGTCACCAGGAACGGCAGCGACGGCACCGCCATCACCTCGAGCGCGTCGATCTCCTCACTGATCCGCATGGCGCCCAGCTGCGCGGTAAATCCACAGCCGACGGTCGCCGACAGCGCGAGCCCGGCGACCAGCGGGGCGATCTCGCGGGTGTTGAAATACGCCGAGATGAATCCGGTGAATGCCGCCGTGCCGATCTCGTTGAGCCCCTGATAGCCCTGCAGGCCGACCTCGGAGCCGGTGAAGAAACACAGCACGCTGATGACGCCGACCGTGCCGCCGACCACCGCCAGAGCACCGGTACCGAACGTCACCTCGGCCAACAACCGCAACACCTCGTTGCGATAGCGCCGCACGGACCGCGGGATCCACAGCAGCGACTTGACGTAGAACGTCAGCTGATCGCCGAGATCGTCCAGGACGGCGAGCGGTTTCGAGGCCATGTCAGGTCTTCGCCGGAACGAGTTGGAAGTAAATGGCAGTCAGCACAAAATTCGTACTGAACAGCAAAAGAAACGTAATAACGACGGACTGGTTTACCGCGTCGCCGACACCCTTCGGGCCGCCGCCCGCGTTCAATCCCTTGTACGCCGCCACAACGCCCGCGATCGCGCCGAAGATCAGCGCTTTCACCTCGCCCGCATAGAGATCGGGCAGCTGCGCCAGTGCATCAAACGAGGCGAGATACGCACCGGGCGTACCGCCCTGGAGAACAACGTTGAAGAAATAGCCGCCGGAGACGCCGACAATTGCCACCAGTCCGTTCAACAAGACGGCAACCAACATCGCGGCCAGCACTCGCGGCACCACCAGGCGCTGGATCGGGCTGATGCCCAGCACCTCCATCGCGTCGATCTCCTCGCGGATCTTGCGCGAGCCCAGGTCGGCGCAGATCGCCGAACCGCCGGCACCGGCGATCAGCAGCGCGGTGACGATCGGCGAGGCCTCCCGGATGATCGCCAGCACCGAGGCACCACCGGTGAACGACTGGGCACCCAGCTGCTGGGTCAGCGAACCCAGCTGCAGCGCGATTACCGCGCCGAACGGGATCGCGACCAGCGCGGTCGGCAGGATCGTGACGCTGGCGATGAACCAGGCCTGGGTAATGAATTCGCGGGCCTGAAACGGCCGCCGGAAGATGCCCCGTACGACGTCGAGGGCCAGCGCGAACAGCTCACCGCTGCCGCGCACAGTCGCGGCGACCTGGCCGCTCACGGACGTCCCGGTGCCGCGGTGGAGGGCGGCTTCCACTCCGACTCGGGCAGCGTGGCCCGGATCGCGGTCTGCGCGGCCGGCGGGAGCGTGTGCAGCAGCTGCCGCACCCGGGCCTGCCGGCGGGCCACGGCGGCGCGGACCGGGAGCCCGGGCGAGGGCTCCAGCTGCGGCGGCACCCCGGTTATCCCGATCGCGCCCTTTGGCCCGGCGCTGGCCAGGGCCCGGCCGGCGGCCAGCGAGGCCAGCTCCGCCTCGACCTGCGCGGAGTCCTTCTCCTCGGTCATCCCGATCGGGCCCTCGCGGCGACCGTTGAGGAACTGCTCGACCACCGGCTCGGTCGAGGTGAGCAGCAGCTCCCGCGGCCCGAACATCACCAGCCGGCGCAGGAACAGCAGGCCGAGATTGTCCGGGACCGTACGGGCCGTACCGATGTCGTGGGTGACGATCAGGAAGGTGGCGTCGGTACGCGCATTGAGATCGACGATCAGCTGGTTGATATAGGCGACCCGTACCGGGTCCAGGCCCGAGTCGGGCTCGTCGAACAGGATGATCTCCGGGTCGAGCACCAACGCCCGGGCCAGGCCCGCGCGCTTGCGCATGCCGCCGGAGATCTCGCCGGGCAGCTTGCTCTCGGTGCCCAGCAGGCCGACCATGTCCATCTTTTCAAGGACTATGCTCTTGATCTCGCGCTCGCCCTTCTTCGTATGCTCCCGCAGCGGAAAGGCGATGTTGTCGAAGAGGTTCATCGAGCCGAACAGCGCGCCATCCTGGAAGAGCACCCCGAACAGCTTGCGTATCTCATACAGCTTGTGTTCCCGACAGCGGCAGATATCGGTGTCGGTGACCACGATGCTGCCGCGTTCCGGCTTGAGCAGCCCGACCAACGACTTGAGGAACACCGACTTGCCGGTGCCCGAGGGGCCGAGCAGCACCGAGATCTCGCCGGGCGGGAGGGTCAGCGTCACGTCGGACCAGATCAGCTGGCTACCGAAGGACTTGGTCAGCCCCTCGACCGCTACCGCGACGCCCACCGATCAACTCCCTCGCGTACGTCTCGGCCTCCCGGCGCTGCTCTCTGCGGGACGTGCCCAGGGGGACAACGAGGCCGTGGCGAGTCAGGTTACTTGCCGGTGAACTAGCCCCGATATGCGGCGGGGCGGCCACCTCGAAAGGTGACCGCCCCGAACTGCTGAACAGCTGTGCGACTACTTAACCGTAACGGTGGCGCCGGCCTTCTCGAGGGTCTCCTTGGCCTTGTCCGCGGCGGCCTTGTCGACCTTCTCCAGGAGCGGCTTGGGCGCGCCGTCGACCAGGTCCTTGGCCTCTTTCAGGCCCAGGCTGGTCAGCGTACGGACCTCCTTGATGACCTGGATCTTCTTGTCGCCGGCGGCCTCGAGGATGACGTCGAACTCGTCCTGCTCCTCGGGTGCCTCGGCGGCCGCGGCACCGGGGCCGGCGGCGGCAACCGCGACCGGCGCGGCGGCGGTGACCTCAAAGGTGTCCTCGAACTGCTTCACGAAGTCCGACAGCTCAAGAAGAGTCATCTCCTTGAACGCGTCGAGCAGATCGTCTGTGCTGAGCTTCGCCATGATGGCGGGTTCCTCTCGTTCTTGCGCCGACCGAACCGATCGGCGGATCTTTTAGAAATGTTGGTCCGGTCAGCTGTCCGACTCGGGAGCATCGGCCGCGGGCGCGGCCTCGGCCGTTTCGGCGGCCGGTGCTTCGGCCACTGGCGCTTCGGCGGCCGGTGCTTCAGCCGCTGGTGCTTCGGCCGCTGGTGTTTCGGCCACGGGTGCTTCGGCCACGGGTGCTTCGGCCGCTGGTGCGGCGGGCTTCTTTTCCTTGAGGGCTTCGGCGAGCCGGGCCATCTGGGCGAGCGGGGCCTGGAACAGCCCGGCCGCCTTGGTCAGGTTGCCCTTCATCGCACCGGCCAGCTTCGCCAGCAGCACCTCACGGGTCTCCAGATCGGCGATCCGGTTGATCTCGTCGACCGTGAGCGTCTTGCCGTCGAGCACGCCACCCTTGATCACCAGGGCCGGGCTGGCCTTGGCGAAGTCGCGCAGTCCCTTGGCGGCCTCGACCGGATCCCCTTCAATGAAGGCGATTGCGGTCGGACCGGCCAGCAGATCGGTCAGCTCGGTGTAACCCACCTCGCCGATTGCCCGCTTGGTCAGGGTGTTCTTCACGACCGCATAGGTCGTGTCCGGGCCGAGGTTGCGGCGAAGCTGGGTCAGCTCCGCGGTAGTCAGCCCGCGATACTCGGTCAGCACCGCGGCCTGCGAGTCGCGGAACAGCCCGGTGATCTCGGCGACGGCGGCGACCTTCTCCGATTGCGCCATGGTCCTCCTCTCCTGCATGCGAGCCGGTATGTCCCGGCCCGCACAAGAGAGACGCCCCGGCGCAGGGCGCACGGGGCGGGACGGCGCTCTCGCGCCGCGGCCTTCCGTCCAGTCCTGCGCGGGCCGCCCGCTCATCGGCGGGGCCTTCGGCTGCGGCCTTGGACAGGCCACAGCGACCAGCGGTCTTCGGTTGGATTCGGTTTCAAGAGTACGGGGTGCCGCACCGCTTCGCCAAACCGGCTCGACCGCGACCCCTCGACGCATGATCGTGATGGCGAAACCGGCCATATTCCGACGGTTTCGCCATCATGATCATGGAAGTACGCGGCGGGTGCGGGGACCCGCGAGGCATGATGTGCGGCGGATGTCGAGAACGCGGGACCGGCTCCGATCATCTCTCGTCACTGCCTACCGACACCTGCGAGGAGCTACCTGATGAAGTACATACTGCTGATCTATCAAAACCCGGCCAATTGGCAGGATCTATCGGAGCAGGAACGTAGGAAGCTGGGCGAGGAGGCCACCGCGATCTTCCAGGAGCTCACCGACGCAGGGCAGTGGATCGGCGGGGAAGGGCTCGCGGACTCCTCGCATACCAAGACGATCCGGGTACGCGGCGGCGTCCCGGAGATCACCGACGGCCCGTTCCTGGAGGCAAAGGAGCAGCTCGCCGGATACGGCCTGTTCGAGGCGGACAGTCCGGAGCAGGCGATCGAGATCGGTGTCCGCTGGCCGGATGCCCGCTACTGGGCGATCGAGCTGCGGCCGCTGATGGGCCAGGACCTGGACGCCGGCCTGGAGATGTGAGCCCAGACCACGGCGTCGAGGACCTGCTGCGTGAGCTCGCGCCGCAGGTCCTCGGCGCGCTTATCCGCCGGTACGGCCGTTTCGACGCCTGCGAGGACGCGGTTCAGGAGGCGCTGCTGGATGCCGCCCAGCAATGGCCCAAGGAGGGCGTGCCGGAGCGGCCACGCGGCTGGCTGATCACGGTGGCCGGCCGGCGGATGACCGACCACGTTCGCAGCGAGTCCGCGCGCCGGCGGCGGGAGGACGCCGTGGCGCTGGAAGCTGACGTGCTCGCCCCGGCCGCCGACGCCGAATCACTGGTACATCAGGACGACACGCTGACCCTGCTCTTCCTGTGCTGCCACCCGGCCCTGTCCGCGCCCTCGCAGATCGCGCTCACGTTGCGCGCCGTGGGCGGTCTGACCACCGCCGCGATCGCCCGGGCTTTCCTCGTCCCGGAGCCGACCATGGCGCAGCGGATCAGCCGGGCCAAACAGCGGATCAAGGCGACCGGCAGCACTTTTACGATGCCGCCGGCGGCCGAGCGCGAACAGCGCCTCAAGGTCGTACTCCAGGTGCTCTACCTGATCTTCAACGAGGGCTATACGACCAGCTCCGGACCCGACCTGCATCGCGGTGACCTGACCGCCGAGGCGATCCGGCTGACCCGGGCCGTACACAGGCTGCTGAACGATGCTGATGGCTCCGCTCCCGAGTCGCTGCGCAATGACGGTGAGGTCGCGGGGCTGCTCGCGCTGATGCTGCTGACCGATGCCAGGCGCGCCGCCCGCACCGGAGCCGACGGCGCGCTGATCCCGCTGACCGAGCAGGACCGTGACCAATGGGACGCCGAGGCCATCGCGGCCGGGGTGGCGCTGCTGACCGACTCGCTGCCGCGGTCGGCGATCGGGCCATACCAGCTGCAGGCGGCAATCGCCGCGGTACACGACGAGGCACCGCGAGCCCAGGACACCGACTGGCCGCAGATTCTCGGCCTGTACGAACTGCTTGCCCGGCTCTGGCCGAACCCCATGGTGACGCTCAACCAGGCGATCGCGGTGGCGATGGTGCGCGGGCCGCGGGCCGGGCTCGACCGGCTCGACGAGCTGGACGCCGACGACCGGATGGCCGGCAACCACCGGCTGCCCGCGGTTCGGGGGCACCTGCTGGAAATGGCCGGGGACCGCACGGCGGCCCGGGAGAACTACCGGGCCGCGGCCAGGCTCACGCTGAGCATTCCGGAACGGCATTATCTCGAGCGCCGCGCCGACCAGATTTCATGATCGACATCGTGTGGTGGTTGCTATAACGACCACCAGCCGATGTCGATCATGGTGGTGGTAAAGCGCACGCTGCCGAGTCGTCTGAAGCGCCGCGGCCGTTCTTGTCGTAGCTGAGTGATTGCCTGCCCGAACCGGCAATTCTTGGTGCCGATCCGGCGCGGAAGCGGCAAGGTGATGGCATCAGCACCATTCCGTGGGAAAGGACCAACCGACGTGCCTTCCAGTGACGGGTACCTGCGATTCCCCGCGATCGGCGCGGACACCGTGCTCTTCGTCTGCGAGGACGACCTGTGGGGTGCCCCGGCCGCGGGCGGGCTGGCCCGCCGGCTGACCGCCGATCTCGCCGGCATCGGCCGCCCGGCGCTGTCACCCGACGGGACGCGGGCCGCGTTCACCTCACAGGCCGAGGGCGCGCCGGAGGTCTACAGCATGCCGGCCGAAGGCGGACCGGCTCGCCGGCTGACCTGGTTGGCCGACCAGAGCACCGTCGTGCGCGGCATCACCGCCGCGGGCGAAGTGCTGCTGACCAGCGCCGCCGGCCAGCCGAGCCACCGCACCCCGTACGGGTACCTGGTCCCGCTGGACGGCGGACCGCTTCGCCCGCTTTCCTACGGACCGGTCAGCGCCGTCTGCCACGGGCCGAACGGCGGTGTCCTACTCGGCCGCAATACGGCCGATCCGGCCCGCTGGAAGCGTTATCGGGGCGGGACCGCCGGGCGGCTCTGGATCGATCTCGACGGCAGCGGCGAATTCCATCGGTTGCTTGCCGATATGGACAGCGACCTCGCCAGTCCACTGTGGATAGACGACCGCATCTACTTCCTGTCCGACCATGAAGGCATTGGCAACATCTATTCCTGCACCCCGGTCGGCGCGGATCTGCGCCGGCACACCGACCACGACACGTACTACGCCCGCAACGCCAGCACCGACGGGCAGCGGATCGTCTACCAGCACGCAGCCGACGTCTGGCTGCTCGACCCCCGCGACGGCACCTTCACGCAGATCCCGCTACGGCTGGCCGGGCCACGTACCCAGCGGACCAGGCGATTCGTCGATGCCGACAGCCATCTGGGCGACATTGCGCTGCATCCACAAGGGCATTCGGTGGTGGCCGACATACGCGGCAAGCTGGTCAGCATGCCGGCGTGGGAGGAGGCGGCCAGCCAACACGGCGCCGCGCAGGGCGTGCGCTATCGACAGGCCGCATTCCTCGACGGCGAGCGGCTCTGCGCGGTCAGCGACGCCGGCGGCGAAGAGGGCATCGAGATCATCGCGCTGGCCCCCGGCCAGGAAGGGCACACCCAACGCCTCGCCGACGGCGAGCTGGGCCGGGTGCTCGAGCTGGCCGCCGCGCCGGACGGCAGCGCGATCGCGATCGCCAACCATCGCCGGCAGCTGTTGGTGGTCACGGTCGCCGATGGCGCGCTGCGGGTCGCCGACGAGGCACCCGGCGGCAAGATCACCGGGGTGGCCTGGTCGGCGGACTCGGCCTGGCTGGCCTATAGCTATCCCTCGTCGATAAACGCCCGCAACATCAAGGTGGTCCGGGTGGCCACCGGCGAGGTGCATGACATCACCGAGCCGAGCTTCTACGACACCGACCCGAGCTTCGACCCGCAGGGGCGGTATCTGTACTTCCTGTCCAGGCGTACGTACAACCCGGTCCCCGATCGCCTCCAGTTCGAGTTCAGCTTCCCCAAGGCATCGCTGCCGTACCTCGTTACGCTGCGGCCGGACCTGACGTCTCCGCTCATCCCGACCAGGCGGCCGTTGGAGAAGAAGGACGATGCCAAGTCGGACAAGCCGGACGAGGACGCGACCCCCGAGCCGACCGTGATCGACTTCGCCGGTATCTCCGGGCGGGTCGTCGGCTTCCCGGTGCCCGAGGAGAACTACACCCAGGTCATTGGGCTCGGCGACAAGGTGCTGACCGCTGCCGTACCGGTCGAGGGGACGCGCGGGGTCGACTGGCTCGACGATGACCCCAAGGCCGGCATTCTCGGTTGCTACGACCTGATTGAGAACGAGCACAAGGTGCTGTCCGAGGACGCCAGCTACCTGGTCGTCTCGGCCGATCACTCGACCATGCTCTATCGGTCCGGGCATCGGGTACGCGTCCTGCGCGCCGGGACCGAGCCGCCCAAGGACACTGAGGAGAAGTCCGACCGGGAATCTGGCTGGGTGGATCTCGACCGGATCCGCATCCCCGTCGACCCGGCCGCGGAATGGCCGCAGATGCTGGCCGAGGCGTGGCGGCTGCAACGCGACCGCTTCTGGGTGTCGGACATGTCCGGGGTGGACTGGCCGGCGGTCCTACGCCGGTACGAGCCGCTGGCCGAGCGGGTCGCTACCCGCGCGGAGTTCTCCGACCTGATGTGGGAGCTGCAGGG
>Ga0137413_10000742_pt1 | contig 11577 bp, 8 predicted proteins | sample CZODoug2_1_16fun_FD_108280 | JGI IMG/M metagenome (GOLD analysis project Ga0137413, IMG submission 108280) | Vadose zone soil fungal communities from Angelo Coast Range Reserve, California, USA - CZODoug2_1_16fungal (Illumina Assembly) | ecosystem: Environmental > Terrestrial > Soil > Vadose... | reverse complement strand
TGTTTCCCGACCAGATGGACTTTTTTCAGGTGCTGCCGCGCGGTCCGGGCAAGTGCACCATCAGGGGTGGCTCGTTTGCGCGTCCTGACGCGCGTCGGGAAATGCGGATCGTTCGGTACTTATCGACGCGCATCAACCGCCAGGTGCAACGCGAAGACGAATTTCTGTGCCGGCGGGTTCAGCAGGGACTCGCTTCCAGCAGCTACGAGCCCGGACCGCTGTCGACGCTCGAGAGTTGCATGTTGGAGTTTCACGACCTGTTGCGCGAGAGGATTCCGGAAGTCCGCTTGCCGAGCGCCCCCGCCCGGTTCGCATGATCAAGGGGCACCGGGCGCGCGTGGCCGGGCGACACGTGCGGCGTGACGGGCCCGATGGGCGCGTTGGGCGCTCGATCATGCGCCCTGCGCCAGCGGCAACAGGATCGCAATGCCTGCACGGAACTCCTGGAGCTGTTCCGACACCGGGCCGGCCGATTCTGCAGCGGCGTCGATGCCTGCCGCGAGCCCGGCCTGCATGGATTCCGCAACCTCAATAGCCAGCTCCAGCCATCCTGGCACCTCCCCGGTTGGTTGGGACTTGCGCCGCGAGCTCGAATAATCCAACCGCCGGATCCGACAGCGCCCCGGGGACTCGGGCACTACCTGAAGCACCAGCGCTGCGGTGGAGCTCACTTCCAACATTTGATTGGGGGTCAGGAAAGTCCGCCGCGTCCCTTTCGGCCGCGCCAGCGCTTCGAGCCACTGCTCCACCATGAGCTTCCAATCGGCCGCCACGGCAATATCACCTGACCCTGCGGGCTTCAGATCCGGCAGCGACTCCCAATCACCCGACGGCGCGCCGGCGATTTCAAGAAGCGCTGTGGATGCCGGATCGGCGCTTCGGCCGGCGAGCGCGCGTACCAGGATGAATTTCCCCGGCAGCGCCAGCTCCAGGGGTATGAGGTCGCCGGGCGTGGCACCGCTTTGCAGCTTGCCGTCGAGGCCGTACACGAGCTCGTGGGCCGTGCATTCGATTGTGTCCGTCAAATGACCGGAGCGTTCCATGAGCAAAGCATGCGGACGTTTGCGACAACTGTTGCGAAACGCCAGGATCTTTGTGGGCGCGACTCTCACCACCAACACGCGCTCGCCCGCGAGATCCGCAGTCAGGTAGGCACCGACTCGCGGAATATCCGCTTCATGGCCCACGAGTTGCCACGAAGGACGAAACAACCGATCCCGCTCCACAGCCAACAACGCACTGTTGGAATAAGCCCAGGCGGGCACATTGGCGGGCACCGCCTGCGTACCGTTACCCGCAGCCGGCAGGCTGGCTCGAGCTGCGAATTGACCCGGAAACAGGGAACGCAAGTAGGCAAACGAGCGGCGTTTAGCCGCAGCGCGGTCGATTTCCGCTTCATGGGTAAAGGCAATTCCCTGCCACAACACCTCGAGCACGCCGATCAGCCCAAGAGCCACACCGTCGGCATCCAGGTGTGTTTGCCCGGTTTGCGCAATCATCCGTTCAACCAGGTCCTGGACCAGGGCGGCGAAGTCCTCATCCTTCTTGCCGCACAGGTCCAGATATTCCTGTCGGGAACTGGCCTCGCCCCAGAACGAGTACCAGACGGATACCTTCCGGGGGCTGGCAATCTCGGGATCGAGATACAGCTCGACGAGCTGCTCCAAAGCCTTCACCGGGGTGGCCTTCAGTTGGGACACGGGGACCATGACCCGTTCCTCGAATTCCGCGGCGAGGTAGGCAAGCGACGCCACCAGCATTGCGTCCTTCGAGTCGAAGTAGAAGCGCACGATGCCGGGCGACATGTCGGCGAGCGCGACTACTTTTTCCACAGTAGTGCGGGATGGTCCGTGGATGTGCAGCGCGGAGATGCAGGCATCGATGAGACGCTGCCGCTGACGGGCGCGGGACGCGCGCTCGGGAGCCGGGGCGCTGTTGGATTCCGCGCCACGCGTTGCGGCGGCGCTCTGGTTGTCCGCGGCCCCAGCGGTCGCCTTGCCGCTGGCCATCCCACCGGCCCGTTTTCTGGCCATGCTGCTGTTCACCTCGCGACCCCTTGCCGGCCGCGCCCGTCACTGCGGGCAAAAGTTGTACACGGCCTGGAGTTTATATCGCAATATAGTCCGCAGGCACCCTTCAGGCGGGAATCATGAGATTGCTCGAGCGGCCGGGCCGTTGGCTCATCATTCTTCCGCCGCTGCTGTTCCTCACGGTCTTCTTTCTCGTCCCCTTCGCGTTCGCCTTCAAAATCAGCCTGGCCGAGACGGCGCCGCGGGTACCGCCTTTTACCGATATCCTGACGCGCACCTCCGACGGCCACCTGCAGTTGTCGGTGAGCCTGGCGAACTTCAAGTACCTGCTCACCGATGAAGTTTACGGGGTCGCCTACCTTTACTCGCTGAAAACCGCGTTCTTCTCAACATTGATCTGCCTGGCGCTGGGCTATCCCATGGCCTATGCGATCTCGCGGGCGTCGAAGACCACACAGAGCCTTCTGCTGCTCATTATCATCCTGCCGTTCTGGACCTCGTTCCTGCTTCGGGTCTATGCGCTCGAAGGCATCATCCGCGACGGCGGAATACTCAATACGGTGTTGTTGAAACTCGGACTCGTATCTCAGCCACTGAAGATCATGCGTACCAGCGTGGCTGTGTACCTGGGCATCATCTACTCATACCTGCCTTTCATGGTGCTGCCCCTGTTCGCCACGTTGGAGAAACTGGATAACACGTTGCTGGAAGCCGCGGCCGACCTGGGAAGTCCGCCCTGGCGGGCCTTCGTGGATGTCACGGTGCCGCAGTCGATCCCCGGCGTCATTGCCGGCTCCATGCTGGTGTTCATTCCTGCCGTGGGTGAGTTTGTCATTCCGTCCCTGTTGGGCGGGCCCGACAACCTGATGATCGGCCGCGTCCTGTGGGATGAGTTTTTTGGCAATCACGATTGGCCGGTCGCCGCGGCGGTCGCCATCGCCTTTCTGTTCCTGCTCGCAGGGCCGATCGCAATTTATCAGTATTACAACGTGCGGCAGCAGGAAACCTGACCTGCGATGGAAAGGCGCTTCTCACCGGTGTTGTTTGCGGCTTTGAGCTTCGGGATCGCCGTACTCTATATCCCCATACTGGTGCTGATTGCCTACTCGTTCAACGCATCACCGCTCGTTAGCGTGTGGGGTGGATTCTCCACGCAGTGGTACGCAGCGCTGATGCACAACCGGCAGATTCTGGATGCGGCGTTGCTGTCGCTGGAGGTCGCTGTAGCCTCATCTACCGCGGCCGTTGTCTTAGGCACCCTCGCCGCGATCGCTCTCGTCAGGTTTGGGAGATTTCCGGGGAGGCTGATGCTGACGGGCATGGTCAATGCGCCGCTGGTCATGCCGGAAATCATTACTGGAATCACTCAGCTACTGTTGTTTGTATCGATGCTGCAGATGTTTTCGTGGCCGCATCGGGGACTCACGACCATCGTCATCGCTCACATCGTGTTTTGTACAGCTTATGTGACGGTAACCGTGCAGTCGCGGCTGCAGAGCGCGGACCGGTCGCTGGAGGAAGCGGCCATGGACCTGGGGTCCAGTCCCGCTCAGGCGTTTATTGAAGTGACCTTGCCCATTATTGCGCCGGCACTGCTGTCGAGCTGGTTGCTGAGCTTTACGCTGTCGCTGGATGACCTGGTGATTTCGAGCTTTGTGTCGGGGCCTGGCGCCAGCACTCTGCCCATGGTCATCTACTCCAAGGTGAAGTTGGGAGTGAGCCCCGATGTCAACGCACTGGCGAGCCTGATCATCTGCGCCGTGGGCACGTGCGTGATTGTCGCAGGGTATTTCATGCGGCGGGCGGAGAAGCAGCGGTTGTTGGAGATGCAGGTCGCGGAACGGGGGTAAGTGCCACGGGCGCCAGCGGTTCCCGGCGGCCGGCGCAATGACCCGGGGGCGCCTACGCCGAAGCGACCTCTTTCGTGTACCGCGGGTCGTGGGCCTTGCGCCCAAAAATCCGCTGCACGCGTTCCTCAAACGCCTCCAACGGCAACGTTGGATACTCAGGATCGAATGACGCCTGGTCCCACTTGTGACAGAAGTCCACACAAGCCTGAAACCACTCGTGCCCCTTCAACACATCCCGCATGTGGCGGTTGCCGCCGTTGTGATGCACGTAGTAGTAAGTCTGAACCAGCCCATGCTGCTCGACGATCCACGTCACTTCGGGCCGTACATACGGCCGAATGATTCCAGCGGCAACCTCTGCATGGTTGTAGGGCGACAGCTCATCGCCCACGTCGTGAATCAATGCCGCGACAATCAATTCATCGTCCGCGCCATCGCGAAGCGCCCGGGTCGCCGTTTGCAGCGAGTGCCCGAGGCGGCTGACGGGATAGCCTTCCAATGAGTGATCCAGCTTGCGCACAGCCTGGAGCACGCGCCCCGGCAAGCCGGCGGCGTACTTGCGCTCCGACTCATCCAACAGCTCGTAGTCGTCCCTGGTTCCGTCTTCCATCCTGCGAAAGCTGACAACCCGGCTCATGACTGACTCCCCGATGCGGCAAGCTTGCGGCGTAACACGCGATAGACGCTGCGCGGTCCATCGACATCGATATAACAACCCTGCAGATGGCGGAGCCCTTCGCGGGTATCGAACGAGGTTCGCCCGTGCAGCAGGCGGCGATTGTCCATCATCATGAGGTCGCCGGAATTCAGCAGGAACCGGATCTCATACTGCGGCGAGCGCAGCAGGCTGTCGAGCTTCTTGCGCGCCTCGAAGTAGGCACTCAGCTGCGCCGGCGGCAACAGCGGCACGTAGTCCAGGCGCGGGCTGAAATTGATGGCCTGCAGTCCGCCGACACCATCCATCTCGATCAGCGACGAGCTGCGGATGAGCTCCGTGTCGACATCACGAAACCTGAAGCGGACCGGGGTCTGCGCCAGCACGCGAAACGCTTGGCTGTCCTGGGACCGCAAGGCTTCCGCGGCCGCAAAGCCGTCAACCAGTGTCGACAGGCCGCCGGAGGTCCCATTCGCCAGGCAGTGCAACAACTGCACACCCGGCACCGGCGAACGATACGGATTGTCGGTATGGGGATCGAGGAACAGCGACGTGTAGGCAAGATCGTTGGCATCCGGGACGGAGCGCACATCGAAATGGGCCCCGAAGTTGGTGTCGCGGACGTAGCCGAAGGTCGAGCCGACTTTCAACACCTGGCGCGACTCGGTGGGCACACCGGTGAAAATCACGAAGCCCAGCTCGAGGAACGGCTGCATCCAACTCGCCTTTTGCGCCTCCGTCGGACTCGAGGACCACGCCATCCGCGGGATGTCGGTCAATGAACCATCCCACAGGCGAATGGCCGGACAGTCGTGATCACCCGGAGGCAGAGCAGCTTCGGCCAGGATCTCCCGGGCCGCGAAGTCCGCCTCGTGTCCGTCGGTGAACCGGATCCGGTAGCGGCCCGGCTCCACTTCGGCCACCGATGTCAGTCCCAACTGCAGATCGAGGTCCGAAGGGTCCTCCAGGCGTTGCCCGGTGCGCAGGTCAATCGACCTCGAGTCCAGGCAGCGCTCGCGCAACCACAGGGGGTGAATCGGGAAACGCGTCCCGGCGGCGATCTCGATGCTGAGCTCGTTGGGGCCGGTGATTTGCAGAGTCGGCATGGGAAACCTCGTTAGCGCGCCGTTTTGATACGAGTCCACGTGCGCGTTCTGATGCGTTCGAGTGCCGGGGAAACTTCCGCAGACTGGTATAACTTCGAGCGCACCTCGGGTGGGATGTACACCGCCGGATCGTTCAGAATGGCGGGATCGACGTACTGATTGGCTGCCAGGTTGTTGTTGGCATAGTGAATGTCATTCGTGACCTGTGCAATTACTTCAGGGCGCAACATGAAATTGAGGAAGGCGTAAGCGGCGTCGGGATGCGGCGCACCCTTTGGAATGAGCCATGCGTCCGCCGAGCTGTTGGCACCCTCCTTTGGAATCGTGAACGCCAGGGGCACGTCGATCCCGGCCGAGCGGGCGCGAGCTTTGATTGTGGCGTAATCACCCGACCAGGACATGGAAATACAGAATTCCCGATCGGCCAGGCCGTTCATGTACTCGGTCGAGTCGAAGGCGCGGACGTACGGTCGAACCGACAGAATCAGGTTTTCCGCCTGTTTGTAATCCTCGGGTCGCGTCGTGTTCGGATCGATGTGCAGGTAGTTGAGCGCGAGCTGCAGCACATCCTCCGCGGAATCGAGGAAGGTGACGCCGCAGTCGGCGAACTTCGCAATGATCGCCGGTTTGAACAACAGGTCGAGACTGTCGACGGGCGCATCCGGCATCCGCGCTTTCACCAGGTCGATGTTGTAGGCGAAGCCGTTCACGTGACGCAGGTAAGGCATGGCGTGGCGGTTGCCCGGATCGCCGGCGGCCTCGTCCCGCAGAACTTGCAGATCGAGATTCTTCCAGCCGGGAAGCCGCGACCGGTCCAGCTCCTGGTAGATGCCCGCCTTGATCTGCCGGCTGAAATAGTCGGTGGAGGTACTGACAATGTCGTACCCGGAATCTCCGGCCATCATTTTGGCCTCGAGAGTCTCGTCCGCATCGTAGGTGTCATAGACAACCCGGATCCCCGTTTCCTTTTCGAACCGGGCCACGGTGTCCTTGCCGATGTAGTCGGCCCAGTTGTAGATGTGCACGACCTTTTCATCCGGGTCGTGGCTGCAGCCGGACGCAGCGCCCGCAAGCAGCAAAGCCAGACACGCCCGCAGTGGTCTCAAGGTGATCGCGCCCGCCGGTAAAGGTGCGGCTTATTATTGACGTGATAATAATACCGGCGCAAGGCGATCCGACCAAACGACTAGCGTTGGCGGTTCTCCCAGTCCGGCGCCACGTAATAAGGGGCATCCGCCCTGGGCAGCATTCCCCGCCCCAGAATATGGTCCGCCGCCTTCTCCGCCAGCATGATCGTCGGCGCATTCAGGTTGCCGGTGGTAATGGACGGCATGATCGATGAGTCCACCACCCGGAATCCCTCGAGGCCACGAACCCGCGTTTCGGGATCGACCACTGCCATGGGGTCATCGAAAGCCCCCATCTTGCATGAGCAGGACGGGTGATAAGCGCTCTCCACCTTCTCGCGCACGAACTGATCGATCTGCTCATCCGTCTGCACGTCAGGCCCGGGCTGAATCTCGCGCCCCCGATACCGATCAAACGCCGGCTGAGCGAACACCTCGCGCGTGAGACGCACACAGGCCCGCATCTCAACCAAATCCTCTTCGCGAGACAGATAGTTGAAAAAGATCCGTGGTTTGTCCGCAGCTCGTGCCGACACCAGCCGCACCCACCCCTTGCTGCGGGACCGCATGGGGCCCACGTGGGCCTGGAATCCATGCTCCTTCGCGAGGGAAGTGCCGTCGTAGGTCACGGCCATCGGCAGGAAGTGATACTGAATATCCGGGTACTTGATTCCCGGGCGGCTGCGGATAAACCCGCCCGCCTCGAAGTGGTTTGTGGCGCCCAGGCCGTCCTTGCTCAGGATCCAACGCATGCCGATGAGCGCTTTGGCCAGCGGGTTCATGTGCTTGTAGAGCGTGACCGGCTCCGTGCACGCCACCTGGAAATAAAACTCCAGGTGATCCTGCAGGTTCTCACCCACCCCCGGCAGATCGTGCACCACCGGAATCCCGAGCGCCCGCAACTCCGCTGCCGGCCCGACCCCCGACAACTTCAAAAGCTGGGGCGAAGCAATCGATCCAGCACTGACAATCACTTCGCGCCGCGCGCGCACGGTGACCGCACTGCCGCCGTGCGTATAACTCACACCAACAGCACGGTGTCCCTCGAACAACACGCGGGTAACCAACGCATGGGTACGGACAGCCAGATTGCCCCGCCGCATAGCCGGCCGCAAATAGGCGTTCGCAGCACTGCACCGCCGGCCATTGCCGACGGTCATGTCCATCTCGCCGAATCCCTCCTGCTGGTAACCGTTCATATCGCCGGTCACAGGGTACCCCGCCTGGCGGCCGGCTTCGATCCAGAGCGGATTCAGCGGGTTGGTCATCGACCCGCGGGTGGTGCAGAGCTTGCCGCTGTCGCCGTGATATTTGTCGCCGCCACCAGCACGCTTCTCCGCGCGGCGGAAGTACGGCAGCACGTCGTGATAGCTCCATCCGTGCGCGCCCTCTTCCTCCCAACGATCGAAGTCAAAAGGATTGCCCCGCACATACACGAGCCCGTTGATGGAGGAAGAGCCGCCGATCACCTTGCCACGCGGAGTGTGCAAGCTGCGGCCGCCGAGACCGGGCTCCGGTTCCGTGTGATAGAACCAGTTGAACTTCGGCATGTTCATGGGGATGGACAGTGCTGTCGGCATCTGGATATAGATGGAGCGATCCGAGCCGCCGTTCTCGAGCACGAGCACGGTGCTGCGGCCGTCCGCCGTCAGGCGGTCCGCCAGGACGCAGCCCGCCGAGCCGGCGCCCACGATCACGTAATCAAAGATCTCTTCCGCCACTGAATCCTCTCAAAATAGGCCTGCGCGCCGCAGGCGCCGCGTGCCAACGCAGCCTCGACTCCGCGCGCCCAACGCGCCGCAGGCGCCTTACCACTCCCGCAGCCGGCAAAAACCACGCTTTTTGCCGGCGGAAACGAAGCCTCGGCTCCGCGCGGCCAGTGCCGCGCTAATTAAACTAGTACGGCGATTCGACGTCACGCATAGCGACGTAAACACTCTTCAATTGAGTGTAATGCTCGATCGCGGCGCGCCCGTTCTCGCGTCCCAGGCCCGACATCTTCACGCCGCCGAACGGCATCTCAATGGGCGTGATGTTGTAGTGATTGAGCCAGCAGGTGCCGGCCTGAAGTCGCGCAATCATGCGATGGCCGCGCGTGAGGTCGTTGGTGAATACGCCTGCCGAAAGACCGTATTCGGTTGCATTGGCGCGGGCGATGACCTCATCCTCGTCCTCAAACGCCAGCACCGTCATGACAGGCCCGAAAATCTCGTCCCGCGCAATCGCCATGTCGTCGTGGCAGGCATCAAACACGGTCGGCGCGACGAAAAAACCCTTCGCAAGATCACCGGCGGTCACGCGATGCCCACCCACGACAACCTGGGCACCTTCGGCCCTGCCGCGGGCGATGTAACCGAGCACCTTGTCCATGTGACTTTCCGAGATCAACGACCCGACCTGGGTCTGCGGATCGAGCGGATTGCCGATCTTCATGGCACTCACGCGCGCCTTCAGCTTCTCTATGAACGCCGCCTTCACGCTCCTATGTACAAACACACGGGTGCCGTTGGAGCACACTTCGCCGGCCGAATAGAAGTTGGCCAGCAATGCACCCGACACCGCGTTGTCGAGCCGGGCATCCTCGCAAATAATCAACGGCGACTTGCCGCCCAGCTCCAGGGTGATGTGTTTGAGTGTGCTGGCGGAGTCGGCCATGACGGCCTTGCCGGTACCGACCGAACCGGTCACCGACACCTTGTGAATGCCGGGATGCCGGCTCAGCATCCGGCCGGTCTCGGCAAAACCCTGCACCACCTGGAATAACCCCGGCGGCAGGCCGGCTGCCAGCAGGACTTCCTGCAGCTTGATTGCCGTGAGCGGCGTCATGTCCGAGGGCTTGAAAATAATCGCATTCCCGCAAGCCAGTGCCGGCGCGGATTTCCAACACGCGATCTGCAGGGGATAGTTCCAGGCACCGATTCCGGCCACGACACCAATCGGCTCACGGCGGGTATAGCCGAATGCAGCCGGCCCCAGGTCCAGGTGCTCGCCGGCGATTGTGGGAGCGACGCCCGCAAAATATTCCAGGCAGTCGGCACCCGAAGCCACGTCGACGACGTTGGTTTCCTGGATCGGTTTGCCGGTATCGCGGGTCTCCAGCTCCGCCAGCTCTGCATTTCGAGAGCGCAGAATCTCCGCGGCACGACGCAGAATGCGCCCACGCTCGGTCCCGGTGCGCGCAGCCCACTCGCGCTGCGCCTTCCCCGCGGCTTCCACCGCGGCATCGATGTCGGTGGCTGTTGACACCTTGATGGTCGCCAGCACTTCACCGGTTGCAGGATTGATAGTCTGAAAGGAATCACGGGCGTGCACGGGCCGCGATGCACTGGCAACTACCTGAGGCTGGCTTTCCTTCAACCGCGCATCCACGAATGCAGTCAACAGGTCACGTGCACTCTCACTGTCCGCCTCCGCCCAGTTGGACAGAGCCGCGCGCAACCAGACCCCATCGATCATCGCCGCAATGATCGATGCAAGGCTGCGCGACTCAGGAGCGGGCACCAGCCGCACCAACGCATACCGCAAGTTGGAAACCATGCGCCGTTGATACGCGTTCTGGACGCGCTTCAATCCCTCGACATGCGGAACCTGCCCCCAGAATGCGAGCCAGGCACTCCCGGTGCGCTGAGTGAATTCCTGCGGGCCGAGGTTCGTATCAATGATGGCCTGGATACGCCCCCGCGGCGTATGAGCCTGGCGCATGCGTACATCCATCTGTTCAAACAACCGGCGGCTGAGCGTTCGGAAAGCCGCTTCGAGCAAACCGTCCTTGTCATCGAAGTAATGTGCCACCAACCCGGGTGAGACGTCCGCGCGGCTGGCGATTTGTGCCAAAGTGCTGCCGACGTAGCCCACTTCGGCCAGACTGTCGATCGTGACCTCGATCAACTGGATGCGCCGGAAATCCTCCAGCTCAGGCGTTGATTGTCTGTTCAATGCAGTGCTCCGGAAGGCTCTGGCTCACCCGTTTCGGGCGGTTTTAACGGCAGTCCCAGCACGCCGTCAGGCCCCGGTACATCAAATACTTGCCCGGGGCGCGGAGCTTGACAGAGAGTCCGTTAAACGGCTATTCAAGGATCATTACAAGATCATGTCTTTGCCACCCCGGCGGGTCAAGTCCATGAGTCACTCGAGGAGCCGCGTCGCCGCGGTGGCGCTTGCGTTCCTGTTCCTTGTCGCGGCCGTTCTGGCAAAAGCGGCCGACCCGCCATCGTGCCGGGCAGTCCGCATCTCGGATGTCGGTTGGACGGATGTGACTTCGACTTCCGCGCTCTTCAGCGTGCTCGTACGGCAACTCGGTTACGACTCCCAGGTCACGGTCCTGTCGATCCCGGTGACCTTCACGTCCATGAAGAACAGGGACATCGATGTGTTCCTCGGCAACTGGATGCCGACAATGGAAGCAGACCGCAAGCCCTACCTCGACGATCGCTCGATCGAGGTGCTTGGAGTCAACCTGACGGGCGCCAAATACACACTCGCCGTTCCCGCCTATACCTACGAAGCGGGGCTTCGTACCTTCGCCGACATCCAACGCATCGCGCCCCAGTTGAATGACGCGATCTACGGCATCGAGCCGGGCAATGACGGCAACCGGCTGATCCTGGGGATGATCAAGCAGAACCAGTTCAATCTTGGCGGCTTCCGGCTCGTGGAATCCAGCGAGCAGGGCATGTTGGCCGAAGTCGAGCGGGCCATCCGCGACCACCAGCCCATCGTGTTTCTGGGCTGGGATCCGCATCCGATGAACATGCGTTTCAACATGCGTTATCTGGCCGGCGGCGACACGGTCTTCGGACCCAACTTCGG
>Ga0137413_10000741_pt1 | contig 11585 bp, 10 predicted proteins | sample CZODoug2_1_16fun_FD_108280 | JGI IMG/M metagenome (GOLD analysis project Ga0137413, IMG submission 108280) | Vadose zone soil fungal communities from Angelo Coast Range Reserve, California, USA - CZODoug2_1_16fungal (Illumina Assembly) | ecosystem: Environmental > Terrestrial > Soil > Vadose... | reverse complement strand
TCCTGGACGTGCTGCTGGACAACGCGATCCGCTACGCCGGGCCGGGGGCGACCGTGCGGGTACGCGCCGAGCCGGGGCCGGACTCGGTGCGACTGATCGTCGAGGACACCGGTCCGGGGCTCTCCGAGCAGGACCGGGCGAAGGCCACCCTGCGGTTCTGGCGGTCCGGCAAGGACGGCGGGAGCGGCGGCACCGGCCTCGGCCTGGCGATCGCGGAGCGCCTGGTCACCGCCAGGGCGGGCACCCTGCGGATCCTGCCCGGCGAACCGACCGGGCTGGCGGTGCACGTCGAGCTGCCCCGCCCCGAGCCCGGCACGGACCTGGAATGACCACCCTCACCCGGCGCGGTCTGCTCGGCGCGCTGGCCCTCGGGTTGACCGCCACCGCCTGCGGCAACCAGGGCTACACCGGCCCGGCCCGAGGGCTGAGAATCGCAGCTGGCGAGCTCGGCGGGTTCTACATCGAGTTCGCCGAGCTGCTGGCCGCCGAGATCCGGGCCGAACAGCCGAGGCTGCACGCCACCGCGGTCCGCACCGAGGGAAGCCTGGACAACCTGCGGCTGCTGGCCGAGGGCAAGGCCGACCTGGCGCTGGCCCTCGCCGACGCCGCCCAAGCGCGCGCCGGCTCGGATGGCCCGCCGACTGCGCCGACTCCGGCGGTGCCCGTGCTGGCCATCGGCCGGGTGTACGAGAACTACCTGCAGCTCGTCGTCCGGGCGGACAGCGCCATCACCGGGCTGGCCGATCTCGCCGGGCGCACCGCGTCCTTGGGCGCCCGTGGTTCCGGGGCGGAGTTGACCGGCGAGCGCCTGCTGACCGCCGCCGGACTCGGCGAAGGGAGCGGACGGCCGCCGGTGCGGGTGCAGCACCGGCAGCTCGCCGATGCCGTGGCCGCGTTGGAGGCCGGCGAGATCGACACGCTGCTCTGGTCGGGCGGGGTGCCCACCCCGGCGCTGGCCGCGCTCGCCGCCCGCCGCCCGATCCGGCTGCTCCCGCTGGACAGCGCCATCCCCGCGCTGCGCGCCAGGTTCGGGCCGGTCTACGAAGCCACCACGGTGCCCGCCGACGCATACGGCCCGGCGGCCCCGGTGGCCACCCTCGGAGTGGCCAACCTGCTGGTCTGCCACCCGAACGCCGACCCAGCGCTGACCGCCACGGTAGCCCGGGTGCTGGTCACCCACGCCGCCCGGCTGGTACCCCAGCAGGCGTTGGGCACCCAGTTCCTCGACCCGCGCAGCCTCATTGTCACCGCCGGCATCGCCCTGCACCCCGGGGCCATTACCGCCTACCGCGCACTACACGGTTAGACCGCATCTCCGGCCTGGATCCGGGTGCCGATGTCCTCGCCGCCACATATCGCGCGCATCGCCCCCGTGGCGGCGGCATCGAACACGTGCATCAGCACGTCCTGCTCGCCGGCCAGGACAAACGCGCTGGCATCCATCACCCGGATGTCCTTGGCCAGGGCCTCGGCGTAGGTCAGCTGCACATAACGGCGCGCATCGGGCGTGGTGTTGGGATCGGCGTCGTACACGCCATCCACGCCACGCTTGGCCACCAGCAGCGCGTCCGCACCCAGTTCCAGCGCGCGCTGCACCGCTGGATAGTCCGTGGTGACGTAGGGCTGGCCGATTCCGCCGGCCAGCAGCACCAGTGCCCCGTGCTCGAGGTGCCGAATCGCCCGCAGCCGAATGAACGGCTCAGCCACACTGTTCATCGGCATCGCGGTCATCACCCGGACATCCCGGGAGCTGGCTCCGGTGAGGGCGCCGCGCAGCATCAGGGCGTTCATCACGGTGCCGAGCATGCCGATGTTGTCGGCCTCGGCCCGACCGATACCCCACCCCTCGGCCATCCGCCCCCGGAAGTAGTTGCCACCACCGATCACCACGGCCACCTGGACACCCAGCTCGCGGACCGAAAGGATCTCCTGCGCAACGTGGGCGAGGCTCTTGGGATCCACCCCCCAGCTGCCCGCGCCGGCCAGCGCCTCGCCACTGATCTTGACCACGATCCGCGCGTACCGCGACTCGGCCATCGGGTCTCCCTCCGCCGGCCGCGCCTCCGGCGACCCAGCCGACCGTAGACGACGCCATGGCCAACCGCGGCCGCGGCATTTGCGGGTGGCCGCGTCCTGACACCTAGGCTCGGGGATGTGCCTCGGTTGATCGTGCTGAACGGGCCCTCCGCGTGCGGCAAGTCGACCCTGGCCGCTCTGTTCGTCGAAGAACATCCACTTGCGCTGAACCTCGATGTAGATCGGGTTCGGGGGATGCTCGGCGGGTGGCGCGACCACCTTCAGCAGGCAGGGCTACTGGCCCGCGAGATCGCCGTGGCCGCCGCTCGGGCCCAGCTGGCCGCCGGGCGCGATGTGGTGATCCCTCAGCTGCTCGCCACCTCGACCTTCCTGAACCAGGTCGAGCGGGTCGCCACCGAGCTGGACGCGGACTTCCACGAAGTCGTGCTGATGGACAGCAAGCAGAACTCATTGCGGCGTTTTCGGGAACGCGGTCGCACTCAGGTTGACCCGAGACGGCCGGAGGCGCAGCCGGCGCCCATGGCGCGGACGGGGGACGCGGAGTTGTCAGACCTGTACGACCGACTGGTGGGCTTCGTGGCCACCCGGCCGAACGCCAGGGTGGTGCACATCGTGGACGCTGAGGTGGGCAACGCGTACCAGGACTTTCTCCGTGCCCTGTGCTGACTCCGCACGCGAAGCGCCCTACCGGAGATCAACGTAACCGGGGTCCGATTTTCGCTGGCGGTGTGACGGACCGGCACTAGTGTGATCTTTGGCCAGGTGTGAAGTTTAGAACTGATGGCGCCAGCACGCCGCCGGCCGGCGGTAAGGGCTTGTTGGGCCGGTTCATTACCGGCCAGTATTGGCCAGGGGCACAGCCAGGGGGGTCCGGCAGGTGGAGTCTGTTCATTCCGTCACAGCGCTCGATGAGGTCCTACCGCTCGACGAGAAGGTCGGCGAGCAGGAGGCACTCGGCGTCAATCATCTGACCTATCAGCTCGCCAAGGCCGAGCACCTGCTCGAGCAGCGGCTCGATCATGCGCTCGGTGAGGTGGGGTTGACCTTGCGGCAGTTCACCGTGCTCGCCCATGTCGCCCGGGCGCCGGGGATGAGCAGGGCCGATGTGGCCCGCCTGCTGCTCACCACCCCGCAGGCGGTGGGCGGCCTGGTGCAGCGTCTGGTCACCGCGGGCCTGATCCAGCGCGGCGCGAGCAGCCCCGGGCTGCCGATCGGACTGACCCTCACCGCGGCTGGCGAACGGGCGCTGCGCCGAGCGGCCCCGATCGCCCGGGAGGCTGAGGATTCAGCGATCGCCGCCGTGGCCGAAGACGAGCGTCGCCAGGTCGAGCAGATATTGAACCTGCTCATCGCGGAACTCTGCCGGTAGCCCAACCGTTAGCATCTCAGCTTCAGCCGGCGCAGTAGCGACCTAACCGGCCCCCGCGATCGCGAGACCGTACAACGTTCGGCCCTTTCCTCTACCCGCCGGGGGCAGCACGGCCCTCAGGGAGACCTGGTTAGCCTTCGCCGCCATGCAGCAACGCCAGACGATCCATCTTGGGGAGCTCTCGAAGCACCTCGGACACGCGGCGCGACACTTGTTCGAGACGGTGCTCGCGCCGCTCGGATTGTTTTATCTGTTGTTCACGCTGACCAACCTGACCGGCGCGTTGATTGCCGCACTGAGCTGGGCGTTCTGCGCGGTGGGGTGGCGGCTGATCAAGCGCACCCCGATCCCCTCGGTGCTGCTGTTGACCACCGCCTTGCTGGTGGCCCGCACGGCGGTCGGCTTCGCCACCGGCAGTGTCTTCCTCTACTTCCTGCAGCCCACCCTGCAGAACTTCCTCTACGCATTCGTGCTGGTCGCCACCGTGCCGCTGCGCCGCCCGCTGCTCGCCCGGCTGGCCGACGACTTCTGCGCGTTTCCCACCGTGCTCACCGAACGGCCCCGGGTACAGCGGTTCTTCCGACGGGTGTCGCTGCTCTGGGCGGTGGTGTTCCTGACCAACGGGGCGACCACGCTGTGGGCACTGGCCCGCGCCTCGCTGGGCGACTTCCTGGTGGTCACCACCGCCGGTTCGTACAGCCTGGTGGCCGTCGCGGCCGTGGCGTCGCTCATCTGGTTCCGCCGCGAGCTGCGGGGTGACGGCATCCGGCTGCGGTTCGGGCCGCCCGCTATGGCACCGGCCTGACCCCGGCCTGACCCCGGCCTCAGCCAGGCCGGTGCGGCTGGGTCAGTCAGCCGAACCGGGCGGCGAGCCGGTGGAACACCTCCGGTGCCGCCCCGTTGATCCGGGCCGGCACGGTCAGCCAACGCGGCAGGAATACCTCGGCCCGGTCCCGCTCCACCGCCCGCAGCAGCGCGTCGGCCACCTGGGACGGCGACACCGGGCGGGGGAAGCGGCGGTCGTAGCGCTGGCCCCGGTGGTCGAAGAACGGGGTGTCCACCGCGCCGGGGAACGCCGTTGTGACCCCCGTCGGGTCCGCCGCGAGCTCGTAGCGCAGGCTCGCCGCGAACGCCCGCAGGCCCGCCTTGGTAGCCGCATACACCGCTTCGCCGTGCACCCCGACGGTGGCGATCGAGGAGACGAACACCAGGTGGCCCCGGCCCCGGGAACGCATCGGCACGATCGCGGCCCGGCTCAGCACCATCGGCGCGACCAGGTTCAACGCGGTCAACTCGGCGACCCGCTCGGCCGGCATTTCGGCGAACTCACCGGCCCAGCCCCGACCGGCCGAGTGCACCAGCAGGTCCACCTCGGCGGCCGCCCGGCTGACCTCGGCGAGCCCGGCCTGGTCAGTCAGGTCGGCGAGCAGCGCGGTACCACCGGTGCGCTGGCAGATCTTCGCCAACCTGGCCGAGTCGGTGCCGGTGAGCACCAGCCGAGCCCCGGCCCGCGCCAGTGCCTCGGCGGTGGCCGCTCCGATGCCGGAGGACGCGCCGGTGACCAGCGCGGCGCAACCGGCCAGTTTCATCCCCACCTCGGCTGCGCCGAGGGCTCGTCGCCCAGCCGCATGCCGACGCCCTCCAGCTGGTGCCGGATCTGGGTGCCGCGCCGGGCCAGCAGCAGGATTCCGATCACCACGATGAGGCCGGCGGTCGCCACGCCGGCCAGCACCGGCACCGTGGTGGTGACCTGCTCGCCGAGCCAGAACATCCCGATGGCGAAGCCCACCAACGGGTCGACGATGGTGATGATGGCCAGCGCCGGCGCGATCAGCAGGCCCTGCTGGAAGGTGTTCTGGCTGAGCAGGAATCCGATCGGGCCGAGCACGCAGATCGCCCACAGCGCGGGATGGGTGAGCACCTCATGCGGCCCGCCGACCCGCATCTGCCCGGTGATCACCTTGACCATCCCGGCGGTCACGCCATACAGCACGCCAGTGGCCACGGCCAGCGCGGAGACGTGCGCCGCGCCGGAAAACCGCGCCCCGACGGCCACCACAAGGCAGCCGACGATGATCACCGCGAGCGCGATGGCCAGCGGGGCCAGGCGGCCCATGTCGGCCAGCTCGCCGCCGGTGTCGTGCGGCCGGGACAGGGTGAGCAGCGCCGCCAGCCCGACCACGCAGGCGGTGGCGCCGAGCAGGATCTGGCCGTCCAGCGGGCGGCGGGCCAACATCGCGGAGAACACCGTGCCGAACAGGATCCCGGTCACCAGCAGCGGCTGCACCAGCACCAGCGGGCCGTATGCCAGGGCGACGACCTGTAGCCCGAAGCCCACCGCGACCGTGCCCACGCCCAGCACCCAGGTGGGCTGACGGATCAACCTGACGAATATCCGGGGATCCAACGCGACCGAGGTCGGCACCCGTTTGGTCGCGCGCTGTTGCATGGCGCTGGCCAGGCCGAAGCTGGCCGCGCTGAGCACCGCGGCGGGCACCGCGATCGTGAGCAGCTCAGTCCCCTGGCTAGGCATGCCCGACCACCTCGCTCGAGTGACCAGCGTTGGCGCCGCTGGCCACGTCCCCAAAGACCTCCACCAGGGTATCCACGAACCCGTCCGCGTCCGGGAACAACTCGCTGTCGGCGGTCACCCCGATGCCGAGTACGTCTCCCCAGCTCAGGTAGCCGACCGCCAGCCCCACCCCGTTGGCCAGCGGCAGCACCGGATACACCGAGGTCACCCGCGCGCCCAGTACCCGCAGCTCACGACGCCAGCCGGGCATCACCGAGGCGATCAGGCTGAAGAAGCGACCCCCGTAAACCAGCCTGGCCAGCCTGGCGTGCAGCGCGCCGGGCAGCCGGCCGAGCGCGAGCACGGCGAACCGGGAGGCCACTGACTGGGCGTCGCCCAGCTGGTCCACCGCCCGCGCTACCTCGGCAATCCGCGCTCGGGCGGGCATCGGGCCGATCGGCAGGTCCAGCATGATCGCCGCGGTGTCGTTACCGGGGGCGTCCCGTCCGGTGGCCAGCTCGCCCGGGAGGCTGCGCCGCACCCGGCGAGCGGTCAGCGGAACCACGGTGCGGATCCGGCCGTTCGACGTGGACACCGGTGCGCCGTGGCGGTGCAGGGCCTCCCCGAGCACGCCGAGCAGCAGCGCGCTGGTGCTGGTCCCGAGCTCGCGGGCCACCGCCCGAACCCTGGCCGCCGGCAGCCGCGCCATGGCGTAGCACCGCCGGTCGCTGCTCGGCCTCGGGGTACCGACGGCGGCGCGGCCGGAGGTCGCCAGGTCGATCAACCCGGTGGCCAACCGGGCCGCGCGAGCCAGCCTGGCCCGGGTGCCACGCTCGGCGTCTTCGGCTGGCACGGACATCGCAGTCAGGCTCGGCACCGGCCGGTCGGAGATCAACACCGCCAGCGTGGCGGTGACCGCCAGCCCGTCCCCCAGCGCGTGATGCAGCTTGGCCAGCACCGCGGTTCGTCCGATGTCCCGGTCCGCGCTGTCCGCGTCGGTGCTGTCCGCGTCGGTGCTGTCCGCGTCGCCGGGGTCGCGCAGCACCAGCAGTTGCCAGGGCGGGCGATCCACCGCGACCGGGGCGTCGAAGAACTCCCGGACCGCGTCCGCCCAGCGCGCGCCGGGGCCAGCGCCGACCGTGCGGGCGGTGATGTGCGCGGCGGCGTCGATGTCCTCAGCGGCCAGCCAGCGTGGCCGGCGACCCGGCCGCAGCCACAGCCGGCGGCGCAGCATGGGCAGCGCCTCGGCCCGCGCCAGGAAACGCTCCCGCAGGCCCTCGGCGATGCGCTCGGGGTCCGATACCGCCGACCCGCCCGGGTCACTCGCCCCCGCCGGGTCGAGCATCACCAGCGCGCCGACCTGCTGCGGGACCTGGGCGGTGGAGGCGCCCACGAACAGCGCGTCCGAGGCGGCCAGCGGCCGGCTGCCCCGGTGCCGGGGTAGTTCGGGCAGCGCGGCGACCTCGGCGGCGAAGTCCAGCCGGCCGGCGTGCGCGGCGGCGCGGCGGCGCGCGGTCTCCAGCAACTCAGGGGAGCGGACCAGGCGACGCAGCGTGGCGGTGAGTTGCTCGGGACGGGGGCACACCTGGCCGAGACCGGCCTGTTCCATCAGCGCGGCGTTCGCCTTGCCGTGCCCGGCGATCGGTTCGAACAGCAGCACCGCCCGCCCGGTGGCCAGCGCCTCCAGCGCGGTGGCGCCACCTGCGTTGGTGACCACCACGTCCGCCGCGGCGGTCAGCTCAGGCATCCGGTTCGTCCAGCCCAGCGCCACCAACCGACCGGCCAGTTCGCCGCGCGCGGCCAGCCGGGTACGCAGCGCGTCATTTCGCCCGCAGGCCACCACCACGTGGATGCTCGGGTCGGCGGCCAGCGTGGCGTCCACCGCGCGGTCCACCGAGCCGAAGCCCAGCGAGCCGCAGGAGATGAGCACCAATGGTCCGTCGGTGGGCAGGTCCAGCGCGGCGCGCGCGGCAACCATGGCGGCGAAGTCCGCCGGATGGAACGCGGAGACCACCGGCGGCGCGCCGACCGCGCCGCGGGCATCCGGACGGGCGCGGAACATCGCCCGCAGGCTGGGCTCGCTGGCCACGTAGTGCAGGTCGACCTCGGAGTACACCCAGAACGGGTGCGGCGCGAAGTCGGAGATGATCGCCGCCACCGGCACGTCCAGCCCACCCCGGCGGCGCAGCCAGTCGAGGCCGCCGGTGCCCAGTGGGTAGGTGGACACCACCAGGTCCGGCTGGAATTCGGCGACCACCGGGCGCAGCGCCCAGCCGGCCCAGACCCCGGTGAACCGGCAGGACGCGGCGGCGAACCAGGGCCGGCGCCACAGCTCCCGGTAGAAGAAGTCGTACAGCCACGGGGTGCGGTCCACATTGACCCGGTAGATCCAGCGGAACGCCGGCCCGGTGACCCGGCCCATCACGTCCAGGGTGTCCACCCGGCGGATCTCGCAGCCCGGCCACAGCTCGCCGGCCCGTTCCTCGACGGCGGCGGCAGTGGCGTTGTGCCCCTCCCCGATCGTGGCGCTCACCACCAGCAGCCGGCGGGGCGCCGGAGTCGGGTCGGTGGGACCGGCGTTTGCGTCCGGGCCCGTGCTGGGTACCGCCTGGGGCGTCGGCCCAGCGGTCACAGCTCCCGCCCGACCCGGACGTGCCCGTACTCGGCCCTCGGCGGCGGGCTGGGCCGCCTCGGCCGGGCCGCCGGTTCCGGCTCCGGGCTGACCGGGTCGGGGACCTCGTCGGCCGCCGGGCCCCACGCCAACGCCAGCAACAGGGTGGCGCGCTTCGACGGGTCGTCCAGCGCCGGGCCGAACAGCTCGCGCAACTGGGCCATCCGGTATCGGACGGTCTGCGGGTGTACGTGCAGCTCGCCGGCCATCGTCTGCCGGTTTCCCATGTGCAGCAACCACGAGGTGAGCGTGGTGGCCAGCCGCTCCCTGGTCGGCGCCGGCAGCTCCGCCAGCGGGGCCAGGTATTGCCGGCGCAGCGCGGCGAGCAGCGCCTCGTCATGGTGCACGATCAGCGCGTCCAGGTGTTCACCGACGAACAGCGGGTCGTCGTCCAGCACCCGGTCGCGGCGCAGCCGCACGGCAATCTCCGCGACGTGCAGGCTGGCCGGCAAGCGGTCCAGCGACACGGTGGCGCCGATCACCGCGTGCGCCCCACGCAGATGGTTCGCCAGCCGGGTGCGGCGCCGGGGGCCGGACGGATCGGGCACGATCGCGCCGAGCAGCTCCCGCCCCCGAATCGGCAGGCAGGCCGGGTCCAGCCGGGCAAGCGCGGCAGTGGCCCGCTCGTCGTCCGGTTCCACCAGCACGACCGCGGCCTCGTGCGGCAATGGCCAGTCCGCGCGCAGGGCCGCCGCCCGGATCGTGGCGATATCCGAGCGCCCGGAGAGCAACAGGTCTGACAGCTCCTCGCGGAACCGGTTACGCATCAGCACCGACTCGGACTGCTCCTGGGCGTACCCGCGCAGCGAGGCGGCGGAGAGCTGGTCGACCGCGGTGAACACCGTCGAGGCGAGCGTCGCGAACGTTTCGCTGGACGCGCCGACACCGAGTGCCACCTGTGCCACATGCCGCCACGCCACGGCGGCGCCGGTGCGATACGCGGCCATCAGCCCGCCCAGGTCCTGCCCTTGCCGGAAGTGCTCCCGCCCGATTCCCTCGAACAGGGTCTGCTCCAGGGTGGCCTCCACCTCAGCCCGGTCCGACGACTCCGCGATTCCGACCAGCCGGCTGGCAAACCCCGCCGATGCGGCGACCACGTCGTCGAACTCCTCAGCAAGGAAGCCCGCGTAGTCCGGATGGTCCTCGGCGAGCAGGTCACGAACCTCAGTGAGAATCAGCGGCAGCCGGTCGATTATCGCCGGCACAATGTCGGCTAGACAGGCGTTGACCTCGGAGTACACCGTATTGTTCTCCTCCGACCACGTCCGTACTCGGATCATCTGCAGTATGGACCTCGCCATCCGCCGGCGCGCGCCGGTAACTCGAGAGTGCCACCGCCGCGCCGCCGGTTACCCCCCGTTTACCAGGGGACATCAGCCGCTAACCGGCGCAAGGTAATCGTCCGCTCGGCTGTTCCATAGTGACAACACCGGCGCCGGAAAACTGACCGATGAGCAGCAGAATGCGCACCCCATTTGGCACAACTATGACCTTGTGGCCGCTCCCGGTTCATCAGCGTCCTCGGCCGCCGAGGGGGCCGAGGACGCTGACCTGCGCGCCCAGCGGCACGGGGAGAACTTCCCGGTCGCGCTCCGGCTGCTGCCCCGCTCGGTCCGCGCCGACCTGGTCGCGGCCTACAACGTCGCCAGGGTGATCGACGACCTCGGCGACGAGGCCGAGGGGGATCGGGCCGCGCGGCTGCGGGCGTTCGCCGCCGACCTGTCCACCATCTGGGCCGGCGGTCAACCGATCGCGCCGGTGCTGCGTCAGCTGGCACCCACGGTGGCCGCGAGGCAGCTCGACCAGGAACCGTTCCAACGGCTGATCGAGGCCAACCTGGTCGACCAGCGGGTGCACCGCTACGCCAGCTACGCCGACCTGCGGGGCTACTGCGCGCTGTCCGCCCACCCGGTAGGGCGGCTGGTACTCGGCGTGTTCGAGGTGACCGACCCGGTCGCGGTCGAGCTCTCCGACCGAGTGTGCGCCGCGCTGCAGCTGGTGGAGCACTGGCAGGACGTGGCCGAGGACCGCCGGGCCGGCCGGATCTACCTGCCCGGCGAGGACATGGCGCGGTTCGGGGTGACCGAGGGCGACCTGGACGCCGCCACCGCCTCCGCCCCGCTGCGCCGGCTGATGGCCTTCCAGACCGACCGCGCCGCCGCGCTGCTGGACTCCGGCGCCGGGCTGGTCGGCCTACTGCGCGGCTGGGCCCGGCTGGCGGTGGCCGGCTACCTGGCCGGCGGCCGCGCGGCGGTGGATGCGCTGCGCCGGGTGGACGGCGACGTGCTCGGCCAGGTCCCGGGCGCCCGCCGCCGGGACGTGCTCCGGCACCTGGTTCGGCTGCTCACCCGCCCTGGGCAGCACCGCACTACCGCTCAAGGAGGACGCCCACGGTGACCAATCCGACCACCGGCACCGTCGCGGAGGCCTACCGGACGTGCGAGTCGATCACCAAGACCGAGGCCAGGAATTTCTACTACGGGATCCGGCTGCTGCGCCCGGACCGGCGCTCCGCGCTGTCCGCGCTGTACGCGCTGGCCCGGCGGATCGACGACATCGGCGACGGCGACCTGCCGAACGCGGACAAGCTGACCGGGCTGGAGGAGGTGCGCGCGTCGCTGGCCGCGCTGGATCACGCCACCGACCCGGTGCTCGTCGCGGTGGCCGACGCGGCACGCCGGCTGCCGGTGCCGCTGGCCGCATTCGACGAGCTCATCGACGGGGTGCGGATGGACGTCACCGGCCGCCGGTACGGCAGCTTCGAGGAGTTGGTGGAGTACTGCCGCTGCGTGGCCGGCTCGGTCGGGCGGCTCTGCCTGGCGGTGTTCGACAGCAGACCCGACCGACGCGACGCCGAGTACGCCGACCAGCTGGGCATCGCGCTGCAGCAGACCAACATCCTGCGCGACATCCGGGAGGACCTGGGCAACGGGCGGGTGTACCTGCCGGCCGAGGACCTGGACCGGTTCGGCGTCACGCTGAAGCTGGACGAGCAC
>Ga0137413_10000737_pt1 | contig 11605 bp, 6 predicted proteins | sample CZODoug2_1_16fun_FD_108280 | JGI IMG/M metagenome (GOLD analysis project Ga0137413, IMG submission 108280) | Vadose zone soil fungal communities from Angelo Coast Range Reserve, California, USA - CZODoug2_1_16fungal (Illumina Assembly) | ecosystem: Environmental > Terrestrial > Soil > Vadose... | reverse complement strand
GCGGAGAAGACCCCGAGGGCGACGGCGCGGGAGCCGATGTGCCAACCGAGCGGGTGGCCCCACATGGCCTCGCCGGCGGCCGCCGGTAGATAGGGCGCGAACCACCGGGTACCCGACCCGGGCAACAGGAAAATCATGATCGGCACCACGTAGAACATCGCCACCAGGGCGCTGATCGCGGCTGCGGTGCCGCGCAACAGAGCACCCAGGCTCAACCCGATCACCGCGACGAGCACCATGTACATCGCCGCCCAGCACCCCGTCGTCCACGGACGGGGATCGGCCAGCTCGATCGTCCAACCCCGGACGCGCAGTTCACCGACGCCGACGAACACCGCAGCCGGAATCGCGACCAGGGCAACGACAGTTACCACCGCGACCACCGCGACCAGCTTCGCCCAGAGCACCGGCATCCTCCTCGGCGTGACGGTCAGCGCGGATCGCATTACCCCGGTCGCGTAATCCGCGCTGATCACCAGGACCCCGAGTACGCCGAGTGCGAGCGGGCACAGCCCGACCCCGAGCAGCACGTCGATGCCGGGGTTGAAGCCCAAGTACCCCCACCCGTCCGGCGGCGCTTGGGTGGTCGCCGCAATCTGGAAGGCCGACCCGACAACCACCACCACGATCAGCAACGGCGCGACCCCGTTCGAGCGCAGCGACAGGAACTTCGTGCACTCCGCCCGCGTCGCGCGCGCTTGTGTCGGACCGAGTCGGGGCGCGGCGGACGACCTCATCTGGGCCGCTGCGGCCAGGGCCGTCCGCAGTCGGTGCGCGGATGCGCCCACTCTGGCCCGCAGGCCGGCCAGCCGCGTCGGGCCCGGAACGCGAAGGACCCCGGCTCGCAGTACGGCGCCAACCCCGATCACCTCGCACAGCAGCGCGTAGGCCGACCATGCACTGGCCCGCGGACCCGCCGCCAACAGCACGGTGGCCGCGCTGACCAACGCGGCGCCGTACCAGCCGAGGATCCGGTTGCCCGAACGCGACGGATCACCCGACGGTTCGGCCGGCAGCCCGCTCAATCCCGAGGCGCTCAAGCCACGGCCTCGATGTACTGCGCGGCCGCAGCGGCGCCCCCCGCGGCCTGGAACGCGTCCCCGACATGCTGGGCGGCCTTGCGGTGCCGGGGCTCGTCCAACACCAGGTCGAGGGCCTCGCCCAATCGCTCGGGGGTGATGCCGCCGAAGGGCACCCGGATGCCCACGTCGGCGGCAACCACCTGGTTGGCGACGACGGGTTGGTCGTCCCGCATCGGCGCCACCACCAGCGGCACGCCGTACCAGAGCGCCTGGCAAACGGTGTTGTGGCCCGCCTGGCAAACCACCGCCGAGCACCAGGGCAGCAGTTCCAGCTGCGGGACAACCGGCAGCACGAGGACCGAGGAGCTCGACGCGGCATTCTCGAGGAGGTCCGCCGGGTCGACGATGATCCCCTGCAGTCGATCCCGCCGATCCCGCAGCGCCGCGTGGGCGGCGGCCAGGAAGACGGCCCCGGCATCGGCGTTGGCCGCGCCGAGGCTGACCAGCACCAACTTGCGATCATCGAGCCACTCCCAGAGGAAGTCCCCGAACGCGGGACGAGGGTGGATCGACGGGCCCACGAAGCAGATGGGACCGGACGGTGCCGACACCGGGCCGGTCAACTCCGGGGTGGTGAACGCGATGATCAAATGCGGAGAGAACCGCGGGTCCTTTCCGCCGAGGGGATCACCCGTACGGGACCGCAGATCGTCGAAGCGTTCGTTCAACCAGGCGTCCACCAACGGCATACCGTCCAGTGCCCCGGGGAATTCCGCCGACGTTGTCGCGGAGGTGATCCACGGGATGCCGAGCCGCTCGGCGATCAGCGCGCCGGCCACGGCCTGCTGGTCGACCACCATGACGTCCGGACGGAATTCCTCGACCGCCGCGAGCACGTCCGGCGCCATCACCTCGCCGAGTGGGATCAGGAAGTCCTCCCAGAGGAACTGCAACGCGGACAGGCCGCACGGCGGCGCCGGGCTTTCGAACGGCTCGCCCTGCCTGCCGCGGGGCAGCGCGCACGGGTAGATCTGCGCGGTACGGCCGGCCAGCGCCCCGACGATCTCCGGCATGCCCGCCCAGGCGACCTGGTGGCCGCGCGCGGTCAGCTCGGCGGCCACCCCGACGGCGGGGTCGACGTGGCCGACCAGCGGTGGCACGACGAACAGGTATCGGGTCATGCCGCACCCACGTCCACTGATCGGAACTCCACCGAATCCCGGGTCAGTCCGAGAAACGCCTCCTCCAGCGACATCCGATCAACGCGCAGTTCGTTGATCCGAATGCGGTGCTCCCAGGCCAGATCACCGATTTGCTCGGCGCTGTGCCCACGCACCGTCAGCACACCCGGGGCGGGCGCGCTGATGTCCACCCGGGGCCCCGCCAGCACCATGGTCAGGCGAACCGCCTCCGGGGTGCACACGTGCACCTGCGCCGGCGCGGCGGTGGCGATGAACTCCTCGACGGTGGTGTCCGCGACCAGCCGACCGCGGCCGATCACGATCAACCGCTGCGCGGTCAGCGCCATCTCCGAGAGCAGGTGGGACGAGACGAAAACGGTCCGGCCCTGCGCGGCCAGGTGCCGCAGCAGGCCACGGACCCAGCGGATGCCCTCGGGGTCCAGGCCGTTCACCGGCTCGTCGAGCATCACCGTCGCCGGGTCGCCCAACAGCGCGGCGGCGATGCCGAGCCGCTGACCCATGCCCAGCGAAAACTCCCCGGCGCGGCGGCGCGTCACCCCGGCCAACCCCACCAAGTCCAGGACCTCCCCGACGCGACGTCGACCGATGCCGTTGGTCTGGGCGAGGGCGAGCAAGTGGTGGTAGGCCGGACGCGCGGCGTGTACCGCGCGGGCGTCCAGCAACACGCCCAGTTCGGCCATCGGCACGGCGGCACTGCGGTAAGGCTTTCCGTTGACCCGCACCGACCCCGAGGTCGGCCGGTCCAGGGCCGCGATCATCCGCATCGTGGTCGACTTCCCGGCCCCGTTCGGCCCCAGGAACCCGGTCACCACGCCGGGCGCAACCGTGAACGACAGGTCATCGACCGCCGTCGCGTCCCCATAGCGTTTGGTCAGCCCACTGACCTCGATCACGCCGGCACTTCCAGCGGGGCACCGGCCGCCGCCCGCTCGTTCGCGAGCGTCAGCAGTTCCTCGAGTGCCCGGTGCATACCGTCGATGAGCTCACGGGGCTGCGGTACTGCGGCCTCGACGCACAGGATGGTGAGGAAGAGTCGGTCCCCGTGACTGGCGACCACGAAGTTGACCATCGTGCCGCCCTCGTCGGCCGGCCCGATGAAGTGGGCGGTCTCGACCGGCGATCCGGCCAGGGCACCCATCGGCCGCTGCTCACGGACGTGGGACACGATGAGGTTCCACTTGCGCTCGCTCCGCTGGCGATCGTGGCGCATCCGATGCAGTTTGTAGTGCTGCAGCGAACGGATTACCCACGGCGGTATCTGGTCCAGCCAGTCGTCGAGCAGGTGCGGGCCCCGGACGACCAACACACGTTTCGCCCTAGCGGTGACGGCACCGATCGTGATCAATCGCTGCCACGGGTCGGTGAGGTCGGTGCCCAGCGTGGTCTTCAGGAACCCGACCCGGTTACCGAACGTACGACGTGGCGCATTCGCCCGATCCAGGCCCACCGGCACGTTCGCCACCAGCGACGGCGTGGGCAGGCTGTCCCGCGCGGACAGATACGCCCGCATCGCACCGGCGACGAGCACCAGCACGACGTCGTTGATCGTGACCCCGGCCGCGTCCTTGATCCGCGTCACGTCGGCCATGTCCAGCGTGGAACTGGCGAGGGTCTTTCGTCCGGTGAACGGTCGGTAGGGCCGGCACATCGCGGTGTCTCTATTGCTCGGCAGGACGACCGCCGAGGCTGCCATGGCTGCCTTCGCCGCGGCCGAACTGGTTCGCGTGGCGCGCACCAGGGCGGGCAGCCGGTGCGCTGCCCTGGCCTGGTCCGCCAGCCCCTCGACAAGCAGCCGCCGCGCGCTCGGTACGGGCTGCGACTCCGCTGTCTGCGTCGGCTCGGACCCGACATCGCTCACCAGGATCTGCAGTGTATTCAGCAGTGCGAACCCGTCAGTGACACAGTGATGGACCGTCAGCACGACGGTCTGCCGACCATCCGCCAGACCGTGGACCAGGGTCAACCGCCACAGCGGCCGCCGTCGGTCCAGGCCACGCCCGGCCTGCTCGGCGCAGAAGGCGTCGAGCACGTCCGCCGTGCCCGGGGCAGCGATGGTGTGCTCCTCCACGTGATGGGTGATGTCGAAGTCGGCATCGTCGACGTACACCGGATGACCGAGCCCGAACGGAACGCCCACCACCCGCCACCGGAAGGCAGGCAGGGCACCCAGCCGCTCCGCGACGTGGTGGCGCAACTGCGCCACGTCGAGCAGGGTCGACGATCCGTCCGCGGCGACGCGCGGATGCAACCGCAGCACCGCAAGACAATTCGCCGTCGTGCCGGAGTACTCGCCGGAATAGAAGGCGGAGTCGAGCCCCGACAATCGTCGGGCTGCGCGCCGGCGAGCCACGACTGCCTCGGCCCTGCTGTCCGTTTCGTGCCGGCCGGTCATCAGCACAGGGACCAGGATGCACAGCAAGAACACCGCGCCCAGCGCGAGGTGTCCCGATCGGTGCTCGCCACGTTCGACAGCCGCTACAGCGGCGGTCGTCCACATGGCGGCGTTGGCCGCACCGGCAAATCGGCCGCTCACCCCGAGCCGGCGCCACCGACCGCCGCGAGGCGCGGTGAACGCCGCGAGCGTAGCCACGGCCAGGCCGGCTCCGATGGCCCACCGAGAGACCCACCACGACGGTCGATCGAGTTGCAGCCACACCAGGGTGCCCAGCAGCCCGACGAGCGCACCGACGACCAGTGCGATCTTCTGCTCACGCGTGGGCGGCGGGTTGAACCGCCGGAACGTTCGGCTCAGCGTTTTCACGCCAACACCTCCATGTGATCGGCGGCGGTGGCGGCGCCACCCGCGGCCCGAAAGGAGTCCCCCAGGTACTCGGCACACTTGCGGTACATCGGGTCGTCGAGGACCGCGTCGATGGCCTCGCCCAGTCGCTGGGCGGTGATCCGCCCGAATCGCACCCGCAGGCCGGCGCCCGCGGTGACGACCTGACCGGCCACCGTCGGCTGGTCGTCCACGATCGGCGCCACCACCAGGGGAACGCCGTGCCAGAGTGTCTCGCAGACGGTGTTGTGCCCGGCGTGACAGACCACCGCCGAGCAGTGCGGAAGCAACTGCACCTGCGGCACCGCCGCCAGCACCAGGACGTCGTCGGTGACCGGGGCGCCCGCGAGGAGGTTGCCGGGGTCGACGATGACACCTTGCAGGCGGTCGGCGCGGTCGGTGAGGGCGGCGTGAGCGGCCGTCAGAAACGCCGAACCCGCGTCGGTGTTGACCGTACCCAAGCTGACCAGCACGAGCCTGCGCGTGGCGTCGAGCCATTCGACGGGGAACTGCCCGTAGCCCGGCCGGGCCGCGATCGACGGACCCACGAAGCGGAGCGGTCCGCCCGGGGATACCGCACAGGCGGAGAGTTCCGGGGTGGTGAACGCGATGATCAGGTGCGGGGAGAACCGCAGGTCGGCGCCACCCGGCGGGACACCCATACGGTCATGCAACGCGCGCAGCAGGTCGCGCACCCAGGCCTCGACCAGCGGCATGCCATCGCGGGCCGCGACGAATTCCGCGGACGTCGTCGCGGACGTCACCCAGGCAATGCCCAACTGCTCGGCCACCAGCGCGCCCGCCACCGTCTGTTGGTCGACGATCAGGACGTCCGGACGGAACTGCTCCGCAGCCGTGCGCACACCCGGCACCATCGCCTCGCCGAGTGGGATCAAGAACTGCTCCCACAGGAACTGCAACGCGGCCGGGCCGCGGAGGCCCGGAGGGCGACCGACCGGTGCACCGGAGGCATCCCGGGGCACCGCGCAGTCGAAGACCTCGGCGCTCGGACCTGCGAGGCGGGCGATGATCTCGGACTGCCCGGCCCAGGCCACCCGGTGGCCACGCGCCGTGAGTTCGGCGGCCACGCCGACCAGCGGGTTGATGTGCCCGACCAGCGGGGGCACCACGATCAGGAACCGGCTCATGAGGCGGCCCGCAGTCCGGGAGTGGTCGGCAGCGTGACGGCAACCCCTTGCTCGGCCAGCCAGTCCAGGATCAGCGCGCTGATCTGTTCGGGGGCCCCGGAGAGCACGAAGTGGTCCTGCTCCGCCACCACGGCGGTGCGACAGTCGGGCAGCGCGTGCGGCAGCCGATCGGCCAGACCGACCAGGTCGGAATCGGCGGCGTACACGGCGAATACGGGGCAACGAATCTGCCAGAACTCCATGGGATCCAGCAGCAGCTCGCTGGCCAGGATGTCCCGGGCCAGGGACGTGGTGCGCAGCATGCGGGCCGCCCGCAGCGCCAGGCGACCCATGTGTGAACCGTGCTCCGCGGTGATCGAGGCGATGGACTCCTCGAGGTTCGGATCTGTTCTGCCGTGATGCAGGCTGGGGGCGAGTTGGATCGCCCAATCCGGCGTGGCCGGCTCCGATTCGATCGCGAAGATGCTCGCCACCCGGTCCGGGTGCAGGACGGCCATACCGAACGCGACCATGCCGCCGAAGCAGTTGCCCACGAGGTGCACCGGACCAGCGATGCCGAGTTCGTCGAGCAGGGCCGGGAGATCCTCGACGAAACGTTCCAGTTGATAACCCGAATCCGGCCGGGTGGTGCGGCCATGACCACGCTGGTCGTACATGACGACATCGAGGCCCGCCTCCGCCAAGGCGGGGGCCACCGTGAAGTAGTAGGTGGCCAACGTGTCGGCCGGGAAACCGTGCACCAGCACCACGGTCGCCGCCGGCGGCCGATCGGAGGGACCGAGACGCTCCACGTGGAAGCGCAACCCGGCGACCTCGTGGAAGGTCATCGACGACCCGCCTGGGTCACGGCCAGGCCATCGACCACGTGGTAGACGAGCTCCCCCACGGTGAGCGCGATCAATTCGTCCAGGTGCTTACCGGCAACGAACTCGGCGAAATTGACCCGCTCGCCCCACCGCGCGTTGAGCAGGACAGCGAGCGAGACCATGTCGATGCTCTCGAACTCGAGGTCGTCGTTGAACGACGTGCCCATGGCGATCTCGGCGCTGTGCGGCCCGATATCGGCAAGCACGTCCGCGAGCATCGCGGCGATCTCGGCGAGCACCTGCTCGGTGGTGGGGTTCACGGTGATGGTGGTCGCAGTCATGCTGGGACCGTCCTTTCGCGATAATGGCCGGGACTGAGTTCCGGCAGCATGGGTCCGTCGGCGGCGAGGGCCACCACATAGGTGCGCGGTGGCAACCCGGGCCGGTTGGTGATGCAGCTGATGTCCACTCGGTAGATCAGCGGACTTTCTGAGCCTTCGTCAGTGACAGCCACTGAGATCTGCCGTTCCTCCGCGGCCACCACGGCGAACTCCCGCGGACGCCCCTGCAGTCCGGTCCCGCGCGCCTTCGCGACGGCCTCCTTGGCGGCCCAGAAGCGGGTGAACCACAACTCGGGTGAGCCCCCCGTGGCGAGGCAGGCCGCCAAGACCTCGCGTTCCGCGGGGCCGAGCGCGAACTCCACCGTGCCCGGCGGGCGTTCTGACACCTGCTCTATGTCGATGCCCACGCCGAAGCCCGCTGCGGGCCGGGCGACCGCGACGGCCGTGTCGGCGCAATGCGCCACGGAGACCTCGAGATCCGGCAGCACCCGACCGTGCATCCCGCTGACCCGCGGCTTGCCGCTCTCGTCGTTGCCCACGAAAATCTCGGCCGGCCACAGCGGGCCCTCGCCATCCGCCCACAGCAGGTGACGCACCGCGTCCTTCACGGCGACGCGCCCCAGCGCCCAACCCCGGCGCCGACGTGGCGGCTGCCGCTCGGCCAACTCCCGTTCGGCCGCGCTCAGATAGCGACGCATGACGATGTCCCTGGTGGCCAGGTCGTCACAGTGATCGACCATCAGCACCCAGTCGCCGGGCTGCAGCGCGCCGTGCGCGTTGTGCTCCACGCAGCGCTCCACCGCCTGTGAGGCCGCGTCGGAGTCGAACCGCCGGTCGCGCCAGCCCGACACTTCCGCCCACACCACGTCGCGCCCGCCGGGTCCGGGCACGCACAGCTGCACGTCGGCGGCCAACGTCGCCTCGGTGCACTCGACGATCCGGATGTGGCAGCTCACCTCCACACCGGGAGTCGGGGCCGGCCCGTGGAACCGGATCGCGCGCATACCGATCGGGAACACCAAGGTGCGGTCCACCCCGCGCGCCATGATCCAGCAACCGAGGATCTGCCCGACGTTGTCCAGCAGTGCGCCCGGCGCCGCGGGCGCGGTGATGACCCCGCGAATATGCGCCGGGCCGATCCCCGACAGGGCACTGACCGCCTGGAAGGCCGGCCCGTGGAACATCCAGCGCCGGGCATACATCTGACTGGCGGTCAGCGGTGGCGATTGTTCGGCCGCATCGATCGGCCACGGGTCGGGCTGCGGCGGGTAGGCCACGGCGAGTTCCAGATTGCCCCGGGCGCAGCTGCCGAAGGTCGCGGCCAGCCGACCGTCCCCGGTCGGCTCGAGGCCGATCTCGACGCTGCTCTCGGGGATCACCGGTACCCATCGCTCGAACCGCAGGTCGTGCAGCGCCACCACGACCTGACCCGGGTTACTCGCCCGGGCGGCATCGGCCAGGTGCTCGATGATCGTCGTCGCCGGGATGACCGGGAAGCGGTCGGAGGCGTCGGGCCAACCGGGACGCTGGCTGAAGAAGCAGTGGTCCCGCAGGTACGGCATGGCGTCCAGGGACACCGTCAACGCGCGGTTCGACGGGACCGGGGGCTCCGGTCGGACCGGTAGCGCAGGCTGCGTCACGCGCGGCGGGATCGCCCGACGGATGACCGCGTCGCGGCCGGCCATGAGCAGCTCGAGCGCGGAGCGCTCGGCCTCCCCCATCAGCGCCTCGAACTCGGCCACCGCCGGGAAGTGCTCGGCCAGTTCCCGAAGATCCGTCCGGCCGGCCGCCGGCGGACGCGCACCCATCCCGGCGCGCAGCGCGGGTAGTTGCTCGGGGTCCAACGAGAGCAACGAGCCGCCCAGATCAAGACGTACCCCGACCGCCCGCGGCCGGACCGCGGGGGCCAGCGCGGCCAGGTCGACCTCGGCACCGGCGGACCACAGCGCCGTGGCCGCCAGTCGGAGCTGGGCCAGGCCATCGCGTCGCGCGGATCCCGCCGCCGTGCTCAGGTGGTCCTGCTCGCGCAGGGTGTCGGCGACCAACGCCGTCAACTGGCCGACCCCGACCTGCACGAAGGCCCGGAAGCCTGCGGTGTACATGGCCGCCAGCATCGGCCGGAAGCGCACCGGCTCCAGCAGATGACGGGTGTGCAGGGTGCGCACGGCCGCGGCATCGGCGGGGAATTCCGCAGCCGTCGTGGCCGACCAGACCGGAACGTTCGCCGGGTGGATGTCGAACAAATCGGCACTGCGGCGGATCGAGTCGAGATAGGGCTCCAGCATCGGGGTGTGGAACCCGGACCGGAACGGCAGAACCTGGCCGAGCACGCCGCGGGCCCGCAGCGCCAGGACGAACGCGTCCACCTCGTCCTCGGGGCCGCACACGATCGTCTGCTGCGGGGCGTTGTCGTGCGAGAGGACGATCCGGGTCCCGGCCGGGGACGCCGCCAGGGCGGCGAGGTGGTCGAGCACGAGGTCTGCGCCGGCGCCCAGGGCGGCGAAGGCCAGGCCGGGCACCTGGACCGCGTCGGGGTCGTAGGTGGCCAGGAACTTGTCGATGTCCTCCTGGGAGTAGAGGCCGCCGGCGAGCATGGCGCTCCACTCACCGACGCTGTGCCCGGCGACGGCGTCCGGCACGATTCCGACCCGGCGCAGCGCGCTGTCCAATAACCGGCCGACGGTCATCACCCCGACCATGTGCCGGCCGACGTCGCCGACGACATCAGCCCCGTCGAACAATTGCGGTGAGGGCAACCGGAAATGTGTCGCCACGTCGGACACTTGCGGCGCGAAGGTGTCCTCCAAGCCGGGGAACAGGAACGCCACGCGGCCGCGGCCCGGGCCGAGCAACTGCTCCGGGGAGAACCAGACCTCGTTGCGGCCGCGCCAGGCCTGGCCGCGTTCGACAGCCCAGCGGGCGAGCGCGAGCCGCTTCTCGGTCGGATCGACAATGCCGAGCCGGCACGGGGGCGCATTGCGTGCGTCCGGCGGCAGACCTGCCGCGACCACGGCGGCGTCAGGTGCGGTGAGCATCCGCGCGAGCTCGGCCGGCGAGGATGCCGCCAGGCGCAGCACGCGCTCGGGCTCCTGCACCCGGGCCGCTGCGCGGGGGGTGGGCCGCGTGCTCGGCGCGATGGGCGCGACCGCCCCGGGGGCCTCCTCCAGCACGACGTGGGCGTTGATGCCACCGAAGCCGAAAGCGTTCACGCCGGCCCGGCGCGGGCCCTCGCACTCCCACGGCGCGGCCGTGGAGATGGTGCGGAACCGGGTGCCGGCCAGTGCCGGATGCGGTTGGTCGCAGTGCAGCGTCGGCAGCAGCACCCCATGGTGGATGGCCAACGCTGCCTTGACCAGCGAGGCCACCCCGGCGGCCGGCATGGTGTGCCCGATCATCGATTTCACCGAGCCGAGCACGGCGCGCTCCCGATCCTCCTCGGGTCCGCCGAACACGTCCTGAAGGGTCGTCAGTTCCGCCGTGTCGCCGACCGGCGTGCCGGTGCCGTGGGCCTCGAGCAAGCCGACCGAGCCGGGCGCAGCGGGATCCAGACCGGCCGCCGCCCAGGCGGCCCGCACCGCCCGGGTCTGCCCGCCGGGATCGGGGTTGGCCAGCGCCGCGGTGCGCCCGTCGCTGGCCACACCGGTGCCACGGATCACCGCGTACACGCGATCGCCGTCGCGCTCCGCATCGGCCAACCGCTTGAGGACGACGACGCCGGTGCCCTCGCCCATCAGCACACCGTCGGCATCGCGGTGGAACGGCCGGATCCGCTGGCTCACCGACAGCGCGCCCAGCTGGGTGAAGACGCTCCACATCGTGATGTCGTGGCAGTGGTGCACGCCGCCGGCCAGTACGACGTCGCAGCGTCCCCGGGTCAACTCCGCGACGGCCGCATCGACCGCCAGCAGCGAGGAGGCGCAGGCCGCGTCGACCGTGCTGGCCGGACCGCGCAGGTCCAGACGATTCGCGATCCGCGACGCCGCCAGGTTGGGCACGAGCCCGATGGCGGACTCGGGACGGTCCGGGCCCAGCTGGGCCACGAAAGCGTCGCGGATGGCCCCGAGTTGCTCGGCGCCGAGCTCCGGTGCCAGCTGCCCGAGGGTGCGCAGCATTTGATGCACGGTGCGCACCCGCTGATCCAGCCGGACCAGACCGGGCGTCAGATAGCCACCCCGGCCGAGGATCACGCCGACCCGGTCGCGGTCGGGCAGCCACTCCGGGCCGCCGGCATCGGCGATGGCCGCCTCGGCCACGTGCAGCGCGATCAGCTGATCCGGTTCGATCGCGGACACCGAACTGGGCATGAT
>Ga0137413_10000736_pt1 | contig 11606 bp, 36 predicted proteins | sample CZODoug2_1_16fun_FD_108280 | JGI IMG/M metagenome (GOLD analysis project Ga0137413, IMG submission 108280) | Vadose zone soil fungal communities from Angelo Coast Range Reserve, California, USA - CZODoug2_1_16fungal (Illumina Assembly) | ecosystem: Environmental > Terrestrial > Soil > Vadose... | reverse complement strand
CGTGGGCAGCGGTACCGAATGAGCGAGGGGACAGCGCCTAAGCAAGTCGATCCGCAGGAGTACCGCGAAGCACTCTGGTGGGCTCGGCGTGCTGTCGAGAACGACGACCCCGTCAAGCCGTGGGTGACCCGCGTTCTGCTCGCTGTGCTTGCCCGGTATGAGAACGGCATCACGTGGGGGACGTCCTGCGAGAACTGCGCGAACCTGCTCGATCAGCTTTACGCGGGGACCATCGAACAGGAGCGGACCGAGGGTGACTTGGCTGTAGCCGTCCACGAGGCGACCGGGGCGCGGGCTGCCCTTGCTGAGCGTGACCGTGAAGCTGAAGTGTCGGCTGCCAGGTGGCACGCCATGGCCGACCCGGAAGTGTGGGTCGATCTGCGTGCTGATCTGCCACCTCTCGCTGCTGATCTTTGGCGCCCGGTCCAACCAGAGGAGCCGGACCATGCGTGACGTGATCACGAGATTCAACGGCCGGCACACCCCCGAGGGGATGGTCGAATACCCCTTCCCGGTGCGCCCTGGTGTCGTCGTCCCGCTGCTGCTGCCTGAGGACATGACGACGGTTGAGGCTGCACGGCTGGGCCGCTTCGTCGACAGCCTCGCCGTAGGTACGGCTGTCGACTCGGACATGCCGTCGACATGGGAGGAATTCGACTACCGCGAAGAGGCTGATCCGGCGGTCCAACCAGAGGAGACACAGCAGGATGGCTGACACGTGGAAGAACAAGCACACCGGCATGCTCGCCTCCGTCGAGTTGGTGCCGATGACCAAGACGTGGGGGCTGATCTACGACGTCGTGGAGTACCCCGATTTCGGGCCGCCGATCCGGAAGCTCGCCGTGGCGTCGTATTGGGCTCAGCATTGGGATCTTGTCGAGCCGGCAGAGGAGACGCAGCAGTGAGCGCAGGATTCGGACACATGACGCTTTCCCGCTGCTGGGGTTGCCAGTTCGGGCAGTGCTTCGACACGCCGACCCCGCATCCATGGATGGACGACGATGACGCTTCCGCGATGGGCGTCGCATGGCCGCTGAGCGATGAGGACAAGGCCAAGTACCCGTGCGCGTGCACCTGCTCGGGGCAGGCGGGGCATCACGTCCCGTTGACGGCTGAACAGGCCGAGCAGATCGCCGCCGCTGCCCGCCCGGTTGAACCAGAGGAGACACCGTGACCACGTTGAGCGAATCGAAACGGACCGCGTACACAGGTCAACCAGTGATCTTGGTGCATGCCGTGCTCGACGCTGGCACTCGCGTAGCGGCGTGTGCGCCGATCATCGTGGACTACCCCTCTTCTGACCCCCATCTGTATCCGGGTGTTCCTAGGGTGCCGTGCCCCGGCTGCCTACTCGCACTCCGCAAGGAAAGGATCGCGTGATGTGGTTCAAGCGTGGCACGGACGGCCTCACGAGACGCCAGAGGGCCCGCTACACCCGCGCGTACCTTGACGGACCGGGGAAGCCGCCGGTGGCCTCACCGGAACGCACAGCCCGTTTACGTGAGGCCGGGGTGTCGCTGCATCCACATCGTGGCGGTATCGGCTGGCGACCCGGGAAGGGCAAGCCGTGAAAGGTAGGTGGTGGGTGATCTATTCAAGTGACCGTTTCGGTGGTTTGAGTGCCGTACCTGTCCGCTCATGGCTCGGCGGCCATCTTCACGTACTCGGGTTCACTCAGCATCGTCTAGCCGTGGTACGTGACCGGGACTGCGACGCCGTGATGGGCCGGATCAGCCGGGAACACTCATCGTGAAACTGCCATGGAAGCGGAAACTCGTTGCTCTCCCAATGGACGTCCATGCTGAGGTCACCATCAACGGCGAGACGTACATCCTCACCAACATCAGCCAAGGCGCCGGGCATGTCTCATTTGAGTACCTCAGCGCGGTTGAGTGGAACCGTCGCTACACCCACTGGACGGAGCGCCTGTGACTGACCAGTGCGGTGTCCGTTGGGGCACCCATTCCTGCCGGTATACGAATGACGGGCATCTGGTCGGGGTGGACTGTGAATGCCACTGCGCCGACGAGGACGCTGATGGCGCCGAGTCCGGGTACCCCTACGCCGGGGCCGACCACACGGACTTTCTGACCCATAGTCACCATGCTTACGGGCCAGCGGCGCAACAAAATTTCGGGCACGCCATCAGATGGGGGCCAGCATGACTGACCACTACTCGCTTATCGGTGGCCTGTTCTGGCTGGCTGCACTCTTCACCGCCGTCAGCCTCCCCGCCAGCCAAGAGAAAGACTCGCGAATCCTCTGGGCTCTGCTCTGGCCGGTCTACTGGCTGCGGCGTGGCCTGCACCGTTTCCAGCACCGAAACGACCGTGAGAATGGGAGAATAGACAAGTGACTGACCTCGCGGAACTGGCGTACCACGCCTACGGCGACACCACTGATCACAAAAACTTTCTCGGCGACCCGATGCCCGAATGGGCTGACCTGCCGCAGAAGATCCAGGATGCTTGGTTCAGTGCTGCGATAGCGGTACGGGCCAGCGTCCGCGCCGAGCTCGAAGCCCGGGGTGAAACGGAATGACCCAGCCTGCTACTAACGCCCAAGCGGCATTGACCGCCGCAACAGAATGCTTCGCCATGATTCGGCTACCCTCACCGCAATCCGTCATCAGCCATGCTGACCAGTTCCTCCGCTGGCTGAACGCAAACACTCCATCACCCGTCGATCAGCCCGGGGAGCTCGCATGACCGGCGACTGGCTGAAACTCCCGGTCATCGAATTTGAACTGACCGACGTAGACCCCGACCTACTAGCACTACTACGCGGCCCTGAGAAGCCCGCTACGAGCCACACCGTCCAAGTCGACTACCAAGTACCCGTCAAGCTCTCCTGGTGGTCCCGCGTGTGGCTGTGGGCCCGCCGCAAACCAGTACCCACCTACCCGGCGCGGGTCCTGTACCCGAACGCCACCGTGAGCGTTACAGACCCGACAGCCGACTAGGCTCAAGATCATGACCGCAGTCGACCCCTTGAAAGCGGAGGACACTCCGGAACCCCGAGAAGGCCCCCGACACTGCGGCGCCAAAAACCGGCAAGGCCAACCCTGCCTGAAATATCCACTAGCCGGAGGGACACGATGCGTCCTCCACGGTGGTGGCAGCCCACAGGCCCGCCGTAAAGCCGCAGAGAACCTCCTCGCCATCCAGCTACTGAAACTGGTGCCGGACCCGGACGACCGGGCACCCATCACCGACCACATCGAAGAGTTGTTCCTGCTGGCCGAGGAAATCAAAGCCGTCAAGGACACGCTGTCGGTGATGGTCAACGACTTGGCGGACATCGGCTACCGGGGCGGCCTCCAGTTCGATGAGGACGGCCGGATGATCGGGGTGGGCACGGAACAAACGAGGGCCGAGTTCACCGCCTACGAACGCTCCCTGGAGCGCCTAGGGAAGATGCTGGTGGACATCGCCAAGTTGGATCTGGATACCCGCCGGTTGAAGATCACGGAGTGGCACAACGGTCAGGTGATGGGCGCAACCCTCCTCGTCCTCACGTCGGTGCTGGCTTCGCTTGGCTTGTCGATCGACGACGCTCGGGTGCGGGGGTTGGTGGTGGAGCAGTTGAAAGCACTACCGCCAGTCATCGAAGCGTGAGTCGGCAGCGGCACTCACGTACCGTCTGACTTGTCTCCCTCGTCGCGTGCTCTTCGCTTGTAGCGTTTTGTAAGTCACGCGCGCGTATGGGTACAGCTGGCAACCGTACCTTCGGGGGTCGCTATGCCGGGTTCGCCTCGTCGAAAGGTACGGTTGAAAGGTACGGTTCAGGGAGCAACCTTCGCGGTTTGAAAGGTAGGCCACGCACCGTACCTTTGGGCACTGCTGCATACTCGGCGGCCTTGCCGTGGTAGCCACTCGCGGGGCGTTTGACCAGCAGGCCAGCCTTCACCGCGCGCCCGATCCGCTCGCTGATACGGCGCTCATCCACTTGGAACAGGTCCGCGAGGACGGCTCTAGGCACGCTGACGTACCCGTGGTCGGTCATGTAGTGGTAGAGCAGGAGCAGCAGGGCGCGTGTCTCTCCGTCGATCTGAGCGGCCAAGACACACCCGAGCCACTTGTCTCGTATCCCTGCGCGCGGGTTACGATATGCCACAGCGACCTCATCTCGCTCCCGCCCCCGGCGCTGGCCACCAAACCTGGCGCCGGGGGCACACTAAATCCGGCCTTGACACTATCGGCCGACACGCCCGAACGGGCCGATTCAGCGCGGCGTGTTGACTCCGCGTATCGCAGAGTGTTGACTACTGGTCATGGCTCGGAAGATGCTCGCAGTGCGGCTCCCCGAGGAGCTGATCGAGGCTCTCGACGCCCGCCGCAAGGAAGCGGGCAGCATGACCCGAACCGAATGGACCGAGAAGGCGATCACGTACCTGCTGTCGCTGCCTATCCGCGACCGCGTCGTGACGATTGAAACCAAGGACCGACTCTGATGCCTGAGGAACCCCGCTACACGGAAGCGCAATGGCGAACCGAAATGGTTCACGACCTGTCTATCGTCGTACGCGGCGACCACAAGTATTGCGGGCACTGCGACACGCGTATCGAATCAGCGGAAACACGCAGCAACCAGATCGGTATCGACGACTCGTCACCGGATGCCCGTGACTGGCGCCCCATGGTCGAAACCACGATGACTCTGCTGCCGTGCGGTCATTCAACCCAGTCGGTGCATTGTGGTTGAGGAGCGTTACGCCCGTGGCGGTGTCGTCCACGGCCCCGGTGATGGTGTCCCGATCCGGATTGACCTGACCCGTGAACGGATCGTGACCGCTGAGCAGGCCAGCACGCGGTATAGAGACTTCCTGCAAGCCGTCAACGACACACCTCGGCCGAGCTACTGCTACTACTGCCATCAACCTATCCGCATCATGATCAACCGGGGTACGGGATGGTGCTCGGAGAACTGCCGGAAGGCGCTAGCCGATGGATGACGAATGGCGCCTAGGGCAGCACTACCGCATCCACGTCTACGAGGGTGATACCCCGGTCGCGACCTTCCACACAGTCACCGACGCTCAGCGGGCGGTCGAGGACCACAACGACATCGACGCATTGCGGGACGCGATCCGTAGCGCCCGATTGTCTGTGGACTTGTGGCGTAGCGGCAACGAACGCGGCACGGACGCCGACATGATCGATACCATTGACCGGATCTTGGGTGAGGTTTCGTGAGTGACCGACTACGTGGTCTAGCGGCCGAACTAGCTGGGGGCCCGGTGGTGGAGGACACGTGGCCGCTCCTCACCCGTCGCCAGTATCTCGTACTCACGACGATGGAGCAGACTGGCTGCGACGTGTTCCTAGCCATGGAAGCCGTAGCGAGTACAGCGATGAGTCAGCCCGCTGTCGATTTCGATGAGCGGGCCACTTTCGAGACGTGGGAACGGGTGTACGCCGATGCCATACCGGGAAGGCCGCTGGCGGAACGTCCACAGTCCCCACCACCGGATCGACCATAGCGGCTACTCCCACACGTGTTCGTGCGGGAAACTGGCGTACAGGTCCAAGACGGAGGCGAAACGAGCGATGAAGGAATGCCGAACCAGGGTCGGCGGAACAGGTCATTGGGGAACCTACCTGTGCCGCACGGTCGCAGACATCTGGCATTACGGTCATCTCCCGCCGAGCATCGTGCACGGTGAGATCACCCGGGGAGAGGTGTACGGCGATGAGTGACACGCTCGACCTGTATCAGTCGCTGCGAGGCGACCGTCCGTACGAACTGACGAACGGTGCCATGGTCATGATGGACTCGGATGGCCTTTTCTGGGCATGCGACATAGAGGACGCAGACTTACTGCCACCGCAAGGTCCGGCTCGTACGGCGTTCGTGTTGACGACTCTCACTGAGGACGGCGCAGATGGCTGACGAGGAACTACCCGCATGGCTGACCGCAGGATATGAGGCGATCCGCCGGAGCGGTACGAACGTCGCCGAGCAGCCCACGTATGTGATCCCGGGTTGGATGGCCGACCAGTACGGCGGGGTTGAGCAGATGAACGCCACTGGTGGCGCTGAGGTTTTCGTGGTGCCTGACCCGGAACCGCCGACCATGTATCTCGTGAACGAGCATTACCACGTGAAAGCCTGCCCTGTTTGTTTCGGCGAGCTAGGCCAGACTGCTGGCTGCCCGGCATGCGATCAGGAGAACGGGATCTACCGATGAGTGAGCAGATCATCGCCGCTGAACTCCACCGCGACGAGCACAACACGGTGACCAGCATCCTGTTCAACGGCGACCACTACTGGCTGGCCAACCCGATCAGCCCAGCGAAGGCCCTGGCCGACTTCCGTGAAGGCATCGAAGTGTCCTATGAGACGCCGTTGCCGCGTGAACTGCTGCTACCGGACCCGGACCTGATGGCCAGCCCTGAGGGTGACGTGAAGGGGCTACGGGAGCTACAGGACGCTGCTAGGGAGGCCATCCGTGGACCTGTGTAGATGCCATAGCCAGCCGTTGTCGTGGTGCCCCGATTTGAAGGACCGCACCGTGGTCACGGTAGCTGCGATGCCCACCGTGGACGGGGCTGTAGTGGGCCCTGACGGCATCCCCCATGAGCCGTGGGTGTCCGCTGACGGCATGTCTTATGACCTGACGGAGTGCGCCACGGACTGCCCGGGCTGGCATGACGGCGTGGTTGTGGATTCACCTATCGACGGGGTCTGCGCGGTCTGCGGCGGCAACTACAACATGGGCGATTCGGTGGCGAAGATGCCGCTACCCGCGTACGGGCTGCACTACGCACATTCGGTTTGCTAATGAATCCCCGTTTGCGCCGTATGGGCCGCCACATCCCACCCGTAGCCGTACGCCTGCCAGTCACAATGCTAGCGCCGGTCTACCTCCCCGGCTGTGAACGTGGCCTCCACACTTGCGACCGGTGCGTCCCTAGCTGCGACCTGTACGTGGAACCACCACCGACCGACAACGAGTGGCTACGGATGCAGTCAATCGACCAACGGCGGCGTGGCGGCCGGCACAGGAGGCAACGATGAAATCCCTACTCGACGCCCTGAACAAGCCGTGGCCGTGGAACAGCAAATACGCGACCGGCGCGGGAGTCGCGCTGCTGGCCGTGCTCTGGTGGGGACTGTGGCCCGCTCTTGTCGTCTACCTCGCCGTGGAGGCCGCGTGGATCACCTACGCCGGGCTGAAGTATCGCAGCCAGCGGAAGGCACGCGCCGAGTGAACGGCCACGGCTGGACCCGCCTCCACATCCAAGACTGGGCCGGTTCCGCTTCTTCCACCGAGCACCGGGTCGCGTCATTCAGGGGCACCCGTTTCACGGACCGTGACCGCTGCTCCTGCCACACCCAACTCTGCACCCGGGTCGCCACCCAGGAAGACCTCCTGTGTGACGAATGCAGGGAACACCCGGAGTGCCAATCATGAGCGTCTGCCCGTCCTGCGGAACCCCGACGGTGATAGCTGAACATCTCCAAAGCGTCGTCATCGCCCGCGCAGGGTTCAGGCCTGAACCGCCAGTGACCTACTCGAACTGGCGGGGGAAGCTCCGGGACCTGCCGCTACCGCCCGGCGACTGGCCGAAACCATTAGAGATCTACTACCACAGTGAAGACTGGTACCACCACGGCTGGTTCCCCGCATCCAGGAACGCGCGGCAGCGAATCGCCGCGACATGGCATCTGGGGAGGCTCCAGCAGTACCCACGGCTAGCTGTCCTGTCCTTCTGTATCCGCCGCGCGTGGGGCACCCGCTGGTTCAGCCGCCCGTGGCGTTGACCGGGGTAGCTCACCTCTACAGCCAGGACTGATGTCAGAGGTTCCGTCTAGACTCCACGTAGAAGCCCCGCGCGGTTGCGAGCCGCCGGGGCTGTGACCGACTAACGGGAGTCGATATGGCTGAGGATAACAGTCTGTGGCGCGTGTACATGCAGTCACCGGAATGGGCTGCACGGAAGGCTGAGTACTACTCGCGACACCCGAAAGTCTGTGCCGCCTGCTCGGCTACCAAGCCGATCCACCTGCATCACATGACCTACAAGCGGATCACCGAAGAGATCGATTCAGATCTTGTTCCGCTCTGCATGTCCTGCCATCGCGCCGTTCACAAGTTCCACAAGTCAGAACACGGCACGAGCCTGATGGCAGCCACGAAACGGTTCATCGCGATGAACGGTGGAACCATACCCAGCCCCGGCTTGAAGCGTCCTAGAGCCCCACGCAAGCCCCGAGAGCCCCGCAAGCCGCGCACCCCTAGAGGTACGGTTCCACGGGCCCCGATCATGCGGCAGCGGGACAGCGATGAGACTGTCACTGAGAAGCTCGGCCAGATGGCGTATGTGCAGCGGATCGCTAAGGAACTAGGTCATGTGACTATTGACCGGAACGGCCCGAAAGCGGGTACCTACTTGATCAGTTGTAGTTGTGGATGGGATCTCGGGAAAGCAGTGGGGGCTAAGCGTTCTTGGCGGGAGCGTTATCTCCACTGCCACTCTGCGATCGGGTAGTAGACTTTTGAGTGTCCAGCCGCGTGATGCGGCACCGTGACCCCGTGAAGGGAAGGCACACCGATGCCTAGAGAGCAGATCCAGTACCCGCGCCCGGGCCGCGTCCTCGCCAGCCTTGAAGGCGGCAAGGAAACCTACAGCGAAGAGACCGCGCCCCAGTTCCCGCTGCTCCACATCGGCTGGCACAACGACCCCGACGGCGGCGGCTGGGTACAGGCCCACCTCCAGATTGACAAACTGTTCTTCGCCCAGTGGGTCAAGGACATGCAGGCGACCGCCGACCAGCATGACGACGGGACGATCGACTTGTACAGCGAGACGATGACCCGCGACGAATGCAACCAACTGATCAAGCAAACGCGGCGTGCCCGTGACGGGGCTTACGGCGCCGACGCCTGACGGGTATCGTCTCCGTGCTCGGCGGGTAGCCGGCACCTTGTGGGCGTACCCCCCGCCGGGCGCCACCATCAAGACTAGGATCACGCTTGTGTGGACTGATGACGAGCCTCTAGCGGAACGTTCCGTGTGGTTGGATGTCGCCCTCGGCCTGTTCATCGCCGCTGTGTTGGTTGGTTTCGTGCTCGTGGTGCTGCCGTGAGCACAGTGCACATCAGCATCGGCAACAGTGACGGACGGCTAACCACCGTCGAGTGGGCGGACTACTACCACGACACGGACGAGTTCATCCGGTCGCAGGCCCTACAGGTCTACGGCGCGTGGCATTCGCTGCCCGCTGTCCCGTGGCTGAACGCCTGCTGGGCGATCCAAGCGGACGAGTTCGACGATCTGCTCCGGGTCGGCCTCGCCGAGTTGGCCCGCAAATACGGTCAAGACTCCATCGCGTGGCTTGAAGGCGAAACAGAGTTCATCACGGGAACAACTCGATGACTAGCCCCGACCAGTTCGGCGGCGGCCAAGAGCTAGACGGCGGTGTGAGCGAACCAGATCGCGACCGAACCGAACAGGAACTAGCGGCAGCGATCGCCGCTCTACTTGCAGCGAAAGCCGCGACTGCGCCGTGGCTGGATTTGGTGAACGGCTCCCTGTCCGGGTTGCTGCAAAACTATCTACGGCGCGGGGCGCTAGACATGGCGACTTCCGCTGGCCTCTCACCTACAGAGGCCGCCATCGCGGCTGATGAAGCCACCACATCCGTGATGGGTGACATCCAGCGCCAGCTAGCCTCATGGTTGGCGATAGCCGCGAAGGACCGGGCCGACCCAAAAGCACCGGGCCAGCCGATGGACCAGCAGAACGCTGAGGACGCCGCTGGCATCATCGCCCGGACAGTCGCCACGTACGCTAGGGAACGTGTTCGCGGCGAGGTAGCGACCAAACTGGGGGCCACGAAACGCCGCTGGCAGACCCGCATGGACTCTAAAGTTAGGCCCGCGCATCAAAGCTTAGAGGGCCGATGGAAGCCGATCGGGAAACCGTTTAAGTCCGGTGGGTTTGAGATCCAGTATCCGGGTGACCCTGAAGCGCCGTTAGAACTTACTGCTGGATGTCGGTGCCATTTGGTGTATACCGTTGCATAACGTAGCCCTACGGCGCAGCAGGGCTAGGTGACGCGCCGCTAATGGCTCGTAGGGCTACCCGAGAAACCTAGCATCCCTTGACAAGTAGTCAATAGCCCGGGAGGATTGAGAGACCTGTCGGCAACTGGAGGTTGAGCGTGGCTAAAGGCAAGTATGGCGAGCGAGCCGAAGTGCGCAAGGAGATCCAGTCCCGCGACTCTGAGATTGAGACGTACAGGAACGCCGTCAAGCGGCTCACCGCTGAGCGTGATGCCGCTAAGGAGCAGTTGGAGGCTTCACGTATCGAGCATGCGCGGGTTGCGCGGGTGCTGCGCGCCCGTTTAGAGCAGGTGACCTCGCCGCAGGTTGAAGCTCTTAACATGCGAATAGCTGGATTGCAGAACGATCTGGACGAAGCGCTTCGTATCTCATCGAGCAACATGAAGCGGCTTGGAAAACTCATGATCCGACTGCAAGAACACTTGATAGAAGTTCATGGCCGAAAGCAGCAAGGAGCATTCGAGGAGGCTCTGATCTGGTCTGGCGGCGTCGCAGACGAGAATGGGCGCGTCTGGGACCCGGAGACCCATCCCATTGCGAACGGAACTCCTATCAGGGCGGGTCACCTACCGAGTGATGAACGAACCCCGAATCGCATCCGGACGTTAGAGAAGCTACGCGGCCTGCGGTGAAGATCAAGCATCGCATCCCGGACCAAGCGCTCTACCGAACCGAGCCCGTGCCCGCATGGTATCAAGATGAGGTTGACGCGACACTGGCTCGCGCAGCGGCGCGAGAGCGGAAAGCGGCGCAGGCGCTCGACTCGGCTGAGCGGCGCCTACTCCGTCTAGAGCGGGCTAAACAGCCGACCCGGAAACAGAAGCACCTCATCTTAGTGGCTCGCGAACTGGTTGAGATGCGACGCGAGGAACTGTTGGCTATCCAGCGGTCTATGCAGACCGTCCCTGCGTCATCAACGCATCGCAGTCGCGCTGCCCACCGTCCTGTCCCTCAGCAACACGTTATCTGACCATGATCCGGCTACTCACCCGCTGCCTAGCGACGTGGCGATTGACTGAACTCGTGGTTACTGACGAGGTCAGCCGCCCACTGCGCGAACTCGTGGCGAGACGCTGGCCGGGTAGCAAGGCAGCGTATTTGGCCACCTGCCCCCGCTGCGTCTCTGTGTGGGCCGCCGCTGCTGTGCTGCTACTCCCTGCGTGGTTCTGCGAGGTTCTGGCGCTGTCATCCATTACCATCGCTCTCAACGACTGGCGCGACTCACGTGCGTCAGCGGCGTTGACAGCGAGAATGGCGGCAGCGGGTGGCTCTGTTCGGCGGCAAGGGGAAACCGGCTAGTTACGCCACCCCCCGCGCGTTGACGTCCGCTGCCGCCCCGGTCCGGCTCCGCAACAAGTCGGAACTGGAGACACTCCGGAACCGCAACGCACTCAGCCACGCATGGCAAATGGAAGCATGGCGGGTTTACGACGCGATCGGCGAAGTGTCCTACGCGTTCAATTTGATCGCTAACGCGATGGCCCGTATCCGCATCCACGCCGCCGTGGTGATGCACCCGGACGAGCCACCGACG
>Ga0137413_10000734_pt1 | contig 11623 bp, 12 predicted proteins | sample CZODoug2_1_16fun_FD_108280 | JGI IMG/M metagenome (GOLD analysis project Ga0137413, IMG submission 108280) | Vadose zone soil fungal communities from Angelo Coast Range Reserve, California, USA - CZODoug2_1_16fungal (Illumina Assembly) | ecosystem: Environmental > Terrestrial > Soil > Vadose... | reverse complement strand
TGGTAGCGATCGCCGGAGGTAGCGCGTTCAGCTTCGGATACGCCGAGCACCCCGAGCTGCTGGCCGCCGCCGGCGCCCAGGTCGTGGTGTTCGACCCGCTGCGGGACGAGCGGCTGCCCGATGGCGCGGCCGGGTTGGTGCTGCCCGGCGGCTTCCCGGAGGAGCACGGGGCCGCACTGGCCGCGAACGCTTCGCTGCGGGCCGAGGTGGCCGCGCTGGCGGCGGCCGGGGCACCGGTGCACGCCGAGTGCGGCGGCCTGCTCTACCTGGGCACCGAGCTGGACGGCCAGCCGATGTGCGGTGTGCTGCCCGGGGTGGGACGGATGACCACCCGGTTGCGGCTGGGCTACCGGGACGCGGTGGCGATCAGCCCGTCCGCCCTGTTCGACGCCGGGCACCGGGTCACCGGGCACGAGTTCCACCGCACCGAGGTGACGCCGAGGGCGGGCGATCCGACCGGGGGCGCCGCGCCGGCCTGGCAGTGGGCGCAGCGGGACGCCACCGGCCCGGAGGGCTACGTACGCGGTCTGCTGCACGCCTCCTACCTGCACGTCCACCCCGCGGGGCAGCCCGGGGCGGTAGGCCGGTTCGTGGCCGCCTGCGCCAGGTTCGCGGCCGCCCCGAACGCCGCCCCGAACGCCGCCCCGGCCGACGTCCCGGTCGGCGTGCCCCGGTGAGTGGGGATCTCGTGGTCGGCCTGGGCTGCCGTCCCGGGGTGCGCGCGGCCGACGTGAGCGACACCGTGCGGGGCCTGCTGCGCCGGTACGCACTGGACCCGGCCGACGTCCGGGTATACGCCACCCTGGACGCCCGCGCCGGGGAGCCCGGGCTGCGCGCTGTGGCCGGGCCGGGGCTGCTCGGCTACCCGCCGGAGGTGTTGGCCAGGGTCGCGGTGCCGACCCCGAGCCGGCGGGTGGCCGCCGCCGTGGGCACCCCGGGAGTGGCCGAAGCGGCGGCCCTGCACGCGGCGGGTGAGCTCGCCGGGCCCGGTGGGCGGGCGGAGCTGGTCGCCGCGAAGCTCGCCGGCGTCGGGGTCACCGCCGCGGTCGCGCGGATCCTCCCCGGCGCGCCACCACCCGGCCGGTAGTCACACATTCCAGCGCTATCACGCGCTACGAGACACTAGAAGTGGCGACGAACCGGGGTTACCGCGGGATACTCCGCGCGAGGCGCGCGTCGGCGGGGACGCGACAGCGGCGGAAGGGAATCCGGGACATGGCCGAGGAACGGCTCCCAGGACCGGTTGACGGGGGCAACGGCGGGCCGGTGACGCCGGGTGCTGAGCCGCCACGACCGGGCACTCCGGCCAACGGCGGCAAGGGGGCGCCCGCGCTACCCGCCACCCGGCGGGGACCGGCCCCCGGCCCGGAAGGTGCGGTGATCACGCCTGACCCGGCGGAGCGGCCCGTCCGGTCGATCACCCGCACCCGGGTCAGTGGGCTGTGGATCGGGGTGACCCTCTCCGCGGTGGTGCTGCTGTTCCTGCTGATCTTCATCTTGCAGAACAACGTGCCCACTCCGATCCGCTTCCTGGGCGTCGAGGGCACCCTTCCGGTCGGGGTGGCGCTGCTGTTCGCCGCCGTGCTGGGCATTCTGCTCGTCGCGCTCCCCGGCTACCTGCGGATCTTGCAGCTGCGCCGCGCGGCCCGGAAGCACGACCCGCGCTGACCGGCACCCACCCGAGACGCTTCGGTTGCCGTCAGTTCGGTCCGCGTCACGTTGACCCGGCTCGGGGGCGATGGGGAAGATGCAGCGTGCGAACTGACCGGAGCGCCCGCCTGGGGGCCGAGCATGGCTGACCAGCACTACCTGGTCGGCCTTGACCTGCGCGATCGACTGGTTGTGGTGGTCGGCGGCGGGTCGGTGGTGCAGCGCAGGGTGCCCCGGCTGCTTGCCGCCGGCGCGAAGGTCCGGGTGATCTCCCCGTCGGTCACGGCGGTGGTGGAGGGCATGGTCGGGTCCGGCGAGGTGGACTGGCAGCGCCGCCGGTACGCCGACGGCGACCTCGCCGACGCCTGGTACGTGCTGGCCTGCACCGACGACCCGGATGCCAACGCCGCCGTGGTGGCCGAGGCGCGGCGGCGCCGGGTGTTCTGTGTGCGCGCGGACGCCGGGGAGCTCGGCTCCGCGGTGACCCCGGCGGTCGGCGAGCACGAGGGGCTGACCCTGGGGGTGCTCTCCGGTGGCGAGCCGCGCCGCTCGGCCGCCGTGCGCACCGCGCTTGTCGAGGCGCTGCACGCCGGCCAGATCGACGACTCCGCCACACCGGCAACGCCGGGGGTGGCCCTGGTCGGGGGCGGCCCAGGTGATCCCGGGCTGATCACCGTGCGGGGCCGCCGGCTGCTCTCCCGGGCCGACGTGGTGGTCGCCGACCGGTTGGCCCCGCAGCGGCTGCTGGAGGAGCTGCCGTCGCACGTCCAGGTGATCGACGCGTCCAAGATTCCGTACGGCCGGGCGATGCAGCAGGAGGCCATCAACGCCGCGCTGATCGACGCGGCCAAGGCCGGCAAGTTCGTGGTCCGGCTCAAGGGCGGCGACCCGTTCGTCTTCGGCCGCGGCTTCGAGGAGCTGCTGGCCTGCGTCGAGGCCGGGGTTCCGGTCACCGTGGTGCCCGGCGTGACCAGTGCGTTCGCCGCGCCGGCCGCCGCCGGTGTGCCGGTCAGCCACCGGGGGGTGGCGCACGAGATCGTGGTGGTCTCCGGGCACGCCGCCCCGGACGACCCCAGCTCCCTGATCGACTGGCCGGCACTGGGCCGGCTGCGCGGCACCCTGGTGCTGCTGATGGGCGTGCAGCGGATCGCCGCGTTCGCCGACGTGCTGATCGAGCACGGCCGGCCGCCGGACAGCCCGGTCGCGGTGATCCAGGACGGCACCCTGCGCGGACAGCGCACGCTGCGCAGCACGCTGGCCAAGGTCGCCGACGACATGGCGGGCGAGGGCATCCGCCCCCCGGCGATCATCGTGATCGGCCCGGTGGCCGGCCTGACCCCCGCCGGCTGAGCGCCCGGGCGAGGCGGCCCCCGGGGGGCCGCCTAGCCGGGAGTGCGTGGTGTTACCGAACTACACAGCAGGCAGGTTGCCGGTCTCGAGATCCTGCGTGGTGTGGAGCTGGGTAACCCCCGGCACCTTGCTTGGTAACCCGGGCAGCCCGGCGTGAGCCTGGGTCAGCCGGCGGCGCGCTTGCGGGGGTCGGAGGGGAACACACCGGCCGCGATGCATCGGTCCGACCAGGCTGACACGCGGGCCAGCAGGTCGGGCAGCTGGTGACCGAGTGCCCTGATCAGGGTGCGCTGGCTGGCGTCGGTGCGCTGCTCGATCCGGGTGCGGAACGCCCGGCCGTCCTCGGTGAGCTCCCAGTTGGCCATCAGCCCTGACACGGTCAGGCTGGCCACCGCCTGTTCGTGCGCCTCCCGGGACCAACCCCGGGTGTTGCTGTACTCGCCCAGCGAGTAGCCCAGCCACAGCTCGGTCACGATGTTCATCTCGCAGCCGCCGAGGCCGGCCCCGATGCAGGTGGCCACATGCCCGTCGCCGCGGTGCTCGCGGACCACGTCGGCGGCCCGCCACAGCCGGGCGTACGGGTCGGCCAGCGGCGGCGCCGCGCGCAGCGCGGAGAACAACGCCCGGCCCGCCCCGTCCGCCGAGGCCGCCGCCCGCTCCAGCGTCTCGGCCACGTCGAGCACCTCCTGCTCGGTGGTCACGTCACCGAGTACCTTGCGCAGGCTCACCGCGACGCCCTCGTTTCGCAGCGCGATCAACTCCGCGCGGTCCAGCTTGCCCAGCCCGTCGGTCCACAGCTGGTCGACGAGCTCCGGGGGAAACACCGCGAACGCGGCGGCCACCACCGGCGAGGGCACGTCGCCGAGCACAGCGCCGCGCCCGCACACGTAGCCGGACAGGAAGTCCAGCCCGTAGGCGGCCAGCGCGTCGTAGACCTCCTGCGCCCACACGGCGTGCATGGCGAGTGGCTCGAGTGCATCCCGCAGCTGGCGGGCCGGCCCACCCTGGCTGACCACCGGGGGCGCGGTGGTGCCCTCCGGCGCGAGGGTGAAGAACGTGGCGACGGCGGCCTCGTAGTCCATGTGGGGAATTTAGTGTCCAACCGCTGAGTCGCGCGGGCCGCCACCCCTACCGGCGTGGCGCGGCACCGGGTTGACGGCTCCCGGCTGCCCGGACAGAGTGGTCGGACACACTGTCCAGTCAGGCCGGAGGAAGCGGTGACCGAGCGCGACCCGCGTGGATTGGTGGAGCGGGTGTACCTGGCGCTGGCCGGCGGGCACCGCGCCGAGCTCGCCTCGGTCCTGCATCCCGAGTTCGACGGCTACTTCAGCCCCGGGCTGCCCCCGCCCATCGGCGGCCACCACCCCGGCGCCTCGGCCTGCATCGAGCACGGCTGGTGGGCCATCGGCGCGCTCTTCGCGGTGCGTGCCCTGCCAGAGCGTTGGCTGGTCTGCGGGCCGAACGAGCTGCTCGTGCTCGGCGACTACCGGGGGACCGCGCGGCGCACCGGCCGGGAGTTGCATGCGCCCTTCGCGCACCTGTGGGCCGGCGACGGCGATCGGCTGCGCTCATTGCGCCAATACACCGACACCGCGCTGTGGCGTGCCGCGTTGGAGGAGAAGCCGAGATGACCGGCACCGTGGCGGCCCGCCCGCCGGACCGGGGTGAGTTCGCCGACCGGGTCACCCTGGAGATCGTCGACGGACTCGCCCACCTGCGGCTGGCCCGTCCGGCGGGGCGCAATGGGATCGACATGATGATGGTGCGGGCGCTTGCCGACCGGTTCGAGGTGCTGGCCGAGGATCCCGGGGTGCGCGCGCTGCTGATCGGCGCCGACGGGCCCGCGTTCACCGTCGGCGGCGACCTGGCCCACCTCCAAACCCACCGGGACCAACTGCCCGCCGAGCTGCACGAGATGATCTCGCTCTACCACGCCACGCTGGCCCGGCTGGCCGCGCTGCCCGTCCCGGTGCTGCTGGCCGCGCACGGTGCGGTGGCCGGCGGCGGCCTGGGCCTGCTCTGGTGTGCCGACCTGGTGATTGCCGCCGACGATCTGCGCATCGCCACCGGATTCGTGCATCTGGGGCTGTCCGGCGATGGCGGCAGCTCCTGGCACCTGCCCCGGCTGGTCGGGCTGCGCCGCGCTCAGCAGCTCATCCTGGGTGGTCGGGTGCTGGACGCCGCCGAGGCACTGGACTGGGGGCTGGTCACCGAGGTGGTGCCGGCCGGGCGGTTGGCCGAGGTAGCGCTGGCCAGGGCCACGGCGTTGGCGGCCGGCCCGACCTACGCGCTGGGCCGGATGAAGCAGTTGCTGCTGGAGGGCTGGGCGCACAACTACCCGGAGCAGCTGGCCGCCGAGCGCGAGGCGATCGTGGACTGTGCGCGGACCCAGGACGCCAGGGAGGGGCTGGCCGCATTCGCGGAGCGGAGGGCTCCGGGTTTCACCGGGAGATGAGAATCAGTCGCTGAGCAGCTCGTCGGTGGCCTGCTCCCCGGCCTGGTTGACCCGGCGCATGAAGTCGGCGAGCAGCTCGAGTTGCGCCTCGGTGTAGTCGGCGCAGATCTGGTCCATCGCGGTGTTCATGCCGGCGTAGAGGCGGAACACCTCGCGGTTGCGGTCGCGGAGCGCTCGGACGGAGACCGCCCGGCGATCCGCGGCGTTCGGCTCGCGGTCCCGGCTGATCCAGCCGCCGCGCTGCAGTCGATCCAGGATGCCGGTCAGGGTGGCCGGGTGCAGGCCGGCTCGTCGGGCCAGCGCGCTCGGGCTGAGCGGACCGTGCAGGGTGATCAGCTCGAGGCAGCCCAGGTCCACGTCCTTGACCTCGAGGTGCGTGCTGACCTGCCGGTTGAGCAGGGACAGCTGGTTGTTCAGCCCACGCAGTGCCTCTTTGGTCTCCGCGGTCAACCGGCGTCGGCGGCGGGCGGCGCCGGAATCGGTTGGCGATGGTACGGAACTCATATGATACTGTCCTCGTATTGTACGGCTCTCGGAGGACAGGGTAGCCCGGAGCGGCGCCCGTTTAGCGAAAAGGACCCGCATGTCCACCGCCCATATCGTCGTCAACGTTCTGCTCGCCGCCGCACTGATCAGTTCGGCCATTACCAACTTCGTCCGCTACCAGCGGGTGCTTGACAGCATGATCAAGGTGCGCGTGCCGGAGTCCTGGCTCAACCCCCTCGGCCTGGTGAAGATCGCCGGGGCGCTCGGCCTGCTGGTCGGTCTCCGGGTGCCGTGGGTCGGCATCACCGCGGCGGTGGGTGTCGTCCTGTACTTCGGCTGCGCGCTGCTCGTACACCTGAGGGCCCGGGACAACAACGTCGCCCCGGCTACCACGTTCGGTCTGGTGGCCCTCGCTGCGCTGGCCCTCGGCCTGGTCGCCTAACCGAATTCCTGTTGTGGCCCCTAGGGCGCAGTCACCGGGATCTCCAGGTGCGCGACCAGCCCGCCGCCGTCCCGCGCGGACAGGGTGAGCTGCCCGTTCATCCCGCTGACCAGCTGCGCCACGATCCACAGCCCCAGCCCGGCGGTGCCTCGCCGATCACCAAGGCTGACGTACTTGCGGGATACCTCGCCGAGCTGGTCGGCGGGAAGCCCCGGACCCCGGTCGCGCACCTCGGCGACCAGTCGGTCCGGGTGCGCGCACAGGTGCAGCTCCACCAGGCCCCGGGGGCTGTGCCGGGCGGCGTTCTCGGCGAGGTTGGTCAGCACCCGGCGCAGCCGTTGCGGGTCGCTGCGCAGCGTGGCGCCCTCGGGGATGACCGTGCGGCCGCGCCGCTCCTCGGGGATCCCGGCGGCGTCCAGCACGGCCTCGGCCAGCTCGGCCAGCACCACCGGCCGTTCCCGGGGGCGGCCCACCGCGCTGCCCTCCACGATGGCCAGGTCGGCCAGGTTGTCCAGCATGTCGCGCAGGTGGTCGCTGTGCGCGGAGATCAGCGACAGCGCCGTGGCGGCGGCCGGCCCGGCCAGCGCGCCGGAGGCCAGGTCGCGGCTCAGCGCGGTCATCGAGGAGACCGGGGTGCGGAACTCGTGCAGGATCACCCGCAGCCCGTCCTGCCTGGCCAGCTGCGACTCGAGCAGCCGTTCCCGCAGGTCACGCTCCTCCAGCAGCGCCTCGTGCTCGGCGATCACCTCTGCCCGCGACTGTGCGGCGGCGTCGTACTGCCGCTCCAGCAGGCGGCTGAACACCTCCACCAGCACCGCGGTGGCCAGCAGGTAGCCGGTCCACCACACCCCGTGCAGCAACCGGGCCGGCACCGGCATCCCGGGGGTACCCAACAGCACCGCGACGGTGTACCCGACGCCGAGGCCGAGCGCCACCACGTAGCCCCGGCGTCCACCCAGACCAGCGGCGAGCACGATCAGCGGGAGCACCGCGACCAGCAACGTGTCCGCGCCTCCGGTGAGCCCGCAGCCGATCAGCGTGAGCGCCGAGTCGGCCACCGAGATGACCCAGGTCGGTGGGATCCGCTGGGCGCCGAGCCGCCAGATGGCCAGCAGGACGGCGTAGAGCGCGCTGACCGCGAGCAGCGCCCAGGCCGCCGGCCGGTGCGGCTGCGCCAGTTGTGGGTCGGCGGCCATCAGCACGGCCCAGGAGATCACCACCCCGCTCCGGACGAGCACGATGACCAGTTGCTCGCGGGGGTCGCCGAGATGATTGAAGTCGAGCTGTGGCCGTTCCGAGACGCTCACCTGCGAATGGTGCACCGGGCAGGACCGCCGGGGCCATTCGCGGCGCGCGGTGAGGCTGGCTCTCAGTGCTGCTGTGTCGTTGCCGAGCGCGCTGGGGAGGCGGGCTGTTCCGGACCGGAGGAGTCCAACGGCACCGCTGCGGAGCGCACCAGGCCGAGCTGCACGTTGTGCTTGGGCAGCAGCGCGTCGAGCAGCCAGTCCACCGCGACCCGGATGCGGTTGCCGGGCATCGCCATCAGGTGGTAGCCACGGGTGACCACAAAAGCCGGGAAGCCGGACAGCGGTATGCCAAGCGGGTTGGCGGCCGCCTTCACCCCACCGAGGTCGACCACGAAGCCGAGGCCGCGGTGTCGGTACGGGCGCTGTTCGCCGTGGCCAAGCGAGGCGGCGACGTTCCGGCCGGCGACCACGCCCTGGCGTTGGGCATGCTGCGCGGTCATCGCGCACAGCTCGCCGGGCCGGGCCGGGTCGGGCACCGCCGCGATGTCCCCGCAGACGAACAGCTCCGGGTGGCTCGGCACGGTGAGGTACTCGTCGACGGTCACCCGTCCCTTCACGGTCGGCACGTCCAGTCCTTCGAACAGGGTCTCCGGCCGCACGCCGACGCACCAGATCAGCGAGCGGGTGGCTACTTCGGTGCCGTCGGTGAGCCGGACGCCGTCGCGGGTGGCCTCGGCGATCGAGGTCTTCATGGTGACCTCGACGCCTCTTTTCCGGAGCACCCGGTCGGCCGCGCGGCCCAGCCGGGGGTCGAGCCCGGGGAGCACGGTGGGCGCCAGGTCCAGCAGCAGCCAGCGGATCCGTTGGTCCCGTAGCCTCGGCCGGGTCTTGCGCAGCGCGGCGGTCAGCAGTGCGCCCTGGGCGACCACCTCGGTGCCGGTGTAGCCGGCGCCGACCACCACGAAGGTGCACCGGGCGTCGCGCTCGCCCGCGTCGTCGCACGCGTCGGCCAGCTCGATCTGGCGGGTGATGTGGTCGCGCAGGTAGAGCGCCTCGGGGATGTCCCGGAACCCGTGCGCGTGCTCGGCCACGCCGGGGATGGGCAGCAGCTTGTCCGTGCCGCCGGCCGCGATCACCAGCCGGTCGTAGCCCAGCTCCACGGGCTCGTCCTCGGGGTTGCGGATGGTGAGCCGGCGGTTGGCCAGGTCGACCTTGCGGACCTCACCCAGCACTACCCGGACCCCGGGCAGCCGGGCGGCCAGCGACACGGCCACCCGGCGGGGTTCCAGCACACCCCCCGCGACCTCGGGCAGCAGGGGCAGGTAGAGGAAGTAGTCGGTGGAGTTGACCAAGGTCACCTCGACCTCGTCTCCCACCTTCCTGCGCAGCGTCCGGGCGGCGAACAGCCCGGCGAACCCGCCACCCACGATGACCACCCGAGGCGTGGCGCCTACCAGCTGGTCGGCGGCACTTGTCGATCCTGACGTCATGAGTTGCTTCCTTTCTGGTGCGGCGGCTGGAACAGGATCAGCGGCCGTGCCAGACCGGGTCGCGCTTCTCCGCGAAGGCCCGTGCGCCTTCGTGCGCGTCCTCGCTGGTGGCCAACGTGGAATAGATCTCCTCCTGGCGCTCGAACGCGGCCCGATCGTCCAGCCCCTGGGTTATCCGCAGGATCCGCTTGGCCGCCGCCAGCGCCAGCGGAGCGTTCCGGCCGATGCGGCCGGCCATCGCCTGGGCAGTCCGCAGCGCCGTGCCGGGTGCGCACAGCTCGCTGACCAGCCCGTAGTGCTCCGCGTCGGTCGCGGCCAGCGGCTCGCCGGTGAGCATGACACGGAGGGCGACGTGGTACGGGATCCGCTTGGGTAGCCGGAGCAGGCCGCCCTCGGCGGGAACCAGACCCCATTTCACCTCGGGGAACCCGAACTTGGCGCTCTCCGCGGCGACGATCAGGTCGCAGGCCAGCGCCATCTCGAAGCCGCCGCCCAGCGCCCAGCCCTCCACCGCGGCGATCAGCGGCTTGCGGACCTCCGCGCGGGTGATGCCGCCGAAACCCCGACCGGGCAGCGTGGGAATCTGCCCCTGGGCGAACCCCTTGAGGTCCATGCCCGCGCTGAAGATTCCCCCCGCGCCGGTGAGCACACCCACCGAGAGCTCGGGGTCCGCGTCGAGCTGATCGAGCGCAGCCGCGACCCCCACCGCGACGTCGTGGTTGATCGCGTTCTTCTGCTCCGGGCGGTTGATCGTGATGGTCAGCACGCCGTCGCGGGGTTCGGCGAGCACCAGCTTGGTCGTATCGGTCGCAACGCTCATCGGGATTCCTCCAGTTCGGTCGCGCCGGGGATGGCTCCCTCGGCGCGGAAGGCGTCGATCTCCTCGGTGCTGAAGCCGAGCTGGGCGAGGACCTCGCGGGTGTGCTCGCCCAGCTCGGGGGCCCGCCGCGCCGGCGCCTTCGGGACGCCGCGCACCGTGATCGGGCTGGACACGATCTCCGGCATGCCGGGGACTCCGGCCAGCGGCACGACGATGTTGTTCGCGCGCAGCTGCGGGTCGTCGGCCGCCTCGTCCGGGGTCTGGATGACGTTGTAGGTGATGCGCTCCCGGTCGAGCGCCTCCTTCCACTGCGCCAGCGGCCGCGAGCGGAACTCGGCCTCGAGCAGCGTGGCGAGCGCCCCGGCGTTCCTCATGAAGCCGGCCGGGTCGGCGAAGCGTCGGTCCTTCAGCAGCTCGGGGTGGCCGACCACCTTGGCCAGCTGTGGCCAGCGCGCCGGCTCGGTGACGAGCATGAACCAGCGGCCGTCCTCGGACTGGTAAGGGTTGATCAGCGGGTTCGCCGGGGCCGCACGGTCGTGCAGCCCGTAGGGCTTGCCGCCGGCCAGCGCACCGGCCACGAGCGTGCCGGTGGCCCAGATCCCCTCGGCGAGCAGCGAGGTCCCCACGTTCGCGCCGCGGCCGGTCCGTTCGCGGTGATAGAGCGCGGTCACGATCGCCGAGTAGATGCCGATCGCCGCCATGTAGTCGCCGCTGCCGAGCACCGGCACGGTGGGCGGAGCCCCGTCCTCCCGCATCCGGTCGAGCAGCCCGGTGCGCGCCCAGTACGCCGTCACGTCGAAACCCGGCAGCGTGGCGTCCGGGCCGGAGTCCCCGAAGCCGGTGAGGTCGGCGTAGACGATCCGGGGGTTCCAGGCGGAGACCTGCTCGTAGCCCAGGTGCAGCTTCTCGCGCACCCCGTGCGGGAAGTTGGTGATAACGACGTCCGCCCACTCGACGAGGCTGCGCAGGATCGTGGTCCCGCCCGGTGACTTCAGGTTGATCGCCACGCCGCGCTTGTTGTGGTTGGTCTGGTGCCAGGCGTAGTTGGCCTCCGCGCGCGGATTGGGCGGCACGGAGCTGAGGATCCGCTGCATGTCGCCGGTGCCCGGCGGTTCGATCTTGATCACGTCCGCGCCGAAGTCGGCGAGCACGGCCGAGGCGGCCGGGCCGGCGATGAAGCTGGCGGCGTCGACCACCTTCAGGCCGGTGAACACGGACTCGGTTGCGGTCGTCCCGTTGGAGGTCTCTCGGGTGGCCATGGGTTGGCTCCTGTTCGGTCGGTGGCCCGGTCGGTCGATGACCCGAGTCAGTCGGTCGCCGGGAGTTCGGCGAGGGCCTTCATCAGGGCGATCTGGGCCTGATCCCGTCGGGCCTCCAGGACGGGGATGTCGGACAGCGGCCCGAACTCCCGCTCGGCCTGGTCGCGCAGCACCGCGGTGGTGGGTTCGTCGAGGCTCGGGGTGCCGAGCACCCGCCACTGCGCCTCGAGGGCCTTGCCGAGGTGCTCCAGGAATGCGGGCAGGCCGCCGGCGCCGCCTCCGAGGTGGAATGTGCGGAACGGGCCGGCCACCGCCCAGCGCATGCCGATTGAGGAGGTGACGACCTCGTCCAGCTCCTGTTCGGTCACCACGCCCTCGCTGACCAGGTGGATCGCCTCGCGGAACAGCGCGGACTGCAACCGGT
>Ga0137413_10000732_pt1 | contig 11635 bp, 2 predicted proteins | sample CZODoug2_1_16fun_FD_108280 | JGI IMG/M metagenome (GOLD analysis project Ga0137413, IMG submission 108280) | Vadose zone soil fungal communities from Angelo Coast Range Reserve, California, USA - CZODoug2_1_16fungal (Illumina Assembly) | ecosystem: Environmental > Terrestrial > Soil > Vadose... | reverse complement strand
TGTGGCCTACTTCAGGGCCGTCGAAGGCTGGTTACACGACCCAGCCCACCATATAACAGGGCCCATCAATGTCGTTGAAACTGGTCACTCGCTGGGTGGACAGGAGGCTGACTTTGTGGATGTCGTGGCGACAAATGACACGACGATTAGAGACACCGTGGAGGCAGTCACGTTTGACGCTCCTGGTATACCAACACACTTTGCTCAGCCTAACACGACGTACGACGCTCTAAACATTAGTGTCAGCAACGAACTAGTTCATATTGGTGGCGCCCTTGCCAATGCGGGGTACATTGGCAACAGTGTGACGATAGACACCGGAACACCCCTGGCCCCATACGGCTTGCTGGGCCTCGTTGAAAGTGTTGCGTCGGGCACAATCGGGCCGGCGATTATTGGCTTCGGGCACGCGTTGGCGACTGGACTTGGCACGAACCACAAGACCGGCGTACTCAACGCCTACCTGCGGGAACATCCCGCATTGGGTGGAGCTGACCTACAAGCTTTCTCCGTGGCTTGGCTGACCAACGATGCGGTCAAGGCGCTTGCCAAAGTCTCGGCGGCTGACTACGCCAAAATGACCAGCCAGGCCAAAAACGATCTGTATGCATCATTGCTGCATCCCCCAGTAACGGGCGCGCCATCGTCTTCTACTTCCCTGAATGAGAGCTTTACAGAAAGCACTAGTGGTACGGGAACCATCTTTACGGGATCCAAGGGCGACACGCTCGAAATCGACTCGGCGAGTCATCAGGCGGTGTTAACCGATAGTGCCGGCAATAAGCTGACTGCAATCTTCAATGCCGACGACACATCCCTGTTAGGAATTACGGACTCGTTTGCGGATGCTGCAACCGGCACGGCCTCGTTTGACTCCGTCAATCAGAGCGGCGCGAGCACCAGCAAGATAACGTATGCAAGCGGAGGCTACGCAACCACAATAGATGATGGCCAGGGTAACATCACCACGGATTACTACAGCAAGAACGGAATTCTCGCCAGTTGGGCTTGGGTGCATGCGGACGGTTCTTCCGGCACCGGCAGCGCATTTTCGTATGGGTCAACGGTCATTCCGGGCGGGGGATCCTTCGACGTTCCCGAAGCGGGACACTCCAGAATCGTAAATCCTGACGGCAGCTACCAGACGATCACTTGGGATGCACAGGATAATGCCACTAATGTTAGCTTCGACGCGAGCGGGAACGTCGTAGTCAATACTACAACGCAAGGACCGGGACGAAATTACGACACGCAAGACTTGACTTCCACCACCACGTCCGACGGCAGAGGGGACACAATCACTCGAAAGGTCGACGCAAATCATATTCTCGTATCCGACACCTGGACGAATACGGATGGCTCATCTGGGAGTGATACGTACAACGCCAGTGGAAGCGTGTCGGGTAAGACCGTCGAAACCGATGGAAGCTCGAGCACTTACACGGTCTACTCAAATGCCAACGAAGCGCATCCTTCGACGTTTGTCGCCTCCCCTGCAATCAGTTTTAGTGTGTTCGGCCCCTACGATTCAACCCGAGATCAATATGACTCGGACGGTGCGTTGACTTCAGATCAATGGCAGCTGGCAGATGGCGCGTCTGGGAGCGACAGTTTTAGCCCTGGCGGTTCCGGAACGGGGACCATTCATCACGCCGATGGAACTGCCAGTAGTGTTGTTGTGGACTCCGCGCTCGATATCACTATCACTAATACAGATGCCTCGGGCTCGGTCAGCGGAACTGATGAGTGGTTTTCGAACGGCACTTATAAGATATCGATCGACAATACCGACGGGAGCTCGAAGACGTACCTTTATGAGACCAATGGTCAAGTACAGGAGACGGATACCGCTGCGGATGGAGGTGTCGTGTTCCAGGATACTGTACCTGCCGGGGCACTGCTGAGCCCGGATGGCTCCTTTTTCGGAAGGGTCAACAACAGCGATGGAAGCTTTTCCATCAGCTATTTGGACTCCAACAGCGACGCCCTGATATTCAACGTTAGCGCTGGCAACTCACTGCAGAGCATGGATCATGTGGGTGCCAGTAGAGCGCCAGGCAGTGGCTTCGGTTTCACTCTGTCCAACGGCCAGACGGGTGAGAGCCCCTACAATTCAGAAACACCTGTTTTCACGGATGCGGATGGTACCCAGTTCACGGAATATCTGAACTCGTCTGGACAATTGACTGGCGATGACTGGGTAAAGCCGGATGCGTCTCATGGAAATGACATCCACAACACCGACGGTTCGGGCAGCGGATTTGCATACGATTCCGACGGCACGTACACGTCGTATGAGAAGGATTCCGAAGGTGACCTGACCAACGAGAACTTTAGCGCTGCCGGTGCGCTTGTCAGTGACTCCTGGCAGGATGTCGACGGTTCCTTTGGAACTGATGTTTATAACGCAGATGGGTCCAGCAGCGGCCAATATTCGAGCGCCGACAGCAGCCGAGAAGTGTATGCCAATGACGGGAAGGGAAATGTAACGCAGTCGGATTACTCCGCGACGAACGTCTTGACGGACAATCGATTTGCCAACTCCGATGGTAGTCATGGGAGTGAGACGTTCAATTCCGACGGAACTATCACCGGCGTACTCGATCTGCCGGACGGCTCGTATGCGAATTTCGCGGTCGACACCGCGGGAACTACCACAAGTGACGATTACTCCGCGGCGGACGTGCTGGTTGGACACGGATTGGCAATTCCAGACGGGGCTGGCAACTCTGTCGCGTACAGTTTCGACCTGAGCGGAAATTTGCTCAGCCAGACGTGGTCCAAAGCGGATGGCACCTCGTGGAAGGACACCATTCCGGCGGGGTCGGGAATCACGCAAGACAATCTCACCGTCGACCACACCGATGCGCACTCCATCACGGGCACACCCGGGGGCATCATTCTCGCGTCGGGCAACAACGACACGCTGATTTCGGGCGGAGGATATTCAATTATCGATGCCGGCGGCGCGGGCTCGCTGGTCGAGGGTGGGTCTGGCAGCGACATACTGGTGGCGTTGGGCGCGCATACCACATTGATCGGCGGGTCAGGGAATGAGGTGTTCGAGATCTCTGACCCGACAGACGTCATCGTGGCGGACGCGGGAGCGATCAGCAACGCCATCGTCTCCTCCGTAAGCGAGGTGCTGCCTACGGGAGTGGACACTCTGACATTGATCGGAACCGGCAATCTGAGCGGAACCGGAAACGATGACGCGACGAATTGGATCAAAGGCAACAATGGTACAGATACGCTGACGGCCGGCTCCGGCCAGGACACTCTGATCTCAGGCACCGGTATCACGACGTTTGTCGGCGGTGCCGGAATAGACGAATTCGACGTCAATAACTCGGCTGACGAGATCGATCTTCCGTTCTTCAATGGAGGTTCCGATACCATTCGTGCCTCCGTTGACTATACGTTGAATTCTGCTGTGGGCACCCTTGTCCTGACAGGTTCGGATGATCTCACGGCGACCGACAACTACGGCTTCGCGACACTCATTGGAAACGACGGCCACGACACACTGATCGGCGGGTCCGGACGCGACACCCTGATTGCAGGATCGGCTGCCGATACGTTCATATCCGGGACGGGAAACAACACCTTCGTTATCAACAGAACCGATGATGTCATTCAGCTATCAGCCGGCGCAGGCTCCGATACAGTGGATTCGTCGGTAAGTTACGCCCTCGCCACCGGCTTGGACACTTTGATATTAACAGGGTCTGATGACCTGACTGGTGACGGAAATAATGATGCGCAGAACTTCATTCAGGGGAACGCCGGGAACGATACCCTGACTGCGGGCTCTGGCAGCGATACGCTGATTGCAGGAACGGGCAATACTCGCCTGGTCGCAGGCAGCGGCAGCGATCTATTGGAAAGCGGCACTGGCATTGACACCTTGGTGTCCGGAACCGGTATCGCGACAATGTACGGAAACGCGGGTGACACGTACGTCTTCGACTCCGGTTTCGGTCAGGATGAAATCATCCAATCCTACGGCCAGGGCACGCTGTCGTTTGGGCCTGGAATCACTGCGGCGGACCTGACTGTTGATGTATTGATGGGCAGCAACGGAATGCCGGCGCTGGAGATTCACGACGGAAGCGGCGTGATCACGATCGACAACGGCTTGAGTGGGGTTATCGGAGAGATCGACTTCGCCGATGGAAGCCAGCTGAGTTTAGCGGGGTTCATGTCGGAAGCGCATGTGGAAGCCACCACGATTTCGGGGCCTACGGGAAATCTAGTGCTGAGTACCGATAACGCAGCAACGGTCGTGGGAGGCTCTGGAAATGACACCATCTATGCCACGGGTGTCGGCGATACCCTTATCGCGGGGTCTGGAACACAGCAGTTGTTCGGCGCAAACAGCGGTGACATTCTGATCGGTAGCAGCGGAAGCGATAGCCTGCATGGCGGCATCGAGGACGATACGTTTGTAGGCGGTACGGGCAGCACCGTGATGTACGGTGGGGAAGGAAACGATTCGTACATGCTGACGCAAGGAGGTGTCGCGACGATCGTGGCCGGAAGCAAACCCGGCTATGAAGTCATCTATTTGCCGCAGGACATGTCCTTTGCCGACTTCACCCCGTTTGAGGACGCATCCGGCAATTTGATCCTCGAATCCAACGATGCTCAGACCACACTGACCATCAACGGATTCTATTCCGCGGGGTCGAATGAGAAGACCTGGATACTGGCGGGCGACAACGACGTGCCACAGATTCTGGGTCAGTGGGTCGCCTCGCAGACCCACACGGCAGCGGATTACAACAGCAAGATCGACCAGTTGCGGGTCAACTTCGCAGCCCAGTTGGATGGAGAGCTCAGAGATCTGGGCTCACAGCACTATACGATGGAATTGTGGACGAACCCGAACTGGAACACGTACACATTTTCAGGACTGACCCGCCAGAATATTGCGGTCCAAAACGGCACTTTGGCCGTAGATTCTTCAGAGCACCTGGACGTCGAATCCACGCAGTCGACTACCGACACGACCTATCAGATCGCGACGCCTACTTTTGCCACAGTGAGTGTGCCGGGATCGTCTCACTTCGAGGCTATTGATGCGTTTCCGGGAAGTGCATCCTTTCCGTCAGATTTTCAAGTAACACCCGTGTATGGACCGCCGGGATCCGCAAATGATCCGAACGATCCTACGGCTGCGGCACTCCTGGGTTACAACATCGGCACCCCCACCACGACCCGTTCCGTTCAAACGGGCAATGGCGTCACTACGGTGACTGTCCCGGCTGAGACGACAGTGACGACCGCGACGCTCGGATTTACGGAATACAGCATCACCGGCGACGGCGCCAATGATGTCATTACCACTAATGGCCCCACTGCGGGAACGTTGGTGACAGGTAATGGGAATGTATCAATCAATTACAACTCTCAAGGCATCCCGGAAGGGCCCTTGGGAGCGCCCGGATTTGCGTCCGGGAATCCGTCATTCCAAAACTGCTTCGCCAACAGCCTGCCGGCCCGTGAGACCACAACACCCGGTATGTTTATTCAGGCAGGATCGGGGAATGATACGATCGTTGGCACGGGCGGGGCCGACGTCATCGCGGCCGGTACCGGCTTCGACTACATCGAAGGCTATCTCGGAACGACTTATTACGTCCCGATGCAGGGCGACTCGACGCAGATCATTGGCGATCCGGCTGAGCCGTACGGTTCGGGCCCGTTCCCTTTGACCACGCTCGTACTGCCGACCGGCGTCACCCCCCAGAGCCTCCAGTATCGGCTCTTCACGGACCCGCAGAGCGGGGCCGAAGTTCTGCAGCTCACCCACGGCGATTCAACGGTCCTCGTGTGCTTCAAATCAGGTCCCCCGTTCGAAGCGTCCAACAACACAGATAATGCCTCGGCAGGTGTCAATCTGTTTCAGTTCGCAGATGGTACTGTGCTGACCCGGGAGCAGTTGATTGCGCAAGCCACGATGCAATCCAACGATTTCGACCCGACCATTACGCCGTTGAATCCCACGGTCGGTGCAAATGAAGGTATTGCGGCCGCATCCCTGTTCAGCGCGTCCGACAGCGCAGACAGCCACATCACGTGGTACGAAATCTCGAACAGCGGCGCCGGAGGCGGCCATTTCGTATTGAACGGCGCCACGCTCCAGGCTGGCAACTCCTTCAAAGTGACCGCGGTGCAGATGTCCCAGCTCCAATACATCGCAGGCAGCGCGGGCGTCGACGATCAGATCAGCGTATCCGCTTTTGATCAAGCCGTCTGGAGCGACCCGCAGTCCTTCACTGTCACGCCCGCAGAAGTCATTGGCACGACGTACGTATATGACTCACTCGGACGCGTGATTGAAAGCGATACACGCAATGCGGACGGCTCCAGGTTAGTCAATACCTTTGGATTCAATTCTGATGGATCGGTCATACAGACATCTTTGTGGACGCCTGCCGACGGTAGCGGCACGACAACGACCGTAACTGACACGAATGCTGCTGGCCAAGTGACAGAGCGGGACACAGCGAGTCCGGATGGGTCATCCGATCATACAACGTTCGTATATGGGGCCGGCGGATCGGTTCAACAGACGACTGTGTGGACGCCGGCGGATGGGAGTGGAGCTGTCACAACTGTCTACGAATACAACGCGGATAATCAGATAACTGAGAGGAATGTTACGAATCCAGATGGGTCCACCGACAATTTTGCGTATGTATACAACACCGACGGGTCGTATTCCGAAACCGAGTTGACGACGCCCGCTGACAACAGTGGCACGACGACGACGATGCAGGAATTTGACAACAATGGTGTGCTCCTCGTGGATAACGTATCTCGTCCCGATGGATCGACTGATGACACAACGTTCGTATATGGCACAGATGGAACGAGAACCGCCACGGAGATCCAGACAGCCATCAACGGCGGTACAACGACACTGGTTTCGAGCTTCGATGCTCAGGGTCGGTGGGCGAGTCTGAATATTTCGAATCCGGACGGGTCTACGGATGACTCGACATTCTCCTATAACAGCGACGGTACGAGTGGCAAGGCCGAGACGATAACACCCGCCGGTGGTGGCGGATCAACTACGGATGTTTACGTATTCGACGACCGCGGACGATGGCTCAGTTGGGATCACACAGCCCAGGATGGCTCAACTGACAATTCGACATTTACGTACAACTCCGACGGTACCAGCACCAGGACCGAGGTCTTGGCAGCCGCCGGCGCAGCGGGCACCACGACCGATGCATACGTATTCGATGCGCAAGGTCGGTGGCTGAGCGAGGACCAGACGCTGCCAGACGGCACTACTGACAACACTACGTTCACTTACGGAACGGATGGTTCGATGACTAAGGCGGAGGTCGTCACACCACCGGGTGGAGTCGCCTCGACCACCGAAGTGTCCGCTTTCGATGGCCAGGGACGATGGTTGAGCGACGACAAAACAAACGCGGACGGCTCAACGGATAACTCGACGTTTACCTATAACGCCGACGGTACCAGCGTCGAGATGGAGATCGTGACACCGGCGGGCGGTGGGAATCCGACCACCCAGGTTTCGGCCTTCGACAGCCAGGGGCAACTGGTGAGCGCTAATACCTATACCCGATCGGCCAATGGCTCATATACCGACAGTTGGTATGCTACAGACGGAAGTCAAGGAAACTATTCCTGGAACGAGTCCACGGAACAGTACAACGAGAGTTGGTTCAGTGCTGATGGGACGTCCTTTTCAGATCAATATCAATACGCTACGGGCGGTTCTCCGGCGGTTTCAGGAGTGTCTTATACGGAGACCTATGCGGCAAGTGACGGCAGCCATGGGACCCGGCAGTTCGATGGTGCATCGGACGCGACGAATCTCACCTGGTATTCGAGTGCGACCGGGAACTTGAGTGGCACGATCAGCGACGCGGGCTTCATTGGGCTGCAAAACAACGATGGGTTGACGAATGCGCAGTCAGACCTGACTTTTTTCAACCCGAATGTGAGCCCCGGATTCCACAGCTTCCTGGCGGGACATGGAGCCTAGGCGACGAATTATCCTCGCATGGGAAATGGGGAGAAATCTGGGGCACCTGTCTCGATTGGTGCCCTTGGCGTCTCGTTTGAAGGCGCGCGGTCATGAAGTTCTTGCGGTAATACGCGATGTCGAATCTGCTGCCGCAATCTTGGGACCCGCAGACGTACCCTTCGTGCCGAGCCCCCTGCACACGGGGGCTGCGGCGCGAGATCCTGGTGGAGCGGGCAGCTACGCAGACCTTCTCTTGTCGCAAGGGTGGAATGATCCATCCGCCCTCTGGGGACTCGTGCAAGCGTGGATCAGACTGTACCAATTGTTTGAGCCCGATGTGGCGGTGCTGGACTACGCGCCCACGGCACGGCTGGCTGCACGCGTTTCTGGTGTCCCCTGTGTCTGGGTGGGCAGTGGATTTACGGTGCCCCCGACAATGCAGCCTCTGCCTCCATTCCCGGAGTGGCCCGGAGCCACCGTCGAGCACGCAGAACGAGCGGAGCGACAGGTACTGGCGACGGTAAAGGTTGTTATGAGCGCACTGCGTGCGCCGCCTTTGAGTGCGCTCAGTGAGTTGTTTTCGACAGATGTGCGGCATATCACGACGTTTCCGGAGTTGGATCCCTACGGAGCGCGTTCTGAAACTCTGTACGTAGGGCCAATAGTGTCCGACTGTCAGGGAAGGGCTGTCGATTGGCCCGACCCGTCGGCACGACGACGGGTCGTGGCTTATATTCGCCCCGAGATGCAAAACACGCCTGAGATTATCGAAGGGCTGGCGACCTGCGGCGCGACAGTTATGTGTTATGCACCCGGAATTGGCAACGACCTCCAGCGTCGTCCACAAAACCGGCAGGTGCGGTTCACGGAACATCCTCTGCAGCTCGAGCGGTTGTTTGCCGATGCCGATGCGTGTCTGTCATATTCGCCAGCTGCCACCGTAGCGAATTCATTGCGCCATGCCGTGCCGCAGATCCTCGCTCCGACGCACATTGAGGCGTACCTGACAGCGCGCCGCGTGGAAGCTCTGGGTGCTGGTATTGTGTTCCGGGGTCCACAGACGCCGGCGAGTGCAGCAGCGCTTCTCGATCAATTCTTTCGCAATGAGCGGTTCAAAGCGCGGGCGGCTCAGTTTGCAGATCGGTACAGACATCACAACCCGTCGACGGCGGCGGACGATGTGGTGAGACGAATCGAGCGGGTCGTCGCGCAGGGAAGCACGGCTGATTGGAATACGCCCGTAAATCGGGTCGGGAATGCCACCGGTTCTGCGCCGTGAGTCGCATTCTGCTCACGTGGGAGCTAGGCCTCAATCTGAGTCATCTTGCGCGGCTGTTGCCTCTGGCACTCGGCCTACAGAATCGGGGTCATACAGTTCTGGTGGCTGTGCGGGAAATTCCGGCCGCGGCAGCGTTGTTCGGCCCCCATGGGATTGCATTTGTGCAAGCTCCCCATCTGCCGCGAGGTTTGCCACCGCCGTCGCGACTCAGCACCTATGCGGACCTATTGCTCAGCCAAGGATGGGACGACATTCAGACATTGGGAGCATTGACCGACAGCTGGCTCAAACTGATGCAGCTATTTCGGACGGAAGTAGTCCTGCTCAATAGTTCCCCGACTGCATTGCTCGCTTGTCGTGTTCGAGGATTGCCCTGCGTCGTCATCGGTAACGGATTCGAGTTGCCTCCGCTCATCAGTCCATTGCCGGTTTTCCCTGGAGTACCTTGGGATATCGCAGATCGCTCGCCCGCAGCCGAGCACCGCGCATTGAGTCACGCCAACGCCATTTTGGAGCGATTCAACCGGCCCGCGATGCCAACACTGGCAACGCTCTTTCACAGTGCCGCGCCACTTTTGGTGACCTTTCCGGAGCTCGACCACTACGAGCCACGCCCGGACATGACCTATATCGGGCCGCTCCTGGGCACACTCGGCGTCGAGGAGGTTGACTGGCCATCGGGCCGCCATCGGGTCTTTGCCGCGCTGCGACCCGACACGGAAAACCTGCACTCGATCCTCCTGGCATTGCGCATGACCGAATCGAGCGTTGTGTGCTTCGCTCCCGGCTTTTCGCGCGACAGCCTGGCGGCCCATGCCAACTCGCGCGTGCGATTCTGCGAGCGATTGGTTCATTTGAAGCCGCTGCTCGAGCAGGCGGACTTGTGCATCTCCTACGGTGCTGAAGGAACCCTGACCTCGTTTTTACTTCATGCTGTACCCCAGCTGATTGCTCCGTCACACGTTGAGTCACAAATGATCGCGCGGCGAATTGAAGCTATCGGTGCGGGCCTGGCGCTTGATGCGGGTTATACCCCGGATCGAGTGGCCCAGGCCATAGAACGTCTAACAGAGGACCGAATTTTCAGGCAATGCGCACTTGCATTCAGTCAGCGGCACAGCGGCTTCGACCCGAATCGGGCAGCTCGCCAGATTATCGATTTGGTTGAAGAACGGCTTCGATGAGCCTGTAGCTGCAGTCTGGCTGTCTGAACCAAGATGACATCTGGCGTGCCAGCCAAGACTCGGACCGGACCCGACAGGGTTCGCCTGAAGGCCGGTCGAGATACTCAGCTCATTGCGGCTGGATCACTCCCATTCCGGCAGTGGATGCATTGGAACGACGCTTGTGCTGTGGTTGCTCATGCATCCCACCGCTGTCATGAATGCATACGGCTGGCGGCGATCGGACCCGAGCCAATAGCTTCGTTATCCCGAGTGCGCTTTCCGCCCACCTCACGAGCGTTTAGAGCTCGCTAATTCGCGTTGGGTAAGCTAAAACAAGACCTATAATCACAGTTTTGACGATCTTTCGTTAAATTTGCTATTATATGCTCTCAAAGAGAGCCTTTATGCTTTACAAGCTCGAGATCGAGAACTTCTTCTCCTTCCGCGACCGCCACGTCTTGGACCTGACGATCGCACCCAATGTCCCAGACCCGGACGGACGCTATGCCCCGATCTTCACCGGTTCGGAGCTGAGAGCACCGAAGGTCATTGCGATTTTCGGCGCGAACGCATCGGGGAAAACGACTGTGCTACGTGCGTTGGAATTCCTCATCAGCATGGTTCGCGATAGCGCGCAGCGCACCGAGGCAGGCATTCCATGCGAGCGTTTTAACGATTTGGAATCCGAGTCCCGTCCGGTACGTCTAGCGCTGGAATTCGGCGGCATCATGAATCTCTCGCCTGAAGTGCAAAAGCGTGCCCAGGATGGGGAGGCCGTCGAGGAAGGCACCTATCGGTACGAGCTGTCAATCGAGATGAACAAAGGGATTGCCACGCGCATTGACAGCGAGACTTTGCGCCAGAGACCCGGCGGCCACGGAAAATGGCAACGAGTATTCGAACGTGACTCCAACAGCAAGATCAAAGACTCAAAATCTTTTCAATTGAGCGGTTATCAGCACTTGCTCAACACGCTGCGCCCGGATGTGTCGGTGCTCTCATCTTTCGCCTTCTTTCAGCATCCGACAGCGGCTCTTTTTGTACAAATCGCGCAGAAATTGATCTTTCAGCTCGAAGCCGCGCGAAACAACGACCAGAACATCATTCAATATCTGGCCAAGAATCCGGACGGCTATTGCGGCCTTGGCGGCACCGGGGTGTCGTGCCCGGTTGGGG
>Ga0137413_10000730_pt1 | contig 11648 bp, 16 predicted proteins | sample CZODoug2_1_16fun_FD_108280 | JGI IMG/M metagenome (GOLD analysis project Ga0137413, IMG submission 108280) | Vadose zone soil fungal communities from Angelo Coast Range Reserve, California, USA - CZODoug2_1_16fungal (Illumina Assembly) | ecosystem: Environmental > Terrestrial > Soil > Vadose... | reverse complement strand
ATGCCACGGTCAATGCCTGACCAAAATTGATGGTGGTTGCCGCTGCCGGCTGCGAGATGCTCACCGTGGGGGCAAGCATCATAGAACCGTAGCCGCCGCCATGACCTCCGCCACCGCATCCGGCCATCACGCTCACGAGTAATCCGGGGGTAACATTTCCCCAAGTTAAAATGCGCATTGTTTTGCAAAGCCTCTTTTGTCGCCGGTATTGGATTTAGACATTAAGAACTTCAGAAGTTGTTCTGCGATTGATGAAATGTGCAGTCTCATTTGATGACAAAACCTCTGTGCGGACGTCCAAGCAAAATCAGAAGTCGATGATTGCAGGACTTCGGACATGCGTGTCTTATTCCGGCGATTCGGAAAAACATATCGTGATGGGGTCTCGAGCAGCAGGCGGCGCTGTCGCGCATGGTCACGGGCGATCGCGCCGACCTCGATCGCGGCATAGCCACTAGACGGATATTGCAAGGCGCCGGCCGCACGGTGCCTCTGACAACTCGCATTCTGCGAGTCGCGCTCTCCAGCGCCTGCAATACCGCAAATCGTTCACAGCGCGGACACTGAACTCAAGGCCGCGACGCTACTGCACGATCTCTGCCGAAGTCAGATCGGTCGCGACGCCGGCGAGGATGGTTTGATCCAACACACCGATCCAGAAGTTGCAGTGATGCTGCGCGGCGAATCCTAGTTCCAGCACCGGGTCGAAGAACCCTCTATAAAGTTAATATTATTCTTATAGTTATATCGATAATATAGAAATTACATTATAATTCTGAAGAGCGGCTCTCCGAGGGGACCAACCCAAGACGATTACCGCGGACTCCGCGAGGTGAAGCGGTTATGCCGCGCCAAGGGTGTGGTGCAGTTTGACTGCCGTCGTCGAGCGAGGAGTTGTTTCAATGAGAGGATCATTTCCCCACGGCACCGAAGCCGCTCCGCGCCCACGAGAGACATTCTGAGTAAATGTTTGTGGCGAGCTGATCCTTGGTCACCTGTTCAGCCTCAATTCTTTGATCGAATTCTTGGTTCCCGGAATTGATTAGATTGTGTAGGGACGGTGAGGCGTCTAATTCGATGGCCGCATCGCGGCATAGTTGCATGTGCTGAACCGTGGCGAGGTTGGCCACTCTAAATCCATAGAGCTTCATGTAGCCAATTCCGGCTGCAAGGAGAGCAACGACGACCAAGGATTGCGCGCAGAGCGTGATTCCTTTCTTTGCTCTCTTGGTCTTGAGAAGCCTGCGCAAGCGCCGGAAGTGGACCGGTGGCAAACCTTCGCGTCGACGTTCTTCGTCGGCTTCTTTGTGATTCCACGGGTCGATCGCCTTGCCGAAGAGCTGGATGCGACGCTGACGAGAAGGGCGCTCAAATCCCAGTAAGCGAGCTGCATCGCCCGACTGCTCAGCCTCGGCGAATTGACTCAAGCTTCTTGGGACCGGTTGGCCGTCGGCCTCCAGTTCGGCCACGATTTGCGAAAAGGACTTGGCTGTCCTTTCTGCTGGGGCATCGGTCACGAGCGCAGACTAACGCGTCGCGACCTGATCGCGTTCGACGTAGATAGCCAAGCCATCACCTTTCTGGTGGTACACAGTCGAGGAGCCGCCGAAGAATGCGACGGCAACGGCAAGGGTGGAGGCTTTGAGAATACGGGGTTTGAGCATCGTAGACATCCATGTGGCAGATGCCGCATTTGAGCAATTTGCGGGACAGAGCGACGTGCGGGGGATCTCAGATTCTTGGATCCGTTACACGGAGTTGGCTCACCGCGGGGATTGAAGCCGCCTGGGGGATGCCGGTCTGGTCAGTCTCGACTGAAGGGCGTCCAGCTTTCAGGTTACTACTCCTGCTTGTAAACCCTTCCTTCCTTCATCACGAACTTAACATGCTCGAGCTCACGAATGTCGGCGATCGGATCACCGTTCACCGCGATGATATCAGCGGATTTTCCTGGGGCAATCGAACCGAAGAGTTCGGAATGACCGATAAGGTCAGCGGCATTCACGGTTGCCGCCTGAATTGCCTGCATCGGGGTCATTCCATACTTGACCATGAATGCAAACTGACGGGCGTTAATCCCATGAGGACAAACGCCTGCATCTGTGCCAAATGACATCTTAACGCCGGCCCGAACGGCTTTGGTAAAGTTGCGGCGCTGTATTTCCCCCAAGCCCGCATCGTGCGCGAGGAAGTCGGCGGGTGTGGCGGGATTCGACTGGATACATTCTTCGTCATAGATGTCCATGTCCAGGTACGTGCCGTGTTTTTTCGCAAGTGCAATTCCCTCGTCATCAATGAGGGTGGCGTGTTCGATCGAGGCGACGCCCGCGCGGATTGCATTCTTGATGCCATCCGCGTCGTGCGCGTGCGCCTCGACCCGCAGGCCGAAGTTGGCCGCTTCTTCCACGGCAGCTTTGATCTCTTCCGGGGTGAATTCGATGGACTTCGCATTGCTGCCATGCGTGAGAACTGCGCCGGTCGTCAGAATCTTGATGTGATCGGCACCAAGATGTGCGAGTTCGCGCACAACTCGGCGGACCTCCCAAGGACCGTTGGCAATGCCGTAGCGAAGATCCAACGGCAGCTCGATGTCCTTGGCAAGTCCGGTCATCGCGCCCGCTCCCTCGCTGATCGTCACATACGCGCCCGCGACATACATGCGCGGCCCGATGAATACTCCGTTGGCGATGGCGTCGCGCATGGCGACATCGTTGAAGGCGCGATAGACGCCGACGTCGCGTACCGTCGTAAAGCCAGCCAGCAGGGTGACACGCGCATTCGGGATAGCGGCATAAGCGGTCTCGACTGCAGTCAAGCGCAAAGAAACCAGGGGCTCAGCGTCGTGCTGGTCGGCCAGGTGAGTGTGGCAGTCGACGAGCCCCGGCAGCACCGTCATCTTCGACAGATCGATGACTGTGACACCATCGGGTATCTTAATGTTGGAGCCAACTGCTTCGATTTTGGCGCCGTGAACCAGGATGATTTGATTCGCGAGCGTTTGTCCGGTCTGCACATCAATGAATTTTCCCGCGCGAATGGCCGTGACACTCGGCGCTGCCGACTCGACCGGCTGCGCTAGACAAATTGCTGGTGCCAAGGCCAAACACAGGGCCTGAATAAACATTATTTTCACGGGTGTCCTTGAGGGTGGATCATAGGATCGACTGGATGCAGCGATAGCTGCAGCCGGCGGCGGTGAGTTCATTTCGATCACGTGCTGCGACTTAAGCGTGCGCTTGCGTGCGAAGTCAAGAATCGGGGCGTGAAAGTCGCGGTGGTGAGAATCGATTTGTCGGAACCAGCGACAGGCAATTACGGGTCCCGAGCGAAATCAACCGGATAACGTTCGGCACATAAGTCTCTTTGATGCATGATTTACATCATTATAACACTCTTTATATCAATGGCTTGCAAGATGTTACTCGACTTAGTCGAGCACATGCCGCAAATTGTCGCCCGCAGAATATGCCGGTCGCGCAACCCTCGGAGATCAGCATGAATACTCAAGTCAGCATTGAACGAGCCGAGCTGCGCCACGTCGATGAGATCGCGCCGCTGTTCGACGCCTACCGGCGCTTCTACGGGCGCGCCAATGATCCGCGGTCGCGGTCATTTCTGGAAGAGCGGGTGGCGCGCCATGAGTCGGTGGTGTTCGTCGCACGACTGCAGGGCGCGGCGATCGGTTTCAGCCAGCTGTACCCGTGTTTCGCTTCGGTGTCCCTGGCACGCATGTTTGTGTTGTACGACCTGTTCGTCGCGCCGCAAGCGCGGCGCTGCGGAGCGGCCGCGGCACTGTTACGCGCGGGGGTGGACTATGCAGCCGGGCAGGGCGCCGGCCAGCTCATGCTGCAGACTGGCGTCACGAATCTGCCTGCGCAACGCTTGTATGAGCGCCAGGGGTGGATCCGCGACAATGACTTTTACGTCTACGAGTACCACCTCCCCACGGACGAGCACGCCTGACTCGCCGGCGAGAACAAAGAGATCGCGGACAAATGCAGGTGTGCCTGTAGTGCAAATAGATATACGACGCCAGAATGTGGTTGGCAAGGGACATGGGACGCACTTCGCCGGCGCCCCGCCAGCATCCTATTCCAGCGTCCTATTCGATCATCGGCCGACTGAGTTCGGTGCGCCAATTGGCTGGATCAAGACTCGATTCCGGGCCCACTAAATAGCACTCGTAAAGATCGCCTGCCGTTCTGTGTCCGTTGGCTTCCATCCACCCGCTGAATTTATGCCACGCGCCGCCCAGCCCCTCGTAGGGACCGTGATAGACGGTGTGCACCACCTTGAGTGCCGGCCGCTGCCAAGGCTTCACGCGGCCGACGGCCGTGACGGGCGATGAAACCGGTACGCAGATATCGAAATCAAAAGCATCAGGTGTCATCTTCAGATGATGCGCGAACCACGGTCCCGTCGGACCAATGCCTTGCGCCTTTACTGCCGCCATCACTTCGCCTATGCCTGGCCCCATGACCTGCTGCATCTTCGATCGTGGCGTCTCGATGTGAACGCTGGCAACCAGTTGTGCGGGCGTCTCGACAACTTTTGGTGTCTCGATCATGTGGGTTCTCCAGTGAGTGTTGGCAACAGTTTTTCGAGTCGTTCATAGCCTGCGGCCATGCCGTACTCCATGCCCGAACGACGCGCCGTGTCGCGGGCTTCTTGCGATTCGTACAGAATTGTAATCGTTGTCGTGGTAATGGCGCCTGTCTCGACGAAAACCGTCGTATCCAGGGCTTCGCCCGGATACCAGGCGTCGTCGAACCTCTCTGTGGCAACGAGACGTTCGACTGGAGTGATTTCGCGGAATACACCACCCAGCGCCATCTGGGATCCGTCCTGCTCGGAACGCCAGACATAGCGATAGGCACCACCGACGCGAAGGTCGATTTCGCACAAGGGCATGCTCCAACCTGGTGGCCCCAGCAGCCAACGACGGACAAGTTCTGGCTTGGTGAAGGCATCGAATACCAGCCTTCGCCGTGCTTCAAAACTGCGGGTCACCCGGATCTCGCGATCGCTGGGCGTGGACACCTTGAAGCTGTCAGGGAATAACATATAACCACCGTCACCGTTTCTTTGGAGCTACACGTTTGGGTTTCTTTTCCGTGGCATTCAACTCGCTCAACAAACTGTCGAGGCGCGCGAAGGACGCTTCCCAATATTTGCGATACGCCTCGAGCCACTCGGTTGCTTCTGCGAGCGGGCGCGCCTCAAGCTTGCGCGGTCGTCGCTGCGCATCGCTTCCGGACGAAATCAAGCCTGCACGTTCGAGGACTTTGAGATGTCGCGAGACCGCAGGCTGACTCATTGAGAAAGGCTCGGCGAGTTCATTCACCGATACCTCTCCCGACGCCAAGCGTTCAAGGATCGCCCGCCTCGTAGGATTCGCCAAAGCGGCGAACGTCCTATTCAGGCGGTTGGGGGTAGCTCCTGCATAACTGGAATGTTCCATAACTGCTATGTTATGCAATGGTGCAATCGAAGTCAACTCGGCAGGATATGGAGGCTGGACCGCAGCGGAGCAGGAAAGCGTAGCGTCGCAGTGGCGGATGATCCGGGTGTATGCTCGACTCACACGCGACGACGCTAGAGGGTTCATGAGCGCGACAGACAACGATGCTACCGCGGCGCTTCAGGAGTAGGCAAGGTCATGCCGTCGCTGAGAGTCCTGAAAGTTAGTTGTGCACTCTTCATTTGTGGATTTGGTTTGACTGTCTTGGCAGGTGAGCCTTCAGCCATCGAACCAGCGCAGGGTGTCTGGCAAAAGCACGAGTACAGTTTTCAATTCTTGGGCTTCACGACGACTTACTCGTGCGACGGTCTTGCGAGCAAGCTCAAGGTGCTCTTGATTGCGGCAGGTGCGCGCGCCGATGCCAAATCGACCTCGGATGGTTGCGTTGGCGGATACGGAAGTCCGGAAACATTCGCGCGGGCGAATCTTAAATTCCATACGCTTGCACCAATTGGGAATGGCGAGAACGCGAGCCCACCGATCAGCGGCGCGTGGCACTCAGTAGTGATTGCAGATCGTTCGCCTCGTGAAGTCGCTCCCGGCGATTGCGAACTCATAGAGCAATTTCGCGATAAGCTGTTGCCGATGTTTACGACGCGCAATATCGACAATCGGATGACATGTGTTCCGAATCAATTGTCGGGTTCGGTGATCAATCTGAAGTTTGAGGTCTTCGCCGGGTTGCCGGCGAAGAAGAGGTGATTTGCAGGGATACGTCTCTAGCTCGCCGGTGCCGGGCGAACACATGAAAGCGTGAACGGTCAGGCCAGACTGAGAAGGCGCGTCGACAAAGACCCGGTCGCGCGCCTTGACCAACTTATGTTTCGCCAAGGCTCTTCCGGCGTCAATTCGCGCGTCACGCGACGCGCGCTTCTTGCCAGGTCCTCGTGTTGCGCTCAGTCTTGCGCATGCTGGGCCGCCTGCTCAATCAGCGCCGCCACGTCTTTAGGATGTGACTCGTAGACCGAATGGCTTGCGCCGGCGATTTCGACCGTGTGGCTGTGGGCGCGCTTTGCATACATCCGCTCAAGATCTGGATTGATAATCCGGTCGGCTTTGGCGACCATGTACCAACTTGGCTTGGTCTTCCAAGCGGGAATGCCGGCGGGTGTCCCAAACACAGATGCTGCCGTCAGCTCCTCGGCCTGGGCCTCGAACTTCGCCTGTTCCTTAGGTAGATCCGCCGCAAAGTCTGCAGGGTAAAAAGCGGGATCGAGATAGAGAAAATCATCCGCCGTTCTCTTCACGGCCTTGGTGGCGTTCGGAAATTTCTTGCCATTGGCTGCTTCGGTCTCACCTTCGTCCAGCGCATGCGCTGCGATATAAACCAAACCCACAACCTTAGGGTCGTTACCGACATCCGTGATGATCGCGCCACCGTAGCTGTGACCAACGAGAATCGTCGGGCCTTCCTGCATCGCAAGGACCCTTTTCACCGCCGTAACGTCGTCGTTGAAGGAGGTCAACGGATGTTCCGCAACCGATACGTGGTACCCATCTTTTACGAGAATCTCGAACACCGGCTTCCACCCCGACCCGTTGACCCATGCTCCGTGGACCAGCACGATGTTCTTTATTGGCCTACTCTCGGTCGCAGCGAAACTCACGCAGGACCACGTTGTCCCCGCGGCGATGAGGCTGAGTACAAACGCCGGCTTCAAGTATTTCATTGATTAGCACTCCTATACAAAATGGATGAACGAAAACACGACCTCGCTGACGATTCGATTACACGCTCGCACCAAATATTTGTGAAATTGTTTGTTTTGTATCCTGTGATAAGAAATTCAAATATAATGGTTGAATGGAGCTTCGTCAGATTCGTTCCTTTCTCTCCATCGCAGAGACACTGCACTTCGGTCGAACCGCGGAATTGGTTCATCTCAGCCAACCTGCCTTGAGCCTTCAGATACGAGCCCTTGAGGAGGAGATCGGCGTGCGGCTCTTCGAGCGGAACCGGCGCAAAACTACGCTTACCGCAGCCGGCTTTGCCTTTCGCGAGGCCGCTGCAGCGGCGGTCTCGCAGCTGGAACAAGCAATTCGCAGGGCCACATTGGCCGCCAATGGCAAACTGGGGCTATTGTCGGTCGGCTTCATTTCAACGGCCGGCAGCGAACTGGTGCCCAATGTCATTCGCTTGTTTAGAGAGCTGAATCCTGACGTACAGTTCTCTTTGCGTAATATCCTCACGGCGGATCAAATTCGCATGCTTGAGGCCGGATCGCTTGATATTGGCTTTCTGCGTCTGCCGATCGGTGGGCATTCGCAACTAGAGGTCGTCACGGTGCATCGCGAATCATTTGTTCTTGTGGTGCCCTCCCGCCATAAGCTCGCGAAACGAAAGCGCGTACGTTTGAGCGAAGTGGCGAGCCAGGACTTCGTGATGTATGAACGAACCCATGCCCCCGGATTCCACGACCTGGTCTTCGGCATGCTTCGCAATGCCGGAATTGTCCCCCATGTCAGTCAGACTGCGGGGGAAATGCCCACGCTGATCTCGCTGGTGGATGCAGGAATGGGTCTTTCGATCCTCCCCGCTTCGGCGGTCAGACATAGCGTTGCGTCCGTAGTCGCCTGCGAGATTGCGGATGCGATACCGATGTCGGAAATTGGGATCGCCGTAAGCAAAAACAATCGAACCGCCGTCGTGGACACCTTCAGATCCTTCGCCCTGGACAAGTTAGTTCGGCCCAAATGATTTTGCGTATGAGCGGCCGCCGAACGGGCTATTGGCGCGATCGATGCATCTTCTCCGCTGGGGGTTTTGCAGCCTGAGAGAACTATGGCCGGCCACCCAGGGTTGGTAGATTTCTGCGCAGCTTCAATCGCCCATGAAACCGGCGGGCCTTGCAGCAAGGAGGTTCTTGGGTCTGTTTGCCGACCATTTCGCCAAACTACGGTCCAAACTTCGATCTGCGATCTTCCTGGCGAGAGAGACGTAGGACGACTGCCGCTGTCCGACGCGTGCCAACCCTCAGCACATGCAAGTCAAGTCAAGGCAAGCAACCGCAAGCGATCCAAATCGATTGCGATCAATGTCTCGGTCAGGAATACCACGACACTGCAGGAGACCACCGCATGAGCCCGATCACACCCACTCGATCTCGCACAACTGGCAACGCCCCGGCGCAGGGCTCGCCTGGTGCGGCCATTTTGGAGGACCGCCAAAGCATTTCCGACCTGATGACGGGTTGGATGCATCGGGATTTGGCGGAGTGGGACAAACTTCGCGAGCTGTTTCATCCGGACGGCACCATCGAAGTCACATGGTTTGAGGGCCTGGCCGGCGATTTCATCGATGGCTCAATGCGTATGGGCAAGTCGGATTTGCGCACCAAGCACGTCGTTAGCGCGCCAGTAGTGACCTTCGGTGGTTGCAAGGCTATTGTCGAGACCAATGCGGTTCTCATTGGTGAGAACGTGTCCCTCAATCTGGGCGTAAGTGCACATGCCCGTTTCTATGATCAGGTCGAGAAGCGCAGTGGCGTTTGGAAGATCTTGAGGCGGCAGAGCATCTACGACTTTGGCTACTTCAATTTCCCTCAGGGTCAGATTGAGATCGAGCGCGACCTTGTCAAGATGTATCCGCGCGAATACGCGGCTCTCGCATATGTGCTGGAAAAGAGTGGTTTTCCGGTGAAGCGCGTCTTTGCCACCAAAGGAAGCGATCTGGAAAGGATGATGAAGGCCAGTGGCCAGGCATGGCTGGCGGCTTGATTACAGGAGAGCAACAGACGCTCAAGGCCGTGGCACCGGCACTCCTTTTCGGCTTACGCCTGTGGCTCTCCGTGATTCTTGCGCTTGCGTTCTAGCTTCAACTGGACAACGCGTACTAGGCCGCAACGTCCGCAGCAATAGTCTGTCAGCCGAGGCTTGGAGCTTCACTGCGAAAGGGCCGGTTCCGGATGATAGGTACAGGCATTAGCGCAGTTTTCGTAGTGGTTTTGACTGCCTGGTTTCCGCAACAGCGCAAGGCTAGCCGGGATTGGAGCCGAGATATTGAGTAAATTTGGCGGCGACCTGCGTTGCCGTAGTTCGGATCAATTTGCACTAAGCGCACGCAAGCGCCCCCTCATTAAGAACCCTATTGTCGCTCTCAACCGGTGCGGCATGTAGTCAGCAGCACTCTACGCGCGAACTAAGTACTGCGGCTCCCATGACACGGAGGCACTCGCGGTCATCCGTGAGTAAGCCGAAGGCCCGTTCTACCAACCTCACAATTTAATTTGGAGTACTCAAAAATGAATCGTCGCGAAATACTGCAGTCATCGCTCGTCGTAGCTCCACTCGGATTGGCGGCCGCATCGGTTGTGGCGCAAGAAGCTTCGCCGCCGGCGGCCATAACCTTCCGGAAGGAATCAGATAGCCTCGGCGAAGTAAACGTCCCCGCAAACAAGCTTTGGGGCGCGCAGACGCAGCGGTCCCTCGAACACTTCAGTATCGGCAAAGATTTGATACCCCGGGAAATGATCACCTCTTACGCCATATTGAAAAAAGCCGCCGCCATCGCAAACCACGATGGTAAGCGGCTCGACGAGACGAAATACAAACTAATCGTCCAGGTTTGCGATGAGATCCTCGCCGGTCAGCACCAAGACATGTTCCCACTGCATGTATGGATGACTGGTAGCGGCACGCAATTCAACATGAACGTGAACGAGGTAATATCAAACCGCTGCTGCCAGATCGCGGGCACACCCCTTGGCAGCAAGAAGCCAGTGCATCCCAACGATGATGTCAACATGGCGCAGTCCTCCAATGACACTTTTCCATCGGCGATGAACATAGCCGCCGCGCTGAATGTGAAGCAACGATTGATTCCCGCGGTCACGACGCTGCACGACTCGATTAATGAGAAAGCGGTGGAATGGAAGGACATAGTGAAAATCGGTCGTACCCACATGCAGGACGCGGTGCCAATCACACTGGGGCAGGAATGGTCTGGCTACGTCGGCATGCTGTCGGACAATCTGGAGCGACTCAATAGTTCGCTCGGAGGCGTTTGTCGCCTCGCGATTGGTGGCACGGCGGTTGGTACCGGCCTCAATTCCGTACCCGGCTTCGCCGAGGCGGCGGCCGCCGCAATCGCAAAGCTGACCAAGCTGCCGTTTGTCAGCGCACCCAATAAATTCGCCGTGCAGGGCGCGCACGATGACTTGGTACATCTCTCCGGAACGTTACGCACGCTGGCAGTATCGCTCTACAAGATTGCCAACGACATTCGGTTGATGTCATGCGGCCCGCGAGCAGGCTTTGCCGAACTGATCATACCGGCGAATGAGCCCGGATCCTCAATCATGCCGGGCAAAGTCAACCCCACGCAGGCCGAAGCTCTAACGATGCTTGCCATCCAAGTGATGGGAAATGATGCAACAACAGGATTCGGGGGCGCCGGAGGCTACCTTGAGATGAACGCGTACAAGCCGGTCATCATCTACAACATCACGCATTCAGTCACGCTGATGACGGACGGCTGCACTAACTTCAGCAGGTTCTTGATCAAGGGCACCAAGCCGAATCTAAAAAAGATCAAGGCGTATGTGGATGAGTCGCTCATGCTGGTTACGGCGTTGTCCCCGGTCATCGGCTACGACAAAGCATCGAAGATCGCACACTATGCGAACGATAACGATCTTAACTTGAAGTCGGCGGCCCTGAAGCTTGGTTACGTGAGTTCGTCGGAGTTCGATCGCATCGTTGACCCGAGGAAAATGGTGACAATGTACGTCGCCGCCAGTGACGAGGACTGAATGCGACAACTGATTATCTGATCGCCTCATCTCGTTGCCCAAACCGATAACGGTGATTTACGCGAAGCACAAGTGGGCAGCCGTCTGGGTGATAGTCCTGGCGACTGCCGCTTGCGGATGGCTGCGAGCGGCAGAGTCTCCAGAAGGCCTACTAGGCGATTGGGGAGGGCTCCGTACATTTCTTGTGAATCAAGGAGTGGTTCTGGATTTGAGCTACATCAATGAAGCCGCAAGTAACGTGCGCGGCGGCGCCGGTCAGGAAACGGCGGACGCGGAACAGATTTATTTCGGCGGTTCGCTCGATCTGGAGCGCCTGGTCGCCGTGCCGGGCGCGAAGCTGATTTTCTCGCTGACGGATCGCAACGGCGACAGCCTCT
>Ga0137413_10000728_pt1 | contig 11660 bp, 12 predicted proteins | sample CZODoug2_1_16fun_FD_108280 | JGI IMG/M metagenome (GOLD analysis project Ga0137413, IMG submission 108280) | Vadose zone soil fungal communities from Angelo Coast Range Reserve, California, USA - CZODoug2_1_16fungal (Illumina Assembly) | ecosystem: Environmental > Terrestrial > Soil > Vadose... | reverse complement strand
TGCAGGGCGATGACATTCATCCCAACGCCGCCGGTCAGCCGGTACTGCTCGAGAACGTCTGGCCGGCGCTCAAGCCGCTGCTGCACAAATAGGCAGGCCGCGAGCCCTACCGCGAGCTTACCGTAAGCTTACTGGGCAGCCGTCAGCCACTCGGCCACGCCGCCATGGCTCGAGCACGTGCCGCTACGGTGCACCGACTTTGAGTACGTGCCGTCCTTGCACTTGGCCGTCGCGCCGGTCGGATTGGTATTGCCGGCCGTGGCCGTCGGCGCTGACTTGGCCGCCGTGGATGACTTGGCCGCGGTAGCCGCCGGCGCGGCAGCCGGAGCAGCGGCGTCCGGCATGGGCGCGGCAGTCGCCGCGGTCGCCGGCTTGGCAGCCTTCGCTGCTTTCTGAATACCGCCATGGCCGCTGCACGTGCCCTTGCCCGAGGAGGTGGTGGTCGTTCCATCCGAGCATGTCGTCGTCGCACCCGTCGCCCCGGGCGTTGCCGGTGCCGCCGTTTTTGCCGGTGCTGCGGCCGGCGCGGGTGCGGCAGTCGCCGCGCTCGCCGGCTTGGCCTTCGCTGCTTTCTGAATACCGCCGTGACCGCTGCAGGTACCCTTACCCGTCGATGTGGTGGTGGTTCCATCCTTGCAAGTCGTCGGCGCGGGGTCCGCAGCGACACTTGGCATCGCCAACGCGAATACCAGCAATGGCAGCGCAATCAGGCCGGCAACAGTTATGTTTTTCATGAACACTTCACTCCCTGGTTTGGTTCGGTCTGCAGCCGGATTGTAATCCGATTTCCACCGAATGCGATCGCGGCTCAGCGCGGGCGTCCAATCGGCAATATGCTGTTCACTTGAATGACAAAGCGCGTGTATTGGCCCTGTGCAACGCCTTCCAGCACTTTGCCGTTGACGGTGACATGCGTATTCTCGCCGACGCTGTCGGGAAGTTCCGTCAGCCCGATGAGTTGCACATCATTCGCCGCCAGACAGTGAAGACTCTGCGGCGGGGCGTAGATGTATTCAGTCGTGTCCAATATCAGAATCGGCACCGTATCGATGCCATCGGCGCGCGGGAACTCACGGAAGTGCACGCGCCCTGAGAAGTCGTGCCTGACCTGCAGCCACAGGCATGGACCGCTGCCGATGACGCAGCCGGAGAGCGCAATCAACACGCCGGCGCCGATCAACAGCCGCAGATTTCTGATCACTCCAAGCTCCATTTTCTTCAAGTCTGCGCCGGTAGTGTACCTGCAAGGCGCTCGCACGTTGCTGGCTTCATGATCCGATGCTATACACGCGTTACAAATCAAGAGGCATACCCACTTGGATCGAAATTGGCTGAATCAATACCCGCCCGGCGTACCCGCGGACATCGACCCTGACGCCTATCCATCGCTCAAGGAGGCGATCGAGGAGGCCTTCACGACTTTTCGTCAGATGCCTGCCTTCACCAACATGGGCGCCACCTTGACTTACATGCAGCTCGACGCACTCAGCCGGGCCTTCGGCGCTTGGCTGCAGAACAAGTCAGGATTGGTCCGCGGCGATCGCGTGGCCTTGATGATGCCCAATATCTTGCAGTACCCCATCGCACTGTTCGGCGCCCTGCGCGCCGGCATGGTGGTGGTGAACACCAATCCGCTGTACACGCCCCGCGAACTCGAACATCAATTGAAGGATTCAGGTGCCAAGGCCATCGTCATCGTCGAGAACTTCGTGCATGTGCTGCAGCAAGTATTGCCGCGCACGGATTTGAAGAACGTGCTCGTCACCGGCGTCGGCGATTTACTGGGCGTTCCGAAGGGCTTGATCGTCAATTTCGTCCTGCGGCATGTGCGCAAGCAAGTACCACCTTGGAAAATGCCCGGAGCCTTGTCGTTCAAGCATGTCTTGGGAAGCGGCCTCGGACTCAAATTGGAACCGGTGACTTTGGGTCCCGAGGACATCGCCTTTCTGCAATACACCGGCGGCACGACGGGGGTGGCCAAGGCCGCCGTGCTCACCCACCGAAACATGGTGGCCAACCTGCTGCAATCCCTGGCGTGGATAAGACCTGCGCTGCAGGCGGGCGGTGGCCGCGTCGTGATCACGGCGCTGCCGCTGTATCACATTTTCGCGCTCACCAGCAATTGCCTGGCATTCCTGCCCCTGGGCGCGCGCAATGTCCTGATCACCAACCCCAGGGATTTCCCGGGATTCGTGGCGGAACTGAAGAAGTACAAATTCAATTTCATCAGCGGCGTCAATACGCTGTTCAATGCGCTGCTGCACACGCCCGGATTTGCAAGCGTGGATTTCAAGGAGCTGCGCGCCACTTTCGCGGGCGGAATGGCCCTGCAGCCGACGACGGCGGCGCGTTGGAAGGAAGTCACGGGCTGCAGCGTGGCCCAGGGCTGGGGACTCACCGAAACCTCGCCCATGGTTACGGCCAACCCCATCGGCTTGCCGTTCAACGGATCGGTCGGGCTGCCCGTTTCCTCAACGGATGTCTCCATTCGTGACGACGACGGCAAGGAGTTGCCCGTCAACGGGGTCGGTGAACTCTGCGTATTCGGACCGCAGGTGATGCGCGGCTACTGGAACCGCCCTGATGAAACCGAGAAGGTGATGTTCGGCGACTGGCTGCGCACCGGCGACATCGGCCGCATGGATGCGGAGGGCTTCGTCTACATCGAGGACCGCAAGAAGGACATGATTTTGGTGTCGGGATTCAACGTGTATCCCAATGAAATCGAAAGCGTCGCTGCCGCGCACCCCGGCGTGCTGGAGGTCGCCGCCGTCGCCCAGTCCGACGAGAATTCCGGCGAAGTCGTCGCGCTGTTCGTCGTGAAGAAAAATCCGAAGCTCACGGCGGAAGCGTTGATCGCCTTCTGCCGCAAGGAACTGACGGGCTACAAAGTGCCGAGGCATGTTTACTTCCGCAATGAGCTGCCCAAGAGCAATGTCGGGAAGATTTTGCGCCGCGTGCTGCGCGATGAGCTGCGAAACGCGCCGGCCGGCGCCGCGCGAGTATCCCTGTGACGCTATCCTGGCCGCTGCGCCGACGATACTTCGTAGTTCCGGACCGTCTCGACCACCAGCGCGACGCGCTCAGGCTCGACATCCGGCGTGATGCCATGCCCCAGATTGAACACATGACCGGCGCCCGCCCCGTAGCTGTCGAGCACCCGCAATGTTTCACTGCGCAAGACGTCGGGCGGCGCGAATAAAGCCGAAGGGTCGAGATTGCCCTGCAATGCCACGCGTCCGGCAACCGCCTCGCGGGCGTCGCTCAAATCCGTGGTCCAGTCGACGCCCACGGCGTCGCAGCCGATGGCGGCGATTTTGGCCAACCAGGCGCCCCCGCCCTTGGTAAAGACAATGTTGGGAACTCTGCGTCCTTCGGATTTTCGGGTCAGCGCATCGATCACCTGCGCCATGTAGCGCAGGGAGAATTCTTCGTACTGCGCCGGCGTGAGCACACCGCCCCAGGTATCGAACAGCATCACCGCTTGTGCACCGGCGGCGATTTGCGCGTTCAAGTAGAGAATGGTCGCCTTGGCGAGCAGCTCGAGCAGGCGGTGCAGCTGCCGCGGTGATTCATACATCATGCGTTTGATCACGCCGAAGGACTTGCTGCTGCCACCTTCCACCATATAGGTCGCCACGGTCCAGGGACTGCCTGCGAAGCCGATCAGAGGCACCCGTCCCTGAAGCTCGCGGCGCACGCGCGCGACCGCTTCGATCACATACTTCAGCTCCTTCCCCGGATCGGGCACGCCAAGCTTGTCGATGTCGGCGGGCGTGCGAACCGGACGCTCGAACTGCGGACCCTCGCCTGCCTCGAACTCCAGTCCCAGCTTCATCGCGTGCGGAATCGTGAGGATGTCCGAAAACAAAATCGCGGCGTCGAGCGGGTACCTGATCACCGGCTGCAGCGTGATTTCGCAGGCAATCTCCGGATTCGTGCACATCTCCAAAAATCCGCCGGCGCGGGCGCGCGTCGCGCGATATTCCGGCAGATACCGGCCCGCCTGGCGCATCAGCCAAATCGGGCGCCGCGGCGTGGGCTCGCGCAGCAGGGCGCGCAGCAACAGGTCGTTTTTCAAAGGCTCACTCATCGGTATTCATCACGTTCGCTCGCTGGGATCGAACAGCCGGCTGTGCTCGAGAATCGCGTACCGGTCGGTCATGCCGGCGATGTAATCGGCCACGGCGCGCGCGCGGCCGGCGGGTCCGGGCACCAATTCCAATCGGGTACGCGCCTCGTGTTCATCGGGCATCAGCGCCGGATCGTGGAAAAATGCATCGAAGAGTTCACGCACCACGCGGCGCGCCTTCGCGGTCATGCGCCGCACCTTGTAGTGCGTGTAGAGCTGCTCGCGCAGAAAGGACTTCAGGGCGTAATTCAGTTCACGCGTGGCGTCGCTGAATCCGATCAGCGCCTTCGAGTGCAATCTGACCTCGGCTATTGAGCGGACTCCCGAAAGCCTAAGGCGCGCCGCAGAGGAATCGATCAGGTCGGTGACGAGATGGTTGATCACCCGGCGCAAAATCTCGTAAACAAACCGGCGGCCGGCCAGCGCCGGGTACTTCGCCTGCACTTCGTCGTGGTAGCCGCGAAACAACGGCACGGTCAAGAGCTGCTCGACGCTGATCAGGCCGGCGCGAATGCCGTCTTCCACGTCGTGATTGTTGTAGGCAATTTCATCGGCGAAATTCGCGAGTTGCGCTTCCAGGCCGGGCTGCTGACGATTGATGAAGCGCTCGCCGACGTCGCCGAGCAGAACGGCGTTGTTGTAGGAACAATGTTTGAGAATCCCCTCGCGGCATTCGAAGGTCAGGTTCAAGCCGTCGAACTCCGCGTAGTGCTCCTCGAGATCGTCGACCACGCGCAGCGACTGCAGATTGTGTTCGAAACCCCCGAAATCGGCCATGCAGTCGTTCAGCGCATCCTGGCCAGCGTGGCCGAAAGGCGTGTGTCCGAGATCATGGGCGAGACAGATGGCCTCGGACAACTCTTCGTTCAGCTTCAGCGCGCGCGCAGCGGTGCGGGCTATTTGCGCGACCTCGAGCGAATGGGTCAGCCGGGTTCTGTACAGATCCCCCTCGTGGTTGACGAAGACCTGGGTCTTGTAAACCAATCGACGAAAAGCGGTGGAATGCACGATGCGATCGCGATCGCGCTGATATTCGGACCGGTACTCTGGGGCAGGCTCAGGATAACGGCGCCCCCGGGAATCCTCGGCGTGGGCAGCATACGGCGCAAGCGTGCTCACTTGACCTGCCCGCTCACTGTGCCCCGCCCGCCGATTTTGACCTGCCCGCTCACTGTGCCCCGCCGGCCGATTTTGACCTGCCCGCTCATTTGAAGTGCTCGGCGAGGGTGGCGTCGAGCGCGGCCTTCGAATACCGGTCGGTGACGATCGCGCGGCCGAGCTTTTCAAGGAGCACCAGGCGAACGGCGCCGGCAACGACCTTCTTGTCCATTTGCATCAGTTCGTAGGCCTTCGCGGCTCCGATGCGCGGCGCCTTGGTCGGCAACCCGGTGCGCGCCAGGATGTCGCGCAAGCGTTCCTTGACGGCGGCGTCGATCATCCCCAGGCGATGGGACAGATCCGTTGCAATGAGCATCCCCAAGCCGACCGCCTCGCCGTGCAGGTATTTCTCGTAGCCGGTCGCGGCCTCGATGGCGTGACCAAAAGTATGGCCGAAATTCAAGATCGCACGCAGATCGTGCTCGCGCTCGTCGCGGGCGACCACCGTGGCCTTGATTTCGCAGGACCTGCCGATGGCATAGGTGAGCGCTGCGGCATCTTTCGTCAGCAGCTTCGGCATCTCGCGCTCCAGCCAATTGAACAGCAGCGGATCCCAAACGCAGCCGTGCTTGATCACCTCCGCAAGCCCCGACTTCAATTCCCGAGCCGGCAAAGTGGCCAGCACATCCGTGTCGGCGATGACGGCGCGCGGCTGATAGAAGGCGCCGATCAGATTCTTACCACCTGGGTGATTCACCCCGGTCTTGCCGCCGACCGAGGAATCCACCTGGGCAAGCAGCGTCGTGGGCAATTGCACGTAGCCGATGCCGCGCTGATACGACGCCGCGGCGAAGCCGGCAATGTCGCCGATCACGCCGCCGCCGAGCGCCAGCACGGTCGCGTCGCGATTCATCTTGTTGGCGACCAGCGCGTCGAATACCCATCCGGCCGTCTGCAGTGTCTTGTGCTGTTCACCGTCCGGCAAGATGCACTCGGCGATGCGCCTTTGGGCGAAGCTGCCGGTCAACTTGGCAAGATACAGCCTGGCGACCGTGGTATTGGTCACGATCATGAGGTCGCGGCCCGGGATCTGCATATCCAATAGTTCGCGATCGGTCAGCAACCCCGCGCCAATCGTAATGGGGTAACTTGAGGGACCCAAGTCTACTTGAATGGTTTGCACGGGGTGATTATACGAACACTTAGGGTTTCTGCGCGCGGCGCAGCTCTTGGTGAATTTCCTCCGCGACCAACTGCACCCGGCGCCCGTCCGTCGTCACCGTGAGATCGGCTATCTCGGCATACAAAACTGCCCGCCGCGACATCAAGTCCTCGAGCTTTTGTTCGGGATCGGTATCGTGCAGCAGCGGCCGGTGCCGCGCATGGCGTGTGCGTTCGATTTGCTGATTGACGGAAGTCGCCAGATAGACCACGACGCCGCGTTCGGCGAGTGCGCGCCGATTGGCCGGGTCGATGACGGCGCCGCCGCCGGTCGCCAGGACTATGGATGTAAGTTGGGTCAGGCGATCGATCGACTCCCTTTCGCGGATCCGAAAGCCCACTTCACCTTCCTTCTCGAAAATGAACGGGATGTCCACGCCGGTTTTTGCCTCGATGTCCGCATCGCTGTCATGGAAGGCGTAGTGAACCAGGCGTGCAAGATGCCGCCCCACCGCCGTCTTACCCGATCCCATCGGACCGATCAGAAAAATGTTGTGCTTGGTGAGCATGATCATCGCTGATCATAGCGGACCGAATCGCCCGTCTCATTGTCTGTCGTGAAAAATAAGGGGCGCCAATGGCGCCCCTTTGATCTACGGAAAACCGGGAACTCGGCCGTTAGTAGAGATTCGAACCCTCACGCAAAATCTTCGGCGTGATGAAGATCAACAGCTCGGTCTTGTTGTTGACGTCCGTCGTGCTGCGGAACAGATAGCCGAGCACCGGGATATCGGCCAGGAAGGGCACTTTGTTGGCGGTCCTCGACTTGGTGGTATCGAGAATGCCGCCCAACACGACCGTCTGGCCGTCATTGACCAGCACCTGGGTGGTGATCTGACGGGTGTCGATCGAGGGAACGCTGCCGCCGGTGGCGCTGGTCACCTGTTGGCCGACCGAATCGTCCGACACGTCCAGGTCCAAGATCACGCGATTGTCGGGCGTGATCAACGGCGTGACTTTCAGCTTCAGCACGGCGTCCTTGAACTGAGTTGTCGTGGCGCCGCTCGAGGCTGATTCCTGATACGGAATCTCGACACCCTGCATGATGGTGGCTTGCTTCTGGTTGGCCGTGATGATGCGGGGCGAGGAGATGGTTTCAGTCTTGCCTTCGTTCTGCGCCGCCTCCAACTCCAGGTCGAGCACATGCTTGCCGGCGAGCACCGACAGGCCGATGCTGCCGTTGGTGTGTGATGACGGTGTATTGACCTGGTAGCGATTGTTCAACGTGGGAAAGTTGATGAATCCCGAAGGCTGTCCGCCCGCCGGAAAGGCCGAAGTGAGCATGGAGTCGGTGCCCAGATTGTTGCCCGACACGGTAATGAGGCTGCCGGGCCCGGCAGTGGTGAAGCCTGTGATCCCTAGGCGCGCGCCGAGATCGCGCTCGAAGGTATCGCTGACGATCACGATGCGCGCTTCGATCAGGACCTGCTTGACCGGCACGTCCAAGGTTTGCACCAGGCGACGGATATCGGCGAGCTTGTCGTTCGTATCTTGGACCAGGAGGGTGTTGGTGCGCTCGTCCATCGACAAGCTGCCGCGCGACGACAACATCGAGTCCTTGGCACCGGTCGACTTGATCAATTTCGCCAGGTCGCCGACCTTGGCGTAGTTGACCTGCATGAATTCCGTGTGGGTGGGCGAGAGTTCTTGCACCTCTTTATGAGCCGCCAGTTCCGCCTTCTCGCGGCTCGCCAGTTCTTCCGTCGGCCCGATGATGATGACGTTGTCCTGACGGCGCTTGTCCAGGCCCTTGGTGCGCAGCACGATGTCGAGGGCCTGATCCCAGGGCACATTTTGCAATCGCAAGGTCAGGTTGCCCGACACCGAGTCGCTGACCACGATATTCTGGCCGCTGGTATCGGCGAGCAACTGCAATACCGACCGCACGTCGATGTCCTGGAAGTTCAACGTCAAACGCTCGCCGGTGTATTCCTTTTTCTCTTCCGCGCCCGCGGTGCGCTTCGTGGAAGGCTTGATTTCAACCGTATATTGGTTGTCTGACTGGTACGCCAGCTGCTCAAAATCTCCCTGCGAGCTGATCACCAGGCGCGAGCTGCCTTCGACGCGGACCGCATCGACGGTTCGCACCGGCGTGGCGAAGTCCATGACGTCATAGCGGCGCATCAAATTCTTGGGCATGACCGTGCCGGCAAAGTCGACGACGATTTGCTGGCCTTCCTGCCGAACGTTGACCGGCGTGCGCGGGTCGGTGAGCTGCACGATTACGCGGCCGGTGCCGTCCGCACCGCGCCTGAAATCGATGGTGCGAATCGCGCGCTCTGCCGGCGCCCCTGTGGGCGTCGAGGCTGTGCGCGCAGCAGCGGCGGGCTTGCCGACGTCGGCACCGGGCTGCTGTCCCAGCGTGACGACAATCATGTTGCCGTCCACTTTGGTGGTGTACGGCATCAAGCTGTCGACGTTCACGACAATGCGCGCGCGGCCATTCGCCTCGGCGGCGAGCACGGTGTCGACGCCGCCGGAACGCACGTCGAAACGGCGCGATGCGAGAGCCAGGGTCGTATTCGGCAAGTCGAACGCGATGCGCGCCGGCTTGTCGATGGTGAACGGCAACGGCTCCGGGGCCGGCCCGCTCATATGCAGCTTGAGCTGCACCTGTTGACCCGACAATGTCTGAACGTCGAGTGACTGGAGCTGGACCGGATCAGCGGCTTGCGCCGTGATACCGGCCGCAGTCAACGCGACAACTGCCATCGCGCCCATCATCGCCGTTCGTATTCGTGTTCTGATCATGCTTTCATCTCCCTGTGGCTTCAATTGGCCAATGCCAACGAGGCCGGTCGCTCTATATAGCCGCCGAGACCATCCGGAATGATTTCGACCAGGCTGATTCTTCCGCCGGTTATTTCTGTCACTTTGCCGTCGTTCTGCCCCAGGTAGTTGCCCGGTTGAACCTTGTGCACGAGGCCGTCTTTGGATTGCACCAGCCCATAAAAATTGCCGCCTACCTTGAAGGTCCCCACCATCCTCAAGGTGTCGAGCGAAAAACCTTCCAAGAATTCGCGGTTGCGCCGCGAGCTGGGCCGTAAGTTCTGCCCGTTGGCCGAGTTCGGACCCTGCGGTTGGAACGGCGAGCGTAGGTTGGCGGCGGCATACACGTAGGTTTCGTAGGGCCTCACTTCCGGCAACGGTTGGATGCGCCCACCCGGCTTCTTCTTGGTCGTCTCGATCCACTTCTGCAAATCCGATTGGGCTCCCGAACAGCCGCCGGCGACCAGTGCCGCCAGCGCGAGCCCGACCACGCCAATACTCGATATAGCTCTCACGTGGTGCCTCCCGCCGCCGTCTTCTTCTTGGCCCCTTTCGCGCCGTTTTCATCCTCGATGTAGCGGTAGGTTTTGGCCGTCACGTCCATGGTCAAATTGTCGTAGCCGCCTTTTGCATCGACGGGCGTTATTTGAATGTCGTTCAAGGTCACGATGCGGGGCAGCGCGGCGATGCCGCTGACGAATCTGCCGAAGTCGTGGTAACTGCCCACCAGCTTGATTTTGATCGGCAGTTCCGCGTAGAAGCCGTTGCTCTTCTCGCTCCCCGGCTGGAACAGCTTTTCCGTCAAGCCGGCAGCGAGGCCGGTTTGCGAAATATCGACCAGAAGATTCGGCACCTCGGTCTTGCCGGGCAATTGCCGCAGCATCGCACCGAAACTGCGTTCCATTTCGCCGAGCTGCGCCCGGTAGGCATCCAGGTTGGCGGCGCGCTGTTGCTTGCTTTCGAATTGAGCGCGCAGATCCAACTCGTCGGCTTCGGCCTTTTGCAGCAGCGGCCGGTCGTCGTTCCAGACAAATATGTACCAACCGAAGGCTGCGACCACGGCAAACCCCAAGCCGATGAAGAAGCCGCGCACCGCCCAGGGCCAGCGGCCGATGTCGCGCGGATCGAGACCGCGAAGTTGATCGAGGAAGTTCATTTCGCCGCAACCTTCTTAACCGTTGTTTCGCCGCCGTTATCCACGTCCACGCCGACCACGTCGCTGGTGAGCGTGAAGCTCGAGCCGCCGGTCGGTGATTCCTTGGATGTCTCGACCACCTGCAACTGCGGATTGTCCATCCAAGAAGAGGAATCGATATTGCGCATGAAGGTCGACACGCGCGTGCTCGACTGGGCGACGCCCCTCATTTCGAGTTTCTTGCCGGTTTCCTTGATCTGCGTGAGGTATATGCCCTCGGGAACCGTTTTCACGAGTTCGTCGAACAGATGCACGATCTCCGGCCGCTTGCGCTGCAATCTCTCGATGATTTCCATGCGCGCCACCAGGCGCTGCTTGCGAGTCTCGAGATCCTGAATATCGGCGATCTGCGCATCGAGCTTGACGATCTCGTTTTTCAGAAGATTGTTCTTGGCGTTCTGCGAATCGATCCAGCTGGCGTACAGGACGAATTTGCCGAACAGCACGCAGAGCACGCCGATGATCGCGGCGGCGCCGAGCGCGACCATGAACTCGCGGCGTCGGACTTTACGTTCTTGTTCGCGCCAGGGAAGTAGATTAATACGCGGCATGGCTACTCTTTAGTCGAAGCTGCGCAGCGCTAGGCCGCAAGCTGTGAGTAATGCGGTGGCGTCACGCGCCACCGCTTGGGCTTTGGCCTTGGACGACACCTTCATGTTGCCGAGCGGATCACCCTTGTCCGCCGGCACGCCGACGCGGCTGGAGATGACATCGGCGACCCCGGGTATGTTGGCGCAGCCGCCGCAGATCAGAATTTGATCCGGTTGCGCGCGGCCGCTGCCGGAGGCCAGATAAAATTGCAGCGAACGGCTGACTTGCTGAGTCATGTCGTCGATGAACGGATCCAAGACTTCCGGTTGATAGTTGCTGGGCAGGCCGCCTTCTTTCTTGGCGCGGCCGGCTTCTTCCATGCTCAAGCCGTACGTGCGCATGATTTCCTCGGTCAGTTGCTGGCCGCCGAAGGCAAAGTCACGCGTGTAAATCACCCGCATGTCGCGCAGCACGCTGAATGTCGTGCTGCTGGCGCCGAAATCCACCACCGCGACGGTGCGGTCGAGGCCGCCGTCGGGCATTTGATGGCGCATCAGGGCGCACGCATTTTCCAGCGCGAAGGCCTCCACATCGACCAAGTGCGCGGTCAATCCCGAAGCCTGCACCGCGGCCTGGCGCTGCTCGACGTTCTCGGTTCGCGTTGCGACCAGAAGCACATCGAGCATGTCCGGATCTTTTTCCGAGGGGCCCACG
>Ga0137413_10000724_pt1 | contig 11698 bp, 11 predicted proteins | sample CZODoug2_1_16fun_FD_108280 | JGI IMG/M metagenome (GOLD analysis project Ga0137413, IMG submission 108280) | Vadose zone soil fungal communities from Angelo Coast Range Reserve, California, USA - CZODoug2_1_16fungal (Illumina Assembly) | ecosystem: Environmental > Terrestrial > Soil > Vadose... | reverse complement strand
GCACGGGGCTCGGATCGAGGCACACAGCGCAGGCTTGGGCAAGGGAAGTGAATTTGTAGTGCGTATCCCATTGCTGCCAAAGTCTGATGCTCGTGAGCCCGCGAAGCATATAAACCTCCGCTAAGTGTGCTGCCGCACAGAGCAATGACGCGCTTTGGCGTAATGTCCGGAAGGTCGTCAGATTAGGCGCCGCTGGGATAACGGCGGGGTGCTGTCGAGCCCCGTCCGTTGCTGAAAACTATCGTGGAGGCGCCCCATTTGACTGCTGCCTGTCGAGTCGCGTTCATTGGAAATTCCCTGCCGCGTCGCTGCGGGATTGCCACCTTCACAACCGATCTTCAGCAAGCGATAGCTGCATCGCGCGATGTAGCCGACACTGCCATCGTGGCGATGAACGACGGCATTTGCGTCTACGACTATCCCGCTACCGTTCGTCTTCAGATCCACGATGGTGAGCCGGAACAATATCAACGCGCCGCCCGGTTTCTCAACGCCGGGCAGTTCGATGTCGTGTGTCTGCAGCACGAGTTTGGAATATTCGGCGGCGAAGCCGGCGCTCACATCCTCGGCCTGTTGGCAAATCTGACTGTGCCGCTCGTTACGACACTGCACACGGTCCTGGCGGCACCCACTCCGGCACAACGCCGTGTGTTGAGGAAGATAGCCGATCTGTCTGCAACCGTGGTGGTCATGGCCGAGAAAGGCCGGCAATTGCTGAATACCGGGTATGACATCGCGCCACACAAGATCGAGGTCATTCCGCACGGCATCCCCGACTGCGCTTATGCCGAGCCCGATGCGGCGAAGCGGCGTCATGGCTTCGAGAACAAGGCGGTAATCCTGACTTTCGGTCTGCTCTCGCCCAACAAGGGCGTTGAGAATGTGATCGAGGCCATGCCGGCGATTCTCGAAAGCCGTCCGGATGCCGTCTATGTTGTGTTGGGAGCGACGCATCCAAACCTCGTGCGTCGCGAAGGGGAGGTTTATCGAACCAGCCTGCAGGCTCGCGCCGCAGCGCTGGGCATTGCCGCGCACGTATTGTTTCTCGATCGATTCGTCGACCAGGCCACGCTCGTGGACTTCATCTCGATGTGTGACGTGTATGTCACGCCCTATCTCAACGAATCCCAGATGACCTCAGGGACGTTGGCATACAGTTTCGGTGTTGGTAAGGCTGTGGTCTCTACTCCATATTGGCACGCCCGCGAGCTGCTTGCGGACGGGCGCGGCGTTTTGGTCCCGTTTGCCGATTCCAGGGCGATAGGGACTGCCATCGCTGCCTTACTGACTGACGATGTGAGGCGTAACGCGCTGCGCAAGGAAGCGTATTCCCATAGTCGCTCCATGACCTGGCAGCGATGCGCCGAACGGTATCTGGCGACGTTCGCGCGCGCTGCACATGGCGGTCGCGGCGAGCTGATAGTACGGCACAGCGAAGGTGTACCCCGCGCCAACGGTCAAATCTCGCCGCAGATGAATGTCGGACACTTTCTGTCGATGTGTGATGACACGGGTCTGTTCCAACATGCTGTTCATTCAGTATCCGACCGCTCCCACGGATATTGCGTGGACGACAATGCCCGTGCGCTTTTGCTGGCGTGTGCGCTGAATGCGCCCGGCGAGGAACGCCTGTCTGAATCACTGACGGGCCGATTCGCGGCATTCGTCCAACATGCATGGAATCCGCATACCCGCCGCTTTCGCAACTTCATGAGCTTCGATCGACGCTGGCTCGAGGACACGGGCTCGGAGGACAGTCATGGCCGCACGCTTTGGGCTCTGGGTGAATGTTCCCGAAGTGATGCCAACCCGTCGCGGCGCCGTTGGGCGGCCGGACTGTTCGAGCAGTCCTTGCCGACTGTGCGCGACTTCACATCGCCGCGCGCCTGGGCCTTCACGCTGCTCGGCCTGGAAGCCTTCCGGAATTCAGCGGATCGGAACGCCTGCTTTGTAGACATTCAACATCTGCTCGCCAGCAGGCTGCTCTCGATATTGTCGACAGTCGCAACCCCCGACTGGCAGTGGTTCGAGAATGAGCTTGCATACGATAACGCTCGCTTGCCGCAGGCCTTGATCGTAACCGGAGAATGCACAGCCACGCCTGCGTACACCGCGGTCGGCTTGCGTGCACTTCGTTGGCTGACGTCCTTGCAAACGAGCGAAACAGGCTTTTTCCGCCCCGTCGGTTCGCAGAGTTTCGGCGCAAAGCGTCAGCCGCCGCGCCCTTTTGACCAGCAACCGCTCGAAGCGGCTGCCACGGTTGCGGCCGCTCTCGCTGCATGGCGTGCGGATGGCGATCTGCAATGGCGCGCCACCGCAGCCGGCGCACTCGAGTGGTTTTTCGGCGCCAACGACCTTTCAATCGCGCTGATTGATCCGCGTACCGGGAGCTGTTGCGATGGTTTGCATCCCGACCGGGCCAACGAGAACAGCGGCGGTGAGTCGGTTGTGTCCTACCTGCTCGCGCTCGCTGAGGTACGCCGCCTCACGCGATTTGCCGGCACGTTTGTGAAGCCCGCGCAGGCTCGACCGGCGCTGGCGCAAGTCCATTGACATTAATCGCCAAACCGGAAGTCATTCTTGTCAAAAAGCACGTTTTTTAACCGGCAGGCCTTGCACCTGCGTCCCGACCCTGCGCGCGTCGTGGTACGTCCCTTCAGGCCAGCCACTGAGCCGCGCGATTACAATCCGACAGACAAATCTCGTGCGAACCACATCGTCGAACGCGTGTTGGCGTTGGATTCCGCGACGGTGGCAGTGCAGTTGGCTGACGTCCTCGAGAACTTCCTTGGACGGCACCGCAACCTGCTGGAGATTTTCGAGTCTCGCGCATTGGAGATGGAGGCGGCGTTTTCGGGTCACGCTGCCTTTACGTTGGATCAAAGGCGGCTGATAGGCGCCTATTTTCTGCACGAGTATTCATTCGAGGCGGCGGCATTGTTCAATCCGAGCATTGTCAGCCACCCCGATCAAACAGGCGCACCCCCCGGAGGCCGGCGCTTCATCCTCAGCCTGCGGGCCGTGGGGGAAGGCCATATTTCCTCGCTGACGTTTCGGACGGGTTCGGTGACCGCGGAGGGAAGCGTCAGCATTGATCCGCCTGCACGCCTGGCCGCTGTTCCGGACATAGTCGGCCCCGCGCCGCTGCCGGATGCAGATCGCGTCGAGGTTGCATTCGAGCCGGCCGGGGATATCAGTGAGCGCGTGATTTTTCCGGTGCTGGCATCTCAGTCGAACGGAGTAGAGGATGCGCGCTTTTTGGAGTTTATCGATGGCGACGAGAAGATATTCTACGCGACCTATACGGCTTACACCGGCCGTGCGATCCGCTCGGAGTTGATTGAGACTCGCGACTTCGAGACCTTCCGAATGTCAGCCCTGCAGGGTACCGCGGCACGCAACAAGGGCATGGGCCTGTTTCCGCGCCGAATCAACGGCCAGTACGCCATGATCGCGCGCCAGGACAATGAAAATCTGTATCTGATCTATTCGGACGATCTGCTCACATGGAACGGCGGGCAAGCCATTCTGCGGCCGCAGTTTCCTTGGGAGTTTGTACAGATCGGCAACTGCGGTGCTCCGATCGAGCTCGATGAGGGTTGGCTGCTGTTGACACATGGAGTAGGTCCCGTGCGCCGGTACTCCATTGGGGCGGTGTTGCTCGATAAGGCCGATCCCAGCAAAGTCCTTGCTCGTTCCAGTGAACCGTTGGTCAGGCCGGAACTATCCGATCGGGAAGGTTACGTGCCCAACGTCGTCTACACGTGTGGAGGCATGCGCCACAACGATCGAATCATTTTGCCGTACGCGATCTCCGACACCTACTGTAGCGTTGCAACGATGAAGATCGCCGCGCTTCTGGACAACCTGCAGGGTTAACTACTCCTGTATCGTGCAGTCGCGCGAGTCCTCGTCCCATGGCCCACCGCACTTCACCACTACTCCGTGAATTGCCTGCTTGCCGAAATGGCTGTTCGCAGGTGCTCCGAATGTCAGTGTGAGGTTCGAAAACGTCACATCGGCGCCACCCAGAATGCAGATCGTGACCGCAGATGGATTTCCGAAAGGTGCCGGGCTGCCGTTTCCCGTCACGAACGCGGTGCCTCTGACTACGAAACCGCCGGTCGCAGCCGGGCTGAAGGCCGGGCAACCGGCCGCCCAGTCATCGCTAACGACACCGTCCGTTACGCTGATATGGTGCGTGTGGGCTGCGCGGGTGGTCGGATCGTCCTTGTTGACAGTGTTCTGGGCGATACCGTAGTCCGAGGTCTCCATGTTCATGGCGGCCGAGAATGTGGCAGTGCCGCGTCGCTGGTTTACGTCCAATGACCATTTGCCCCGCATTTCGTAGGGCCCCCCTTTGACGACCGCGGCTGAGGGCGTGTAATCGTTGAGCAACCCACCGTAGTGCATACGCAATGGAGGAAAGGGCTCGTGGCCCCCAGCCAGAGCCGCAGGCGGGCCAACGGAAGCGGCCGCAACCATTATCACCACTGCGATGCCGGATCCGGTCCATCCCAACGCTTGTTTCTTCATCGTAAATCCCCCAGGTTTTTTAGCAGCCGGAGCCCGCTTCAACTTGAGGCCCGACAACAGGCGCGGCAACAGGCGCGGCAACAGGCAAAGTGCGGCACCGTCAGATGCAACTCACCGGAGAGCCCGGTGCGCTGCCTCCAGCGGCTGGCACCCCGCCACCAGCGCCCGCTGACGAACCATCCTCACCAGCCGCGCCCGCGCCTGCGAGCGAACCAACTGCCCGCTACCGATTGGTCCGGCGGGGCGCCGTTGTACTGGCATTCCTGTTTCTAGGGGGCGTCATTGCCTGGTTTGCCACTCACGAGGCCTTCTCCTGGCGCAATCCACTGGCAAGCGCGAAATTCTCCCGCCTGTCGGACTTCGCCGGTACTGAACAGGCGGCAGCCATCTCTCCAAACGGCAAGTGGGTGGCGGTCCTGGCCAGCCGCGGTGGCCAGGTAGATGCGTGGGTGGGTGAAATCGGCAGGAGCGGCTGACGCACCACAACGCGCAAGTCTCTTATCCCGTAATGCTCGATCGGCGCACGTTGGTGTACCTCGCAACTGATCCGGACGGTTCGGGGCCATGGATTTACGGGTTGGACGTCGAACGACCTGCTCCTGGACGTTTGACCTCCGGCCTCGAGACGACCTACACGTCGCTCGCGGCGAGTGCCGATGGCATGCGGCTCGTCGCCACGACCGCCAACCCTCGCAGCAGCCTGTGGCGAGTACAACTGCCCGGAGACAACACAACCATCGACAGCCCGGCGTTGATTGCCGTCAATGGACGCACACCTCGGATCGGTCCCGGATTTCTCGTATATGTCTCATCACTCGGTGGCGGTCAGGGACTCTGGACGCTGACGCAAGGTACCTTGCGCGAAATCTGGCATGACGCACGTACCCGCATCACAGGCGCGCCCACAATTTCGCCCAACGGAGCTCGCATTGCGTTCACAGTTGAAGATGACACGCACGTGCGCCTGCTGGCGATCGACAAAGACGGATCGCATCTGGCGGTGTTGAACGATTCCCTCAAATTGCAGGGCAATCCAGTCTGGTCACCTGACAGTCGATCGATTATCTCGGCAGTGGTCTACGACGGCTGGCCGCGTCTCACACGTATTTTTCTGAACGGCAACCCTCCGGTCGCCTTTGTTGGCGAACACTCCATCGATCCGATTTGGTCACCGGACGGACAATTCCTGGTCTACTCCGGTGCAGATGTCGGCACCACTTTCCCCGTGCGTGCTGCGGCTGCCGATGGGCGGCCGCATGCAATCCCGACCCTGATTTTGACGCGTGGCGCGCGCCGGCTGGCCATGATCAACAATCCGCCTGCGCTGATTGTTCTGCGTGGAGAAATCGGTCACAAGGATCTATGGGCGGTTGACCTGCAAGGTCACGGCGAGCGCAGGCTCACGGCCCTGCCGCCCGACTTTTCTGTCAACGACTTTGACATCTCCGCGGATGGATCCGAGCTGGTTCTCGACAAGGTTGAAAACAACTCGGATATGGCGTTGATTGAGCGGTCGCGCTAGCTGCCTCTGTTGCGGTGCGGGACGCGGGCTCTTATCTTGAGGCGCAACGGCAACTGGAGCATGCTAATACAGGCGGGGCATTCGGGGATACTCGATAGGGAGGTTGTATGAGCATTCAAATAACGCATAACGATGATGGTTCAATCACCGCGACCTGTGGAGACGACGAGGTCACCTTTTTTCCTAAAAAGCCGGCAGGGGGAATGAAAGCCCGAGGCCCGGCGTCCGAACAGCTACCGGTCGCAGACTTCTCCTGGAACCGCCCGATTCCACCCGGTGATCGGCACAAAGCGTATGTGTATGTACCTGTGGGCAAGGGGGAGCCGGCGGATGTCCACGACTCAATGCCCACGTTCCACTGGACTGACAGTGAACGTCTGGAAAAAGAACTGTCTGCTTTCATGAAGGACAGTGGCAATGTCCAAGCCGGGCACGGACCGCTTTCGGTACGCGTTCTTGTTGGTACAGGGAAGGCAGTCAACGTCACGGATCTGGTCTCGGCTGCGGATCGGACGGGCCGCTTTCAACCACTGCAGCTTCATCTGATGAATATGCCATCCGATAAGTAGACCCCGTGGCCGCAGACCCCCCAGCGGCGACGGACGCCTACGCCGCCGCGAAGGGCAACATACGCGACACGATAAAGTGGCTTGCGGCCACGTTCGCCTCGCTGGCGGCCGTCGTCGTAGCCGGGACATCGGTTTCCGGCATCGGCTCTCTGCCGATTCCGGGCGTCCGATTCTTTGGAGCGGCGGCCTCGCTGCTGCTCGGCTTTATCTGCGTGTTGATAGCGCTTTGGAAGACGCTCCGCTTACTCCGAACAGAGGGTTTGTTCGCGAGTGAATTGTTGTCGCCACCCGAGGGTGGCTCCGACGCGCGGGAGCTGACAAAGGTTAGAAAAGAGATCCTGGCGCATCAGAGTGAGCTCCTGCCTCCCAATTATCCGACGATAGATGAGTTGCTCGCCGCGTCTCGACTCGAACAAGTGGGCATGCAGGAGGCCATCAAGAAAAGAGACGCGGCCGCCTTCCAGCGACATGAGGCCCAGTTCAACGAGCTGGATGCGTTTGTGTCGAAGATCATGGATTTCGCAATTTATTCGCGTCTCTATCACCGATTGAATATGGAGCTGCCGTGGCTGTTCGGTTTTGCCACCACCGCTTTGATATTCCTCTTTACTTTCGCGTGTCTCGTCAATGACAAGCATGACAAAGCCGGCAGCAACCCGCCGAGCCAGACGTTCTACATGGCACAGGTTGGATACGGGGCGGGGAATGGGGCAGAACGCGAACCGGATCTGGATCCAGTGTTGTTCACCACCGGCAGCGCGGAGGTGACCAAAGATGGTCTGGCGGCGATCAATCGTGTTCGCGAGTATCTCGCCAAACATCCGGACGCGTTAGTGTTACTTCTGGCGCATACCGATACGGTTGCCAGCGAGCATTTCAACGCTTCGTTGGCCAGGAAGCGAGGTGACGCTGTGCGTCGGCTGTTGATAGAGCCGGGAGGAATCGCGCCGGGCAGGGTATTCGTGTCCGAAGTGGCCAAAGTCGCACTCGTCAATGTGATTCGCAACGATACTGCGGATGAGCGTAACCGCAGTGTCGAATTCCTGTTGACCCGCGTGGCAGGTAAATAGAACGTAACCCCGCCCGCGTGTGCGATCGAGCGGCCGGCGCCAGGGATGCCTGCGGTGTCGTATCACGCGCCGCTTTCGGAAGGGAGCGCACTCGCCCGGCGATTCCTGCGAGACCGTCGCGCACGTCGGGCGCTGGCGCTGTTGGCTCATCGCCTGGAGGGCGCCGTGTCTCGATCCAGCAGGCAATCAACGAAGGCGCGGAGCGCGGGCTGAGGGTGGCGCCGTTGGGAATAGTAGAGGTAGAGGCCGGGACTGGTCAGTGACCAATCAGCCAGGACGGGCTCGAGCCGTCCATCCACCACTGCCTCGTCGATGCGATCGTCATCGTAAGCGTAGAGAATGCCGAGGCCCTGCAATGCCCCTTCGATAACGATATCCTGGTGGTTGGAAATCAACGGGCCTTCCACGGCCATTTCGAGACTCTTGCCCCGTTTTTCAAACTGCCACCGATAGATCCTGCCGCTGCCAGGAAAGCGCCAATTGATACATGCATGGCGGTGCAGATCGGCGGGTGTTCTCGGCTCGCCGCAGCGTGAAAGATAATCGGGTGAAGCAAGGGCGAGCATCTTCACATCCGGTGTCAGGCGTACGGCAATCATATCTTTCTCGAGGCGCTCGCCGACTCGAATCCCGGCATCGAACCGTCCGGCGACGATGTCACTAAGGCTGTCGTCGATGACGATATCGAGTAATACGTCCGGGTGTGCACGGTGAAAGCGGCCAAGTCGCGGCGCGATGATCTTTTTCGCTGCCATTCCCACGGTGTTGATGCGTAGTGTCCCCGCGGTTCGGCCTGTGCTGGCGACCGCCTCGGCGACAGCGATATCCATCTCCGAGATCATCTGTGAAATGCGCTCGTGCAGGCGAGACCCGGCACTCGTTGGTGCCACACTCCGCGTGGTTCGATTGAGCAGCTGCACCCTGAGCCGAGATTCGAGGTGGCGGATGGTTTGGCTCAGTGCCGAGCGAGTGAGTCCCAGGTGATCGGCCGCACGCGCGAAGCTTGCCCGGTCGACGACGGCCACAAACGCTTTCAACTCGGCAAATTCGGACCCGCGCATTGTACATCGATTTCTTAATAAACCGGTTAGATTATATGTGATTCACTAATCGGCCAGAAGGCCTCAGTGTGTCCTTACGCGAGAACATAGGAGACCGCATGAGCGACCTGAACCTGCCCGAACCGATCGTCACCTATTTCAAGGCCGACCAGGGCGACGGCGATGCCGTGGCGCACTGCTTCACTAAACAGGCCGTCGTCAAAGACGAAGGAAAAACTCACTGCGGTCCAGAGGCCATCAAAGCCTGGAAGACCGCAGCGTCCGCCAAGTATGCGTACACCAGCGCTCCCTTCGCCGTGAAGCAGGCAGACGGCTGGTACATCGTCACGAGCCGGTTAACCGGCAACTTCCCAGGAAGTCCGGTCGACCTGCGATATCTCTTCCGCCTCGAGCGTGGAAAAATCGCGCAGCTCGAGATCACGCCATGAGTTTTGATCTTGAGCAGTGTCGACCCACCAACTGCATCCCCAGAGGCCGGCCCGATTCGGTAAATCCACATGGAACCGAGACGGCAGGTCTCCCGGCCGCGTTGATCGGCATGTTGAAGCGAACAAAGTTGAAGACATCCTTGCCCAGGGGCTCGTCGGATCAGCCGGATCGTGACCTGAAATCGCATCCAACATTGCGGCGGCGTCCGCGGCCGAACGCGCTATTGGTCCGATGGCGTCGAATGTTTCGGCCAGGGGAAAGTAACCGTGCCGGCTGACCCGGCCCCAGGTTGGCTCGAGGCCGGTGAGTTTTGACGTCTCTTTGACGCCGCTACGCGAAGATTTGCCGCAAAGGTGGGCGCAACCAACGCCCAGCCTTCAGATTGATCTTCAGGTCGAGCGGTATCCATGGGCACCCCAACAACTTCCTCCCAACGTGACACCCAGCCCGTCTCCGATCGGCAGGGGTCGGGCTACCAATCGGGGTTCGCCAACCACTTCGCCTCTGAGGCGGTGGCCGGCGCGCTGCCCGTGGGACGTAACAGTCCGCAGATGCCGCCCTTTGGGCTCTACGCGGAACTGCTGTCGGGCACCGCGTTTACTTCGCCCCGGGTGGAGAACAGGCGCACGTGGACCTATCGCATTCAGCCCTCGGCAATGCATAGGCCGTACCGGCGCATTGGCAACGGCAGGCTTTTGAGTGCGCCACTCGCAGTGCAGACCACACCATCACAGTTGCGCTGGAATCCTTTGACAATTCCTCGAGAGCGCACTGATTTCATTGATGGGTTGATCACCCTGGGCGCCAATGGCGACGTGCGGTTGCAAACCGGCATGTCAGTGCATCTGTACGTAGCGAATGCCTCAATGAGCGACCGTTATTTCTATAACGCTGACGGTGAAATGCTCATTGTGCCGCAGCAGGGCCGCTTGCATCTCGCCACCGAGTTGGGATTGATCGACATCGCTCCCGGTGAGATTGCGGTGATTCCCTGCGGCATGCGCTTTCGGGTTGACTTGCCCGATGGCCCGTCGCGGGGCTACGTCTGCGAGAACTACGGCGCTATGTTTCGGCTACCCGAGCTCGGCCCGCTGGGTTCGAACGGATTGGCGAATCCGCGCGACTTTCTGTCGCCGGTTGCGGCCTACGAAGACAGGGAAGAGGCGTGTGAGCTGCTGGCCAAGTTTCAAGGTCATTTGTGGGCGGCCGAGATGAGCCATTCGCCGCTGAATGTGGTGGCCTGGCATGGAAACCTGGCTCCGTACAAATACAACCTCGCCCGCTTCATGACCGTCGGCAGTATCAGCTTCGATCATCCCGACCCGTCCATATACACGGTACTCACCTCGCCGTCAGAAGTCCATGGGACGGCGAATGTAGATTTCGTGATCTTCCCGCCGCGCTGGCTGGTGGCCGAAAACACGTTCAGGCCGCCCTGGTTTCATCGCAATGCCATGACTGAGCTCATGGGCCTCGTGTATGGCGTTTACGATGCCAAGGCGGAGGGTTTTATGCCTGGCGGAGCGAGTCTCCACAATCGGATGTCGGCACATGGGCCGGACGCGCAGACCTGTGAGCAGGCATCCAACGCTGCTCTGGCGCCCCACAAGATCGAGGACACAATGGCTTTCATGTTTGAGAGTCGATTCACACTCAGTGTGTCTGACCACGCCATGGGCACTGCGGAGTTGCAATCGGACTATCACGAGGCATGGCAGACCATTCCGCGCCGTTTCCCACGAAAGCCCGCCTGAGCTGGGCGCGGACGGAAGGAGATCGCAGTTCGATGAACAGCAAACTGGCGCCGCTGGAGGGAAAGGTGGCGGTTGTGACCGGCGGTAGCAACGGAATCGGGGCAGCGACGGCGCGTCTGCTCGCGAATGAGGGTTGTAAGATAGTTGTCTGCTACAACACGGGTGAGGCCCGTGCGCAGCAACTCATCGCTGAGCTTCCAGGAGCGGACCATCGCGCAATCGCGCTGTCGTTGGCGGATGGCGCCTCGGCACGGATCCTCGCGGAACGCGTACGCGACGCCTATGGCAGGGCCGACATCGTGATCAACTCGGCCGGGTTCACCCATCCTATCGCGCATGGTGACCTGAATGCGCTGACGGATGAGCTGTTTGACGCCATGCTCATCGCCAACGTTCGCGGCCCGTTTTCGGTTATCCGAGCGCTCAATCCTCTTTTGCAGGAGAGCGGGGACGGAGTGATTGTGAATGTTTCCTCAGTCTCCGGGACTACCGGCTCGGGGAGCAGCATCGCCTACTGCGCATCCAAGGCGGCACTCGACACGATGACGATATCTCTGGCGCGCGTGTTGGGTCCGAAAGTGCGTGTGATGTCCGTGGCGCCTGGTGCCGTGGCAACCGGCTTCGTCGCAGGCCGGGACCGTGGCGTGCTCGAGAAGCTCGCACAGTCGACGCCGCTGCGACGGGTTGTCGAGCCAGGGGATGTGGCGCGGGCGATCTTGGCATGCATCGTGAATTTGAGCGCCAGCACGGGCGTGAG
>Ga0137413_10000722_pt1 | contig 11700 bp, 6 predicted proteins | sample CZODoug2_1_16fun_FD_108280 | JGI IMG/M metagenome (GOLD analysis project Ga0137413, IMG submission 108280) | Vadose zone soil fungal communities from Angelo Coast Range Reserve, California, USA - CZODoug2_1_16fungal (Illumina Assembly) | ecosystem: Environmental > Terrestrial > Soil > Vadose... | reverse complement strand
TGCCTTGCGTGATTTTCGATGTGCAGAGAGTCGGCCCATCGACCGGCATGCCGACACGCACGCAGCAATCCGACATCATGCTGTGCGCCTACGCCTCGCATGGCGATACGCGCCATGTACTGCTGTTTCCCGCTAACCCGGAGGAATGCTTCTATATGGCGGTGCAGGCGTTCGATTTGGCCGAGCGCCTGCAAACCCCGGTCTTCGTTCTGTCGGACCTCGATATCGGCATGAACGATTGGATGTGCCCCGACTTGAAATGGGACGAAGCCTATCGGCCCGACCGCGGAAAAATATTGACCGCCGAGGAGTTGGCGAATCTCGACAAATTCTACCGCTACGTGGATCGCGATGACGATGCGATCACCTACCGCACACTGCCCGGCGTCAACCCGAAGGGCGCCTATTTCACCAGAGGGTCGGGCCACAATCAGTATGGCGCCTACACCGAGGATTCGGCCGAGTACCAGGCGGTATTGGACCGGTTGAAGCGCAAATTCTCGACCGCCGCCAAGTACGTTCCCAAGCCGGAGGTGAGCGGCAAGGGCAACAACGAGATCGGCATCGTGAGCGTCGGCAGCTGCGACGGTGCCGTGCGCGAAGCCATCGATGTACTCGGGCGCCAGAAGATTCATGTCGATTACCTGCGGGTGAAGGCATTTCCCTTCGGACTCGAGGTGGAGAGCTTTCTGAGTTCTCATTCCACGATTTTCATCGTCGAGCAGAACCGCGATGCGCAATTGCGCTCGCTGCTGACTCTCGAGACCGCCGTCGAGAAATCCAAGCTGCATTCCATCTTGAGCTACAGCGGATTTCCGATGTCTTGCGAACCGGTCGTCGACGGCATACGGGCGGTGCTCGCCGAAGTGCCGCGGCTGACCGCGGTCAAGCGCTAGAACGCCAATTGCGAGGACGCCATGTCATTCATCAATAAACCCAAAGTCGGTCATCCCTCCCTGCCCACGAACGCGTTCGGACTGACGCGCCGCCAATACGAAGGCAGCATGTCGACCCTCTGCGCCGGCTGCGGCCATGATTCGATCACCGCGGCGATCATCGAAGCATGCTGGGGGCTCGATATGCGCCCGGAACAATTGGTCAAGCTCTCCGGAATCGGCTGTTCCTCGAAGACCACGGCGTATTTCGTGAGCGGTGCGCATGGCTTCAACGGGGTTCACGGACGCATGCCGTCGATCGCCAGCGGCGCGAACGCGGCGAATCGCGAGCTCACGTATATCGGGATATCCGGCGACGGGGATTCTCTATCGATCGGCCTGGGTCAGCTGGTGCACGCCATTCGGCGCAACGTGAACATGCTCTATCTGATCGAGAACAACGGCGTGTACGGTCTGACGAAGGGGCAATTCTCCGCTTCCGCGGACATCGGCACCAAGGCGAAGCGGGGAGACGTCAATCAGACTCCGCCCATCGACCCCGTGCTGCTCGCCTTGTCGCTCGGCGCGACTTTCGTTGCGCGCAGTTTTTCCGGAGACAAGGCGCAGCTCGTGCCGTTGATTCAAGCCGGAATGCGCCACAAGGGATTTGCGCTCATCGATATACTGTCTCCTTGCGTCACCTTCAACGATCATGAGGGCTCGACCAAGAGCTACACCTTTACGCGCGAGCACTATCATGCCGCGATGGAGGCGGATTTCGTGCCTCCCGCACAGCAGATTGCCGTCGACTATCCTCAAGGCGAAGCGATGCCGGTCGAGCTCCACGACGGCAGCCGCGTCGTGCTGCGCAAGCTGGGATCGAGCTACGACCCGGCCGACGCCTCTGCGGCGTACGGTTTCATCGAAGATAAACTAAAACAAAACGAATATGTAACCGGTCTGATCCACATCAATGAAACCGGAGGCACGGAATTTCACACGCTCAACAAGACGAGCGCGGTGCCGCTGAATCGCATTCCGTATGAAAAGCTTGCCCCCGGCAGCGCCGCGTTGGAAAAACTGATGGGACGCTATCGCTGAGCCGGCTCGCACGGCCTCACTCGTTCAGCAGCAGGACATCGACGATGTGCTGCGCCGCCTGATCGGCCGTCATCTCCCGCGTATTCACGCGAATTTCGGGTTCGAGCGGCGCTTCGTAGGGACTGTCGATACCGGTGAAATTGGCGAGCTTCCCGGCGCGCGCCTTTTTGTACAGCCCCTTCACGTCGCGCGCCTCGGCATCGGCGAGCGGCGTATCGATGTGAATCTCGATGAATTCGCCGTGGTCCATCATCTCGCGCACCATCTGCCGCTCGGCGCGGAACGGGCTGATGAATGCCGTGATCACGATCAGGCCCGCGTCGGTCATCAATTTGGCGACCTCGCCCACGCGGCGAATATTCTCCACCCGGTCGGCATCGGTGAACCCCAGATCTCGGTTGAGCCCGTGCCGGACGTTGTCGCCGTCGAGCAGGAAGGTGTGACGGTTCATCCGACTGAGCTTCTTCTCGACCAGATTGGCGATCGTCGATTTGCCCGCTCCGGAAAGTCCGGTGAACCAAAGCACGGCCGGCCTCTGGTTCTTGAGTTTGGCATGCCTTTCGCGCGAGATGTCGAGCGCCTGCCAATGGACATTCTGCGAGCGCCGCAAGGAGAAGTGCAGCATGCCAACCGCGACCGTCGCGTTGGAAATCTTATCGATGAGAATGAAACCACCCAGTTGCCGGTTGGCGACATACGCCTCGAACACTATCGGCCTGTCGGTCGACAATGTGGCGACGCCGATGGCGTTGAGCTCGAGCGTCTTAGCCGCCAGATGCTCCATGGTGTTCACATTGATCTGGTATTTGGGGTGCTGCACGGTCGCGGTCAGTGTCTGCGTGGCGAGCTTGAGCCAGTAGGCTCTACCGGGCAGCAGTGCCTCGTCGGACATCCACACCAGCGTCGTTTCAAATTGATCGGCGACTTGGGGCGGATCGCCGGCTGAAGCGATGACATCGCCGCGCGAGCAGTCGATCTCATCGGCAAAACAAATAGTGACAGACTGGCCCGCCACCGCGATGTCGAGATCGCTGCGGCCGGAAGGGCCCGGAGCGATGACGATGCGGCTGACCGTCGAGGTCTTGCCGCTGGGCAGCACGCGGATTGCGTCGCCCGGGCGGACGGTGCCGGAGGAGATCAGCCCCGAGAAGCCTCTAAAGTCCAGGTTGGGGCGATTGACCCACTGCACCGGCATGCGGAACGGTTTGGCTTGATCCGCCGTGACGTCGAGCACGACGGTCTCGAGATGCTCCATCAATGGAACGCCGGTGTACCACGGCGTATGGGCCGAACGCGTGGTGATGTTGTCGCCCTTGAACCCCGAGATCGGCATGGCCACGAAATCGGTGATGCCGATCGAAGCCGCAAACCCACGATAGTCCGCTACGATGGCATCATATTTCGCCTCGTCATAGCCGATCAGATCCATCTTGTTGACCGCCAGCACGATATTTCGAATGCCGATCAGATGCACGAGATAGGAATGACGCCGGGTCTGGGTCAGGACGCCCTTGCGGGCGTCGATCAGAATCACGGCAAGATCGGCGGTCGACGCGCCCGTCACCATGTTGCGGGTATATTGCTCATGACCCGGCGTATCGGCGACGATGAACTTGCGCTTGTCCGTCGAGAAGAAGCGGTAGGCGACGTCGATGGTGATGCCTTGTTCGCGCTCGGCAGCGAGGCCATCGACGAGAAGCGCGAAATCGATTTCCTGGCCCTGTGTTCCGAGCCGTTTGCTGTCGGCCTCCAAGGTGGCGAGCTGGTCCTCGAAAATCATTTTACTGTCGTAGAGCAGCCGTCCGATCAACGTCGATTTGCCGTCGTCGACGGAGCCGCAGGTGATGAATCGCAACAGGCTCTTATGCTGATGCTGGATCAAATAGGCGTCGATGTCCTTGGCGATCAGCTCCTGCGCCTGATAGCTGTTTTGAGAGGCCGTGGCCGACATCAGAAATACCCTTCCTGTTTCTTCTTCTCCATGCTGGCGGCCTGGTCATGATCGATGGCGCGCCCTTGACGCTCCGACGTGGTGGTGAGCAGCATCTCCTGAATCACTTCTGGAAGCGTCGCCGCCGTACTTTCAACCGCTCCGGTGAGAGGATAGCAACCCAATGTCCGGAAGCGGATCGACTTGATTTCGGGCACTTCGCCCTCGCGCAGCGGAAAACGATCGTCATCCACCATCAGCAGCAAGCCATTGCGCCACACGGTCGGACGCGGCGCCGCGAAATAGAGCGGCACGATAGGAATGTTTTCGAGATGGATGTATTGCCAGATGTCGAGTTCGGTCCAGTTGGAAATCGGGAACACCCGGATGCTTTCGCCTTTGGCCTTCCGCGCATTGTAGATATTCCACACTTCCGGGCGCTGATGCTTCGGATCCCAGCGATGGCTGACCGAGCGAAACGAGAAGATGCGCTCCTTGGCGCGGCTCTTTTCTTCGTCGCGCCGCGCGCCGCCGAACGCCGCGTCGAAAGCATATTTGTCCAGCGCCTGTTTCAACCCTTCGGTCTTCCACATATCCGTGTGCAGCGAACCATGGTCGAACGGATTGATCCCCCGCGCCGCCGCTTCCGGATTGTGATAGACCAGCAATTCCATCCCGCTCTCGCGCGCCATGCGGTCGCGCAGCTCATACATCGCCTTGAATTTCCAGGTCGTGTCGACATGCAGCAGCGGAAACGGCGGCGGCGAAGGATAAAACGCTTTGCGAGCAAGATGCAGCATGACCGCCGAATCCTTCCCCACGGAATACAGCATCACAGGCCGCTCAGTCTCCGAGACAACCTCCCGCAGGATGTGAATCGATTCCGCTTCCAAGCGCTCGAGGTGCGTGAGAGTCTGCGACATGATTTCGCCTACGATATCGACTGGGTGCAGCGCTTGCAACCGCCTCGAGCCACCCGCCGATAGATAGGGTCATTGCGCGATGTCCGCGGATTATGCTGCTTGGTTCATCCTATTGGCGTACAGTCAATCGCGAGGCGCACCGTGGCATCGCAGTTAAGCTATCCATTCGAAGCAGAACCCCAGACCGGCGACGGAACCGCAGTCGTCGTAGCGCCCGGCATTTTGTGGTTGCGCATGCCGTTGTTCGCTGCTCTTCCGTGGATCAATGTGTGGGCCATAGAGGAGGACGGCGGGTGGACGATTGTGGACACGGGTCTTCACTCCGCGAAGACGATTGATGCTTGGCAAGCGGCCTTTGCGAATGCGCTGGACGGTGCCCCGGTGCTGCGGGTCGTGGCAACCCACATGCACCCCGATCATTGCGGTATGGCGGGTTGGATGGTGGAACGTTTCAACGCACGGCTCTGGATGAGCCGCCTGGAATATCTAACCTGCCGCCTCATGGCCGCCGATACCGGTCGGGAAGCCCCGGCCGCCGGCATCGAGTTCTACCGCGCCGCCGGCTGGGATGAGCCGGCAATCGACCGGTACAAGGAGAAATTTGGCTCGTTTGGCGAGATGATATATCCGCTGCCCGCCTCCTATCGCCGTATTTCGGATGGCGATGTTCTGCGGATCGGCGCTCACGAATGGACTGTGGTCGTCGGCAATGGCCATTCTCCTGAGCATTCCTGCCTTTATTGTCCTGAGCTGAAGCTCTTGATCTCCGGCGACCAGGTGCTGCCGCGGATTTCATCGAACGTGTCGGTGTATCCCACCGAACCGGATGCCGATCCGCTGGGTGATTGGCTCACATCACTGTCCGCGATCAATGAGCGGGTCCCGGATGATGTGTTGGTCTTGCCCGCTCACAATAGCCCGTTCAAAGGGCTGCACGCGCGCGTCGGCGACCTGGCCGAATCGCATCGGCGCGGGTTGGCGAGGATTGAGGAGATAATTACTGAACCTAAGCGCGCCATTGACGTATTTGGGGCGTTATTTGCTCGCCCCATCACTTCCGGGCTTCTCGGGATGGCAACAGGCGAGGCGATAGCCCATCTCAATTACCTATCGAGAACGGGCCGCGCAGTCCGCGAAATCGATGATCACGGCGTTTGGCGCTGGCGGTCGCCATGAAGGCAGGCGGCAGTCGCTCTAAGCAATAAACGACAGCGGCCATGCGCGTGCCGTCGACGCGTTCTTGTCGGCGCAGCGCGGCTGCTTGACCCGGCGACAATCCCTGTGTTGTATACGAAACCGTACAGATCGATCTACGCGCGCCGTGATAGCGTGCGGGCGTGCAAATGATCGAGGGGAGCATGTTTTTGGGCAGCACTTTCCTACGTTGCGTGCTTGTCGGGGGCCTTTGTGCGGGATGTTCGTCGCAGGCGACAAAGCCGCCCACTGTTACGTTCCCCACGGCGTTCGAACAGGCATTGCCCGCCGATACGGTCAGTTGGCCGAGTAAGGACTGGTATCACGGTTTTGCGAGTCCGGAATTGGATGCGCTGATTGACCAAGCGACCAGTAATAATTTCGATTTGAGCGCGGCGCGGGCGCGGATTGCGCAAGCCGATGCGCGCGCGCGGCAAGCGGGCGCCGCCATTCTTCCGAGTGTCGATGCCGGCGGCAACGCCAACTTTTTGGCGGGCCATTCGGTGAACGGGACCGCGCATGAGACGGACTGGTCGGCGCTGTTGTCGGCCAGCTACGAAGTGGATTTCTGGGGCAAGAACCGGGCGACGGCCAATTCAGCAAAATATCTAGCGATTGCGTCCCGCGCCGATCGCGATACGGTGGCGCTCACGACATTGTCGGGAGTGGCAAACGGCTACTTCCAGGTGCTCACCTTGCGCGAGCGTTTGAGCATAGCTCGTGGGAATTTGGACGCCGCTCGCGGCCTGCTCGCCATAGTTGAATCCCGTTATAAAGTCGGACTGTCCAATCCCGTCGAGTTGGCGACGCAGAAAGCGGCGTTGGCCGCCGCCGAACTGACGATCCCGGAACTCGAACAATTGGAAGAAGAGGCGCTGGCGGCGCTGGCCGTATTGCTGGGACGACCGCCGGAGGGGTTCACAATCAAGGGTGCACCCGTCGAGTCGCTCGTTGAACCCACCGTAGCCGGCGGTATGCCGTCCGACTTGCTATGGCGGCGCCCCGACATCTTCACGGCGGAGGCGAATCTTCAGTCTGCGAATGCCAATTTGGTTGCGGCGCGCGCCGCGCTCTTTCCGTCGTTGACTCTCACGGCGTCCGGCGGGGTGCAAAATCCGGCGCTCAACGCCGCAGTCCTCACGCTGAGCGGAGTAGGACCCACAGTGAATCTCGGCGCATCGTTGGTACAGACGATATTCGACGGCGGCAAATTGCGCGCCATGCGTGCGGAGGCCCAAGCCAAGGACGAGGAACTCGTGACGAGCTACCGGGCAACGATTCTCGCGGCCCTCGTGGACGTCGAGAATTCTCTATCGGCAGTTCACCATCTGGATGCCGCGCGCGACTTTCAGAACGAGAACTTGGCGCAAAGTGAACGCGCCTTCGAGGGCGCGAGGCTTCGCTACAAGGAGGGGTCCGGCGATTTTCTCACCGTACTCGAGGCGCAAAAAATCGTCTACGCCGTGCGCGATCAGTTCAGTCAGTACAAGCTTGCTCGGCTACAGGCTCTGGTGAGCCTTTGCAAGGCGCTGGGCGGCGGCTGGCAAGCGCCGCCGGAATCAAGCCCTCCGCGGCGCGCTGCAGAATTGCAACCGACTCCCAGGAACAATAATCGATGAATATGCCAATTTTGACGCGGATCAGCGCCGCGGTATGTCTGAGCTCGCTGCTGCTGTGGGGATGCCACAAGGCGCCTCCAACCGCCGCCGAGGCGGCGCCGGCATCGGACGGGAAGACCGGCGAGAGCGCCAAGCCCGCCGGCGGCAAAGAAGAAGCGAACGGCAAAGAGGAAGCCAGCGAAGGTGTTGTGTTGACGCCCGATCAGGTGGAGAAATTGGGCCTCGCCACGCAGACCGCGCAATCCAGCCAGTACACGGAGGAGGCGTCCGGTTACGGCGTCGTCGTTCCCCACGACACGATCGCACAGGCAGCGGCGGAGCTGGTGACCGCGCAGGCCACTCAGCGACAAAGTCAGTCCGCCCTGTCGCGCGCCAAGCGGCTGTCGGGTACGCCCGGCGCCGTGTCGGCTGACGTCGAAGAAGCCGCGGTTCATCAGGCGGCGGTCGATACTGCAGCCCTGACATTGACGACGCAGCGCTTGTCCACGACGTTGGGTATGAAGCCTCCTTGGAAGATTGGTGAAAACAGTCCCATCCTGCAGGATCTGGCCAGCGGACGAATTAAATTGGTCCGTGTGACGTTTCCGCTCGGCGCGTTGAGCGGCGGAATTCCCGCGAGTTTGCGCGCCGCGCACATCGGCGGTGCCGGTAAGCCCGCTAAGGCCGAAAAGGCCGATAAGGCCGACGACAAGGCCGACAAGACCGACAAGGCCGACGACAAGGCCGCTAAGGCTGCTAAAGCCGACGATAAGGGTTGGAAGATGAATACGGTATGGGACGCCCCGGCCGATGCCACCGTCTCTGGGCGCAGTTATTTCGCGCTCCTGAAGGGCAGCGACGCGGGGGAGGGAGAGCGGTTGCTGGTCTGGGCGCCTATCGGCGAGACGGCTTCCGGTGTGGTGGTTCCCGCGGCTGCGGCGGTGATGAGCGAGGGCAAGTACTGGTGCTACCTCGAGAAGAAACCGGGTACGTACGTAAGAACCGAGGTCGACACCGGAATACCCACCGCCGACGGCTACTTCGTCACGGAGGGTGTTGCCGCGGGCGATAAAGTGGTGATCACGGCAGCGGGTCAATTGCTCGCGAAAGAATCCAACTCGGGCGCGGAGTCGGATTAACCATGATGCGGGCTCTCGTTACGCTATGCGTGCGCCATTTCGGCGCGGTAACCGCGCTCACTGTGTTGGCGCTGGTTCTCGGCTGTTGGGGGGCGCTGCGTTCGCCCTTGGATGTGTTTCCCGAATTCGTGCCCTCCCAGGTCGACATTCAGACGGAGGCGCCCGGATTTGCTCCGCAGCAGGTCGAAGAGCTGGTTACCAAACAAATCGAAAACGCCGTCAACGGCGCGTCGGGACTCGCGACGTTGCGGTCCGAGTCCATACCGGGTCTCTCCGTGGTGACGATCACGTTCGCCGACGGCGTCGACGTGCACATCGCCCGACAGGGAATCTCGGAGCGCCTCTCCGAGTTGGGAAGCAGCCTACCCTCCGGGGTCGGGACACCGAAGCTCTCTCCCCTGGTCTCCAGCACCATGGATTTGCTGAAGATCGGCCTCTTGTCCGACAAGGTCGACGCGTACACGTTGCGCGATACGGCGGATTGGATCATCAAGCCGCGTCTTCTTGCCGTTCCCGGCGTCGCGCATGTCATCGTGTTCGGCGGCGATATCCGGCAGATCCAGATTCTCCCCGACACTCAGAAACTGGCGAGCTTCAACATCACGCTCGCGGACGTGTCTGCCGCGGCGGGCGCAGCTTTACCGCTGCGCGGCGCGGGCTTCATCGACCTGGCCGCTCAACGCATACTCCTGAGGTCTCCGACTCCCGCGCCGGATATCGGAGCCATAGGCCAGGCTGTGGTCGCCGTGCGCAATGACACGCCCATACTTCTCCGTGACATCGCGGAAGTGAAAATGGCGCCTGCGCTGCGCTCGGGCGATGCGCTGGTCATGGGGAAGCCCGGCGTATTGATGTCGCTCGCCAGCCAGTACGGCGCGAATACGTTGACGGCGACCTTGGCGGTGGAGAAAGCGCTCGCGGATTTGGAGCCGGCATTGAAGGGGCGGGGGATCACGCTTTATCCGGGGCTGCATCGCCCTGCCAATTTCATCGAACGCGCCCTCGGCGACCTGAAGGAGTCGCTGGTCATCGCGGCCGTGCTCATTCTTGCCGTCCTGTATGTGTTCCTCCGCGACTTCCGCGCCGCGCTGATCGCATTCACCGCCATACCGCTCTCGCTGCTGGCGGCGGTCGCGGTCCTCGACCACATGGGCCTCACGCTCAACACCATGACGCTCGGCGGATTTGCCGTGGCGCTCGGGGTATTGGTCGACGATGCGATCATCGGTATCGAGAATATCCTGCGGCGTTTGCGCGAAAATCGGCAATTGCCGCAGCCCAAGCCGCGGCTCGAGGTCGTTCAAGAGGCTTCACTGGAAGTGCGCGGGCCGGTGATCTATGCCACCGCGGTGGTGATTGCGGTGTTCCTGCCCGAATTGTTCACTTCCAGCGTGCAGGGTCACTTTGTCGGTCCGCTCGCCTTGGCCTTCATCTTCGCGGTGGTGGCATCGCTGGTGGTGGCGATGACATCCACCCCGGCACTGTGTGCGCTGTTCCTGCGCACTCACGACGCGCGGCCCGAGGCCCGGTGGTTGCAAAAACTCAAGGCATGGCAGGACGCGGCGGTGCATGGTGTCGGCGCACATTTCAAGCTAATCGCCGCGGTGTTGCTCGTCATGGTGATCACCGCTTTGGCGGCGCTGCCCTTCGTCGGCGGGACTTTCATGCCGGATTTTCGAGAAGGCCATTTCGTCATGCAGGTGTCGAGTTCCATTACCGGTACGTCGCTCGACGAAATGCTGGACGTCGGCAAACGCATCAGCGCCGACGTGCTGGCTCTTCCGTACGTGCAGAGCATCGAACAGCAAGTGGGCCGGGCCGAACTCGGCGAGGATACTTTCGGCCCGCATCGCAGCGAATTTCACGTCGAGCTCAAGGCGGATGCGACGGTGGATCAAGGCGCTGCCCAGGAAGAGTTGCGAGGAATTTTGGAGCATTATCCGGGCGTGCAGAGCGAAGTCGTCACTTTTCTGGGCGATCGCATCAGCGAGAGTCTGAGCGGCGAGACGGCGCAAGTTGCCGTCAAAATATTCGGCGACGACCTGGATGCGATCGAAGGCAGCGCCGATAAAATCGTCGCCGCGCTCGGCAAGGTGCCCGGCATCGTCGATTTGCAATTTAAGCGTCAGACCGGGACGCCCACCATCTCGATCGAAGTGATTCCGCAGGCGATGGCGGCAACCGGCCTCAAAGTGCAGGACGTGCTCGACACCATCGAGTCCGCCTATGCAGGCAAGATCGTCGGTCAAACCTTCCAAGGTACCCGTACGGTCGGTGTCGTCGTCTTGTTGCCCGACAGCTTGCGGCATCAACCGACGAGATTGGCGCAGCTCATGATCGCAAGTCCTTTGGGACCCGTACCGCTGTCCCAGGTCGCCCGCGTGGCCGCCACTCAGGACCGTTACAGCATTCAGCATGACGGCGGTCAGCGGCGTGTCAGCATCACGTTCAACGTCGGCAAAGGGTCTTTGCAAAACGTCGTGCAACAGGCTCAGCAAGCGATCGCGCGTTCGGTCAAGCTGCCGACCGGGGTGTTCATCGAATTCAGCGGGGCGGCGGCGGCGGAGGCGCAAACCCGCACGGAGCTGTTTTTGTATTCGGGGTTGGCGCTGGCCTTGATCGTGATGATCCTGTTCGTATCGTTCCACTGGCGGGCGAACAGTTGGCTCGTATTGGCGAATCTGCCTTTCAGTTTGATCGGCAGCGTGCTCGCGATCGTCGTGACGGGAATTGGCATATCGTTGGGGACGGTGGTTGGCCTGGTCACGGTGTTTGGAGTCAGCGCCCGCAACGCCATATTACAGCTGGCGCACTACGAGCATTTAGTGGAGGTGGAGGGCGCACAATGGAGCCTTGCCGTAGTGATTCGGGGTGCCAACGAGCGGCTCGTACCCATTCTGATGACGGCGGCAGTGACCGCCCTCGGCCTGGCGCCGCTCG
>Ga0137413_10000721_pt1 | contig 11702 bp, 8 predicted proteins | sample CZODoug2_1_16fun_FD_108280 | JGI IMG/M metagenome (GOLD analysis project Ga0137413, IMG submission 108280) | Vadose zone soil fungal communities from Angelo Coast Range Reserve, California, USA - CZODoug2_1_16fungal (Illumina Assembly) | ecosystem: Environmental > Terrestrial > Soil > Vadose... | reverse complement strand
GCGGATGCGTAGTGACCACAGAAGCCCGCGCGCGTGTCGAACAGGAAATCGTCCACCGCATCGGCGCCCAGGGCTTCCGGTGTGAGCGTGTAGACGAAGCCGCCGCTGCGCAGGTACTCGAGAGTCGCCTGCACGAAGTCCGCGTCCGAGCCGGCGCGCTGCCGCAGCGTCTGCGCCAGCGCCACCGAGCGCGGATTGCCCGGCGGCGGGGTCGTGTCCTGCTGCCGGCCGAAGGCGCCGAGGGGCTCCAGGGCGCGGGTGCGGGTATACGAGAGGGCGTCGAAACTGAGCGGCTCGGTGAGCGGCTCGGCGCCGAGCAGCTGGTTGTCATACGTGAGCAGCACGTTGGCGTCGGAGGATTGCGCGGGCGTGTCGAGCGCGAACCACCAGCGCTGCCGGGTGGGCTCCAGTGCCACGCGGTAGCGGTAGGGCGTGCCCAGGTACTGCAGCCGCTGGCGCAGGTGAAAAGCCCCCGACGCGCGCCGCCAGGTGTGACCGTCGAAGTCGTGCAGCACCGGACCGCGCCAGTAGAGCTCCTCCGCCGGCGGCGCGCGTCCGGCGAACTGCACGCGGAAGGCGGGGTCGTAGCTGGCGACCAGTTTCACGATGCCGCCGGGACTCATGGTGTCGGACAGCCCCGTCAGCGCCTCTCCCCCGCGGGGGATGGCCCAGAAGGCACCCGACAGGCGCGGAAAGAACAGGAACAGCAGCACCGCCAGCGGCAAAGCGAGGAGCAGCGCCCGTCCCGCGAGCCGCAGCGCCGCGCGCCCCTCGCAGCCTGCGGAAGCAACCACGGCGAGCGCGCTGCAGCACAGCCACGCCTGCAGCGCGTACAGCGGCACTCGCACCAGGCTCTGCCGGTCGAGGCACGCCGCCAGCAGCAGAAACAGCCCGGCGCCCACCATGACGAACTGGTCGCGCCGCGCGCGTGTCTCGAGGAGCTTCAATGCCGACATCAGCACCAGCAGCGCAGTGCCGGCGGCGAGTCCGTTGAGCGTGTGAAATCTCCACAGCACCACCGCCACCGCCCCGAGCGCGAGCAGCGCGCGCGCTGGGGTTCCCGGGAGCCGGGCGCCGCTGCGCTCGGTGGTGAGGCGCCAGGCAATGAGCAGCAGCGCCGTGGCCGCGGTCCAGGGCGGCACGCGATCGAGGTTCAGCAGTACGCCGCCCGCGAACGCCGCGCACGCCCACGCGAGCGACCGCAGCGCCGCGCCGTCAGCGGCCTGGGGCGCCGCCGCCATGCTTGAGTCCGTCATCGATTCCAAACACCGCGAGCGCCGCGAGACACCGATGCCGGTGCTCGGGGCCGCGGTCGGCAGGCAGCAGCACCCCGGGAAGCGCCACTCCATAGCGCTCGCCGTGCGCCTCGGCCTCGACCACCCAGCGCGCCAGCTGCGAAAGGCGCGCCTCGGTGTCCAGATGGGTCAGCTGCGCGAAGTCGAACAGGCGCAACTCCGATCCCGCCGGGCTGTACTCCTTTATCAGCATTGGCGCCTCGCGCGCGTAGGCCTTCCAGTCGACCTGGCGCGGCGAGTCCCCGTCGCGAAACGGCCGCAGCCCCAGCCACTCGTCCGCGTCCGAGCCGCCGCGGGAGCGCGCCCCGCTCTTGTGCCCGCCGTGCGCGGGCATGGGGAGCACGCCGTGGGGGCGCGGATAGATCATCATCTCGATCGGCGTGTGTACCCAGGTCCAGGCGCGGAAGAGCCCGAAGGGATGCGCGGTTGCGAGGCGCAGCCGATCGATGCGTACGATGCCGCGCGTGGGGGCGGGGAGCGGCAGCTCGAGCCGCTGCCGCTCGCGCGCCGCCAGATCCACGGCTACCGCCGCCATTTCCGCTACGGCGGCCTCGACGCGTGCCCGGGGGAGGCTCGCCGGGTTGGCGAGCGTGAGGTGCACGGCGCCGGTCGTACGTGCGAAAACCGCCGGCGCGGCGGCCGCGATCACCGCGATGCCGAGCAGATTGCGGTGGCACTGCTGCATCGCGACCAGCGCAAACGCGCTCAGCGAGAACGTCAGGAACAGGGCGAGGCTGTTGCCGTAGTTGAGTCCGGCGATCAGCATGAGAAACAGCAGCAGGCCGAACGCCACGCCGGCGCCGGTTGGCAGGATATAGAGCCTGCGCCGCCCGAGCGTGACCGGCAGCACATCGGCACCCTGGCGGCGGCGCATCCAGGCGTGTACGCGTGCGCGCATCAGGGCCGGGAACGGTGCGAGCGGGTTCCGGCGCCACACTAGGGCGGCACGGGCACTGCGCGGATGATTTCGCGGGCGAGCGCGTCACCGTCACCGCCGCCGGCGGGGTCGCGCCTCTCGAGCCGGTGCGCGACCACCGCCGGAAGCACGGCCTGCACGTCCTCCGGCAGCACCGCCGGGCGGCCCGTAAGGTAAGCCCACGCCTGAGCGGCGCGCAGCAGACCCTGGCCGGCGCGCGGCGAGAGTCCGAGTTTCAGATCCGAGCGCTCGCGGGTGCGCGCGATCAGCGCCTGGGTGTAATCGAGCAGCGCATCGGCGACGTGCACCGCGCGCACGACGCGCTGTACGCGCAGCACGGCCGCGGCAGACAGCGCCGGCGCAGTGCGCGACAGCAGCTCGCGGCGCTCTCCGCCGCGCAGCAGCTCGCGCTCGTGCGCGGCGTCGGGATATCCGAGCGTCACCCGCATGAGGAAGCGGTCGAGCTGCGATTCGGGCAGGGCGTAGGTGCCGAGCTGCTCGTGCGGATTCTGGGTGGCGACCACGAAGAACGGCTCGGGCAGCGGGTAGGTGGTGCCGTCGGCGCTCACCTGGCGCTCCTCCATCGCTTCCAGGAGCGCGCTTTGCGTGCGGGGGCTGGCGCGGTTCACCTCGTCCGCGAGCAGCAGCTGGGTGAAGATCGGACCCTGGCGGAAGTTGAATCGCTGGCTGGCGCGATCGAAGATCGACACGCCGATGATATCCGCCGGCAGCAGATCGCTGGTGAACTGCACACGCTGCCAGGCGAGTCCCAGCACGTGGGCGAGCGCGTGCGCGAGCGTGGTCTTGCCCACACCCGGCACGTCCTCGATCAACAGGTGCCCGCGTGCCAGCAGACACGCGAGACACAGGCGGATCTGTCCGGGCTTGCCGAGTATCACCGTCTCGAGCGTAGCGAGCACGCTCACCAGGGTCTCGGCACCGACCTCCTCTTGAGTGACTGCGCTCACGGGGCCAGGAGCCTCCGCACGCTCTGGAGCTGCACGCCGAGGCTCGCCACGGTGCGCTGCAGTTCCGCGGCGCGCTCGCGCTCGAGGCTCACCACCGCGCTCGGCGCGTTGCGCACGAAGCTGTCGTTGGCGAGCCGGCCACGCACCCTGGCGAGCTCCTGCTGCTCCCGGGCGATGAGCTTCTCGAGGCGCGCGGTTTCCGCGGCGGCATCGATGAGACCGGCCAGCGGCACGAGGACGGTCAGCCTGCCGACCGGCGCCGGCGCCGACGGCGGCACAGGCTCGCCCGCCCCGAGCACCGTGACGCTCGCCAGGCCCGCCAGGCGCTCGAGCCAGGCGCGGTGGCGCACGCTCAAGGCCTGATCCTGCGCCGTGGCGTCCTGCAGCAGCACCGGGATGCGCTTGGCCGGGTTGATGTTCATCTGGCTGCGGATCTGGCGCACGCCGAGTACCACCCCCTGGATCCAGGCAATCTCGCGCTCGGCTTGCTCGTCGCTCGGGAAGTCGGCGGGAGCCGGATAGGGCTGCAGCATCACGGTCTCGCCGGCCACCCCGGCGAGCGGCGCCACGCGCTGCCAGATCTCCTCGGTGATGAACGGCATCAGCGGATGCAGCGCGCGCTGCAGCGCTTCGAGCATCTGCGCGAGCGTGCGCTGCGTGCCGCGGCGCGCCGCGGCGCTGGTGTCCTCGGACTGCAGGGTCGGTTTCACCAGCTCCACGTACCAGTCGCAGAAGTCGTACCAGGTGAATTCGTACAGGGCGCTGGCCGCGTAGTCGAAGCGGTAGTCGGCGAGCGCGCTCTCGACCGCCTCGATGGTGCGGCCGAAGCGCGCTCGGATCCAGCGGTCGGCGACCGACAGCTCGACCGGCGCGCCGTCAGCTGCGGGCGTGCCCTCCCCGAGGGTCATGGTGAGGAAGCGCGCGGCATTCCACAGCTTGTTGCAGAACTTGCTGTAGCCCCCGACCCGAGCCAGGTCGAAGCTGATGTCGCGGCTCGGGGAGGCGATCGCGGCGAAGGTGAAGCGCAGCGCGTCGGTCCCATGGGGCGCGATGCCGGCTGGGTACTGCTTGCGGGTCGCGCGCTCGATCGCCGGCGCGAGCTGCGGCTGCATGAGCCCGGTGGTGCGTTTCTCCACCAGTTCTTCGAGCGAGATGCCATCGACGATGTCGAGCGGATCGATCACGTTGCCTTTGGACTTGGACATCTTGTCGCCGTGCTCATCGCGGATGAGCCCGGTGATGTAGACCTCGCGGAACGGTACATCGCCCATGAACTTCAGCCCCATCATGATCATGCGCGCCACCCAGAAGAAGATGATGTCGAACCCGGTGACCAGGACCTCTCCCGGGTAGAAGCGCTCGAGCGCGGCGGTGCTGTCGGGCCAGCCGAGCGTCGAGAACGGCCACAAGGCCGAAGAGAACCAGGTATCCAGTACATCCTCGTCCTGGCGCAGGGCGGCGCCCGCGCCGACGCGGTGCCGCGCGCGCACCTCAGCTTCATCGCGGCCGACGTAGATGTTGCCGTCGCCGTCGTACCACGCCGGGATGCGATGCCCCCACCACAGCTGCCGGCTCACGCACCAGTCCTTGATGTTGCGCATCCACTCGAAATAGGTCCGCGCCCAGTTCTCCGGCACGAAGCGGGTGCGACCCTGCTCTACGGCCGCGATGGCCGGCGCGGCGAGCGCGGCGATCTTCACGAACCACTGGTCGGTGAGATAAGGCTCGAGCACCGCGCCGCTGCGATCCCCGCGCGGCACTACCAGCCGGTGCTTGTCGACGCGCTCGATGAGTCCGCCGGCCTCGAGTTCCGCCAGCACGCGTTTGCGGGCCTCGAAGCGCTCGAGTCCGCGGAAACGCTGCGGTACGGTGTCGGCGAGCGTGGCGCGCGGCGTGAAGATGTTGATCAGCGGCAGGTGGTGGCGCTGGCCGATGTCGTAGTCGTTGAAATCGTGCGCCGGTGTCACCTTGAGGCACCCGGTGCCGAAGGCCGGGTCGACGTACGCATCGGCGATGACCGGCACGGCACGGTCCGCGAGCGGCACCAGCACCTGCCTGCCGATGAGTTCCTGGTAGCGCGGATCCTGCGGATGGACCGCCACCGCGGCGTCGCCGAGTATGGTCTCCGGGCGCGTGGTCGCTACCACCAGCTGACCCGCACCGTCGGCGAGCGGGTAGCGTACGTGCCAGAGCTGCCCATCCTCCTCCTGCGCCTGCACCTCCAGGTCCGACAGCGCGGTAAGCAGCACCGGATCCCAGTTGACGAGGCGCTTGCCGCGATAAATCAACCCTTCAGCGTGCAGCCGCACGAACACCTCGGTCACCGCGCGCGACAGCCCCGGATCCATGGTGAAGCGCTCGCGCGACCAGTCGACCGAGTCTCCCAGTCGGCGCATCTGGGCGCTGATGGCGCCGCCGGACTGCTCCTTCCACTGCCACACGCGCTCGAGGAAGGCCTCGCGGCCGAGGTCGGTGCGCTTGACGCCCTGGGCATTCAGCTGCCGCTCGACCACCATCTGCGTGGCGATGCCGGCGTGGTCGGTCCCGGGCTGCCACAGGGCATGGCGGCCGCGCATGCGCTCATAGCGGGTGAGCGCGTCCATGAGGGTGTGCTGAAAGGCATGCCCCATGTGCAGCGTGCCGGTCACGTTCGGCGGCGGGATCATGATGCAATAGGGTGCGCCCCGGCCGCTGGGAGCGAACCAGCCGTGAGACTCCCAGCGCTCGTAGATGCGCCGCTCGATGGCCTGCGGCGCGTACACCTTTTCCATTTACGGTCTTGAGATCCCGCGGGAACGTCGGGGGATTATAGCGGCTCAGGAAGCGCCGCCTTCGGGCCCGCGGCTGCCGCCGCCGCAGCGCCAGTGCCGCCTTTGTTTATGTGGCGTGGCGGCGGCGCCGCGTCGGCCGTCGCCGCGGACGGCAGAAGCGCACGTGGCGCAGTTTGCGGTGGTGGCTGGCGCCGTGGCGCGTCAGCGAGCCGCGCGCTGCAGTAGAAAGTCTGCGAGCAGCGGCGTCGGCCGGCCCGTACTGCCCTTCTGCGCACCGCCCTGGTAGGCGGTGCCCGCGACGTCGAGGTGCGCCCATTTGAGTCCCTGGGTGAATTTGCCGAGGAAAGTTGCGGCGGTAATCGCGCCGCCGTCACGCCCGCCGACATTGGCAAAGTCGGCGAAGTTGCTCTTCAGCGCTTCCGCGTACTCTTCGGTCAGCGGCAATTGCCAGCAGCGATCGTCCGCGCGCACCCCGGCCTCCAGCAGCTCGCGCACCAGCTGCTCGTCGTTTCCCATGACACCGGAATGATGATGCCCGAGCGCGATGACACACGCGCCGGTCAGCGTAGCGATGTCGATCACCGCTTCCGGGTGGAAGCGGCGCGCGTAGTGCAGAGCGTCGCACAGAATGAGCCGCCCTTCGGCATCGGTGTTGAGTATCTCCACCGTCTGTCCGGAAGCGCTGGTAGCGATGTCCCCCGGCTTGACCGCCCTGCCGCCCGGCATGTTCTCCACCGCGCCGATCAGCCCGACCAGGTGCAGCGGCACGCGCAGCGATGCCGCGAAACTCAGGGCGGCGATCACCGCCGCCGCGCCGCTCATGTCGAACTTCATCTCATCCATGCCGGGGGGATCTTTCAGCGAGATGCCGCCGCTGTCGAAAGTGACGCCCTTGCCGACCAGCACGATCGGCGGCTGCGCCTTGCGGGTGCCGCGGTACTCCAGCACGATGAAACGCGGCGCCTGATGGCTGCCCTGCGCAACCGCCAGCAGGCACCCCATCTTCTCGCGCCGCATGGCAGCGGCATCCAGCACCCGCACGCTGAGCGGCGCCGAGCGCTTGGCGAGCGCCCGCGCCTGCTCGGCGAGAAACGTCGGCGTGCAGACGTTGGCGGGGAGATTCGCCAGATCACGCTGGATCTGGGCGGCGGCCGCCACCGCCGCGCCATGTGCCAGGCCGCGCTCGGCGGCGGCGGCCTTGCGCACCGGACCGGCCAGCACCTTGGCCAGGGCGGGCGCGGGGGCTTTCTTGCCGGTTTTCAGATCGTTGACGCGGTACAGCGCAGCGCCGGTGAGTTCTGCGACCGCCCGCCCGAAATAGTAGTCATCCAGCTGCTTCGCCTCGGGGCGGTCGATGGCGAGCGCACAGCTGGCGATGCGCGTGCGCGCCAGCGCCGCCGCCGCGGCCGCCCAGGCCTTGCGCCAGCTCCTGCGGTGATAGCTCTTCTTCGCCCCCAGCCCGGTGAGCAGCACGCGCGAGGCCTTGATGCCGGGCAGATCGGCAATCAGCAGCGTGTCGCCCGCGCGGCCGGCGAAGTCACCACGTTCGAGCAGAGCCTTCAGCCGGCCCGCGCAGGCGGTATCCACGCTGCGCGCCTCGCCGCTGAGCTCCGCCTCCTCGAACACGCCGAGGACCAGGCAATCCACACCGAGTGTTGCCAAGCCCTTCGTCCAGACCCCGAATTCCATGCCATATCCCCCTGCCGTTGAGGCGCGCGTGCGTTACGATTTACCTTAGTCGCGCCTCGTGAGCGCCGCGCTCCGTTTGGTGCTTTATTGAGCGGGCGAGGCGCGGCTACGGCTGCAAGCGATGGCAAGTGTAACTCAAGTGCCCGCCGGGATTGCGGTAGGGGAGCGAGTAGTTCGTTGGGGAATACCCTCGGTCGCTACGTTCTGCGCGAGGTGGTGACCACTTGGCTGGTGGTCACCACCGTGCTGCTGGTCATTCTGCTGGCGAACCAGCTGGTGGGGGTGCTGGAGCGCGCCGCCGCCAACCAATACCCGCAGGGCGTCGTGCTGGAGCTGATCATCCTGGGGGCGCTGCAGAACCTCTCGCTGCTGCTACCCGTCGGCCTGCTGCTGGGTGTGGTGCTGGCATTCGGCCGGCTGTACCACGACAGCGAGATGGCGGCGGCGCTGGCGTGCGGGGTCGGGCCTGCCAACCTCTATCTGCCGGTGGCGCTGCTCGCGGCGCTCGGCACGGCGGGGCTGGCGTGGCTCACCCTGGTGTTGGCGCCGGATGCCACCGCGCGCGCGCTCAGTCTGCGCAGCGCGGCGCTGCGCGCCGGGCAGTTCGCGCCGCTCGTGCCCGGGAAGTTTCGCATCTTCAGCGGCGGCAACGCGGTGGTGTACGCGCAGGACATCAATCCAGACGGCACGCTCGCGGATGTGTTCGTGGAGCGCAATCGCGGCGCGCTGGTTGAGGTGGCGCTCGCCGACCGGGCGCGGCACACCGTCACGGCGGACGGCATGACGCACATACTCACTCTCTTTGACGGTGAGCGTTTCGAGGGCGTGCCCGGTGGGCCGGAGTTTCGCATCGTGCGCTTCGCCGAGCACGTGGTGCCGGTGCAGGTGCCGGTGATCAGCGACGCGATCAGGAATCTCGAAGCCCGATCCACCGCGAGCCTGCTCGACTCGCGCGATGCCAGCGAGCGCGCCGAACTACACTCGCGCATCGCCATGCCGCTCATGTGCGCGGTGCTGGCGCTGCTCGCCGTGCCGCTGTCGCGCCTGAAGCCGCGGCAGGGCCGCTACGCGCGCGTGTGGCTCGCGGTCGTGATCTTCTTCCTGTATGTCAATCTCATCTCGGTGGGCAAGGTGTGGATCGCACGTGGCACGATTCCGGAATTCCTCGGCCTGTGGTGGACGCACGCGGCGGTAGTGCTGCTCGCGCTCATGGTGATCGTGGGGCCGGGACTGGGTAACCGGCTGCGCTACCGGATGCGCGGACTATGAGTGTGCTCGACCGCTACATCATGCGCGCCATCCTCAGCTCGGTGCTGCTGGTGATGCTGGTGGTGCTGGTGCTCGGCGCGCTGTTCGTGTTCATCGATCAGCAGGATGACATCGGCGCCGGCCACTACACGGCGCTCGGTGCCTTCTGGCACACGCTGCTCAATCTGCCGCAGCTGGCCTACGAGCTGCTGCCGATCACCGCGCTCATCGGCGCACTGCTCGGGCTGGGCTCGCTGGCGCGCGGCAGTGAACTGACGGTGGTTCGCGCCAGCGGCGTATCGATCGCGCGTCTGGCGGGCATGGCGCTGCTGGCCGGGCTGCTGCTGCTCGTGGCCGAGCTGCTGCTGGGCGAGGTGCTCGCCCCCCCGCTGCAACAGGCAGCCCGCGAGCAGAAGGCCTTCAGCAAGCTCAGCAACGTCAGCTTCGGTGGCGGCGCTGGCGCCTGGGTGCGCGACGGCGACCTGATCCTGAACGTGGCCGGGCAGTACAGCCAACGCCAGTTCGGCAGCATGCAGATCTTCGAGCTGTCGCCACAGCATCGGCTGATCGCCCTGGGGCACGCCACGCGCGCCACCGCCGGCTCGCGGGGCAGCTGGCTGCTCAGTGACTACACTGAGTCGCGCTTCGCGGACGATGCGGTGACGACCCGCCCGCCCGGGCAGCGCCTGCTGGCATCGAAACTCACCGCGGGGTTCCTTGGTCTCGCCGTCGAGGATCCGAAGCAGCTGACCAGCCGCGCCCTGTGGCGGCTGATCAGCTACTACCGCAGCAATGCGCTCGATACCCGCGAGTACCTGTTCGCGTTCTGGTCGCGCATCGCGCGCACCCTCGCCATCGCCTTCTCGGTGCTGCTCGCGATTCCCTTCGTGCTCGGCTCGCTGCGCTCCGCGGGCGCGGGCACGCGCATGATGCTGGGGCTCATTCTCGGCATCAGCTTCTTTCTGCTGCAGCGGCTCATCGAGAGCGGCACGATCGTGTTCGATCTCAACCCGGTGGTGCTCGCCTGGCTGCCCACCGCGCTGCTCGCGGCGGTGACCGTGGGGCTGCTGGCCCGCGCGCACTGAGCACGGGCCGGGTTCCTCAGAGCGGTCCTGCGGAAATGCCGGCCCGGTATTGCGGCCGGCCGTCGTTGATCGACACCCACGGCAGCTTGTCACCGACCCACAGGTGCATCTGCGGCGCGAGCAGCGTCGGATCATCGAGGCTCGCGAGCGTCACATCGATCTCGGTGGGGCGGGCGTCGTGACGATAGGTCAGCGAGGTGCCGCAGTTCGCACAGAATCCGCGCGTGACCGGCGCCGATGAGCGATATTCGGTAAGGCTCCCCCGGGTGAGTCCGAAGTTCGCCCGGGCAAAGGTCCCCCAGGGAACCATGGGCGCGCCGCTGGCCCGCCGGCAGCTGGCGCAGTGGCAGAAGCACGGGTTGCTCACCGTCCCCGAGACCTGGTAGCGCACGCCGCCGCACAGGCAGCCGCCGAGGTAACAGCTCTCGCCCATGAAGCGACGGTACCACTCGTTGACGGCAAGGTCACCGACGAGATTCGCATCGCGGCCGCCAAGGACGGCAAGACGGTCGACGTGACCGACAAGGACATGAGGCGCGGACAGACCACGACGTACACCCTCGAGAAGCACAAGCTTTGATGTGATAGCGCTGCGCGCCGGGAGCTCGTCACTTCCGGCGCGCCTTGTCCCACGTCGGGTCTCACCGCTCAGTGGTGGCGGTGCGCGGGAAATAGCCGGCAATAGATGCAGTCAGCGCCCGTCGGGTTGTCGAGCATGAAGTGGCGCACCCAGTAGCCATCACCCCGCGAAGCCGCGAACTCGAAGGTCTGGTTCTCGAGGTCGTGTCCGACCAGTTCCAGCGCTCCTTCGGTTTCGAGGATCTCGGCCGCGCGCACCGTTTCGATCGCGCCGCGCGGGTGAACGGCGATGGTGGCCGCGCCGCCCTCGACACGCTCCGCCAGCAGTTCCACGAATGGCCGCTCGTCGTCCTCACTCAGCAGGGTGCGGAAATACTGCACGAACCTCGCGCGCGCCGAGGCTGCGGGATGCAGTCCCGCCCGTCCGGGCTCACAGGACGCCGTCAGCTCGACCCGGTCGGTCGGAAACCCATCGCCCACCAGCCGGGTGCGTACGCGCTCCGCGGCCCCGTACTCGTTGAACACGGCGAGTAACACAGCGCTCATGTCCGTCTCCTGGCCCTGGCTGACAAGTAAGTGGCTATACGCACGAAAAAAATTCTACGCCGCGGCCCTGAGCACGTGGATCCCCTGTTTGCCCCGTGTGCCTGTGGGGTGTCTGCCTCAGCTATTGCACCGCAGCATCCTTAGGCGGGGGAGGGTAATTCGCCCCCTCAGGCCTTAGGATCCAAGCCATGTCCGGCAAAACCCGCAGAGGACGGCCGCCTCACGATGATGTACTGACTCCGGGCGAGTGGCGCGTCGTGCACGCCGTGCAGCACGGCATGAGCAATCGCGAGATCGCCGCACGCCGCGGCATCAGCCTCGATGCCGTGAAGTATCACGTGGCGAACGCCGTGGCGAAGCTCGGGCTCACGAACCGGCAGGCGCTGCGGCGCTGGTTTCGGGTGCCGGGAACGAGTGCCCTGCGCCGGCAGGAGGGACCGATCATGACTACGATGACACTCGGGCCGCTGGCCCAGATCGCGCGAACGGTCCGGGACATCAAGGAGTCCGAGGCCTGGTACGGCGGGCCGCTCGGTCTGCCGCACCTGTACAGCTTCGGCTCACTGGCGTTCTTCGACTGTGGTGGCACGCGGCTGATGCTGAGT
>Ga0137413_10000720_pt1 | contig 11709 bp, 11 predicted proteins | sample CZODoug2_1_16fun_FD_108280 | JGI IMG/M metagenome (GOLD analysis project Ga0137413, IMG submission 108280) | Vadose zone soil fungal communities from Angelo Coast Range Reserve, California, USA - CZODoug2_1_16fungal (Illumina Assembly) | ecosystem: Environmental > Terrestrial > Soil > Vadose... | reverse complement strand
GGCCGCCGGCATGCTGAGAGAGTCCGTAAACCAAGCTCTCGCGGGCCCACCGCCGAAGATCCTCGTCGCGGCGGCGCGCATCGACGCAGCATTGGCCGTTGGCACGCCACCAACCGCAGCCGCAATGCAGTCGAGCGTCGAGAGGACTGTACGATCCAATACATTCTCAGGCAACTCTTGCGGGCGTGCCATCGCGACGAACTCAGCCAATTGCTCCGTAATCAGTGCCATTTCCACACCTCCGCCACCAACCTGCCCTAGACGCTGCTTGATGAGCTGTCAGGCGCGTCTCACTATCGGAAGCCTTTCGGGACAAAGCTCCGCCAAAAATTCATTGTGCTCCTTCGTCACGTAGACGACCTCTTCGAATTGGAAGATCGCGCCATCGATCTCAAGCTTCGGCTCGACATGGAGGATCATCCCTTCCTGAATAATCTCTTCGCTTTCCGCCATGATCGAGGGCGGCTCTGTCAGATCCATCCCGCCTCCATGACCGATCCGGGCGGCGCGTGAGTAAACTGGTCCCAGATCTGCGGCGGCCCAAAGGTCCTTGAAGAAAGCGTGGATGCTGCCGCCCGTCATCCCAGGTCGAATGCCATTCACAAGTTCGAGCGTCAGCCTGCGCACCTTTTCGTAACACGTCTCTTCCCACGGCTTGGCATCACCCGCCCTGGCAATCCTGTTTCGGTCCGCGGGATATCCTGCAAACGTTGATCGGAAATCTGTCCAGATGTAATCGCCCGCCGCGAGTTTTCGATCGGAGGGCCACCGGTTGTAGACAAACTCGCCGCTGGAGAAGACGACGGGAAACGGATCGCATCGCTCGGCGCCGTAGAGGACAATTCGCGACTGAATCGAACGGAACAATTCCGCTTCGGTCATGCCGATCCGCGCCTCCGACAACGCGGCGTCGAAGGCACCGTTGGCGATGCGGAAAGAGGCTTTCTTCATATCCGCTTCGAACCGGCTCTTTATCATCCGCACCGACCAGATCAGCTCCGAGGCTTCGCACAGGCTGCGATTTAAACCGCTCTCGATCGCTCGCAGGAGCGCCAATGTCCCGCGGCCGAACATATCCACGCCGTAATCGATTCCTACCGAAGGTGCCGAACGCGTCAGCTTCCGTGCCTCGGCCAGAACGATTGGCACGGCATCGGGAAGAAAGCCGTGATAGAAAGCCGCGCAGAAGGGCCGCTTCTGGGATTGATAGTTCCGTTCCTCGGCCGTCGATGCGACGAGAATCGCTTCCTCGAGTCCCACGAGGAAAAACATCGGCCTTGAGTTCGATGTCCAGGAGAGCGACCTGTGGTTCGAGAAATATTCGATGTTGTTCTGGCCCGTGAGGACAACGAGCTCCAGGTCGCTCTGCGACATCCGTCTCCGGAGCTTTTGTAGTCGTCCCTCAATTTCGCCTTGCGGCGGTATTGGGCTGGGCAACTCCAATGGCATGTTCGACATGACCGATTCCCTTCTGCTGCCTCAGCTCGATGGCCCCTCATCCGGCCACGCACTTTCTCAGCCTTTATCCGCCGGAGGCGAAGCCAGCATCGTCCCTTGATTCTTGGCCTATCGGCCATCAGGCTGCTGGCGCCTTGACAATCTCGATCGGTTGCCACGAGCGGTCCGGCATCTCGTGAAACGCGCTTGCCGTGCCAACCATGGCAACGTGTGCGCCTTCGGGTATCCAGCCGGATCTTCGTAACATTCTCACCGCCGTCAACGCCGCCGCTCCCGAAAGCTCGAGGTATATTCCTTGTAAAGCCAGCTCCTTTCTGTCCGAGCTAACATTTCGGTCTTTGACGGGGACGGCGCAGCCATCTGATGATCTCAGCGCTTCCACGGCCTGCCATGCGACGGTCGTACCGGAAATGGACACCAGGGTCGTGCTTCCAGGAAAGGCACGGCGATAATCCGCACCCTCCATTACATGCGCGAGCCGCGCATAGGGTTCGACCGCAACGAGCCGGGGTAGCGTCCTGATATGCCCACCTTCTCGAAGACACTGGAAGCCATCGTAAATTCCCCACAGGAGATCTCCCCGCGTCGAAGGAACCACGACAAAGTCGGGCACGATCGGCCCCGCTTGCTCGAACAACTCGAATGCGACCGTCTTGTAACCGTCGACGCCCCAACAATTGCTGCCGACAGGAGGGTCGATGAAATTCGTGACTGGAAACCAACCCTCGACCCGTACTTTGTGGGCCACGTAGCGCCACCGCTCTCCGGCTGACTCCGTCGCGAGCAGTTCGCCTCCATACATTTCGATGGCATGCCGCCAAAGCGGGTCGATGGATGGAGAGGTAACGATGACGCAGCGCAGCCCCGCCGCGCTCGCGTAGGCAGCAAGTGAAACGCCGGCATTGCCGCTCGACGCGGCGACAACCGTGCGCGCTCCAACCGACACCGCTCGCGCAATGGCGAGGCAGCTCATCCGATCCTTGTGTGATCCGGTCGGCTGCTGCGACTCGCATTTTATGCGGAGCGTTGACAGGCCCAGGGCATTTGCCAATCGCGGCAATGTCACCAGGGGCGTGTCCCCTTCGCCGAGGGTCGGAAAATCGAGATAGGGGAGCAGCGATGCGAATCTGCGCAGTCCATGGCCGGCAGATTTGGCGCGTATCGGTGTGTCCGATGCGTAACTCGCCTTGAGGCTGACCGGAAAGCCGGTCGCCAGGCAATGGGGGCATCCCGTTGGATAGTCCCCTATCGGATGCCGTATCCGACACCGCAGGCATTCGAAACCGAGGAGCCGCGGATTGAGCAGATACATCGCGGCCCGTCACAGCGCATCGCGAAAATCGGTTGCAATCTGATAAAGGCAATCGCCGCGGTTTGCGTAGCCCTGTGTCCTCTTGCAGATGACCGTTCCCCCTCGGCGAAACGTCGCAACGGACGGTTCGCGCCACGGAGTATCGGGAAAATACACGATCGCCGCAGCCTGCCCCGCCTCGACCGTATCCTCGAGCTCTACAAGCGGCTCGATGAGGCCGTTCTCGGGAGAGAACACATAATAGTCGAGACCATGCACCTCCAACACGCGCGTCGGGGACGCAGCTCGTTGCGGCATTTCCTTCAGAATACCGGCGCGATGAAGAACGCGGCGAACACCTTGCTCCGCCAACCGAAGCGCGTGCCGGTCGATGGCCCCGCCGCCCCCCAGCTCGGTCGTCAGGCAAACGACGGCTTGCCGCTCTGCGGCGGCCGAAAGCGTTCGATCCGCACCGCCACTGCGGCCGTCGCTGATATAGGCGACTGGCGCCCCAAACGCGTCCATAACATCGAATGTCTTCCGCTTGCGGCCATTGTCGGGGCTCATTCGCACCAGCACGCACGGCACATACACCAGAGATGAACCACCTGAGTGCAGGTCCAAAACCAAATCGAATTCCGGAAGAAGGACGTGTTCGATGTAATGCGCGATCATTTGTGTCGGCGAGCCGTTCGGATCGCCGGGAAACGAGCGATTGAGATTTCCGTCGTCGCAGGAAGCGTTTCTGCGCCCTTCCAAGACCGCGGGAAAATTTGCCCCACTGAGGATCGTCACACGTCCGCGTATGTCTTCGGACCTCAGCTCGCGAGCCAATTTCAGTAACGCGATCTGGCCTTCGTACTCGTCGCCGTGATTGCCAGCTACGAGCAACGCTCTGGGGCCCGCACCATTCTCGATACTGATGATTGGAATTTGGATCCGGCCATAGGCGGACTGGTTCGTTGAGATAGGAAGGCTTAAGAAACCCTCTTGGCGCCCGTCCTGCCCAATCCGTATATCCGTTGCAATCCGCGTCCGCACACGCGCCTCCCACCCTGATCACGACGAGGCGTGACCAGGTCTCGGCAAACTTCGCGGCCGAGCCGGGACGCCCCTCACGACGATCAATCAACGACCGTTGCGGGGTCGATATCGGATGGGATGCGCTCTCGTCCAATATAAAGAATTCCCTAGTTCATGACAGAACGTTATCAACGCTTCAACGGCGCGATTACACATCCTCTCTGGCGCACGGCGCATGCTGCGGCCGTGGCGATAAGCCCTGCGCCAAGCCATGTCGCGAAGCTGGTTTTCTCGGAGAAGACCAAGTATCCCAGCGCAACCGCACAGATCAAACGCCCGAATTCGAATGGCGCGAGGTAACCCGCATCGGCCATCGCATACGCCCTTGTAGCGAAGAGCTGCGCGAAGGTTGCCATGACGGCAAGAAGCAGCAACCACGGCAAGATCGCAAGCGACGGCCAGGTCCAGACGAACAGCGCCGGAACCAAGGACAACGGCAATAGAAAGAGGGTGAAATAACTCACGATCGCCTCGGGTGTCTCCGTTCGGCTGAGGAATTTGACAGTTACAATGCTCATGCCACTCGCAGCTGCAGACATCAGGACAATCCACGCATCCCCCTGTATCAGATCTCTACCGGGATGGAGGACGACAATTACACCCAAGAAGCCCACGACAATCGCGAGCCATCGGCTGAAGCTCGCGCGCTCTCCGAGTATCAAGATGGCACCGATTGTCGCGAATAATGGTGTTGTGAAATTTATCGCCGTCGCGGTCGACAGCGGCAAGACGGTAACGGCATAAAACCAGGCCAAAATCGATAACAAGCTGATCGCGGCCCGCAGCGTGTAATAACCGATCTTCGCGGGCTTCGGCAGACCTTGCCCGGGCTTGGGTCGCAGCCAGAACCAAATGATGGGCAGGCTGAGAAGGTTTCTAAAGAAAACGACGACGAAAGGATGCAACTCGGTCGCGCAGATCCTTATTACGACGCTCATCGCGGCAAGCATGCCTCCAGATGCGAGGAGCCAAAGGGCGCCTCGAACGGAGATGGAAATCTCTATTCGTAATGCTTGGGTCCCGCTGGACATATCCGCCGGCAGTTTTGCTTGATCCGAGAAAGCGTGTCGGTTCATTTCGAAGTTTCTTGCTGAATCGTGGAGTGGCGAGCGAGCCGTTGAACCAGGCCAAAAGGCGCTCCCGACTGACGTGTGCAGCTTCAGCTGCTCACTCCGCCGCCTGCTGTCGCTGAGTGGCGGCGATCACATTCGGAAAGTGTGTCCCAATCCATTCGTCGTCATATATCGAATCGAGATATCGCTCCCCGAAATCGGGCGATGGAGCCACGACGATGTCATCAGGGTGTATCTCCGCCGCGCAAGAACAGACTCCGGCGAGGACCGTGCCGGTGGATCCTCCAAAGAGAAACCCTCTGCGGGCCAGGGAGCGACACATGCGAATCGCCGACTCCTCCGGGACCATGACGACGCGCTGTATCTCGTCCGGATTGAATATTGGCGGGACACGGCTTGTGCCCAGGCCAGGGATCTTGCGGGAACCCGGCGCCCCTCCGAACGTCACCGAGCCAACGCTGTCAACCGCTACGATGCGCGTCTGGGGAGAATGCTCTCGGAAATACCGCACACATCCCATCAGAGTGCCGGTTGTGCCGGCACCTACGAACAGCCAGTCTATCTTGGAAAAACTTGCATGAATCTCAGGGGCGGTGGCAAAGTAATGCGACCGCCAGTTGTCTTCATTCTCGTACTGATTGACCCACACGTAGCGAGGATCCCGCGCGCACATCTCGTTAATCAGCTCGATGCGGGTTGCGAGGAATCCACCGTTGCGGTCCCGCTTATCGACGACGATAATCGACGCACCATACGCCAGCATAAGCTTTCGGTTCGTCGGGGAACTCACGGGATCGGTCACGCAGAGAAAACGATAGCCCTTGGCCGCGGCGACGATGCTGAGCGCCACTCCGAGATTCCCAGAGGATGATTCGATCAGCACGCTGTCCGGCCCGATGCGATCGGCCGCCTCCAACGCCTCAACCATGCGCAGGGCCGGTTTTATCTTGATGGAGCCCGCCATGCAAAGCCCCTCGCATTTCACATGCACAGGGGCGGAAACGAGCCCTGGCAGAGCGGCGAATGCGTCGCGGATTCTCAGTTGCGCTGCTGATTCCACAATCAAAGCCATAACACTGTCTCCAAAACCGAAGCGTGGGTCGGACGATTGGTGCTAATCAAGTGAATCCAGGGAATAGCCCCGCGTATGGACAGTGCGGATATAGTCGGGAAGGCCCGCCGCATTGAGTACCTTGCGGAGGCGTCCGATATGGACATCGACAGTGCGAGAAACGACATGAAGATTTCGGCCCCACACCGACTCGAGTAACTCCTTCCTGGAAAACACGCATCGAGGGTATCTCAGGAAGTGTTCGAGAAGGCGAAACTCAAGGGGCCCAAGCGCGACTCTTCGGCCGTTGCGGTAGACGAGCTGTGCTCGCAAATCCATCCGCAGGTCCAGGAATGTCAAGATGCTTTGATGCTCGGAAGAGGACGGCGAACCTATCGCCCCGATCCTGGCCACCAACTGACCAGATACAGCTTGGGTATCGTCGACGGCCTGATCGCTGTTGACACCGGTGTCGACATTCCGCGGACGATGCTCCTCGGACCGCGGCAGCAGCACGATGGGCAGCTGACGACAGTCTCCTACGCGCGGCGTCCTTGAACGTTCGGCCAATGCCGAGCACTTGTCTGATGGCGAGCCCAGGGATATGAGGTTGGGATCCACGTCTGCCGGTGTAGATGTCGGGTCGATTTTTCCCCCGCTCGATTTGCGACTACCGTCCTTTTCAAGGACGTGTTTTGCAAGAGACGATCTCTCGTCCTCTCTCACGATATATATCCAAGGCTTCGTCGACGGCATCACGCGCGTCCTCTTCCCGTAGGGAGGCGTCTTGCTTGACTGATCGAAAGGTATGTCGTGAGTGCAGAGTGGGATACTACCTACTTTGGTAGTCGCGATAGGCGATCGACTTCCGCAGCATCGGCGGCTGCGGATTCTAGCCGTCACGCGAACCGAAACAGCGCTTTTTCAATCGCAACGATACCTTGGACCCGGAGCGCCTTTGAGCGTCTCTGCGAGAGCGAGAGCAACGCCTTTATGATCCCTCGCATGGCGGTCGATGATGTCTCAGAGCTCCCGCTTCGCCCTTATCCGCGCCACGCTTCCTCGCCAAGCAATACACCTAGGGCTCTCTGGACAAAAGAACGAGCCTTGCGGTTACTCTTTATGGGTCACGCCCGACTATGAGACAGCGACCTAACCGGATTTGTCGCAAGCATCCTATCCGGGAAAGCGATAAGACTAAGATGAATAGCTTCAACTTCGGCTTGTAGCATCAACCCTCTCATGGCCTTCTTGATCAAAAGGACGACAGTGTTTTCGCCGGTATCCAGGATCGCGCCGATATCCCAAGGTGACTTTCCTTGCACGATCCACCGCAGGCAATTTTTTTCGAAGACATCTCGACGACAGGATCGTCACGCTGACCATGAGCGGTGGCGTGCCCGTAGGAACTCGGACGCAAACGCATTTGGATAACCGAGATACGGCTCCGGATGGACATCATCGGCTCCCGTAGCGGAGGACGTTGCTGCAACTCCTTACACCTTGGGTAAGTGACACTGCCTAATACGCATGGCAGTGGCCATCTCACATTCGAGGGATCGTTGAGGCGAAACGGTCGAAAGTCACGTGGCGGGATCCACGCACCTACAAGATGATGTTAGGACTTTGACGAAAGCGCGCGGCGACGCCTATCCAAGCTGGTAGCTGGGCGCGGCCGCTTCTCTATCGCACATTGCGCCGCGCTGGCCTCTCCTCATGCATGAGCCGTTGCGGGAGGCCCCTTCTATCCAGAAGCCAACACGCTTCCGCTGCGATCGCAAACGCGAATCGCGGCCGAGGCGAAAAGCCGTCGATGAGTTAATCTGCGGATGCCGAGAGTTCGACGTCAAAAAGACAGCGTGCATAGATATGTCGGCGTGGTCCCGCATTGGATCTTCAAACACATCATCGGAGCGGCTGGATGTCCCGTGATCTTCCTGCGACCGGTCTCTCGGGCGGATGGGCGCGATATCGTCGCGGCTCACATCGAGATTTCATCCGAAATCTTGGCTGTTGTGCACGCCGGGGGCCGGCATCGCTGCTCCGACGCTGGCGCCGGACCTTCCGCTTATTACGCGAGCCGTTCAGCAGGCAGCTTCAACAGTGCAAATACCGCGAGCTTTGACAATGCCGAACCATGTGCGTCGAATTCTCTTGCTTGAAGCGATTCACGACGTCGCCGCCGCGACATTCTCGGACGGCGGTTACGATGAAATCATTTCCATTCCAAGAGCTCTCAGCGATGATGAACTCCTTGAGAAGCTTCCCGGAGTTCATCTCCTCGGGATTCGTTCCCGTACTCGCCTAAACGAACGGACGTTGGCGGCGGCGGACCGATTGCTCGCTATCGGGTGCTTCTGCATCGGGACAAGCCAAGTCGACATTCCTGTCGCGAGCCGGATCGGAATTCCTGTTTTTAACGCTCCGTTCTCCAGTACGCGCAGCGTCGCCGAACTGGTCATGGCCGAAATCATCATGTTGATGCGGGGTATTTTCCCGAAGTCGCAGTCCCTCCATCGAGGTCGATGGCAAAAGAGCGCATCCTACAGCTTCGAAGTACGCGGCAGAACACTCGGAGTCGTAGGTTACGGCAATATCGGCGCGCAACTTGGAATGATCGCGGAGGGCGGCTTCGGGATGCGGGTTATATATTACGATGTTGCCGACAAGCTGTCTTTTGGAAATGCCCAGTGCGCTCGAAGCCTCGCAGAGCTTCTCGCTTCAAGCGACATTGTCTCTCTTCACGTACCGGAGACGCCGGCAACGATAGGGATGATTGGCGCCGCTCAAATCCGCGCGATGCAAAAGGGCGCTTTCCTAGTGAACGCGTCGAGAGGTTCTGTGGTTGATCCAGAAGCGCTCGCCGCCGCTCTCCGTGACGGCCACTTGCTCGGCACCGCGATCGACGTTTTCCCCGTTGAACCCGAGAGACCCGACGACGTGTTTCTGTCGCCATTAATGGGCATACCCAATGTCATTCTTACACCTCATATTGGCGGCAGTACCGCCGAGGCTCAAGAGCGAATTGGGATCGAGGTTGCGAAGCGGTTGATTGCGTTTGACAAGGCCGGACAAGCGACCGGTGCCGTTAATGCGCTGGAACTGTGGTCGGAGGCTCCCACCTCCGCATTCGGATATCGCCAAAGCTCCCGCGGGATCGGCGGTGCGCCAAAGCGTGTACGGATACCGTAAACACCTGACAGATGGAGCGCACCCGGATTGGACCGCGACAGCTAATGAGCAAACAGTCTAGACCAGATGATAGGGCGATGTCGCCGCGTCACCTTTCTACTTTGGGGGCGGAGCGTGCAGACTTGCGGCCGAGCACGCGACATGCGTCCGCTTACCCCGTTCTCGCCCGCCGCCCCGGGCTGGCGCGGCGGTGCCACGGGCGGCGAGCTGGGAGATCCGCCGGCCCGCCTCGGCCACCATGTCGTCGGGGCGTGTCATCGGGCGCAGGGATGACGGGGCGCTCCAGTGGCACGACGAGACCCGCTGCTTGGGGCACTTTGGAAGACACTCGACGATCAGCAGATTCTCAATCATATGCGCGCGTCGGCGTGCGCGGTGTGCGGCAGCGTGCAGACGAGGTCGAGGCTCGCCACGCATTTGGCATTGCGATCGGCTACGATCGCGACGACGGCGAAGAGCGGGTCGAATTGGGTGAGATCGTCGCGCACATCCTCATCAGCTGCGCGTAGCAGGAAGTTTGGGAGAGACGCGAAGAAAACGAGCAAGTCGCGATATCCATCCCGGCTCGAAAAGGATTCTTGAGCACGTCGGCCCCGCTTGGATGTGGTGCGGATGGCCCAGACTCACATTACGCCAGACAGGAGGATTAGGATAAAGCAGCAGAAGACAGGGCGAGAGCTACTGATACCGCTGCATCGAAACCATTGCTGTGCTTAACGCCTACGACTTGCACATCGCGATCGTCACGACCGCTTACGGCAAGCCATTCAGCGTCGATGTTTCAGCAGATTTATGCGGGATGCGATCGCGCAGGCTGGGGTGCCTCTCGATTGCAAGCATCATGGGCTGCACAAAGCGGCTGACCGCATGCCTGCCGAGGCGAGTCCCAGATCATGGCTGTGCTTGCCCCACGCGACATTCGCCGAAGCTGACCGTTACTGCGGAGAGGCAGAGCAGCTTGGTTTGCCATCGAAACCGTAATCAATCTCGAGGCACACAGGCAACCCTGGAACCGGCCGCGCGCTTCGAGGGAATCTGAACATCAATTGCAAGCTTTTCGAACCTCCAACCAAAACGCTTGTGATCGCACAGACGTCTTCACCGGAAAAAATTCAAATTCCGCTCAGGTCCTTCTTCTTCACGGCCAACTACATACGCTGGAGTTTCAGACGAAACATACGCATTCGCGATTATGCCGTAACAACTGCAAGCCTCAAGTTCGAGACGCTCGCGGTCATCTACACGCAAGATGCCGCGCATCTTGCAAATATAGCCCTTCTCTTCAAACCGGATAAGAGTTTCTGTGACGCCCGAGCGGCGCAATCCCAAGGCGGCAGAGAGATAGTCGTGGGTGACCGGAAGGACGCGGCCGTCGATTGCATCGCACGTCAGACAAATCCAACAGGCCAGCCGCTGTTCTCGGCTGTGTCGAACACCACACAACCCGATTTGCGCATTGTGCAAAGAGAGCGCTTGGACATATCGCGAGAGGTGCTCGCGGATCCGTGGACGTTCGCTCATTAGGCGATACAAATCGCCAACTGGAATCCGGAAGGCATCGCCAGATAAAATCACAACTGACTGATAGATTGGAAGGTGCCCTCCCCACAAAAATGATGCTCCAACCGCTCCTCGATACCCTACAACAGCAGTCTCAAGCATACTCCCGGCGGCAACGATCCTGAGCGAGACGAGGCCGGACTCAACGAAATACACATGTTCAACTTGCTTTTTTGGCGCGTGCACAATCATGCGCTCTCTCAGCGCAATCGGTTCCATAAATCCGCTTATTGCCGTAAGATCGCTCGACAGAGACGCCAGAATTGCATTTCTTACAAGTGGCCGTCTACTGGACTGCGCAAGCATCGCTCCTCCTCCGATTGATTCTCAGCGGAGGACGCCCATGATTATCGAGCTTCCTGCATTGACGAAGAGAACAGCGTCGTAGCGTTCACCTGGCCTGCTCGAATAAATCCTAAGGCAATCGTCCTGCACGCCGTCGACACTAAATAATTTCTGCCAACGAGATCACCGTCGACCAACGACCATCCTGCGGTCGATAATCGGCGACCCGTTCTCTACCGTCCAATACAAATAGTTCGCCACGTCATGACGTAACCTTATCAACGAGAGGTCACTTCGATTATCCGCGTCTCAGGCGCATCGCATTTACCACTACTATCGCAGCGAACATTCATTCATAACTACAATCTTTGGGTGATCGACTTGCCCCGAGTAAATACCGCACCAGCGGGACGTCCGCGCTCCGCACTCTCCACCCTTCAGCAATCTCCGCCGAGGCCATCGATCTGAAGGACAAGCAGGCCCTAGTTAGGCTGACTTCCGCTGGGGTTTAGCCACAGGCTTCTTTGCCGCAGCTTCCTTCGCCGGTTTCTTGCCGGCGATCGGCATCAGCATTTCCTTCTGACCGCTTGCGACTTTGCGCGGCTTCTTGGCCGGCTTGGAGTCCTTTGCCGCCCGTACGCCGCCGATGCTCTTGCGCAGTGCGTCCATCAAATCGACGACGTTCTCGCCACGCGGTCGCTCCTTCGCGGCGATAG
>Ga0137413_10000719_pt1 | contig 11716 bp, 8 predicted proteins | sample CZODoug2_1_16fun_FD_108280 | JGI IMG/M metagenome (GOLD analysis project Ga0137413, IMG submission 108280) | Vadose zone soil fungal communities from Angelo Coast Range Reserve, California, USA - CZODoug2_1_16fungal (Illumina Assembly) | ecosystem: Environmental > Terrestrial > Soil > Vadose... | reverse complement strand
TTCAAGGCGTGGCCGTGATTGCGCCCTATGACCCCAGTATCCCGCCCGACCCGCTGGCCACCACGACGCAACTGAATTAGCGCCGCATCGTTCGACCCTGATGGATGGAGAATCTCATGCAAAGCACATGGACATCAACTCTCGCCGCGCTGGCTCTGTGCGCCGCCTCAACCATTGCAAATGCGCAACATCCACCGATCACCGTCACGGAGGCCTCCGTGGAGACCAGTGCGAACCTGGTGCATCTCCCGCCGACGCTGGCCGGCACGATCCAGCTGCTGGGTTGCCCGCAATGCCGGCTCCAATCGCTGCAGCTGGGCTCCGATTCTAAATTTTTTCTGAACTTTCATGAAATCTCACTGGAGCAGCTCAGCACCGAGGCACTCAACGGCGCAGGCAAACCGCTGACGATCCATTACCGGCTGAGCGACTCCATCGTTACCCGTGTCGAACTCGCGGTTCTGCACCCGTAAACGCCAACATTTCGCGACGAGGCTACCTTATGCACACCCAAACGTTCCACCGCTCGGCAATACGCCTGGGCGCCTTGTTGGCGACGCTGTTTTGCTCCCTGGCGCAGGCTGACGACACCGAGATTTTCTTCAACAATCTCAACAACGGCGCCAACGCCAACATCATGTTCATCCTGGACTCGTCGGGCAGCATGACCGACGTTGTGACGACACAGCTGCCGTACGACTCCACGGTCACCTATGCAGCGAATACCTGCGCCTCGAATTTCAGCAGCTCCAAAGTCTATTACGGCACCGGCGGTAGCGTGCCGGCGTGCGGCAGTTCCCAGAACATCACGCTGACTAATTTCAAGTGTGTAGATGCCACTAACGCGCTGGCCACCGGTGCGGGAACCACGTCTCCGGGTTTCTACACCGGCAATATGATCCAGTGGGGTCAGTTCACGATCAAGCCGAAGCCCAAATCGGGGTCATCCACTTCTAATCAATGGCAGGGCACGCTCGGTATTACCAACGGCACCAGCGTGGAGTGTCAGAACGATGCCGGTGTGGCCGGAAACGGCTCGAAGAGCGGGAGCAATCTCTATCCGAGCAAGCTCGCCAATGCCGGCAGCGCGACGGGCGTGTGGGACGTGAAGGCCAACTCCTGGTGGAGCGTCGCCGGCAATGTCGGCACCAGTTATGTGATCTACAGCGCCAACTACCTCAACTACTACTACAACTCGGCCACCACAACGACGGCCACGAAAGTTCAAATCCTCCAGCAGGGTATCAAATCCATTCTCGACAGCGTCTCCAATGTGAACGTCGGTCTGATGCGGTATGACGCCGCAGGCGCAGGCGGCATGGTGATGGAGCCAATCCGGCCGCTCAATCCAACCAATGAAGCGACTATCCTCGCCACGGTAAACAGCGACGCACCCTTCGGCACGACACCAATTTCCGAGACGCTGTATGAATCCTATTTGTATTTCTCGGGGGGCGCTGTGCATTATGGCAACACTTCCACCAATAGCGTGTGCACTACTTGGGCGACGATTGGAGGCCTGTATCAGTGCACCGCCGGCTTCGGGGTCGCTTACCCCAGCGTCGCCTCCTCGCGCACATCGGGAACCATCACAGGCGCCAACTATGCCAGACCAGCCAGCACCAGCTGCCAGAAAAACTACGTCGTCTTCCTGACCGATGGATTGCCGAACAATGACGGCGGCGCCGCCGCCGATAAGGCGCTGATCACGAGCCTGCCGAATTTCTCGACGACCGGTGGGGCGTGCTACGCCAGCGGCTCGGCGATGTATGCCGCGCTCGGACAATCCGGCGGCGTTCCAGCCGGCACCGACGGCACGGGTCTGTGCACCGCAGCGCTCGCCAAATATATGCACGGCACTGACTTGAACTCGACTACGAGCGGCATGCAGAACGTCACATCGTACTTCATTGGCTTCGGCAACGATTTCGCAGACACTTCCGGCGCGCCCACCGCCGCGTTCGCCTACCTGCAAGATGCCGCTACAAAAGGTGGCGGGCAGGCCTTTACGGCGACCAGCCTGAGCGATCTGACCAGCGCGTTCAACCAGATTCTGTCAACCGTGGTTACCACCAACACGATGTTCTCGGCGCCGGCAGTGGCCGTGAACGCATTCAATCGCACTCAGACGCTCAACGACCTCTATGTGTCGGTATTCAGCCCGCAAAGCACCTATCATTGGCCGGGCAACGTGAAGAAGTACAAGGTTGTCAACAACGTGGTCGTCGACGCCAACGGCACACCCGCCGTGGATCCGGGGACTGGCTTTTTCCTGAGCACCGCGCAAAGCTATTGGAGCCCGGCGGTCGACGGCTTCGATGTGACTCTGGGCGGTGGCGCCGTCAACCTCCCGAACTACGCGACACGTAAGGTATACACCTATATCGGCGCCAACCCCGCCGGGACCGGCGTCGCGCTCAGCACGGTCCCAGCCTCCGCATTCACTACGAGCAATACAGCGCTGACGACCACGATCCTGAGTATCGGCGGGTCGAATGATCCTTCGCTGACTGACCTGATCAACTGGACGCGTGGCCAGGATATTCAAGACGACAATCAGAACGGCAGTACGACCGACACGCGGCATGACATGGGCGATCCGATCCATTCCGCACCAGCGCTCGCCATCTACGGCAAGAACGCGGACCTCACCAACAACATCGCTGCCTTCGTGCCGACCAATGATGGTTATCTGCATGCCGTGGACGCAAACACGGGAGTTGAGCTATGGACGTTCATTCCCCAGGAAATGCTCCCTCACCTGGTGGATCTGTTCAACGACGCGGCGACAACCGTCAAGCACTACGGCATCGACGGTGCGATCACGGTATTGTCCTATGACATCAACGGCGACGGCACGATCGACCCGGCGGCCGGCGATCGCGTGATCCTGTTCTTCGGCACTGGCCGCAATACGGATACCAGCACCTACTATGCGATGGATGTGACGAACAAGAGCGCTCCGGTGCTGCTCTGGAGCATCAATGGCAACCAACTGCCGGGCATCGGCCAGGCATGGTCGCAACCCCAGATAACGCGTGTGAATATCAGTGGCGCGACCCAGAATTCACAAAAGCTGGTACTGGTGATTGGCGGTGGATATGACTCCTCCGAAGACGGTTACACTTACGTCCCGTCGGATGTCGTCGGCAATCACATCTTCATGGTCGATGCGCTGAAGGGCACCTTGCTGTGGGATGCCGGCAATGGCGCCGTTGGAGCCCATACCCCCAGTTTCAACCATACGCGTATGGATCACTCGATCCCGGCGGGAGTCGCCGTGATTGATTTCGATGGCGATGGCTACGCCGATCGTATGTATGTCGGTGACATGGCGGGTCAGCTTTGGCGATTTGATATTACGAATGGCCAGCCGGCCGCTTCATTAGTGACCGGCGGCGTAATCGCATCGCTCGGCACCAAGGACGATACGACGCCGATCCAGAGCCGCACCCGGCGCTTCTACAACATGCCGGATGTCGCCTCCGTGAACCAGCCGGGCGTCACCGGCTATCTCAACATTGCCATCGGCTCCGGGTACCGCGGGCACCCGCTGGATCTAGTGGTGCACGATCGTTTCTATTCCGTTAGGGATATCACCACGCCCTTTGGTACGGTGTCGCAAGCGGACTTCAACGACCCAACGAAAGTGCCGTTGATCCGCGATGCGCAGATCACTACGGGCACCGCGAGCCTGGTGGACGTCACCACGACCGTGACACCGACGATTCCGCCCGGATCCCGTGGCTGGCAGCTCGATATGAGTCATGACGGCGAGAAGGTACTGGCATCATCCACGACGTTCAACAATTCGATCATCTTTACTACTTATACGCCGAGCTCAACAGTGGTGACCGATCCCTGTGCGGGCGTTGGCGCCGGCACCAATCGCGTATATCAGGTCAATGTATTCAATGCGTCTCCGACGCAGGTTCCGAGTTCGGGCGTGGCGGCCACGACGGCAGACCGGGGCAAGGATCTCGCGCAAAGCGGCATAGCGCCGCAGGTGACGATGCTGTTCCTTCCCGACGCCGCGAGTCCCTCGAATCCCGCCAAGACCGACATCGTGCTCATGTCGGGTGCGGAAACCGTCGGTGTGCTCACCCTGAACGCGCGGCAGAAAACTTATTGGCGCGATGGTTCAGCGAATTGATCGGAGACAAGATGATGCAACTTGAAACAACTGGCTTGAACCGGCAGCGTGGCGTAACGCTGCTTGAACTGATGATCGTGGTGGCCGTGGTTGGAATAATCTCCGCGATCGCGACGGCCGGCTATCGCCAGTATTTGATCCGCACCAATCGTACCGACGCCACGTCGCAGTTGCTGCGCATCCAAGTGGGCGAGGAGAAGTACTTCTTGCAAAATGGCGTGTACGTCACGGATAGTGCGACGATGGCGACGGCCTCGGGTGCCGGTGGATTGGGTGTTACCACTCCCTCGCCCGGCGGCTACTACACGTTGAGCGTGGCGCCACGCCTGGCGGGCAATACGTCAACCTATCAGGCGACGGCCACCGCCGTCGGTTCGCAGTTGGCCGATAGCGTCACTTGCCGGACGTTTACGATCGACGATCAGGGTACGCGCACACCCGCGGATTCCACCCGCTGCTGGCGCTGATTGAGCCCGTACTGGGCACCCTACGTCACTCGGCACCTACCTCGCGCTGTACCCGCGCCCCTCGACGCACGCCACCATGGCCCGGTTGTAATCAGAGCCATTCTGCGCAACCTCGCCCGCCTGCTCCGATGCCCATCGTTGGCATTCGGCTTTGTCGCTCGCCTGTTGCTCAGTGCTCTGGCCATTCTTCGGGTACATGAAGATCTGTCCCGCTACCGGGCCGCCGGGGCCGGAATCCGGTGCACCCACATCGCCGGCCGGAGCCGGCCCAGATCCGGACACGTCAGCCGAGCCGCTTGAATCCGCCACCGGTGGCGGGTCGGTCGCGACGTAGCCGTCATAGGTCGGATTCCAGGTGTAATAGACGTCATTGGCGTAGTAGTACGGAACTCCGCTGTACCAATAGGTTGCATAGGCCAGCGGCAGGATGGGCAGGAACCACGAAAAGCCGTAACCGTAATATGCCCGGGGCCAGAAGCCGCCGCGCCAGTAACCGCCACGCCAGCCGGCTCCGCGCCACCCGCCCCCGTGCCAGCCGCCGCCCCCGCGCCAACCGCCGCCGCCCCAGGAACCGCCGCGCCAGCCGGTTGAGTAGCCATGGCCGGCAAATCCGGCACCGTGCCCGGCGTAGGCTCCGCCGTGAAACCCGCCCGGGGCCCCGCCATGAAATCCTCCCGCACCGCCGCCTGAAAAGTGGCCAGGTCCTGCGAAATGAGCGCCAACGCCGGCACGGCCGCCGCTGAAGGAGTGACCGCCCCCGCCTCCCGACGCGTGGCCACCGCCACCGCCACTATGGCCGCCTCCTCCGCCGCCTCCACCATGGCCGCCTCCTCCGCCACCGCCGCCATGCTGTGCGAATGCCGGCGCGCCGCCTGCCAGGATCAGTCCCAGCGCACTCACCGCCAACAGAACGCCTTTGCCCTTGATATTCATGTGCCTCTCCTTAACCTCACAGCCGCGCACGGCTGATTCACCAAGACGTACTCAATAAGACCCTGTCTGTATAACGCGGTTCAGGGCGATTGGTGCACATAACATTAGCTTAATTGCGCAGGGCTGCATTGAACATCACATAGGCTGTTCGACCCGGTGCGGGCTCAAAAAACCGCGTGTTGGTCTCATTCACGATCACAGAACCTACATATGTTCGATTGGCGAGATTATCAATGCGTGCGAATTCGCTGAATCGCCAGTGCTTGGACTGCTGTTCAAACCCCGCGCGCCAATTTGCCACCCAATAGCCTGCCGCCGCGTCCGTGTTGCGGTCGTCGGCATAGATTTTTCCGCGTCGCTGCGTCTCCAGCGTGGTTGAAAAACTCAAAGGGCTGTAATTCCACGTCAGCCCCAAGTACACCGTATTTTTCGCGACCGCAGGGAGGAAATTTCCTGCGGCCACGGGCAAATAGTTGGCGGTCGGCGGCCCGGTAGGATTGGTGAGCGGATTGCAGGGCGCCGCGACGCAGGTGAAATACGGCTGCGCCACCACCGCTTTGATGTACGTGTACGCGAATCGAGCGCTGAATCCGCCGGCCCACTTCGCGTCCGTCTCGAGCTCCAAACCGCGTCGAGTGGTCTCGCCGATATTTTGATTCACCGTGCGTCCGCCGGAATTTTGCAGCACGGCCAATTCATCGACCGTTTTTATGTAAAACACCGCGAGATTGGCGCGCACGTGGGCATTGCCCGCTTTGATGCCTGCTTCGTAATTGTCGCTGTGCGCCGGCTTCAGCCCGAGATTCAACCCGGGAAGACTGCCATCCACCGAGCGATAGGCCAGGTCGTTCAAGGTCGGGGTCTCGAATCCTTTGCCATAGGAGCCATAAACATTGACGGCGTCGGTTGCGCGAAACGTCACTCCCGCGACCGGATTGACTGCGGAGTATCGAATCTCGCTGCTCGCGGCATCGAGCACGGCCAGGTGTCCATGCGACGCGACATCGACAACACTGTTGCGCACGCCGGCGACAATCCGCCAGCGAGCTGCGGGGTCCCATTGCGCTTGCAGGTATTGATCGAAATCGTAGACATGATTGGCCTCGTCGCGCCGCAACGCTCCTTGTACGCCCAATTCCGAGCCGATGAAATTCAGATACCCTTTGCGCGCTTCCGCCAGATCGTCGTAGTTCACGCCGGCGACCAGCAGCAAGGGCGTGCCGCCGAGGCTGCGCTGATCCGTCATATGCAGGTCGGCGCCGAAGTAGGCCCGATCCAAATCAATCACACCGCCGGGATAAAGCGGCGCCGCCAGCTGCGTCGCCTGGGGTATCGCTTGGAACTGCGTGGTGGCGCGATGCCCCGTGTAAACGCTGGCAATCAAATCATCGGCGGCGCTGAAGTGGTTTTCGTAAACCGCGCCGACTTGTTCTTGCGCCACTGACTTGCGTGTGTTGTACGCGACGGCGTTCACGCCGGCCTGAGTGGGATTCGCGGCGAGCTGCGCCCGGGTCAGGCCCAAAGGATCCTGGACGAATGGCGTTTGCACGGCATTGGCGACCACCGTCAGTTTCGACGTGTCGCTCAAATTTGCACGCGCCTTCGCATTGAAGAGATTGCGCTCCGCATCGCTGTGAACGCGATAGCCGTCGGTTTGAAAGTGCGATGCGTCGACCACGTAATTGACGAGGCCGCCATCTCCGCTCGTCTTCACGGCATAGCGCTGGGTATTGAACGTACCGTACTCGGCCGTGCCGCCGACCGAAAAGCCGGGCTTGGCGTCCTCGGTAAAAATCGCGATGACGCCGCCCGATGAGTTGCCATACAGCGCCGAGAAGGGGCCTCGCAGGACTTCGATATGATCCGCCGAGCCTAAATCAAATTGCGAAAATTGCCCTTGACCGTCAGGCATGGTTCCGGGAATCCCGTCGGAATACAGCCGCACCCCGCGAACGCCGAAACTCGAGCGGGCGCCGAACCCCCGCACCGATAGCTGCAAATCCTGCGCATAGTTTTGCCGGCTCTGCGCCGATACGCCAGGCACCGTCATCAGCGATTCCGACAGATTCACCTGTAGCTGCCCGCTGCGAATGGTTGGCGCGTCGATCCTGTCCACCGATACGGGCAGATCGCGGCTGTCTTCGGCAATACGCGTGGCGGTGATGACCACCGAGGGCAAATCCCCGGCGCCCTCGCCCAACGCCGGGAGCGGTGCGGCGATGAGGCACGGGAGCAAGGCAGCAAGCCCACGGGCAATTCGGCCGTGCTGTATCAAAAGAACCTTCCCGCTTGATTGTGCATTATGTCCGAAGGAGTATCGTATGCTGAAGTCGCTAAAGTACGGGCGTCATTTGCCGCTATTCAAGGACTTGAGCAAATCTTCGCACAATCACGCGTGCGGCGCGGCACGTATCGCACTGATTGTTGCCGCCGCCGAATGCGATTCACCGCACGCCGGTTTATGTGAAGCAATTCCGTATTGGCGCGCGTAGTGCTAGCATCCTGAGCGTCGTCCGTAAGGTTTAGCCCTTGCCAAAATTGAAGCATCGTTTGAAGCTGCGCTTCGCGGTCATCGCCGCCCTGGCGCTGGTCATCGCGCAACTCGGCGCGATGGCGCATGCCTATACGCACGTGCCGCAAACACGCGCCGCCGCCGCGCAGCTGCAGCAAACGAGTCCCAGCGTTCATGATTTTTGCAACGATTGCTTAAACTTCGCGCCGCTCCTGGCGGCTGCCGGCGCTCCGGCCGCGCTGCCCTTTGCCCTGCCGCAGGGCTGCTGTGTTGCGCCGCATGCGCAACTCGACTCTCCCCTCGATCTCGAGCTCCTCCTCGCCTTTCGTTCCCGAGCACCTCCCGCTACACGCTGAATCCCGGATGATTTTTCTGCCGCAGTTCGCTGCGGTTCAAGCGTATTTTCGCGTGGAGAGCTCGATTCATGTTCAATTTCAAATTCTTCGGGGCGCCCGTGGCGCTCGCGATGGGTCTCGTATTTTGTCTGCCGCGCCTGGCGCAAGCGGACGGGTCTGAAACCTCAACTGCCGAGGCGGGCGGCAACAACGGGCCGGTCATCGATGAAGTCGTCGTGATCGCGCAGCACTTGAATGAGGCACGCAACGGCATTCAAACGCAAACCGGCGCTTCGATCTACACGATCAATGAAGCGGCGATCGGTGCCCAGCCGGGCGGCGATAATCAACTGCTCAATCAAGTGATCATGCAAGCCCCCGAAGTCGCCCAGGATTCGTTCGGCCAATTTCACGTTCGCGGCGAACACAACGGCCTGCAATACCGCCTGAACGGCATCATCTTGCCGGAGGGCATCAGCGTGTTCGGTCAATCGCTCGATCCGCGCCTCATTTCCTCGATGACCCTCATTACCGGCGCGTTGCCGGCCGAATACGGCCTGCGCACCGCCGGCATCATCGATTTGAAAACCAAAAGCGGGGTGATCGACCCGGGCGGCTCGGTATCGATTTACGGCGGCAGCCACGGAACGGTCGAGCCGAGTTTCAATTACGGCGGCAGCGAGGGCAGATTCAACTATTTTGTTTCCGGGGACTTTCTGCGCAATGATCTCGGCATCGAGTCGCCGGACGGCCGCTCGAGTCCGGATCATGATCACACCACGCAGTATCACGAGTTTGCGTACCTGGAATACATTCTCGATGAGAGCAACCGCTTGAGCGCCGTTCTGTCGAGTTCGACGGGCACGTTTCAAATTCCAAATCGCGGCAACCAGGTGCCCGGCATTGCCAACGCTGACGGCACACCGCTCACGGTCAACGGCCAGACCACGTACCCGAGCGATGCGCTCAATGAAAATCAGCGCGAACTGAACCACTTTGCGATCTTGAGCTGGCAGCATTCGCAAGGCGCGTTTGACGTCCAGACCTCCTTGACTGCACGCTACTCGAGCTTGACTTTCGTACCCGACGCACTCGGCGACCTTTTATTCAACGGTATCGCGCAAAATGCCTTCAAGCAGAACGTGGCCTACGCGCTGCAGTCCGATGCTTCGTACAAATTGGACGAGGCACACACGCTGCGTGCCGGTGTCTTTCTACAAAGCGATCATTCCAAGAGCACGACGAGTTCGGCCGTCATCGCGCTCGATGATGCCGGCAATCAGCTGAGCGACGTTCCGGTCAATATCGTCGATAACGGCGCAAAGACCGAATGGATCGAGAGCGTCTACCTTCAGGACGAGTGGAAGATCATTCCAGCCGTGACGGTGAATTATGGGTTGCGTTTCGACAAATTTACCGCGTTTGCTTCGGGCCACCAGGTAAGCCCCCGCGTCAACATCGTTTGGCAGGCGCTCGACGCCACCACCGTGCACGCCGGTTACTCTCGCTATCTCTCGCCGCCGCCGTTCGAGCTCGTAGGGACGGAGACTGTATCGAAGTTCGTCAATACCACCGCCGGCGCGCAAGTGCTGCAGGCAGACACGCCGCAAGCCGAGCAGGCCAATTACTACGACGTCGGCGTTCAGCAGAAAATTACCGATCAGATCACGGTTGGGCTCGATAGCTACTACAAGCAGTCGCACAATCTGATCGACGAGGGGCAGTTTGGCGCCCCCATCATTCTGACGCCTTTCAACTACGCTTACGGCAAGCAGTATGGCGTCGAATTAACCGGCAGCTTTACCGCCGAGGCCTTTACGGCGTACCTGAACCTTGCTTGGCAGAGCGCACGCGGCAAGAACATCGATTCGGCGCAATTCAATTTCAGCGCCGATGACCTGGCTTACATTGCCGAACACTACATCCACTTGGACCACGAACAGCGCGTTACCGCATCCGGGGGCGCGTCGTATCTCTGGGGTCATACGCGATTCAGCGCCGACTTCTTGGTCGGTTCCGGATTGCGCGCGGATTTGACCTTGCCGGACGGGAGCTCCATTCCGAACGGTGCGCACTTGCCGTACTACGCGCAGGTGAATCTGGGTGCGAGCCATGTTTTCCATTTGGGCGACGATGCCGGCACGCTGACCACACGGTTTGACGTCATCAACGTATTCGACAAGCGCTACGAAATTCGCGACGGCACCGGTGTCGGCGTGGGAGCGCCCCAATTCGGACCGCGGCGCGGACTGTTCTTCGGGATTTCAAAATCCATCTAGGCAAACATGGGCAACACGGGCCCGGGCTTTGAGCTCGGGCCTAGACCGTCTCCAGCGCGGCGCTCAGATCCGCGATGAGATCATCCGCAGCCTCGATGCCGACCGAGATTCGAATCAACGCATCGGTTATCCCCAGCCGATCGCGCGTCTGCTTGGCGACGCCCGAATGCGTGGTGCTTGCCGGGTGCGACATCAGAGTTTCAGTGCCGCCGAGGCTCACCGCCAACTTGATGACTTGCAATGCATCCAGCAGCCGAAACGCCTCCGGCTCGCCGCCCTTGACGGCGAAGCCAAATGTCGAACCGGCGCTCTCGCACTGCCGCTTGAACAGAGCGCTGCGCGGGTCATCGGCGGCCAGAAATCCCAGATAGTTCACCGCTGCAATCTTCGGATGCTTGCGCAAAAAATTCGCCACCAAAGCGGCATTTTCCGCCGATTTGTTCATGCGCAGCGCCAGCGTCTCCATGGAACGCATGATCATCCACGCGGTGTTCGGATCAAGCTGAGTACCGAGCGCTCCGCGTAATTTCTTGACCGGTCCAACCGCATCGCGCGAACCGACGACTCCGCCGGCGACCAGGTCCGAATGACCTCCCACGTACTTGGTCAGCGAATACATGACGAGGTCGACGCCATGCAGCAACGGGCGCTGAAATACCGGCCCGAGAAAGGTGTTGTCCACCGCCACCGGCGGCCGGCCGCCGCTCTGCCGCGAGCCGATCATTTCCGATACTTCGCGCATCAACTTGAGGTCTACCAAGCTGTTGGTCGGATTCGCCGGCGTCTCGACGATGATGAGACAGACACGGCCCTTGGATTCGGCGGCTTTCTTCGTGGCTTGCGCGGCAGCCTCCAGCACGGCGCTGCGATCGTGTCCTAGATTGAATCCGACCGCACTTACCCCAAATCCGGGCAGTGTCTTTTCGATCAGGGTTTCAGTGCCGCCGTACAAGGGCTGGCTCATCAGCACGACGTCGCCGGGGCGCACATGAGTCCAAATGACGGTTGAGATCGCCGACATGCCGCTGGAGAACACC
>Ga0137413_10000718_pt1 | contig 11719 bp, 35 predicted proteins | sample CZODoug2_1_16fun_FD_108280 | JGI IMG/M metagenome (GOLD analysis project Ga0137413, IMG submission 108280) | Vadose zone soil fungal communities from Angelo Coast Range Reserve, California, USA - CZODoug2_1_16fungal (Illumina Assembly) | ecosystem: Environmental > Terrestrial > Soil > Vadose... | reverse complement strand
CTGTGATCGGCGAGGATTTCGGAGTAGAGGTCGGATTCAGACATTGGTGCCAGCCTCACACGCTTCATATGCGTGGACCGAGCTTAGTCCAAACGTATAGGCCGTCCACGCTGATAATTGCACTGACAATTTGCTCTTTACATCTAGTACCACGGATTATTTCCCAATCAGTCTCATGGCGTCTATATCCTTATGACTTGAATTTATTTTCCTCTCGGCGGACCTTGAGTGCTCTGCGCGTGAAGTCAGTCACTTTCATTCTGTCGCCCTCGAAATCCGCAGCTCCAACTCCATCTTCGCAATCTGCGCGGCTGAGCGTTGCCGCACGAGGCCCGCGAGTTCATGAGAGTATTCGCGACTGATTACGTCTGTCACCGCGTGCATCATGAGCTCGTAAGCGAGGTCGATACGGCGCTCGAGGTCCGCGTCTAGATCGCTGAGCAGCCGTAGTTTGATTTCGTCACACGCGCAAGCGGATTTCTCGCGGTGACAACGCTCGCAGGTGGGAATTTCGTCCAGCTCGCCGAACTTGATCTGTACTCTATCCCTTGGCACGTGCTTGATTCCTTCTGCTGTGACTTTCGTATAGCCAGTTCCAAACATCGACCATCAATCCGAAAAAATCAGTGGTGTTCATGCTGCGTATCTCCGTCGCCTGTTTCTCTACCGTGAAGATAGGTTATCTCAAGCCGCTTGCGATGTCAACACTATTCGGATGGAAGCAGCGATTTGAGGAAAAACACTTCACGCTCCGCCACAAGGGACGCCATCTCGTTATCAAAGTATTCCTCACAGGGCGTTCCCTCGCAGTATTGATGGCCGGTTTGTGCAAACACGGGGCATCCAGCACAATCTTCTTCCTCGCGATCCGTCGCCCTAATGAATAACGTACAGAGTGGACAGTTCAGCGCATTCGCTCTCAGATAATTGCCATGCGCTCGATGCTCCCATTTCACAATGGATGCCTTGAGCGCGGACAGTGTTAGTTCATCCATTACCTCATCCCCAGGTCTGTCTGTTTGCTCATTCATGAGTTAATCTCGGTAGGCGCATCGTTCATTGGCTCGAAGTGTGAGTCCATGCTATTAACTGCACGAGTCGCCCCATTCGCCGCTTGTTCCAATCCAAACGAGTGCTGCTGATATCTCAGTAAAATATCTCGATACACTGCTCCGTACAACTTATACCGCTCATGGTTATACAGCACATCGCGCAGCAGTTCGGCTAGGAACATTGCCGCGTCGAGGCCTTCGGATTCTGTGTCGTTCATATAAGTTGCCAACCAGTAGAATGCTTATGCATGCGTCTCACAGATACCCACGTGGCCAATTTTTCATTTTCTGGATGCTGCATTCTGGCCTTGTTCAAGGCATAAGATAGCGCTACTACCTTGCGTATCCTACCGCTCATTCGCTTGTCCAGATCCCTCCACATTTGACCAATCTCCACTTTAATCCCATCTTTCGTAATCAATCGATCTTGCTCCATCACGCACTCTCCTTCTGTTTCTTTGCTTCTCTCGCTTCCCACACTCGCTTGCTCCACCCCGGCTTATAGCCCTTCATCCTCGCAAACGCCTCCAGTTCCGCCAGCGTTCTAGATCGTCCCTGCTCGCGCCGCTCCCGTTTCTTGGCAATCTGCTCCGCAGTGAGTTCGACGAGTTCGCCGTCCTTTTCGGTGAGTTCCTGGCGCGGCTTGACTTCGAATGGTTCTTTGCATTCCGCACAGACTGTTGCGCGTGCCGGGGATGATGCGAAACACTTCGGGCACACTCGCGGTGGTGGCTTTTTTAATTTCTTGTGATGAACCACGTCAGCCGTCAATTCCCATTCGCGATCTTCTTCCGGCAAACCGAATCTTTGTGTGTTTCCTACGTGATCGAGAATAATTGCACGATCTTTGCCGGATGCTGGACGCAAGCAGCGTCCGACTTGCTGGAGAAACAAGCCAACCGACGCTGTCGGCCGCAGTAATATCCCGCATTGAACGCCGGGTACATCGAATCCCTCGCTGAACAAATCGCAACTGGTAAGTACCTTGATCTTCCCATCTCGGAAATCTTGAACGGCCATGCGCCTTACATCACGATCTGTAGTGCCGTCCAGGGCGATTGCTGCGACGTTCGCCGCTCTGAATTGCTCTGCCACGTGATGCGCATGGGCGACGGAAGTGCAGAATACCAGCGATGCTAGTCCATCTGCATGTTTTTTGTAGTGCGATAACGCATCGCCCGTAATCGACGGCGCATCCATTAAGGCTTCCGATTCGTCCGTCTTGAATTCTCCCATGCGAGTATGTAGGCCAGATGTATCCACTGTTGGCGGCGCGAATATTCTCGACGGCGCTAGATATCCCTGTGCAGTTAGATCAGCTACGGTAGGCCCAATAATTAATTTATCGAAGTGTGATGCTAGGCCACGGCCGTCGAGCCGCAGCGGCGTAGCGGTTACACCCAGTATCTTGGCTGATTTATATCGGCTGAGGATCTGTGACCAGGTGCCGCCCTTGGATACGTGATGGCACTCGTCGACGATGATTAATGTGGGGTCCTGGTACGCATCCAATCGCCGTACCAGCGTTTGCACAGAGGCTACGGATACGGCGTGATAGGCGCGTGTCGCGAAACCATGAGTGCCGCCGGCGCGACGTCCATAACCCGCAGCAATAACATCAGGATTAACATTAAACTGTCGCAGCGAATTTACGATCTGATCGACTAATTCGACACGATGCGCAAGAATTAATACGCGCTTTCCGCGCTTCTCGCTGGATTCGGCGATAGCGGAGAACAGAACGGTTTTTCCGCCGCCCGTAGGGAGTACATAGAGCGGAGCGCGTGAACCGGTCGCAAACGCTGTGCGGATCGCTTGGATACCGTCGTTCTGATACGGACGAAGGGTAATCATTCAAGCGGCCACGTATTGGCGACCACCCTCTCTTCTCCATCGGCGGATGCGCGTGCATGACGATCCGATTCGGAGGCACCCGCAATCGGCCCTTCCTCGCCGGCTAACCTACGGAAATCGCCAGTAGCCGCCTGAGCGCCGCATTCAACAGCATCCTCTATGCAACTCTGGATCTCGGCGTAGTAGGACGTTCCAGGCGGCACAAGGCCGGTGATTTGGTTCCATGCGTCGAACAGATTGAGTGCGCGGCGCTTGGCTGATTCGAGTTGGCCTATGTTCATTTGCTGCCTTCCATGTTGACAGCCAATCCAGATGACGCATCAAATTCAGGCCAAGGCTGATCGTTCGCCAATGCGATGGCAAAATCGGCAATACTCCGGCACATCTCATTTGAGATCGGTCGATTGTCCCAGCGTGGGCCGCGCAGATTATCGGCGATGATCAGCAACCCCATCTTCATTCGTTCGGCGTTCATGTGCAGCTACCCCATATCTGTCCGCTCACAACTCGACTAATCACTGATTGTGATACGTTGAATTCCAATGCCAATTCGCGCTGCTTCCGTAACCGGCCGAAATACAGTCGACGGATCTCGGTCGCGGATGTCATGCAGAGTTTGCGTTGGCCTTGGCGACGGACGGGTCGGAGGCGGGGATTAGGTAGCATAGAAAAGATCCAATTGCACCATGCGTTTAAAATTCCTGTTGCGCCGATAGGGTAAAAAATAGGTGTTCCCTTTGATTTTGCTCACCGTCGTACGATGCGCTTTAAATACAACTGCCAACTTCGTAACGGTTTCTCCAGCGTCTAATCGTGCCTTTATTTGCGTAGCCTCTTCAGGTGTAAATTTGCGCACTGCGGCAGTCACCTCATCAAATATCCGCTTGCGTTGAAGTAAAACATATGCCAACATTCAGCGCAAGGGCCATAGCGGCTTGCGGTAAACGGAGATGAGAATGGAACCAGACGGCCCCGAAGAGCGTACCGCAGAGAATGATTCATGGTACGACAATGTGGAACATGAGTTCGAATTGCGCGAGAAGGCAGCCGATGATTCACGCGATGATATCGAAGGGGATTGATAATGGCTCGTAAGCGATTTGTGGTCGAAGCCACGTGGAGCGGATACACCAGCGGTCAGCAACACGTATGCCATCGAACTGTAGAGACGCTGTTCCGCGCAGGATACGAAGCCCTGCGCTCGCATACGTTCGTCGACGGCACGTACATGTTAATCAGCGTACGTGATGCCAAGCCACGGGAACGGATCGAACGCAAAAACGGTTACGGCGCTTTGCTGCTCGACTTGGCCATGCATGAGTGGTCCAAGTTGAAAGCAGCGCAGTCTGCGAAGGAAACAACTAAATGAATGGCTACGCGGCAGGAAACGAAGTTTGGTGGCACACTGGGGGCGCATGGGGAATGGTTCCGGCCAAAGTTGTTGAGATCAGCAGCAGCGGCAAACGCGTGAAGATTTGCGCCAAGCATCCCGAATTCGTTTTGCACGATCTGACGATAAGCAGATACGTAAAGCCAACGGCACTCAGCCATCGAGACTCCGCTGCCATCAAGACAGAAGCCAAGTGATTGCTATCATGATTTTACTACTCATAACGGAGGTCTCGACTATGTCCCCCACCAAACGCCAAATCCGCGCCGCCCGCAAGGCCAAAGCCCAACGCCTGCAGCGCTGGCAGAAGGTCTCAACGAAACGCAGCAAGCATGTATTGGAGGATGCGCGATGAGTGACTATAGTTCCTACGAGCAATTTAAGTCGCGCGCCAGTCGCGCGATGAAACGGCGAAAATTGACCGAAGAACATCGATTTACCATCTGTGTAGCGCTTCGCTTGCAATATGATACTGCGATTAGGTTTCTTGACATGCACGAGCCCTATGCGAGCCATTTCTTGGTATCTGCTGGGAAAGCGTGGGATGCCTACAAGGCGTTTAGTGGTTATCCCATGAATGGGTATTATCATCATGAACACTAACATCAGTGGCCGATGGCTAACCGCCTTCCTTGTCCTCTCGCTCTTTCTAATCTATCTACTCATCGCCGGTTGCGCAGATATGTCGACGACAGCCCGAGTTAGCGAAACCGCATGGCAAACCGCCAATATTATCGATACCGGTCAAACTATCACCGTGGCCAGGCATCCGGATCGGTTTGCTGAAGGTGGCTTTCCGACGCGTGATCTAATCGGCGCGCATCCAACGCAACGCGATGTCTACATTGCCATGGCTGCATTTGCCGTGATGCATTATGGCGTAACGCGATTGCTTGACGAACGCGATCCCGGTTCTGGCACTTGGCATTGGATGAGCCTTGCATGGCAATCGATAACGCTCGGCGCCAAGATCTCCTATGTTGTCGATAACTATTCACGCAATGATGGAGCATGGAAATGAGCCCTATTGTCATCTGTATCGATTTCGAGTCTTACATCGCGGCGGTCGCTTCCATGGAAACACTAGCTATTAATTTGCCTGATATGACAGATCAGTTATCAGTGGCAATAGCGGATTTCAAGCGCGCTCATGCGTCCTATGCCATGATTGATTCACAATTACATATGCCTGCGTTTTTGCGCCGGCAAGCGGAGTAAACTCAGATGTCTAAAGAAATTGTTGCTCATATGCCGATGAGCCCCGTGTACCCCCAGCCGCAATCGTTTAGTTTTGAACAACTTCAGAGAATCGCGAAAACATTCGCTAGTTCAGGTCTATTCGGCATCAAAGATCCGGATCAAGCGTTGGCACTGATGTTGATTGCCCAAGCGGAAAATAAGAATCCCGCATTGATTGCGCGCGACTTCAACGTCATTAACGGCAAAGCATCCAAAAACGCCGAGGCGATGTTGAGGGATTTCCAAGCGAGTGGAGGCCGTATTGAGTGGCAAACTCTGACGGATGAATGTGCGTCAGCTCTGTTTTCACATCCTTTATCGCCGAAACCGGTGCTGATCGACTGGACACTTGAGCGAGCGAAAAAGGCTGGCCTCGCGAGCAAGGAAGGCGGCATGTATACAAAGTACACGCGGGCCATGCTACGTAGCAGGTGCATCTCGGAAGGCGTTCGTAGCACGGCACCAGGCGCCACATCGCAGATGTACACTCCCGAAGAATTGCGCCAGATCGAGTCCGAGACGCAGCCAGATCCAGTCTCAATCACGCAAGCCGTCACCGAATCCGCCGCCCAAGTCAAAGGCGAGATCCCCACCGAGGAGGTCGATGCGATGGTCAACAGCATGGACGTGAAGACAATGCCCGATCTAATCCAAGCGTTCGGCAAAGCCTACACGGTTGCGAAGACGGCTGGGGATGAGAACGCCAAGAAGCGGCTGAAGTCGGTGTACGACGATATGTGCGTGGTGATTGAGGCGGGGGAGATTGTATGAATCTGACTCGTATATCGCTGTACAGACATGAGCTTGAAATCATCGCCAATCTGACCGTGGAACTTACGAGATTGCGTCAAAACAAATGCGAGCATCTTATGATTGAAAATGTCGGGCCAGAGATCTTCGCTAAATTGACGGATGCGTTATATAAAAACCCCAGTTCTAAACTTTACAGTGGCCGCGTGGACGATGATATGTTTTTAGAACCAGGGAAACTTCATAATGCGCCTCTTTGAAATCTCCGCCCAATACCGCGCCCTAGAATCCCTAGCAGATAGCGAGGAACTAGCGCCTGAGTTCATTGCCGATACGCTAGAAGGTCTTGAAGGCGACTTCGAAGCGAAGGCCATAGCCGTCGCGAAATTCATCCTAGGACTAGACGCTGAAGCCAAAGCCATCGCCGAGGCAGCCGCCGCCATGGAGTTACGAGCGCTGCGGATCGGCAAACGCGCCGAGTCGATTCGCGCGTATTTGCTCCTACAATTCATGGCTATGGACTGGAAAAAAATCAACACGTCCGAAATCGTCATCGCGCGTCGCAATAACCCGGTGGCCGTGCAAGTCAGCGATGAGCGGTCGATCCCGGAGGCGTTCTGGATCCAGCCTGAGCCACCCCCGAAGCGTATCGATAAGAAGGCGGTTAAGGCGGCGTTGCAGTCGGGGACGGATGTGCCGGGATGCTATTTGGAAAGTGGCGAGAGCATCAGGATAACGCTGTGAATGAACGTAGCTATCCGTGGGGCGAACCTAGGGACGACGATTATGACGAAGATCCCACCTGCAAGCACTGCGGCTACCAGATGGCTTGGGGCCCGTGCCACATGATCGACTGCGAGGACGGAGAATACGACGCCTATGAGCAAGATGCTATTAATAATGATCCAGGCTCCTACGTGAAGTGCGACGAGTGCAACGGATTGGGTAGTCACTGGTACTGCCTAAACAAGGATTGCAATCCGCCACAATCTGCAAATCCGGCGGAGCAGGCGCCATGACCCGCGACGTCCCCAAATCCGTCTCCGACTACATGGCCAAGATCGGCGCGCAAGGCGGCAAGAACGGCAAGGGCAAGAAGAAGAAGCGTGGCAATGCGGAGCACTATCGCAAGATGGTCGAGGCAAGGGAGCGGAAGCGGGAGGCGGAACGTGGTTGATTCAGTAAATTTGCCATGTACTAATCTGTGGTTAGTTGATAAGAATGACTATGACATTCTTGTCGCCAGTGTTGAGCACCACAAAGCAATGGCCGCGAAATGGCAGCATGAAGCAGAAATGGATTTGGCGCGCATAAAAGTGCTCGAATCATCAATCCGTAAATGGGTGGGCGATTGTACGTGTGGATGTGATGCATGCATTGATTTACACGATATGCTTGACGCCGGAGGCGGAACGTGAGTAAGAAACCATCGGCAGAAACCGAGTTGAAGACCACCAAACGACAACTCAAAGATATATTGAATGAACGCGACCGATACCGTATCGAAGCGAACCAGCTTCGGCAGTTTCTATTTCAGGCGAATGAGCAAATAGAAGAATGGAAGCGCCGATTTGATTTGCTGCTGGCGCGCACACCAAAGCTTGACAACCAATAGCCGCTTGCGATACATTACGCCCATGGACGACGAGAACCTTGAATCGATGATGGCCGTCCTAGGGATCTTTGTTTGCATCGCCATAATTATATTGGAGATCTTGTATGTCTGATTCCCTTGCCGCTCACACGTGGATCTGCTGTACCAGCGTCTTTTGGACACTCAAAGCGGCCTTTACCCTGATGTGCTTTGTTGGCGCTGCAATGACGATAATTTGGCTCGTCGGCGTTGCAATTGGTACCTACGTTACCAGCCAACAGCGACGAGCCAGGCATCATTACCGGGTGCTACCGTGATCCACATCATCCTAACCATCTTCGTGATCCTTTACTTGTTCGTCACAAGTATTGTGATCGCTGTGCTGGCCTTGATCGCGTTTGGGTCATGGCGGAGACAGCGCGGACCCATTCAGTTGCATACCTCTTATTGGGACTATGTGAATAGTCAGCGCCATCATGTTCCATAACGATTTCACAATATCAGGCGGCATCCTACGCATTGAGCCCGTCACTCGTCGATGTTGGCCATGGTTTTGGAGAAAGCGCGTCGTCTCGTATCGGTATTTCGTTGCGGGCAGGCCCTATTCACCGTGACTACCCCCCCCCCGAGGAAAACATGGGCTTCGTGGCCGTACTGAAACGCTTTGCCGCCTATCGCGATATCAGCCGTCCCTCGATCACGGTGGCGACGGTGTGCGTGACCGAGCAATACGCACGGCGCAAGTTGCGGCTGAGGAAGGACGAACCGTTGGTGTATCGCGGCCTGAGGTTGCGATGTATCGGGTCGCAACTGTGGAGAAATCGACACTACGCTGCGGGAAAAGAGGCGAAGTCTGATGGATAACTTGAACGGTTGGCCTGATTCGGACACTCGACACGTGTCCCTGGAAACCTGTCGCGGCTCGCTGTGCCACCTTTGCCTGAAACCCGATTCGGACCCTCAGCACATCACGCAGGTGCGATACGACGCGCTCAAAGCGGCATACGCGAGGATCGCAGCATGAGCGGGGCCATTGTCACCATGACGATCGCCGGGGTGCCCGTGAGTATGAACAGCGTGCTCAGTTTGGTGGATTGCGTCGTGACGGTGGACTTCGCGGAACTCGCCGCCTACCACGCATGTAGTGCGGCCTTCAACAAGTCAAAGTGCGCACGAATGCTTGGCGGCACTATTCAGGTGCGCGCCACGAATCAACGGCCGCGACCGTCACAGTCTGCAAAGACAGGAAAACAAGGATAAATCATGCCTACCGGATATACCGCAGACATTGAAAAAGGGATCAGTTTCGAACAGTTCGCATGGTCGTGTGCCAGAGCCATGGGTGCGCTGATCATGATGCGCGATGAGCCATCAGACGCCCCGATCCCGAAGAAGTTCGAGCCCAGCGATCACAACGCCAAACACCTTGCAGCGGCCCAAGAGCGGCTTGACTGGCTGAATGGCCTATCTGCCGCCGAGGCATCCGCCGAAGCCGCGAAGGCCCACGCGGAAGCGCTGGATAGGCATCGCAGCTACGAGGCAAAGAAGAATTCTCTGCGCGATAAATACTGGAAGATGCTTGAGAAGGTTTCTGCCTGGACGCCGCCGAGCGCCGATCACGTCGAGTTCAAGCAGTTCATGGAAAGCCAGATCCGCGACTCGATCAAATTCGACTGTCACAACAGCTATGAGCAAGAGCCCAAGCCGATGACCGGTATCGCGTGGCGCGCCGCTGAAACCGAAAAGGCGCTCAAGGACGTGACGTGTCACTCGAAGGGCCATGCCGAGGAAGTGAACCGAACGGCCCAGCGCAATCAGTGGGTCGAATCGCTGCGGCTGTCGCTAGGCTCAGCTCCCATCAAGGGAACACAGCCATGATTGACGACCGACCGACATATGCGCTCGACGCACTCTGCGCAATCTGCGGCAAGCCATTCTGCCGGGCATCGCGTCGCTTCTTGCAGGTATCCGAGGAAACGTGCAGTAGCAATTGCCAATACATTGCGCAGCGAACTATCCCCGGTTTCGCACAGCAGAAGGCCTGAAAGCAATGAGCAAAAAGGCTGCCGTGTGCGTGGACGACTGGAAGATTCCAATCTTCAGGAAGCACCTTGACGCGGCCGGCTGCAAATACGACGAGCCCGTCCCGTTCGTGGATCGAAGTTCGATTCTCAAGGTGCACTACGAATGGGTACATGTGTTGCAGCCGATCATAGAAGCCGCGCAAAAAGAGTGCGCCAAGCTCAAGAGGAAATCATGAGCGATAGAATTCTGACGAACGGCCAGCCGGTGCCCGTCGACGACAGCCACAAGCAAATCGATCCGACGACAGGCCAACAGAAAGGATACGTCGTCCTGACGGCAGAGGAGCGCGCCAAGGGTTTCGTGAAGCCGGTGCGGGGATCGTATATCCACAAGGTCTGCGGCTCCCTGACGAGTATGGGAACCGCCCTCGCGGAGACATATGCGCGCAATCCCTGGTTCTACAGCGGCACGTTCTGCTGCGCTTGCGGCGCCCATTTCGATCTTAATCAGTTTCATTGGAAAGACGGCGAGCCGATGGACCCAAGCAAGCAGGACGGCTGGGCAGCGGAAGTGGCTGAGCGAAACCGCGCCAGGGATGCGGAACACGAGCGAATCGAGCGGGCCGAACTCGCGCGGCTCAAGTCGAAGTACGAGCGCGGCGAGCCGAGTTGGGACGGCGGCGACAATGACTAGCTCCACTGCGCAAAGAACGAGATGACCATGGTTGACACGCTACGACCTGACAGCACTCTGCAAGGCGTCGCCTATATGCGGACCGATCCCGAAGGCGCTTTCGTGACCAAGGACGATTACGACACCATCGCGGCCAGCGTTGAATACCACAAGGATATGGCCGCAAAGTGGCAGGCCGAAGCGCAAGCCGATTTGGCCCGCATCGTCGCACTGGAATCCGCGTTGACTGAAGCCCGCCGCTGGCTTGGCGACGGGGATATGAGCGATGGCATGGAACGGGAGATCTGGACGCCAGCCTATGCGTCCGTGGTCGATCTGGTGGACGCTGCATTAAGAGACTCTCAGCCATGACAGATGCTATTTATTATTTACGCGGTGAGGTTGCGGTTGATCCCGATGTCTCAGAGCGCTGGTACCGCTCTGCTACATACGATGCCATTGCGGCCGAACTGGCCCAGACGCAGCACGACCGACAACGCGAGCATGATTTGCGCGTGCAGGCTGCAGGGGACGCGGAGGCCCTCACGGCCGAACTCACCGCCCGCGACCGCACCATCGCCAACTTTGACTTTGAGGTGTGTCCGAAAATGGCCGAGCGGATCCGTGAGTTGGAGGCGGCGCTGACCAAACTGGGGGCACTGGCGGCCGGCAATTGGTGGCGCGCTCCGACGATCATCCAAGACGCGCTCGGCTTGCATATGGACTCTCAACCATGGGAGAGGTGAAGTCATGACTATGCCACCAGGAGCGCGCGACCCGGTTATGGATGGCTTACTCGACCGAGACGGCGACATCGATGAACGAGAGATGCTCATCCAAAAGGTTGCGGACCTAGAGCATCTGATAAACGAATCAGACAAGACTTTCGCTTGGGCCAACAGAGTGCGGCCTGTGATCCAAGCATTAATGCTCGCTTATGAGCGACGCATACGGAGTCTCTGCTCTACTCCGGAGGAACTCGCCAAAGAGCCATGGCGGTGCATGGAATACATAGCGGCCGAGACGCTGCTTCAGGAACAGCCGTTTTGGGTCGTAACTATTTCAGGCGTGGCGCCCAGCGGAGAGATGAAATGACCGACGAAGAGGCATTTTTCGAGGTCTGGTTTCAGCTTTATCGGCGCG
>Ga0137413_10000717_pt1 | contig 11721 bp, 7 predicted proteins | sample CZODoug2_1_16fun_FD_108280 | JGI IMG/M metagenome (GOLD analysis project Ga0137413, IMG submission 108280) | Vadose zone soil fungal communities from Angelo Coast Range Reserve, California, USA - CZODoug2_1_16fungal (Illumina Assembly) | ecosystem: Environmental > Terrestrial > Soil > Vadose... | reverse complement strand
GCGGACGCCACCGACGCCCGCAGCAGGCCCGCGTACTTGTGCACCGCCCGGATGACCGCCGCGCAGAACACCAGGAACTGCGCATTGTCGTGTGGGGTGTCGCCGGGGACGAGCAGGCTGCCCAGATCGGCGTTGCCGAGCGAGAAGTTGACGTGTTTGCCCGAGCCGTTGACGCCGTCGAATGGCTTCTCGTGGAACAGGCACTCCATCCCGTGTTTCTTGGCGATGGTCTTGAAGGTGGTCATCAGCAGCTGCTGGTGGTCGGCCGCGACATTGCCGCGCTCGAACATCGGCGCTATCTCGAACTGCCCGGGCGCGACCTCGTTGTGCCGGGTCTTGGCGGGGATGCCCAGCTTGAACAGCTCACGCTCGGTATCCATCATGAATCCGAGCACCCGCTCGGGAATGGCGCCGAAGTAGTGGTCGTCGAACTCCTGGCCCTTCGGGGGCTTCGCGCCGAACAGGGTGCGCCCGGAGTTCAGCAGGTCCGGGCGGGCGAGGAAGAAGTGTCGGTCGACCAGGAAGTACTCCTGCTCGGGGCCGCAGAACGACACGATCTGACCGGCGTCGTCGTGCCCGAACAGCTTCAGAATCCGCCCGGCGTGCGCGCCCATCGCCTGCTGTGAACGCAACAGCGGGGTCTTGTGGTCGAGTGCCTCGCCGGTCATGGACACGAAGACGGTCGGGATGCACAGCGTGTGGCCGTTCGGGTTCTCCAGCACGTACGCCGGGCTGGTCACGTCCCAACCGGTGTAGCCGCGGGCCTCGAACGTGTTGCGCAGTCCGCCGTTCGGAAAGCTGGACGCGTCCGGCTCACCCTGGATGAGCGTCTTGCCGGCGAACTCGGCCAGCGCGGAACCGTCGGACACGGGCTCGAGGAAGCTGTCGTGCTTTTCCGCGGTCAGCCCGGTCAGCGGGTAAAAGACGTGCGCGTAGTGGGTCGCGCCCTTCTCCAGCGCCCAGTCCTTCATTGCCGAGGCCACGGCGTCGGCGACCACGGGATTGAGCGGCGCTCCGTGCTCGATGGTGGCCATGACCGACTTGTAGACCAATTTCGGCAGGCGCCTGCGCATCACGTCCTTGCTGAACACGTTCTCGCCGAAAACCTCACCGGGTGCCTCGGTGTCGGTGAAGCTGACAGCGGGCGGCACGTAGGCCTCAACGCCCTTGATCGCCTGCAAACGGACAGTGTTTCCACTCATGTGTGCGCCCCTCGCCCAGGCGTTGCGCTCCGCAGCTGTTCGAGGAGCCCGAATCGCCGAACTTACGGAGCCCCTATAGCGGCAGCGTTTCGGTCCTGTGAGCGCTGCAATGCGGGAAGAAACACAAATCACCCAGCGTAACCGCAGCCGAACGCTGAGTGAGCTGACGTTTCTGCCGCGGAGTCAGCTGGCCAGCGCCACCGCGAGGTCGAACGCGTGGAATGTGGCACCCGCATCGGCGAGCCCCTTGCCCACGATGTCGAAGGCCGTGCCGTGAGCGGGTGTCACAACCGGCACCGGCAGGCCGCCCTGCACCGTGACGCCCCTGTCGAAGCCCAACAACTTCATCGCGATCTGCCCCTGGTCGTGGTACATGGTGACCACCCCGTCGTAGTCGCCCCGGTGCGCGGCGATGAACACGGTGTCCGCCGGGAACGGCCCGCGCACGTCGATGCCGTAAGCCGCCGCCATACGCACGGCTGGAGCGATGACATCGATCTCCTCGCGGCCGAACCTGCCGTTCTCGCCGGCGTGTGGGTTGAGCGCCGCCACCGCGATCCTCGGCGTGGCGACACCGCTGGCACTGAGCATGCTGTGCAGTAGCCCGATGGTGCCGACCGTCCGCTCGACCGTGATCCGGGCCGGCACCTGGGCGATCGAGATGTGCGAGGTCACCCTGGCCGTCCACAGCCGGTCGACCACGTTCAGCTCGGAGGTGACGCCGGTGACACCGAACTCGCCGGCGAACCAGCGCAGTTCGTCTTCCTGGCGCATACCACCCAGATGAGCGCTCGCCTTGTTGAGCGGACTGAAGACGATCGCGTCGACCCGGCCGTCCCGTACCAGGGCCAGCGCGCGCCGGAGCTGGTGCAGGGCGCGTGCGCCGGCGGCCTGGCTGACCACGCCGATCTCAATCGCCCGGTCGGGCGCGGATGCGTCGTCGAGCAGCGCCGCCGCGGCCTCGGACGGTTTCGCGGCGAGCGAGACCGCGACGCCGGCGCGGCGCGCCGCGTCGTCGATCTCGGCGGCGTCCGCGAGGACGTACACGTCGGCGGCACGCAATGACTCGGGTCGGGCGAGCAGTCGGGCAGCCAGTTCCGGGCCCACCCCGGCGGGGTCGCCCAGGGTCAGTGCCACGCGGGGGCGGACAGCGTTCACGACGGTCCCTCCGGGTACTCGGCTCAGATCTGTTCGCGGAATGCGAACTGTTGGATGGCTCTGGCGGCCGCTCCCCTGGCCCAGTGACGCCGGTCGATCGTGCGGATCACCAGGGGCACCGGCTGGGCGAGGGCGTGGCGGTACTCGCCGAAGGTCCGCTCGACCTGGTCCCGGTTGCCCAGCGCTAGCCCGGCCGCCTCACCGGTGACCACGATGGTGCGCGGCAGCGCGACGTTCGCGATCAGGGCGAGCAGCCGGCCGAGTGCGGTGGCGGCGTCCAGGAAAACCCGACCGGCCACCGGCTCGCCGTTCCGGGCCAGCGCGAGCCCCTCCTCGAACGATGTCGGGCGGCCCCGGCCCTGGGATAGCGCCGACTCCACGCAGCCGAGCGAGAGCATCGCCCTGGCGCACCCACGGTGTCCCTGTTGGCAGAGCTGACCGCTCTCCGACACCGGCACATGGCTGATCAGGCCCAGTCCCGCGTCCGGGCCGTCAATCCGTTGATCGCCCGCAACGATGCCCAAGCCGATGCCGGCACCCAGGGACAACACGGCAAACTGATCGTGATCCTTGCCAACGCCGAACCAGTGCTCAGCCTGCGTCAACCCGGTCAGGTCGTTATCAACCTGAACGCTGATTCCGGTGACCCGCTCGAGTTCTGGACCAAGCGCCACACCGTGCCAGTCCAGAAAGGGCGCACGCCGCACGAAGCCATCGGGGCCAACCTGTCCCGCGAGACAGACACCGATGCCCCGGGCCGTATCCCGGCCGGCGCCCAGAGCGGCCACCTGGTCGGCGATAACCGCTGTCACCTCGGCCACGGCGCGGCTGGATATCCGGGTCTCGACGGTGTCGACGATCTCGGCGCGGAGGTTCGTCAGGCAGCTGGTGACCACGGTCTCGCCGAGCCAGATGCCGACGAACTGGCCGAGGCTCGGCACCACCTCGAGGGGACGACCGGGCCGGCCGACACCGGCGGCTGAGGCGGAACGGGTCTGGGCGGTTTCGGCGAGCAAGCCACGTTCGAGCAGGACCGTGGACACCTGACTCAGCCGGGCGTTGGTCATGCGCAGCCGGCGGGCGATGTCGCTGCGGGTCAGCGGGCCGTGCCGGAGCACCTCCTCCAGAACCAGCCGTTTCGCATCGCCAACCGGAACTCTGGCGCGGGCAGCCATGTCGACAGCCTTTCGTCGCGGGCGCGGCCATGGAGCAGTAACTTGCGATACTTAAGAAACTACCCTAGCGTAGCCACCATCTGACGGCTATATCTCGGCCAACGCGATCAAATAATGTCGTTACGCAAGTTACTGAGTATTCGCATCGTCATCGGGGACGACATGCCACTCTCTCTCACCCGGGCCGCGCCGGTGGCCGCGCTCATCGCCTTGCTCGTGGTGCTGACCAGCTGCTCGGCCCCGCCGGAAGCGGCCCGGGCGGATGGGCCAGCGGCGTTCACCGAGTTCGGCCCCATCACCCTGGCCTCGGGTAAGGAGCCGATGATCACCGCGCGGGTGGCGCAGTGGAATCAGCAACACCCCGACGAGCACGTCACGCTGATCGAACTCCCCCGTGGGTCGGACAATCAACGCCAGCAAATGATCCAGAACGCCAACACCAAGTCGGACGCGTTCACCGTGCTCAACATGGATTGTGTCTGGACCGCCGAATTCGCCGCCCACCGCTGGATCCAGGAACTGCCGGAGGGATCATTCCCGCTCCGCGACATGATCCGGCAAACCGTGGACATGGGTCGCTACCGAGGTCGGCTCTACGCGGTCCCCTGGGCGTCTGATGGTGGCCTGCTGTACTACCGAACCGATTTGCTCACCGCCGCCGGCATCCGCACGCCGCCCACCACCTACGCCGAGCTGAAGCGGCAATGCGACACCGTGCTCGCACTTCCCGATGCCAAGGGAGTCGCGTGTTACGCCGGGCAGTTCGACGAGTACGAGGGCCTCACGGTCAACGCGACGGAGTTCATCAACGCCGCCGGAGGCCGCGTCATCGACCGATCCGGCGTGCCGACCACCGATACACCCGAGGCCCGGACCGGCCTGAACCTTCTCGTCGACTGGTACGCCGATGGCACCATTCCGCGCAACGCCATCACCTTCAAGGAAGAGCAGGGCCGGCAAGCGTTCGTCGCCGGCAAACTGCTGTTCCACCGGAACTGGGCATACCTCTACAACACGGCCAGCACACCCAGCCGCACCAATGTTGTGATCGGCAAATTCGCCGTCGCTCCGCTGCCCGGATTCGCCGGACCGGGTACCTCGACACTCGGTGGCCACGACCTCGGCATCTCAACCTTCGGCAAGAACAAGGGCACTGCCCTCAGGTTCATTCAGTGGTTCACCTCCGAGGACATCCAGCGCCATAACCTGGCGGACGCGGCTGAGGCACCTACCTATGCGTCCCTGTACGGCGAGCCGGAGCTGGTGCGCAGATACCCGTATCTGCCGGCCCTCGAGCAGTCGATTCAACATGCCATACCCCGCCCCAGCACCGTGCGATACCCGGACGTGACGGCCGCGATTCAGAGTCGCATGTATGCCGCCATGACCGGCGCGACCACGGCGGAGGACGCGCTCGCCGGCCTGCAGAAGGACCTCACCCACATCCTGGAGAACTGACCGGTTTAGCGTCGAGCTTCCAGCTAAGGAGAACCCGATGGCCACCGCGGCCGCGCCGCCCCGTCCGACCATTACCGGCCGGGACCCCCGCGAAAGGGAAACGGCGACTCGCCCGCATTCCGGGCAGGGCCGACTCGCCGTGCTGCTCGTCTCACCCACGGTCCTGGTTCTGCTTCTGGTCGTCGGGTTCCCGCTGGTCGAAGCGTTTCGCCAGTCCTTCTACGGTGCGCCGGGAATCGACCCGGTGACCGGGTTCGTGAACGACACCGAACCATTCGTCGGCCTGCGCAACTTCACCGACATCTTCACCGGTCAGGGCGAGCGGTTCTGGAACGCCGTAGGGAACACCACATTTTTCGGCGTCGCCACCATCGTGCCCGAGGTCGTCATCGGCATGGTGATGGCGCTGCTGATGGCCCGGGCACTGCGCGGGCGCGGGCTCATCCGATCCGCCATCTTGATTCCGTGGGCGATTCCCACCGCGATTTCCGGCCTGCTGTGGAGCTGGATCTTCAATGTCGACGGGGTCGCCAACAAGATTCTCGGCACCTCGATCCTCTGGGGGACCGAGGGGTTCCAGGCCAAGGTAGCGATCATCATCGCCGAGGTGTGGAAGACCGCGCCATTCGTGGGACTACTCACCCTTGCCGGGCTGCTCATCATTCCGGAGGAACTGTACGAGGCCGCCCGCATCGACGGAGCCAGCGCCTGGCAGAGGTTTGTCAACATCACATTGCCGCTGGTCAAGCCATCGCTGACGGTGGCAGTGCTGTTCCGGTTGCTCGACGCATTGCGGATGTTCGACCTGCCCTACATTCTGATCGGCCCCCGCAAATCGTCGGTGGAGACCCTGTCGATGCTCGCGCAGAACGAGGCATACAACGTGCGCTACGGTGCCGCCGCCGCGTACGCGATCATATTGTTCGGGTACGTCTCGGTGATCGCCCTCATATTCGTCAAGGTGCTCGGCGCGAATGTCATCGACAGCAGAGGGTAATTTGGTGACCATTATTCAGCGGATCACCCGCGGCCGGCTCGGCGCATACCTGGGTGTCGTTGCCGTCATCGCCTACTGCCTCGCGCCCTTCTATTGGATGCTTGTCTCCAGCCTCCGCCGAACCGCCGACATCTTCTCCATGTCCCCCATTCCGTCACCTCTGTCATTCGAGAACTACGCCGCGGTGTTCGACCCCAAGCTAGGATTCGGGAGGGCACTACTCAACAGCACCATCGTCGCCGGTACGACCACAGCCCTCGCGCTGGTCATCGGCACTACCACCGCCTACGCCTTGGCTCGGCTTCAGTTTCGATTCAAGCAGCTGCTGCTGACCGCGATTATCGCCACCGCGATGTTCCCGACGGTGACGCTGGCGGTACCGCTACTCAAACTCTTCACCATGATCGGGTGGATCAACACCTACGAAGGGCTCATACTGCCGACCCTGTCGTTTGCGCTGCCGTTGGCCGTGTGGAATCTGACGTCGTTCTTCCAACAGATGCCGCGCGACCTGGAGAACGCGGCGATGATCGACGGGTGTACCCGGGGACGCGCGTTTCGACTGGTCATCCTGCCCATCGCGGCCCCGGGCGTGGTCACCACGGCCATCCTCACGTTCTTCGGTGCGTGGAACGAGTTCCTGGTCGCGGTCACCTTCGCCAATCGGCCCGACATGCAGACCGCTACCGCGGCTACCTCGAAATTCACCGGAGCAACGCAGTTCGATACCCCTTTCGGCACTCAGATGGCCGCCGGGGTGATCGTGACCATACCGCTGATAGTGCTCGTACTGTTCTTCCAACGACGCATTGTTGCCGGACTCGCCGCCGGCGCCGAGAAATAGTCCCGTTCATTCTGACAAAGGATTCCTCCCTCCATGAACGACCGTGTCACAGGTGCGATCCACACGCCATCCCCGACCGCGTCCACCGATGTGCCCTGGTGGAAACGAGCGGTGGCGTACCAGATCTACCCACGAAGTTTCCAGGATTCCAACGGTGACGGGATCGGCGATCTACGGGGTGTCATTGACAGGCTGGACTATCTGAAGTGGCTCGGGGTCGACGTCATCTGGTTGTCGCCCATTTATCCCTCGCCGCAGACCGATGGTGGTTACGACGTCAGCGACTACCGCGATATCGATCCGCTCTTCGGCTCACTCCAGGATTTCCAGGAACTGCTCGCCGCCATCCATGAACGAGGCATGCGGCTGCTGATGGACATCGTGGTGAGCCACACCTCCGACGAACACCCGTGGTTTCTCGACTCGAAGTCGTCGGTCGACAGCCCTCGGCGGGACTGGTACTGGTGGCGGACCTCCCCCACGGAGGGGACACCTCCCAACAACTGGGAATCGCGGTTCTCCGGCCCGGTGTGGGAGTTCGACAATTCCTCCGGCCAGTACTACCTGCACCTCTTCGCCAAGACCCAACCCGACCTGAACTGGGAGAACCCACAGGTACGGGAAGCGGTCTACGACATGATGCGGTGGTGGCTGGACCTCGGCGTCGACGGTTTCCGAATGGACGTCATCAACTTCATCTCCAAGGTCCCGGAGCTGCCCGACGGCGCACCGGTGGAGGGCACGCCATACGGCGACGGCAGGCCGTACTACACGAATGGGCCTCGGCTGCACGAGTTCCTCCGAGAAATGCACCACGAGGTGGTGGCCGACCGGGACGATGTGTTGTTGATCGTCGGCGAGACCCCGCAGAACACCACCGAGAGCGCCCGCAAGATGACCGATCCGGCCGCGCACGAGCTCGACATGGTGTTTCAGTTCGAACACATCACCATCGACTACGGCCAGGACAAATGGGATCCCCAGCCATTGCGGCTCAGCCGACTGAAACGCTCGCTCGGGTTATGGCAGGAAGCCCTCGCCGACACCGGCTGGAACAGCCTCTACTGGGAAAACCACGATCAGCCTCGAATCGTGTCGCGCTGGGGTGACGACGGCGCGCACCGGGAGATCTCGGCCAAGGCGTTCGGCACCGTGCTGCACATGCACCGCGGCACGCCCTACGTGTACCAGGGCGAGGAGATCGGCATGACCAATGCCGAACTGGCCACCATCGAGGACTTCACCGATATCCAGTCCCTCAATCACTACACCGAGGCGGTCGGGCAGCTCGGCGCCGACCCGGAGAAAACGCTCAAGTCGATGCGGTTGCTCGCCCGCGACAACGGCCGCACACCGATGCAGTGGAGTTCCGGTACCCACGCCGGGTTCAGCGACGCGGCGCCGTGGATGGCGGTCAACGCCAACTACCCGCTGGTCAACGTCGATGACCAGCGCGCAGACCCGAACTCGGTGCTGGAGCACTACCGGGAACTGATCCGCTTGAGGCACAGGTCCGACCTGGTCGCGCTGGGCAGTTGCCGGCTCACCCACCTCGACCACGAACAGCTCTACGTCATCGAGCGTGCGTACCAGGGTGAACAGGCGCTGACCATCGCCAACCTGTCGGCGGACCCGGTCGAAATGCCCGAGAACCTGCGCGGGCCGGCCGAGCCGCGGCTGGTGCTGGTGCTGTCCAACTATCCGGACTCCCCGGGCAGCCCGGCCAAAATGACAACCCTGCGCCCATGGGAGGCCCTGGTCTTCATGTCGCCGCACGCGGCCGACGAGGTTCTAGCCCCGTAACCCGGCACCCCGGCAAGCCACTTGTCGTGTCTTTTTCCAACGACAAGTGCCACTTGTCGTGTCTAGTTCGGGCGACAAGTGGCCAGGGCGGCGGCGGGCGGCTGGCGGGCGGGTGCGGTCTCTACGCTGCGGTGGGTGGAGCGTCGGCAGCTGGAGTACTTCCTGGCCCTGGTCGAGCACGGCGGCTTCACCAACGCCGCGCGGGTGCTGCGGGTGGCCCAGCCGTCGCTGTCCCATGCGATCGCCGCGCTGGAGGCGGAGGTGGGCGGGCTGCTGTTCCACCGGCTGCCGCACGGCGCGGTGCTCACCCCGGCCGGAGAGGCGTTGGTCGAGCCGGCCCGTCAGGTCGCCAGGGACCTGGTCACCGCGATGGCGTCGGTGCGCGAGGTGCTCGGGCTCTCCGGCGGGCGGCTGGACATCGTCGCGCAGACCACGCTCGCGGTCGACCCGCTGGCCCGGATGCTCGGCCGGTACGTCGCCCAGCACCCCAAGGTCGCGGTCCGGGTGACCGACCCGGAGCGCGGATCCGAGGTCGACCACCGGGTGCGCACCGGCCAGTGCGAGCTGGGGCTGCGGAGCGCCACGCTCGGAACCGGTGAGCTGGAGGGCGTGGACCTCACCGAGCAGGAGTTGTTGCTGGTGCTCCCCCCGGGTGCGGTGGCGCCGGAGACGGCGGGCAATCCGGTTCGGCTGGCGGAGCTGGCTGCCGGCCCAGTTCGGATGGCGGAGCTGTCGGCCGGCCCAGTTCGGCTGGCGGAGCTGTCAGCGCTGCGGCTGGTGGCCACGCCGGAGGGCACCGGCATCCGCGACATCCTCACCGAGGCCTCCCGGGAGCTGGGCTTCGAGCACCGGGTGGCGGTGGAAACCGCGCACCGGGCGATGATCGTGCCGCTGGTACTGGCCGGCGCCGGGGCGACGCTGCTGCCGCCATCCATGGCCGACGAGGCGGCCAGCAAGGGCGCCGTGGTGCGGGCCACCGACCCGGTGCTGCGCTACCGGGGGCGGCTGGTCTGGCGGACCGGGCCGCTGTCCCCCGCCGCCGAGAGTTTCGTGACGATGACCCGGGAGCACTACGCGCGGGCACCATAGATCCGCTGAATGGCCTGCATCGAAAACCGGTCTCGGCCGCCCGCCCCACGGGACTGTCCGACCGCCACACATTGTGCAACCGTCATATGAGTGGCTCACTCACATTCGCACGGGCACCATTCCCACGGCCACGCGCATTTCTGCGGTATCGACCACCACAGCGGTGAGTACACCGCCGAGCAGCGGGCCGATCTGGATCTGGTGCTGGCGTTCAACCGGCGGCTGGCGGCGGCGATCGAGGCGTGCCGGGACGTCTCCGGAGTGGAGAAGCTGCTCGACCCGGACCCGCTGCGGTACATGTGGGTGGACGAGGGCGTCGGGAGGCTGGGCGAGTTCCTCCGCCGGGGGGACGAGGCCCTGTCCGCCGCCACGCCGCTGCCCGGCCAGCGGCGGGTGCCCGGGCAGAACGTGTCGAGCGGCGCGGCGGCCGCCCGCCCGGCGGTGGCCGCCTCCCCGACCGGCGACCTGCTGTGGACCTGGGTCCAGTGGCGCAAGGACACGGGCGAGACGGTGCTGGCCTCGCTGGCCGAACCTGGCGGGCCGCCCGGGCCGCCGGCGGTGCTGTCCGGCGCGCCGGCGGACTGCTTCCGGCCCACGGCGGCCTTCGACCGGGAGGGCCGGGCCTGGGTGTGCTTCGGCCGGGCGGAGCCGGACGGCGTGCGGGTGTGGGCGTGCCGGCACGAGGGCGGCCGATGGAGCCCACCGGAGGTGGTGAGCACGACCGGCCACCCGTCGTTCAACCAGGAGGTGCTCGCGCACGCCGACGGCTCCGTGGAAGTGTGCTGGCAAGGACACGTGGACGGGCGCTTCGGGATCTATACCCGGAGCTGGGCCGACGGCCGCTGGCAGCCCGAGGTCCTGGTCAGCGACGAGTCCTCGGCCAATGTGTGGGATCCGGCGCTGGCCGCCACGCCCACCGGCGGCACGGTGTACAGCTGGAGCGAGTACCACCAGGGCACCTACCGGGTGGTACTGCGCCACCGCGACCCCGACGGCGTGCTGGCCGAGCCGAGGCCGCTGAGCTCCGGCACGGACTACGCGCTGCACCCGAGCGTCGCGGTGACCGCCGACGGCGGCGTCTGGTGCGCCTTCGACGTGATCACCGTGCACGGCCACGGCGGGTCCGGTCCGACCCGGCTGCGCGTCGCCGAGACGCTCAGCGGCACCCCCGAGCCGACCGGCATGCGCGCTGCCGGGGAGTTCATCCCACCGGAGCTGCTGCCCGACATCGAGGCGAGCATGCGGGTGGTCAGGGTGGATGAGCACGGCATCTGGGAGCCGCTGGGCGAGCTTGGGCCCCGGCTGGACACCACCCCGTGCGGGTTGCCGAAGCTGGTCGCCACCGGGTCCGGTGGCCTGGTGCTGGCCTACCGATACCACCGCAGGCTGCCGCTGATGACCTACTACTGGGAGGTCGCCAGCCAAACACTGGGCCCGGACGGCTGGTCACCGCCGACCACCTACGCGGGCAGCGACAGCACGCTGGAGGAGCCCGGGCTGGCCGCGCTCGGCGAGGGGGCCGTGCTCACCTGGCAGGTGGACGGTCGGTTGCAACGGGGGCTGGAGTGGACCGAGGGGTTCGGTGGGCGGGAATGCCCGTTCCTGCTGGAGCACCAGGGCGAGGTGATCTGGCACAGCGTGCACGGCACCGGCGCGATCCGGCACGCCGAGGTGCCCGCCGATCCGGGTCCGCCGAGGGCGCCACGCCGGCGCGGCGTGGTGAGCGGTGACCGGCGTCGGGAGGCCCGGACCTGGCGCAGCGCCGAGCGGGACCGGTACCGCACCCGCTGCGGGGACCGGGACTACCAGCTGTACTGGGGCGATCTGCACCGGCACTCCCTGGTCAGCCGCTGCACCTCCGGCGACGAGCCGTCCCTGGAGGACTTCTACCGCTACTCCTGGGACGTCTGCGAGTACGACTTCTGGGCGGTCACCGACCACGCCGAGAACAGCAGCGACTACCAGTGGTGGAGCATCCAGAAGATGGCGGACCTG
>Ga0137413_10000716_pt1 | contig 11722 bp, 9 predicted proteins | sample CZODoug2_1_16fun_FD_108280 | JGI IMG/M metagenome (GOLD analysis project Ga0137413, IMG submission 108280) | Vadose zone soil fungal communities from Angelo Coast Range Reserve, California, USA - CZODoug2_1_16fungal (Illumina Assembly) | ecosystem: Environmental > Terrestrial > Soil > Vadose... | reverse complement strand
GCATGCGGCACCAGGCAGAGTGGGATCGAAACGGACGATGCCTGTGACGCCCGTCACTGCGGCCACTGTCCTCCGCCGGGCGATATGCGTCGATCCGTCGGGGTGATGAAAAACGACCCCCCTCCGGGTACAAACGCGCTGCTGAGGCCCGTTGAGCGGCCCGAAACAGCGGCGAACGGACAAGCGCCGGTCACTGAACGTAATCAAACGGTCGCTAAAGACCTGAGCCCGCCGCGTGGGTTCCGGGGCTCACCTCCGTTCGTTCGCTGATCCCCGACCCTCCTATCGGGGGTCGCTTTTCATCACACCGACGGATCGACCGGTCGCTCCACACGGAGGATCGTGGTGCGGGACGGAGCGGGCCCCTCGGGTCCGCTGATCGGCGACGGAGGCGAGCGCTCGGATGGCCAATGTTGCGACAGGTCGTCTGCGAATCGAAGTGAACCTGGACCGCTGTGCCGGCCACGGCCAGTGCCTGCTCGCCGCGCCGACGGTCTTCGACGTCGACGAGGCAGCCCACCAGGTGATCGTGCTGGACCCCGACCCCGCCGAGGATCTGCGCGGAGCCCTGCAACGAGCGGTCTCGATGTGTCCGACCGGGGCGCTCGAGGTCGTCGGCTGAATCGTTCGGCCTCCCGTCCGTCCGCCTCGTGCGCGAAAGGAACGCCATGACCGCCACCATCCCCACCACCACCACCCACGGGGACATCGACCTGAGCGCGCGGAGCTTCTGGGCCAAGTCGACGGCCGAGCGGGACGCGGCGTTCACCGTGCTGCGCCGGGAGAACCCCGTTCCGTGGAGCCGCCCGGTCGAGTCCGACCTGCTGCCCCCGGAGCTCAACACGAAGGGGTTCTGGTCGCTGACCAAGCATGAGGACATCCGTCTGGCCAGCCGGAACCCGGAGGTGTTCTCCTCGGCCGACGGCGTCATCATGGAGAGCTTCGCCCCCGAGCTGACCGAGTTGGTGCAGTCGTTCATCGCGATGGACGCGCCGCGGCACACGCAGTTGCGCGGGATCACGATGGACGCGTTCAAGCCGAAGAACATGCGCACCCTCGAGGGCTGGATCCGGGGCCACGCCCGGGATCTCATCGACGAAGTTGCCGAGAGCGGCGCAGGCGACTTCGCCGTGTTGGTCTCCAAGGTGCTCCCGGCGCGGATCTTCTCCAGCATGTTCGGCCTGCCTCCCGGCGAGATGCGGGAGCGGACGGTCGACGCGTGTCAGCGCCTGCTGGCCTTCACCGATCCGGAGGTCTGCGGTGACAAGACGGGTCTGGAGATCCTCGCCGACGCGATGATGGACATCCACCAGACCGCCGCGGAAATTGTTCCCGAGCGCCGGGCGAACCCGGGCGAGGACCTGATGACGTGGCTGGCGCTCGCCGAGTTCGACGGCGAACGAATGACCGACGACGAGATCGGGGCCTTCCTGGTCATGGTCGGCGTCGCGGCCAACGACACCACCCGACATGCCAGCGCGCAGGCGATCCACTTCTTCTCCCAGCACCCCGACCAGCGTGCGCTCCTGGTGGAAGACGTACCCGGACGCATCGACGGCGCGGTCGAGGAGGTCCTGCGCTGCTCCCACCCGCTCAACCACATGCGGCGCACCGCGACCCAGGACACCGTCATTCGCGGGCAGGAGATCAAGGCCGGCGAGAACGTCGTGCTGTGGTACTGCTCCGGCAACCGGGACGAGGAGGTCTTCGACGACCCGTTCCGCTTCGACATCCTGCGCAGCCCGAACCCGCACATCACCTTCGGCGGTGGTGGGCCGCACTTCTGCCTGGGTGCCGCGCTGGCCCGGACCACGCTCAAGTCCCTACTCAGCGAGGTCTACACCCGCATCCCGGACATCCAGTCGTCCGAGCCGGATTTCCTCATCGGGAACTTCAGCAACGGCATCAAGCGCCTGCCCGCCACCTGGACGCCCGAGAAGCGCGGTTAAGGCCCCCATCGCGGTGCTCTGACCGCGGCCAAGCTCCCTCGAGGCTGGGAGGTGCGCCCGATGATCTGACGGGACATCAGATCATCGGGCCACTCGGCCGTCGAGGTCACTTCGTAGTCTCCACCGACGTTCCCGGCAAACCTGTGCTGGACCTGATGTAGGCCGAACCGTCAGGTCCATCGCCTCGGTGCCCGGGACGGGATTTGAACCCGTACGACCTTGCGGTCAGCGAGGTTTAAGCTCGCCGTGGCTGCCGGTTACACCACCCGGGCGGGGTAGGTCGGACAACGCTACCGAGGCCAGCCCCCGCCGGCGTACTTGTTGGCCGCGGGCGGGACAGCGAGCAGGGCGGCCGGCCCGGAGCCGACGGCGGGCGCGGTCGGTGCGAGGCCGCACAAACTCCCCGGGCCGCGATTACTGGGCTTGTCGCGCAGTATCAACTGCAACCGCTAGCGGGACAACCACCAGCCAGCGTCGCTCAGGCGTGCCGGGTCATGGCCAGCAGCGTGTCGTGCACCGCTGAGTACTCCTGTACCACCCGGAACAGTTCGTCGGGGTCGTTGGAGCTCAGCCGACGGCACGTATCCACGGCGTCGCGCCGGTGCTGCTCCAGGGTCGCGATCCACTCCCGATCCGGCCGGGGCCGGGAACGCTCCCGGGCGATAGCGGTGGCATGCAGCGCGATCACCAGGCCGACCAGCGTCAAGGCCTGCGAATAGTCCACCTGCACGGTCCGCTCGAAAAGCGCGGTGTCCCCCTGTAGCCCCATTCCCGGACGGTAACCGGCCGGCGAGTCGGGCATGTTACGAGGAGCGTGTCAACGAGTCGAACAGGTTACGAGGACCGCACCATCAGGCGACCAAGGTCCGACGCTGCGGAATACGGCGCATTGCGTTTACCGGAGCGACTCGGCCGGGTAACCGTGCCCTCCTAGCGTTTTCCGTGTTGCGGGGCCGACCGGGGGCGGCTGGGACCTGACGCCGAGGAGATCAGCGTGCACAACGGAGGGGCCGAACCCACGGCCGGAGGGGCCGAACCCACGGCCGGGGGTCAGGACGAGACCGACGACTGCCCGCACTGCGGGGCCGACCTGGCCGGCGAGCGCGTGTACGTGGCCGGCCTGCTGATGCTGTGCAATGCGTGTTTGACCGAGGTGCCGCCGGCCCCGACCTCGGCCTGGGGTCCGCCGGTGCGTCGCCGGTGGCTGTCCGACGCCGAAGCGCCGGTCATGCATCCGCCGCGCGGCGCAGTACCTCGTCCAACATCGGCTCGGTCAACCGGCCGGTGAAGGTGTTCTGCTGGCTGGGGTGAAACGAGCCCAGCAGCAGCAACGGTCCCCGCGCAGCGGTGAGTTCGACGGCGACGTTGTGCCCGAACTTGGGACGCGGCCGCGGCACGGCAACGCCGCATGCGGCCAGTGAGGTCAACGCCGCGGCCCAGCCGAAGGAACCCAGGCACACCACCGCGCGCAGGTGCGGCAGCACCAGGGCCAGTTCGCGATCCAGCCACGGCTTGCAGGCGTCGCGTTCGGAGTTCTCCGGTTTGTTGACCGGCGGGGCGCACCGCACCGCGGCGACCATCCGGGCACCGAGCAGGCGTTGTCCGTCACCCGCATGGGTGGAGGTGGGCAGCGCGGCCAGCCCGACCCGGTGCAGTGAGGCGAACAGCCAGTCCCCGCTGCGGTCGCCGGTGAAGACCCGCCCGGTGCGGTTGCCACCGTGTGCGGCCGGCGCCAGACCGACCAGTAGTACCCGGGGTCTGTCCTCACCCCAGCCCGCGATGGGTCTGCCCCAGTAGGTCTCCTCGGCGTAGGCCCGGCGTCGTTCCAGCGCCACCTGCTCGCGCCAGGCCACCAGCCGCGGACAGGCCCGGCACACCGACTGACGGGCCGTCAGCTCGGTGAGGTCCGGGGCCGTCCCGGCGAGTGCGGCAACTGCCGCGGCATCGCCGGCTACCGGGGTGTACGCGTCGGCCGGGTCACCCGGCCAACCGGTGCCCGGCGGCACGAACGTCCACCGCGCTCCCCCGGATGCCATCCCGCCATCATGCCGCTGATCAGTCCCCGATCTTGGTCGAGGTCGGCGGCGGACCGAGCGGGCGACCATCCGGGCCGTCGGTAAAGCTCTGCCACGGGCCCGTCGGCGCCGATGCGTCCACCCCCGGCACGCTCCAGTCACACACCCCCGAGGGGAAGATGTCCAACACTCGGGCGAACTGACTGGTCGTCATCTGCACCGGATAATCGGCCCGGCTCGCCGGTCGCAACTGACACTTGAGCACGTCCTCGGTGAGCGGGCCACCGGCCACCAAACGCGGCTTGGAGTAGTGCGGATATTCACTCTGGCAACGCTGCGTGTTGGTGACGTTGCTGGCCTGGATCACGCAGGTGTCGACCAGGTCGGCCGGCTTGTCGGTGCGTACCTTCTGCTCCGCCGATACCGCCGAGTGGTCCGCCTCGATCGCCGCGAGCCACCGGTCGATCATGTCGAACGGACGGATGTTGGCCTGCTTGCCGATCACCGAGGTGACCCCCACGTGGTTATCCGACGACCCGGTGTCGCGGCGCAACCGTGCGCGCATCACCTGATCCTCAACCGAGGTGTGGTAGCCGTTCTCGTCCCAGTAGCGGACGTTGACGATCGGCACCCCGGCCAGGGTGGCGGTGTTCAACACCCGCCCGCCCAGATAGGCCCGACTCAATGCCGCCGGGTCGGCCACCGACCGGACCGCCTGCCAACGCCCGTCGATGTCCCAGCCGCCGACGCGCTGGTTGAGATCGAGGAACTGATCAATGCTGATCTTGCCGTCGGTGAGCGCTTTCAGGCCGTACTGCACGCCGAGGTTGTCGTAGGGCCGGTTGGCCTTGCCGTCATCGCGCCGGCCGAACTCGTTGACCTGGTAGTCCTGCAACGTGCACCGGGTGCCGTGCGGGTTGCGTTGGGGGTCGTACACGAAGTCCACCGGTGGGTGCGGCCCGGGCATCCGACCGGCCGCGCAGCTCGGCGTGTAATCGGGGCGGAACAGCGCCTGCCACGGGTTCTGCCACGTGCTGCAACTGTGCTCGGACTGGAAGCCGGCCACCGCTGCCTGCGCGGCCTTGTCCGCCCACAGGTCACCGCCACTGCGGAACGTCCGGGCCAGCAGCGCACAGTCCTCGGCGCCCTGGGTGTACTCCCAGAAGTCCGGGAACGCACAGGCGGGCTGCAAACCGTCGAGCAGGCCGGGGTAATTCGCCGCGGCCGAGAACACCAGCGTCGCGCCGCCGGAACAGCCCTCGCCGATGGCGTAACGGACCGGGCCGTAGGTCTCGACAAGGTGTTCCTTGATCATCATCAGCGCCTCGGCGGCGACCACGTCGTTGCAGTTGAAGCCCAGCACGGTCATGCCGGAGGTGACCACGGCGAAGCCGCGGGCCAACGAGGACTCCTGCAGTGCCGCGTCCTGGTAGTCGCCCTGCACGTGGCCGGTATCGCAGGACCCGCCCGCGCGCACGAACACCTTGCCGTTCCACGCCGGTTGCGGATCCCATGGCGTCCACGGTTTGGCCGGGTCGTAGAGCACCGCGATGTCGTAGATGCCGCGGTCGATGGTGCCCCGCTCGTCACGCACGATGTAGGGCACCCGGACGCCGCGATCGGTGACCACCATCCGCGCGTCGGTCGGCGGGGACGCGGGATCGAACTTCTGCAGCTCGGTCACCGTGGGGTCGGACGGCAGGTAGTACCACTCGTAGCGGGTGGGCGCGTTGCACTGCTCGTCCTTGGCGTTCTCCAGGCCATGCAGCCGAGTGGTGCAGAACCACGGCTGCAGCTGCGCCCCGGAGAACACCGGGCCACCGATCGGGTGGTTGTTCAACGCGATCTGAGCTCCTGTCAGACCGTCGGCCCGCGCGGTCAGGATGTGCGGGCCCTCACTCATTCCGGTGACCACGCCCTGCACCCGGCCGTTGTCCCGCTTCGCGAACGTGTCACTGATGTCCCGGCCGTCGAGTTCGATGTGCACGTTGCCCGGGGCCTGGTCCTGCGGCCCGTCGATCTGCACGTAGGCGTCCCCGCCGGAGATCAGATCCGCCCGGTTGGAAAGCACCTGGATGGCCAGCCCGGGACCGGAGTCGCGGTCCGCGTCCGCGCGCACCACGGAGGTCACCACCAAGGCGCCTGCCACCACTGCACCGACGGCGTAGCCGATACGGAACCCGCCCATGTGACCCCCCTCTCCTCAATCAGTTCAGTGCTGCAGCCGGGCGAACACGGGGTCGGGGCCGAGCGGAACCGAGTCCGGACCCGATGCGTAGCTCTGCCACGGACCCAACGCAGGCCCCTGGTCGACGCCGGGAAGGCTCCAGTCGCACACCCCGTCGGGGAAGATCCGCATCAACCGGGAGAACTGCTCGACGCTCATCGACGCCGGGTAGTCCCCGCGGGATACCGGACGGAGTTGGCACTTCAGCACGTCGTCGGCCATCGGGCCGCCGGCCACCAGTCTCGGCTTGGAGAACGTCGGGTAGGCGGCACTGCACGTGGTGGCGTCGGTGTGTGTGGACCCGTTCACCATGCAGGCGTCCACGGTGCTCGCGGGCCGGTCGGTGCGCACCTTCTGCGCGAGCGGCGCGTCGGAGTGATCGGCCTCGATCCCGGCCAGCCACCGATCGATCACCAGGAACGCCAACGTGGACTGGTTCGCTCCGTTCGGCGCGGTGATCGTGACGAGGTTGGCGTCGCTGCCGGTGTCGCGGCGCAGCCGGGCGCGCAGCACCTGGTCCTCGACCGCGGTGTGGTAACCGTGCTCGTCGTAGTAGCGGATGTTGACGACCGGCACCCGGTCCAGGTTGGCCCCGCCGAGGACCCGCCCGCCGCGGTAGGCCCGGGAAAGCGCATCCGGATCGGCGGTGGCGCGGTCGGCCTGCCAATTGTTGTCGATGTCGTAGCCGCCGACCCGCTGGTTGAGGTCGAGGAACTGATCAACGCTGACCTTCCCGTCGTTGAGCGCTTTCAGGCCGTACTGCACGCCGCCGTTGTCGTAAGGGCGGTTGGCCTTGCCGTCCGAGCGCTGACCGAACTCGTTGACCTGGTAGTCCTGCAGCGAGCAACGCACCCCGCTCGGGTTGCGCCTGCGGTCATAGACCCAGTCCACGCTGGCCGGGTGCGGGCCGGGCATCCGCGAGGTGAGGCAGCCGGGCTGATTGGCCGGCTGGAACAGGGTCTGCCACAACCGCGACCAGTCGGTACAGGAGCTCGACGTCTGGAAGCCGGCCACCGCAGCCCGGGCGGCTTCGTCCCACTCCTTGGGCGCTGCGTCGAACACCCGGCCCAGCAGGGAACAGTCCTGCGCGGTTTGCACGTAGCCCCAGAAGTCGCTGTAGGAGCACTGCGGGCGCAGCCCGTCGATCAGGCCCGGATAGTTGCCCGCCACCGAGTACAGCAGCGTGGACCCGCCCGAGCAGCCATCCGCGATCGTGTACCGGATCTGCCCGTAGTTCTCGATGAAGTGCTCCTTGAGCATGCTCACCGCTTCGGCGGCGACCACGTCATTGCAGTTCAAGCCCATCACCGCCATGCCGGAGGTGAGGATGGCGAAGCCACGGGACAGCGCGAACTCCTGCAGCGCCGCGTCGTGGAAGTCGCCCTGCACGTGGCCGGGATTGCAGCTGGCCCCGAAGCGCACCAACGTTTTGCCGTTCCACCCGGCTTGCGGGTCCCACGGCGTCCACGGCTTGGTCGGGTCGTAGAGCACCGCGATGTCGTAGACACCGCGATCGGAGGTGCCACGTTCGTCGCGCACGATGTAGGGCACCTGCGCGCCGCGGTCGTTGGTGGTCATCCGCACGTCGGTGGCCGGGTGCGCCGGGTCGTAGGCCTGAACCTCGACGGCCTTGGGGTCGCTCGGCATGTAGTACCAGTCGTAGTGGGTCGGCGCGTTGCACGTCGCGTCGGTGGCCTGGCCCAGACCCAGTTGCTGGGTGGTGCAGATCCACGGCTGGATCTGCGGGCCGGAGAACACCGGGCCACCCACCGGGTGGTTGTCCAGGGTCAGTTGCGCCCCGGTGAGGTGCGCGGCGCGTGCGGCCAACACGTGGGTGCCATCGCTCATCCCCTGGACCACGCCGAGGATCCGGCCGTTGTCCCGGCGAGCGAAGGTCTGGCTGATGTCCTGCCCGTCCAGCAGTACGCGCACCCCCTCGGCCCGGCGGCCCGGCGGTTCGGTGATCTCCAGGTAGGCATCCCCGCCGGAGATCAGATCCGCGCGGTTGGACAGGACCTGGATACCGAGGGCCGGTCCGGGCTTCTTGATCGCCTGCGCGTTGACCACGGAGGTGATCAACAGGGTCCCGGCGGCCAGGCTGACCACGGCCACCCAGGCCCGGCGTAGGCCTCCCCCATTCCCCATGAACAAAGGCTAAGAACCGCCTGCGGGCCCGCGGGGAGATCGACGTGCAGATCCACCGTCCGGCCCAACCTCGTCACCCGCCCGGCACAACGGTGCTGGACAACGGCTCAATCGACGGGTTTGGCGACCGGCGGCGGCCCGAGCGGCACAGCGTCCGGACCGGCCTGGTAGCTCTGCCAGGTTCCGATCGGCGGGGCCTGGTCCACACCGGCCTTCGACCAGTCACAGACCCCGTCCGGGAAGATCGCCAGCAGCCGGGAGAACTGCGCCACGGTCATCTGCGCCGGGTAGTCCGATCGGATGGCGGGACGCAGTTGGCACTTCAGCACGTCCTCGGTGAGCGGCCCGCCGGCGGTCAGCCGCGGCTTGGCGTGCATCGGGTAGAGCTTGAGGCACCGCGCCGGGTCGGTTACCAACTCCTCGGACTTGGTCACGCACCCATCCACGGCATCCGCGGGCCGGTCGGCGAGTACCTTGTCCGCGGTAGTGCGCTCGGAGTGATCGGCCTCGATCGCGGACAGCCACTCGTCCAGCAGGTCGAACGCGCCGAGGAACGGGTGGTACAGGGGCAAAATCCGGATCACCTGGTTACCCGTGCTCCCGGTGTCCCGCAGCAAGCGATAACGCAGCGTCAGATCCTCAACGGTGGTATGAAAACCGTCCTCCACATAGCCACGCACGTTGACGATGGGCACGCTTGCCAGCTCTGCGGCATTGATCACCCGACCGCCCCGGTAGGCCCGGCTGAGTCCGTCCGGATCGGCCACCGAGCGCTGCGGCTGCCAGCCGCCGTCGATGTCGTAGCCGCCGGCGTTGGCGTTGAGGTCAAGGAACTGCTCGACGCTGATCGCCCCGGACGCCAGGGCCTTCAGGCCGTACTGCACGCCGACGTTGTCGTAGGGCCGGTTGGCCTTCCCGTCCGGGCGCAGCCCGAACAACGGCTCCTGGAAGTCCTGCAACGAACAACGCGCCCCGGTCGGGTTCTTCACCGGGTCATAGACCCAACGCGTGTCCGTCACCGGGTGCGGACCGGGCATCCGCTCCGCGGTGCACAGCGACGCCTTCCACGGGTCGAGCATGCCCTTCCAGGAACTGGCCATGCTCGAGCAACTCTTCGGGGAGGCGAACCCGGTGGCCGCGGCTTGGTCCGCGTCCTTGGTCCACAACCTGCCGTCCAGTTGGAAATGACGGGTCATCAGCGCGCAGTCCTGCCCGGACTGGACCACGCCCCACAGGTCCGGAAAGCCGCACGACGGCATGATTCCGTCCAGCAGGCCCGGATAGTTGGCCGCGACCGCGATCACCGCGATCGACCCGCCGGAGCAACCCTCGCCGATCGTGTAACGGATCTCCCCGTACTGCTCGACCAGTCGTTCCTTGAGCATCATCAGGGCCTCGACGCCGGCCACGTCATTGCAGTTGTAGGCGAAGTTCGCGGTGCCGGAGGTGATCACGGCGAACCCGCGTTGCAGGTAGCCCTCCTTGAGCGCCGCGTCGTGAAAGTCACCCTGCACGTGGCCCGTTCCGCAACTCGCGCCCGCCCGGAACACCGCCTTGCGGTTCCACCCGTCCTGCGCCGCCCACGGTGCCCAGGGCTTCGTCGGGTCGTAGAGCACCGTGATGTCGTAAATGCCCCGGTCCATCACCCCCCGCTCGTCGCGCACGATGAAAGGCACGGTGTGGCCCTGGTCGGTGGTGACCCTGCGCACGTCGCTCGCCGGGTGCGCCGGGTTGTAGGGCTGCAGCGTGTTCACCCGCAGGTCGGTGGGCAGGTAGTACCAGTCGTAGCGCACCGGGACGTTGCACGCGGCGTCCTGCGGGGCACCCAGGCCATGTTCCGCGGTGGTGCAGTAGTAAGGCTGCGGTTGGGGACCGGTCAGGATCGGCCCACTGATCGGATGGTTGGTCAGCTTGATCCAGGCACCCTTCAGGTGCGATGCGTGCGCGGCCACGATGTGCTCCCCGACGCTCATGTCCTGGATCAGACCGGTGACCCGGCCGTCCGGGCGCCGGGCGAAGGTGGGGTTGGCGTCCTTGCCGTCCACGGTGATCCGCATGCGGTCGACCCGCACGCCCGCGGGCTCGGTGATCTCCACGTAGGCATCGCCACCGGAGATCAGGTCGGCGCGGTTGGACAGCACCTTGATGCCGAGCCCCGGGCCGGGTTGGTCGGCCTGCGCGGTGTTGACCACGGTCCCCAGGAGCAGGGAACCCACGGCGACGCCGGCCAGGGCCGCCCACCTCAGCCGCGAGCCTCCCCTGTTGCGCATGCGTACAGGCTAGGAAGCGGTTGCGGACCCACGGGTGTTTCAAACGCGGGCCTCCCCCGGACGGCCCAACCGGCTCACCCGCCCGGCCCAACCTGCTTCACACGCGGCGGAGCGCGGAGGCGGCGATGCCGTCCAGAATGTCGTGTTCAGAGGCGATCAGGTCGGCCCCGCCAACCGCGTGCAGCACCCGGTCCAGCACCAGGGCGCCGGCCGCGATCACGTCGACCCGACCGGGGTGCATGCTGGGAATCGCCTCCCGCTCCTGCCGGGTGAGGGAGAGCAGGCGTTGCGCGATCGCGCGCACCTTGGCCGCCGGTACCCGGGCCCGGTGGATCGCCACCGGGTCATAGGTCTGCAGACCCAACGCGATCGCGGTGAGCGTGGTGACGGTGCCGGCGACGCCGACCAACGACGCAGCCGCGCTCAGCGACACCACCTGCGCGGCCTCGGCGATGGCCGCGTCGATGTCCGCGGTGGCCGCCTCGATCTGCTCGGCCGTCGGCGGGTCGTCGGTCAACCGCCGCTCTCGCATGCGCACGCAGCCCACGTTCACCGAGCAGGCCGCGATGGGGGCGTCGGTGCCCAGCACGAACTCGGTCGAGCCGCCGCCGATGTCGACGACCAGGTAGGGTGCGGTCACGCCGGCTGCGGCCAGCCCGCCGGTGGCCCCGGCAAAGGAGAGCGCCGCCTCCACCTCGCCGGGCACCACCTCGGGCGCGACACCGAAGATCTCGGTCATGGCGACCTCGAACTCCTCGCGGTTGCTCGCGTCCCGGGTGGCACTGGTGGCCACCACCCGCACCGCGTCCACATCGGCGGCGGCGATGGCCGCGGCATATTCCCGCGCCGCGGCGAACGTGCGTTCCAGGGCCTCGGGTGCCAACCGTCCGGTGGCGTCCACGCCCTGACCGAGACGCACGATCTGCATCCGACGATCCAGATCCATCAGCGAGCCGTCGGCCCCGACCTGCGCGATCAGCAGGCGAATGGAATTCGTCCCGCAATCGATCGCCGCGACCCGCTTCATGGTGTGTCCTCCGTCTGTTCGCGGGTCGCGCATGGGTGGGTCCGCCACCACTCGCCGAGCTCGGCCACTACTTCATCACCGAGGGGGTT
>Ga0137413_10000714_pt1 | contig 11728 bp, 11 predicted proteins | sample CZODoug2_1_16fun_FD_108280 | JGI IMG/M metagenome (GOLD analysis project Ga0137413, IMG submission 108280) | Vadose zone soil fungal communities from Angelo Coast Range Reserve, California, USA - CZODoug2_1_16fungal (Illumina Assembly) | ecosystem: Environmental > Terrestrial > Soil > Vadose... | reverse complement strand
GACCTCGTCCAGCCGAGCCAGACTTGCGCGTGCCGCCGCGATCTGCCCGTGTCCGATCAGCGTGCGCAATCGCTCCCAGATCGACAACCGCCCGTCGTCCAGCAAGCGTTCGGCCAGTGCCGTGCACCCGTCGCCGCCCGGATCGGCGACCCGCGACAGCCGGTTGCGAGCCTCACGCGCCAGACCGTCGCGATGCCCGCTCGCCTCCAGCGCGTAGGCCGAGAGCGTCGCGAAGCATCGGATCTGCATGTCGTCGTGGTTCCATATCAGTTCGCGCAACTGGGCCCCGAAGGCTCCGTACTCGCCGCGCGAGCCCAGCGCGAGCAGCCAGTCGGCGCGCAGGCGGTCGCTCAGGTACGTGCCCGGGTAGCGCTCGAGAAACGTGCGCACCGCTGTATCGTCGGTCTCACCGCTGCGAACGCCCAGAGAGACCTTCCAGTACTCGTAGTAGTCTTCGAGCAGGTGTCCGGCGATGCGTGGCGCGAACGAAGCAAGCAGGTCGCGGTCGCCGAGTCGGGCCGCTTCGTGCGCCGCCTGCAGCGCATCATCGGCCGAGAGCGCGGACGACGGCGCAGCGGCTGGAGCAGCGGGCAAGGCCACCGGGGCGCGGTCGCGGCCCGGTGGCAGCGCGGCAGCGCTGGCGGCAAGACCGAAGGCGATCGCCACCGTGGCTAAACTACCCACCCAATGCATGCACGGAACAGCCATCGTCGACTCCGCTTGGCAGGCTAGCACAGCGCCACTGGATAAAAGTGTTGGAATAGAGGGAAAGCTCATGGAATCTCAGCCGGCACGTCCGCCGCGTTACGTGGACCCGATCCGGGCTCAGTGGCGGATCGAATTGCGCGCGGCTCGCGAAGCGCTGACCGATCGTCCGCAACGTGAGGCGCGCCTGGTGGCGCGGATCGAGCGCTGGCTCGGGACGGTCGCGGTGCGTCGACTCGGATTTTTCTGGCCGACCCGCAGCGAGCCTGACCTGGCGGCCCTGGTGGCCCGATGGCTGGCGCAAGACCCGTCGCGCATCGCCGCGCTGCCGGTGATCGAAGGCGAGATTCTTCGCTTCGCCCCGTGGTCGCCCGGTGCCACTCTGATCAAGGGCCCGTTTGACGTGCAGATCCCGGACACGGCCGAGCGAATCGATCCGCAGTTGCTGCTGATTCCCTGCGTCGGTATCGATCGTTTGCGCTACCGGCTCGGCTATGGCGGCGGCTACTACGATCGCACGCTGCCGGTGATGTCGCCGCGCCCGGTCGCGGTCGGCGTCGGCTTCGATTGCGCGCGGATCCCGACCATCGATCCCAAACCGCACGACTTGCGCCTGGACCTGGCGCTCACCGAATCGGGGACTTTGTAGCTTGGTGCGTCGAATTCCGGCAGACAGTGACCGCGCAAATTACTTGCTTCGAGCCAGGTAGGCTTTCCACGGCTCCCAGTAGCGCATCGACCAATTGGCCTGCAACTTATCGTAAAGGTGCTCCGGCGCGTTGACGAGCGCCATCTCAAGTCGGGCTCCCACCGGATCGGGCCAAAAGGTCAGAACGAGCGTCGCGTCGAGGTCATCGCCGCGCCATTCGAAACTTCTCCAACTCTGGACGATCAGGCGTCCGGGTGTGATCGCCAGGACAAGACCGCAAATTCTCCCGTCGAACGCCCAAAATTCAGCACCCGGTGCGGGTGCGATCCGGACAATTGGGCTGCCCGTGATGGCGGCGTGTTGAACCGGATCCAGGTACATCTGGTAGAGGCGCTCGGGAGCGGCTGCGAATTGCACCGACTGCTGGACGATTTTGAGCATGCGATCTCTCCTCGGTGTCAACGGATGTCGGATCTCAGTGTCAGGTCAAGTGCGCCGGCGCGCGCGCGAACTCCTGCAGCAGCCAGTCGCGCAATGCTGCGACCGCTTTGCGGCCGCGCGAGACCTGGTTGACGATCAGGTACATGCCATAGCCGGTCGGCGCGCGGATCCCGGGAAAAGGCACCATCAGCTGGCCGGCGGCCACCATGTCCTCGCGAAACGGGCGGCGTGCCAGCACCACGCCCTGGCCGCGTGCTGCGGCCTGCATCGACTGGTCGATGAAGGTGACCACCATGACCGGCGCGTTCGCTTCAATGTCGGACTCGACCCCGGCGTACTCGAACCAGTGCGACCAGGTGCCTGAGGTCTCACTCGGCAAGTCGTCCTCGATCTCGATCAACGGCATGCGCGCGAGTTGCGCCGGCGACTGCAGCCGCTCGCCGAATCGGTTCAGCAGCTCGGTGCTCAGCGCGGGCGTGACGTCCTCGTCGAGCAGCTGGAAGGCGTGGGGCGGGGCATCCCGAGGCGGGCAGCGTCGCAAGGCGATGTCGGCCCCCTCGGCCTCCAGGTCCACGCGCCGGCCGTCGGCGTCGATCCGGATCTCGATGCCCGGGTGCTCGCGCTGAAACGCCGCCAGGCGTGGCACCAGCCACAGCGAAGCGAACGACGGGTAGGTGGTCACCACCACGCGCGGGGCGGCGCTCTGGCCTCGGATCTCGTCGACCGCGCGGTCCACGGTGCTGACGGCCTGACGCGCGCTGCGCAGCAGGCGATCGCCGGCCGGCGTCAGCGCGAGCGCGCGGGTCTTGCGGATGAACAGCCGGTGGCCGACATCGGTTTCCAGAGCCGCCACCTGACGGCTGATGGCCGACTGGGTCAGGTGCAGCTCTGCGGCCGCCAGTGTGAAGGACAGGTGGCGCGCCGCCGATTCGAACCCGCGCAGCGCAGCCAGCCCGATCGGCCGCCGCCGCGCCGGCCGGCGCGGCGCGGTCGGGGCGGCCGCGCCTGCGGCGGTGCCGGATCGGGCCATGGATGCGTATTGTGCATGGATAGGGCCGGTTCGCAAACCCTGGGTTCAGGCCAGCGCGGCCACCGCAAATGACCCGGCGAGCAGCAGCGATACGGGTGCGAACAACGCGAACAGAAACAGAAGATCATCGAGCAAACCAAAGCGCAGCGGGGTGTTCATGGCGGGTCTCCGTTGAATCAGCGACGCCAGCTTGCGCGTCGCACGCGCCCGCAACAAGCGAAACGAAGGAATCGGATGCATGCGCGTGGTGCATGCATGGGAGCATCGGCCCGTGGCAGGGATCAGTCGCGTGTTGGCAAACGCGACGCCCGTGAATGCCGCGGGGGGTGCTCGAGGGGGGTCGCAGACCCCACTCGAAGCCGATCCTCCCGCTTTTTCGGTTCCGAAGCTGCAGTGGCCGGCAGCAGACGGTGCCTTTCGGAGCCGGAGTTCAAGCCTGGGAAAGGCCGAGACGCGACCAGATCGCAAGCGTCGGCTCGGCCAGGTTCATCGTGTAGAAGTGCAAGCCCGGGGCGCCCTGCGCCAGCAGCCGCTCGCACAGCGACGCCATCACCTCCAGGCCGAACGCGCGAATCGAGTCACGGTCATCGCCGTAACCCTCGAGGCGGCGCCGCATCCAGCGCGGAATCTCGGCGCCGCAGGCATCGGAAAAGCGCGCCAGCTGGGAATAATTCGTGATCGGCATCACGCCCGGCACGATCGGTGCCTGCACCCCGGCCCGCTGCGCCTGCTCGACAAAGCGCGGGTAGGCGTCCGGATTGAAGAAATACTGGGTGATCGCCGAGTCCGCTCCGGCGCGCATCTTGCGCACGAAATTGCCCAGGTCCTCGGCCGCGGTCCGGGCCTGCGGGTGCACCTCCGGATACGCGGCCACCTCGATGTGAAACCAGCGATCGGTCTGGGCACGCACGAACTCGACCAGATCGCTGGCGTAGCGGAACTGGCTGGAGCCGGCCGCCATGCCGGACGGCAGGTCGCCTCGCAGCGCGACCAGGCGCCGGATGCCGACCTCCTGGTAGGTCTGCAGCAGCTGGCGGATCGATGTCTGGTTGCTGCCGATGCATGATAGATGCGGAGCCACCGGCAGCCCGGCGCGGTGCATCTCGAGCACGGTGTTCACGGTCCCCTCGCGCGTGGAGCCGCCTGCGCCGTAGGTCACCGAAAAAAAGTCCGGTGCGACCACCGCCAGGCGCGCGCGCGTTGCGCGCAGCTTCTGCGCCGCCTCGTCCGACTTGGGCGGAAAGAACTCGAAACTGAAGGTGCGCGGCTCGGAGCTCATGGAGTCGATGGGCGGATCAGGTCGGGGCGCCTCGAGCGGCCGTCATGCGGGCCGCTGGCGCACCAGCAGCGACAGCAGGCTGGTGAGCACGCTGTAGACGAACGCGCCGAGCACGCCCGCCCACAGACCATGCACCTCGAATCCGGACATCAGGGCGGACACGGCCCAGAACAGCAGGCCGTTGAGCACCAGCAGGAAAAGGCCTAGCGTCAGGATCGTCACCGGAAGCGTCAGCAGCACCAGGATCGGCTTGATCAGCGCGTTGACCAGGCCGAGCAAGACCGCCGCCACCAGCGCATCGATCGGGTCGCGCACTGAAACGCCGGGAATCACGTGCGCCACGATCATCAGCGCCAGGGCGTTCAGGAACCAGTGCAGCAGCAGTCGCATGCCGGTGCCTGCCTCAGTAGCGGTAGTGCTCGGCCTTGTAAGGGCCCGCCGCATCGACCCCGATGTACCTGGCCTGCGCATCGGTGAGCTCGGTCAGGTGCACGTTGAGCTTCCTGAGCTGCAGACGGGCCACCTTTTCGTCCAGGCGCTTGGGCAGCACGTGCACACCCAGCGGGTACTGCCGGGTGTTCGTGAACAGCTCGATTTGCGCGATGACCTGGTTGGCGAACGAGGAGCTCATCACGTAGCTCGGATGCCCGGTCGCGCAGCCCAGGTTCACCAGTCGACCCTCGGCCAGCAGGATGATGCGTTTGCCGTCCGGGAAGATCACGTGATCGACCTGCGGCTTGATGTTTTCCCACGGGTACTGGCGCAGGCTTGCGATATCGATCTCGTTGTCGAAGTGTCCGATGTTGCACACGATCGCCTGGTTTTTCATCTGCCGCATGTGATCGTGCGTGATCACATGGAAGTTGCCGGTGGCCGTGACGAACAGGTCGGCCTGGCTGGCGGCCCGGTCCATGGTCTCGACCCGGTAGCCTTCCATCGCCGCCTGCAGCGCACAGATCGGATCGATTTCCGTGATCCAGACCTGGGCCGCCAGCGCGCGCAATGCCTGGGCCGAACCCTTGCCGACGTCGCCGTAGCCGCACACCACCGCAACCTTGCCGGCGATCATCACGTCGGTTGCGCGCTTGATGCCGTCGACCAGCGACTCGCGGCAACCGTACAGATTGTCGAACTTGCTCTTGGTCACCGAGTCGTTGACGTTGATCGCCGGAAACTTCAGACGGCCGTCCTTGGCCATCTGATACAGGCGCTTGACCCCGGTCGTGGTCTCCTCGGTCACGCCCTTGATCTGTGCCAGCCGCTTCGAATACCAGTGCGGATCGATCGACAGCGTGTGCCGTATCGAGGCGAACAGCGCGGTTTCCTCCTCGCTGGCCGGATGCCCGATGCAGGACGGATCGGTCTGAGCCTTGGTGCCCAGGTGCAGCAGCATGGTCGCATCGCCGCCGTCGTCCAGGATCATGTTGCTGAAGCCGCCGTCGGGCCAATCGAAGGTCCGGTGCGTGTAGTCCCAGTAATCCGACAGCGACTCACCCTTGATCGCGAACACCGGCGTGCCGCCGGAAGCGATCGCGGCCGCTGCATGATCCTGGGTCGAGAAGATGTTGCACGAGGCCCAGCGCACCTCGGCCCCCAGCGCCTGCAGCGTTTCGATCAGCACGGCGGTCTGGATCGTCATGTGCAGGCTGCCGGTGATCCGGGCCCCCCGCAGCGGCTGCTGGGTACGGAATTCCTCTCGAATCGCCATCAAGCCCGGCATCTCGGTCTCGGCGATGCGAATTTCCTTGCGGCCCCAGTCGGCCAGCGCAAGGTCGGCGACCGCGAAATCGGCGGCCGCAGGGGCAGATCGGGAAGGTTTGTGTACGGCGCTCATCTCGCGCCCTCCTTACGTGAATGGGTTCGCGAGCGCCGTTGGAACAGGCCGCAAAGCGCCACCGTGGTGCGATGGTTTTGCGGCCGCTTCGAGCCTGGCGACCAGGGACTTATCGGCCGTCGCAACGCTCCTCGAAGCAGAGCGGCGAGTATACCGGCGCCAGTCGGACGACAAATCCTCGGATTGGCGCGGATTTTCCCCAACCCCCGCGCCACCCCTCGGATACCCCCCCGCTACGGCGTCCAGGCGGCTTGGGACTCGCGCTGGCGCTGCGTTTTGTTCACTTCTCGACCACGGTCGCGCGGCCTTGCCCGGTTAATTTGCCGCCTTTGGTGTCCGGACATCCGGCTTGAAGGATTCCTTTGCAATGACGGTTGGATCTGATCGGATCGTGTGATAGATGCTGGAAACGTCCACCCATCCAACAGCTCCGAACACGAGCGATGTACCGATGGTCAGCCCCAATCGATGAGGCAGTCTGACGGCGGCCGGCACAAAAAACACTAACGCGCCGACCGCAGCCCACAGACACGAGAGAATCAGTACATAGACCATTTGCCGTTCCCGATTGCCTCCGAACCGCGCGAAGACGCGAGCGGACAGCAACGAACGAACGTACTGTGCGTTACCCGGGCGATCCTGGGAAGTGGCGAAAGTCACCATTAGAGGCGGGGGGCCGGCCCCCGTACGCGCGCCTTGACGAGAGGGTCGGCCATGACTTCCTGTCGGGAGCAGAGGGAAAGTCGGTTTGACGAACCCTTGTCTACTGCAGGTCGTAGCCGAAGTCGTAGGCTGAGCCCTTGGCATCGCGCGCATGCAGCTTCATGCTGCCCTTGGCGCCCGCGTACTTGCCGCTGCCGCCGGTAACGACCATCACCGAGTCGCCCGCGTCAAGAAACGGGCCTTCGATCGTGATCTGTCCATCCTTCAGCATCAGGGTCCAGAAGCACTCCCAGCTCTTGCCGACCACGACCCGGACGCAATAGCCCTGGTCGGTGCCGAGCTGAACCTTGTTGGCGGCGTCGAAAACCGGATTGGCGAAGGTGAGCAAATCGCCGATCGAATCGGCCTTGGCACCCGGGTGGATCGTGGCGTCGTTGGCGTCCTTGGAGTCGCTCTTGGCGCCCAGGTGGATCGTGGTGTCGGTCAGCGCCCGTTCGACCACGGCCAGGTGTTCTCCAGCGTTCACCGGCGACGCCAGCAACGCAAGCAGCGCGGCGACGGCGGTCGTGCGCGAGAGGGTGTTCGTGACGGTCATCGCGTCTGCTCCTATTTGTCTGATCTTCAAACGGGCTTGGCCCCCAGTGCACTGGCCGACGGAGCCGCTTCAGACCTGTCCGGATGCAGGTAGGGCGCATCCCCGGCCGGCGCGTCGCCGCGGTCGTAGGGACGGCCGAGCAGCATGTAGAGGAGCCCGACTGCCAGCACGACGGCGGTCGTGAACAACATCGAATAGTTGCTCCACCAGGGGTCCTGGGGGCTGCGCGGCCACACCATGTCGATGATCGCGAGCACCTGGTAGGTCAGCGCGGCGAGGGTCACCGCCCAGCCGAGCCTGCCCAGCGAGAACGGGCCAGCAGGCTTCCAGCCGCGCAGGCGCGCCATCAGCGCGCCCAGCACGATCATTAGGAATGCCACGTAGATGCCGATCGCCGCAAAATTGATGATCGTGGCCACCGCGTTGGGCAGCCACAGCCCGGACACCGCGATCGACGCCGGGATCACGCCGGCAACCACCAGGGAGACGGTCGGGACGTGGGTGCGCGGCGACAGGCGGTTCAACCAGCGGCTGCCGGCGATCATGTCATCACGCGCATAGGAGAACAGCACCCGGCTGGCTGCCGCCTGCAAGCTCAGAAGGCAGGAGCCGAAGGAAACCAGCACCACCGCGATCACCGCGCGGAAACCCCACTCGCCGAGTGCCGCGCGCAGCGTCGTGGCCACCGGATCCTTGTCGTCGCCCTTGAGCACGGCGCCGACGTCGGGCACCGACATCACCAGCGCCAGGCACACCAGGATCGCGGCGAAGCCGCCCACGTAGATCGTCATCCGCATCGCCTTCGGGATGGCGCGGCTGGCGTTCGGCGTCTCTTCCGCCACGTCACCGCAGGCCTCGAAGCCGTAGTAGCAGAACATCGGGGCCAGCGCCGCGGCGAGGAAGGCCGGCCAGTACGAGCCGTCCGGGACGATGCGCCGGGTATCGAACAGCGCCGACCAGTCCTGGTGGCGCGCGAACAGCAGCAGGTAGACCCCCACGGCGATGGCCCCGATCAGCTCGCAGACGAAGCCGAACATCGCGACCTGCGACAGCAGCCTGGTGCCGCTCAGGTTCAGCACCAGCGCCAACGCGATCATCACCAACGCGATCGCGGTCGTGACGGCCGGGCTGATGTCCACGCCGATCAACTGGGCGACAAACGGCGCCCCGCCGGTCGCCACGGCCGCCACGGTGACCCACAGGGCCCACGCGTAGACCCAGCCGGCCATCCAGGCCCAGCGCTTGCCGACCAGCCTGCGGGCCCAGGGATACAGGCCGCCCGAGATCGGGAACTGCGACACGACCTCGCCGAAGACCAGGCACACCAGCAACTGGGCCAGGCCGATCAGCAGGTAGGACCACACGATCGGCGGCCCGCCGGTGGAGAAGGACATCGAGAACAGCGTGTAGACGCCGACCACCGGGGACAGGTACGTGAAGCCCAGGGAGAAGTTCTCCCAGACCGACATCGTGCGGTCGAAGTGGGACGTGTAGCCGAGCGCCTTGAGCTGCTGGGCATCCTGCTCCGCGGTTCTGGCGGTTTCCATATTCAGCTTACTGACCCGGGTTCGCGCCGCAGCTTCGACGAGATCGCACCCGCTGACCAAAAACCGGAGGATCGGCTACGAGGGGGCTCGGCAGCCCCCTCGCGCTCCCCCAGCCAAGGATCGGACCCGAGGTAGTTGTCACACATTCGTCCAAATCTCGCTAGCCCAGGTTGATCCAGATCGACTTGGTCTGCATGTGTGCCAGCACCGTCTCGAAGCACTTGTCGCGTCCCTGTCCCGACTGCTTGTAGCCGCCGAACGGCTGCGTCATGTCGCCATGGTCGAAGCAGTTGATCCAGACCACGCCGGCCTCGACGTCGCGCGCCATGCGGTGCGCGGTGGTCAGGTCCGAGGTCCAGATGCTGGCGGCAAGTCCGTAGATCGAGTCGTTGGCGATGCGGGTCGCCTCGGCCACGTCCTTGAACGGGATCACCGCGGCCACCGGACCGAAGATTTCCTCCTGCGCGATCTTCATCGAGGACTTGACGCCGGTGAACAGCGTCGGAGAGACATAATTTCCCTTCTGAAACCCTGCCGGAACGGTGCCGCCCATCGCGAGCTTGGCGCCATCGGCCTTGCCCGAATCGATGTAGCCAAGCACTCGCTTTTGCTGCTCCTGCGTCACCAGCGGCCCCATCGTGGTGGCCGGATCGAGCGGATCGCCCGGCTGGAACGATTCGGTGGCTTTCTTCTGGAAGCGTTCGATGAAGGTCTCGGCCAGCGATTCCTGCACCAGCAGGCGCGAGCCCGCGTTGCACACCTCGCCCTGGTTGCCGTAGATGCCGTTGACCGCGTAGCGCACCGCCACGTCCAGGTCACCGACATCGCGCAGGATGATCTGCGGCGTCTTGCCGCCGCACTCGGTGCTGACCCGCTTCATGTTGGACTGGCCCGCGTACACCATCATCAGCTTGCCGACCTCGGTGGAGCCGGTGAAAGCAATCTTGTTCACGTCCATGTGCAGGCCCAGCGCGCGGCCCGCATCCTCGCCGTAGCCGTTCACCACGTTGAACACGCCATCCGGGACCCCGGCCTCGGCCAGCAGCCTGGCCAGCAGCAACGCACTCAGAGGCGACTGCTCGGCGGGCTTGAGCACCACCGAGTTGCCGGCCGCCAGGGCAGGGGCCGCCTTCCAGGACGCCATCATCAACGGGTAGTTCCACGGCACCACGCAGCCGACCACGCCCAGGGGCTCGCGCGTGATCATGTGCAGCGCGCTGGGGTCGGTGCTGGTGACGGTGCCCTCGATCTTGTCGATCGTCTCGGCAAAATACTGCCAGGTCATCACGCTGCCCGGAACATCGATGTTGACGAGCTCCGAGATCGGCTTGCCCATGTCCAGGCAGTCGAGCAGGGCCAGGTCGTCCGCGTGCTGCTCCAGCAACCGTGCAACCTTGAACAGCACGTCCATGCGCGCGCGCGGCGCGATGCGCGACCAGCGCCCGCTGCGAAAGGCGTTCTTGGCCGCCGCCACTGCCAGGTCGACGTCCTTGGCAGCGCCTTGCGCAACCTCGGCCAGCACCTGGCGCGTGGCCGGGTTCAGCGTCTGGAAGCGCGCCCCGGAGGCCGCGTTGACGAATCGCCCGTCGATGAACAACCCGGTTTCGGGCTTGACGTGAGCGGCCCGGTCGTGCCAGTAGCGGGACGAAGTGCGGTCGGTGGCGGTCGAGGTCATGTTCGCTCTCCTGCAGTTGGATTTCGGCCGGCCGGCGGGCCAGGAGCTTCTCGGGGGCGCCCGGCAGCGCTGCGCGCCGCGGTCAGCGCAAACATGCTACGTCATCACTTGGCCTCGACCACGCCGTCTTTCGAAAACAGTTCCACGCCCCCCTTGGCCGTGGCCAGCACCGCCGTCAGCGGCGCGCGGTCCGGGCGGGGCGACGCGGTGAAGTTGACTCCGTCCTTGCTGCTGGTGACGGCACCTTCCAGCCCGACGGCGATCACGCCGCCGTCCAGCGAGAGCGCAAGGTCCGTGATCGACCCCGTCACGCCGCTGTTCAACTCCGACCACGTCTTGCCGGCGTCGGTGCTGCGCCAGATCTTACCGCTCAAGCCCGCCACCAGCACCGAGTCGTCCGCCAATGCCAGCCCGGCCCAGAACGACCCCTTGTTGCCGGTCTTGATAAGGCTCCAGCTCTGGCCACCGTCGGAGGACTTGAACACCAGGCCCAGCTCGGCCGCGATGTAGACGGTGCCGGCCTTGTCGGCAAACAGCTCGTACAGGTTCGGCCCCGCCTTGTCCGCCCCGGACAGCGTCGGCATCTTGACCTTCTCCCAGGTGGCGCCGCCGTCGGCCGTGCGCACGGCCAGCGACCACAGGCCGACCGCGATGCCGTGGCTGGCGTCGGAGAAGTAGACCGAGAACAGCGGCTGGTCGACGCTGGTATCGGTGCGCTGCAGCTTCCAGGTCTCGCCGCCGTCCTCCGTGTGCAGGATTTCGCCCCAGTGACCGACCGCCCAGCCCCGCTTGTCGTCGACGAAGCACACCGACGTCAGCAGCACGCGGGTCGGCACGTCCTTGGCCTGGCGCCAGGTCTTGCCGTTGTCATCGGAAAGGATCACCGTGCCGTGGTCGCCGACGGCGACGCTGCGCGACCCGGCCCGCGCCGCGGCCAGCATCTGGGCATGGGTCGGGTGGGCCAGGTGCATCGCCGGCAGGTTCTTCAGCTCCTTGGGGAACTTTGTCAGGTCCCCGCCGGCCTCTCCGCCCCCGCCGCCGAACTGCGCCAGCGCGCCGAACGAAGTTGCAGTCAGGGCGACCCACAGCAGGCAGGCAGCAACACTGAACGATCGCATCATGGGTGAATTCATTGCCCGGTCCCCGTCCTCGCTGTCTCAGTGCTGAAGCACGCCCGGGATGTGCACCGGCTTGCGCCTCGGGAACAGCCGCTCCAACACCACCGCCAGCGCCGGCAGCGCGGTCATCGCCATCACCAGGTTGATGACGAACATGAAGGCCAGCAGCTTGCCCATGTCGGCCTGGAACTT
>Ga0137413_10000712_pt1 | contig 11734 bp, 10 predicted proteins | sample CZODoug2_1_16fun_FD_108280 | JGI IMG/M metagenome (GOLD analysis project Ga0137413, IMG submission 108280) | Vadose zone soil fungal communities from Angelo Coast Range Reserve, California, USA - CZODoug2_1_16fungal (Illumina Assembly) | ecosystem: Environmental > Terrestrial > Soil > Vadose... | reverse complement strand
GACCACCTTGTAATTGGTGAGGACACTGGGGTACTGCTGTTTGGTCTGGGCGACGAGGGTGTCGAGGCTGTCCGCGGTTGTTGTGACGACCACGTTGAGGTTGTCGACGAACGGCTTCCTCGCCGCTTTGTCCAGGTCGGGAGCGGCGAAGACCACGGATACACCGTTCTGGCCGTCGGTGGGGTGCAGAACCCAGCCGTCTGGCGGACTGATGGTGTAGCCGTCGGGTGACTGATAAGCCGCCGCCAAAGGCGCCGATGGCGGCGCGGCCGATGGCGCCGAGGATGGGGCGGGAGTGCTGGGCGCGCCACCTGACGAGCAACCGGCCACACCGACCAATCCGACCGCGATCACTAGGGCGAACAGTCGTACCCGTGATCTATTAGCACTGGTGGCGTGGCCTGTCCTCATGCGCAACATCATCATCGTCACGCTCCCCGACAACAAGCACCCTGGCCCCCACGAACGGGGCTCCCGCACCGTTCCGCGGAACGGTGCGGGAAGCTTGAGCGCGGGTTAGGCGCGGAGGCGACCGGTTGAGGTGTCAGCAGCACGGAAGAAAGGATTGCGGGTGGAGCGGGCGCGTTATCTGGGCGTGGATGAGCTACCGGCTCGCCCGGACCGATCGACGGGGTTGCCTCGTCCGCCTCGAGCGCCGGGCTATTCGGGTACACCCCTGATGGGCGAGCGGGGCCTCGTCGGAGCACCGAATCCTCCAGCGGGTCAGGGGCCCGTGTGGGTGTGGTACCGCGGTAACCGCCGTGATGCACTCGCGGTAGCGGCGTGGGCGTTGGTGGACTCCGCCGGTCGCCGGTTGACAGTCAAGATCAAGGCGCCGCGAAGCGATCGGGTCATCTATGACTCGGTGTACAACGGCATTCTGCGCTCAGTGATAGCTGGTGGCGCACGGACAAAAGTTCCCTACCCGAAGCCCGACTCGGAAAACGGACCGAGAGTAGGTAGCAATGGCGATCGTCGAACGTGAGTGGCGGAATCGTGTTGGGTCGGATGGTGAGAGCAATATCCGAAATGCGCCGGCCAGACGATCCGCGGTTCTCAATCGCTGCCAACCCTCAACTGAACTTCAGATTTGATGCAGGCTCCCAGTAACCACTCAGGAACATCCGGACCACGACGTCGACCGGACGTGCTTGTCCTCGCATGAGTGAACGTGGGCTGGTCGGTGGGCCGGGCCTTGGTCTTTGGGCGAACATAGGACCGATTGGTCCGCGGCTCCACCGCGGGAGTCGCGTGAGCCCGCTTCGACGGTCGTGGCCGGTGAGACGCGGGAGAAGGGATCATGATGGTGGAGCGGCGGTACCTTGCGGCGGAGGAGTTGCCGCCCCGCCCGGATCCGTCCGCGGGGTTGCCGCGTCCACCGCGCGCGCCCGGCTTTATCGGTCGCGACATTTCGGCGAAAGACAGTGTAATTCGTGAGCAGGATGAGGCGTTGGCGCCGGGCTCGCCGCCGGGCCAGAGCCCGGTGCTGGTCTGGTACCGAGAGAGTCGCCGAGGAACAGTGATCGGTGTCGTGACCTTCGGTTTGGCTCTCGTTGGATTAGCAACCCTGGCCAGGGGGACCGAGTGGATGACACTTTGGGGTGCGTGGGGCATCATTGCAGTCTCGCTGATCGTGGTTTATTTCATCTCCCGAAATGATCGTTTCAGTGCGGGAGCTGACTGGGTGGCCCGGGGGAAGAAATGGGTGCGAGTCTATGAGTTGGCGAAGGTCACCTGTCACTCCTACCCTTATTACGGCGCTGGTGTGTGTATGCGGGATTCCGGAGGGCGCAAGCTGCGGTACAGGTTCATCGATCTGAGCAGTGACCGCATGCTCTGGGACTTGACCTACAACGGAATTCTGCACTCGGTGATCGCCGGGGGTGCGGAGACGAACTGGATGCTCCGCAGAACGCTGGCGCTTCCCTATCCCGAGCCGGCCCCGGGCGCGGAACAGGAGTGCTCAGCCCCGGACGAGTGACGATGCCTGCGGCGTCTGGTGTGCATTGACGTTGGTGCCGCCGCAGACTCGTCGACACTGGCCCGGGAGCTCCCTGCCCAGCGCGGCGCCATAGAAGGTGACCGCGGCGTCGAGGTGGTCGACAGTGATCGACACGTGGTCCAGCACAGCGCGAATCTAGCGATCTCGCGCGGGGTCGATGTGTGCTGAGAGCACCGACTCAGTGTGCTGAGAGCCCCGACTCGCGGAAAAGATGGGTTAGGTGAGGAGGCGGCCCGCGTGGGGGACGGTCGGCGGTAGTCCGAGGGACTGCAGGATGCGGTAGGTGGTGGCGGTGGCCGCCGAGAGGACGGGGAGGCCTAGTTCGTCTTCTACCGGCTGGATGGACCGCAGGGACGGCATTTGGACGCAGGCGGAGAGCACCACCGCGTCGGCGCCCGCGAGCGACAGCTTCTTGTAGTGGGTGCGCAGGTCGGCGGGGTCTAGGCGGGCCACCGCTAGGTTGTCTGGCACTTCCAGGGACAGCGCGTCGACCACCTCGACGCCGGCGTCCTCGAGGTAGTCCACCACCGCCTGGGTCAGCGGCTTCATGTACGGCGTGATGATGGCGACCTTGCGCGCGCCGAGCGCCTCGATGCCGGAGAGCAGCGCGCCGGCGCTGGACACCACTGGCGCGTCCGAGCCGGAAGCACGCAGTGCGGCAGTGATCGACGACTCGGCGGTGCAGTGGTAGCCGGGGCCCTGCGCCATGATCGCAACCAGGCAGGCGGTGGCGACGACGTCCGGGCGGGCGTCGGCCAGCTCGGTCGCCGCCCGCTCGGCCTGGGCGTTCATCGCGCGCAGCTGCTCCGGGGTGACCTGCTGCATGCGCGCCCGGGCGGAGTGGAAGACGAACCGGTTGGCCGGGTCGACCTCCTCGCGGGCCCGCAGCATCCGGGGCAACTCGGTCTCCATGGTCAGGTTGGAGCTCGGCACGATCATGCCGATGTGGTGGTCCCGCACCGGCGCGGCCGGGTCGGTCACGCCGGTCATCGCTTCGCCGCCGGGCGCATCTCGGGCACGGTGAGCTCGCCGGCGTCCACGATCAGCTCGTCGTCCAGGTAGAGCGAGTTGCCGCGCATCGGAATGTCGAAGTGGCATGGGGTGTCGTTGGGGCCGCCCAGCTCGTTGTTCGGCCCGATGGAGAACATCACGTTGCCGTAGAAGCTGCGCAGCTCCATGCCCATGCCGCCGCCGAACTGGGTCAGCCCGTGCCAGTGCGCGCGCTCGTCGAGCCCCCACCCGACGTGTGACATGCCGTAGCCGCGCGGGTCGTCGAAGCTCTTGATGTAGGACGACAGCAGCTCGGCGTCCAGCCCGCCCCGGATGTCGGTGATGAAGCCCTGCTCGATGGTGAACTCCACCGGCGCCTGCACGTAGGTGTTGAACGGCAGCAGCACGTCGCCGGGGGCGAGCACGATCCGCCCGTCGACCCCGTCGTCCGCGCCGCCGGTGAACACGAACGCGGCCGGCCAGTGGTCCCAGCGGCCGGGCTGGTCGGTGTAGCCGTACTCGCTCATCGTCGGGTAGACGCCGAGCCGGTAGGTGACGTCGGTGCCGTGCGGGCTGGTGATCCGCATGGACTGCGACTTGGCCAGCAGCTCCGCGCCGATCTCGACCCGCTCCCGCAGCTCGCGGGTGGGCATCAGCCGGGCCAGCAGCGGGGCCGGCTCGACGGCGGTGAGCACTCGGGTACCGGCGGCCTGGATCTCGAACTGCTCCTTGCTGAACAGCAGGAACGTCAGGTCGACCAGCATCTCGGTGCTCTTCAGCGCGTCCACCGCGAGCTGGTTGCCGGCCAGCCCGGACTGGCCGACCGCCCAGGCCCCGGACGCGCTCGACGGTGACGGTAGCCGCAGGTGGAAGGTCTTGGCGCCGAGCTTCTGCGCCGCCCACATGAAGGCGTCGGCATAGTCGGCGCGCTCCTCGCCCTGGGTGAGCACGGAGATGGTCTCACCCTCGTGCACCCCGCTCAGGGTCAGTTGTTGCAGACAGATGTCGTTGAGCAGGTTGTGGTTCACGGCAGCCTCCCGGCGTCCGGCCGAATTAGTCCGAACACTGACGATTCCTTGTCGAGGCTGCCAGGTCAAGGGCTATCGAGGAGTCGCCGCTCACGACCCCACGGGGCTGGGGTCGATCTGTTCGGTGCCGAGGCGGCCGCCGAACTCGATGCCGCGCGCTTCCTTGCCGATCAGCGACAGGATGATCACGGCGAGGAACACCGGGACGATCGTGGCGGCCAGTGCGAACGGGTAGCTGTGCGACCTGGCCAGGGCCTGCTGGATCGGCAGGTTGAACGCGGCCAGGCAGTTGCCCAGCTGGTAGGTGACCCCGGGGTAGAAGCCGCGGATGGTGTCCGGGGACATCTCGGTGAGGTGGGCGGGGATCACACCCCAGGCGCCCTGCACCACGATCTGCATCAGGAATGAGCCCAGGCAGAGCATCGCCGCTGTGTGCGAGTAGGCGAACAGCGGCACGATCGGCAGGCCGAGCACCGCGCAGAACACAATGGTGTAGCGGCGGCCGTACTTCTGCGACAGCGCGCCGAAGGTGATGCCGCCGATGGTCGCGCCGATCGTGTAGACGATCGCGATCCAGGAGGCCGCCGCGCCGGAGAGCCCGGCGCCGCCTTGGTCGGTGGCCTTGAGGAACGTGGGGTAGATGTCCTGGGTGCCGTGGCTCATCCAGTTGAAGGCGGTCATCAGCAGGATCAGGTAGACGAACCTGCGCAGGATGGTCGGGTTGAGCATCACGTCCCGGAACGAGGACTGCGTCATCCGCATGCGTTCCTGGGTGTCCTCCCAGACCTCTGACTCGCGCACCCGGGTGCGGATCCACAGGCTGATCAGGGCGGGAATGATGCTCAGCGCGAAGAGCCAGCGCCAGGACAGCCCCGCCGTGCTGATCACGATCAGCGACGCCAGCGAAGCGAGCAGGTAGCCCAGCGAATAGCCCTGCTGCAGGATGCCGGAGAACAGCCCGCGCCGCTTGGCCGGGATCTTCTCCATGGCCAGCGCCGCGCCGAGGCCCCACTCGCCGCCCATGCCGATGCCGTAGAGCAGGCGCAGGACGATCAGCACGGTGAAGTTCGGCGCGAACGCGCACAGGAATCCGACCACCGAGTAGAAGCTGACGTCGACCAGCAGCGGGATGCGCCGACCCTTGCGGTCCGCCCAGAGCCCGAAGATGACCGCGCCCACCGGCCGCATGAGCAGCGTCGCGGTGGTCAGGAATGCCACCTCGGTCAGCGAGATGTGGAACTCCTTCGCGATGTCGGCGTAGACGAACACCACGATGAAGTAGTCGAACGCGTCCATCATCCAGCCGAGTAGCGCGGCGATGAACGAGTTGCGCTGGTCGGAGGTGAGAGGGGTGTGCGCCTCACCGGTCGTTCCGGACTGTTCCGGTGCCATCGCAACGCCCCTCTGCTCCGCGACCTACGACTTTCCGCACGTTACGAGCCTCGCGGCGGCTGCGCACCGATCTTCCTCAGCGCGGTCTCAGCTAGGACGAGTGCGGGGGACTTTGCCCGGCGCCTTCCTGGCGGATCCGTTCGACCCCCTTACGGCAGGCGAACCAGCCGGCCACCAGGAGCAGCACAATGACCGGCAGGCTATAGATGATGAATTGGCCGGTCTTGCCGTTGAACCAGGTCATGGCCAGAACGAAGATCAGGAACGCCACCGTGACGTAGTTCGAGTACGGCGCCCAGGGCATCCGGAACTCCGGGCGAGGCAGTAGCCCGGCTTGGGTCGCCCGGTAGAACGCCAGGTGCGAGATCATGATCATGCACCACATGCCGATGATTCCGACGGCGGAGAACTCGACGGTGATCTCGAACGCGTCGTGCGGCAGCTTCAGGTTGAGGAACACACCGATCAGGTAGATGAAGCCGGTGAGCAGCACGCCGGCGTAGGGCACGCCGTGCCGGCTCATCTTGCCAAGCACCCGCGGCGCGGAGCCGTTGAAGGCCAGCGAGCGCAGCACCCGGCCGGTGGTGTAGAGCCCGGAGTTGACGCTGGAGAGCGCAGCTGTGATCAACACGATATTCATGATGTCGGCGGTGGCCGGGATGCCCAGCTTCGAGAGCACCGTGACGAACGGACTGCCCGCCGAGGAGTACATCGACGTCGGCAGCAGCATGACCAGCAGCAACACCGAGCCGACGTAGAAGATGGCGATCCGCCAGCCGACCGAGTTGACCGCCTTCGGGATTACCTTGCGCGGGTTGTCCGTCTCGCCCGCCGCGACGCCGACCATCTCCACGCCGGCGTAGGCGAACACCACGCCCTGCAGGATCATCAGCACCGCGAACAATCCGGCCGGGAAGAACCCGCCGTGTTCGAAGATCAGCTGCGGCCCGGTGGCGATGCCGGGCGCGATCTCGGTGCGTCTGATCAGCACCACGATCGCGATCACCATGAAGGCGACCAGCGTGACCACCTTGATAGCGGCGAACCAGAACTCCAGCTCACCGAATATCTTCACCGAGACAAGATTGACCGCGAGCACAACGCCGAGCGCGATGAGTGCGGGAATCCATTGTGCGACATTCGGGTAGAAGAATTTGACGTATACCGCCGCCGCGGTGACGTCGGCCATGCCACTGCACGCCCAGTTCAGGAAGTACATCCAGCCGGCAAAGAACGCGGCCTTCTCCCCGATGAACTCGCGCGAGTAGGAGACGAACGAGCCGGAGGTTGGCCGGTGCATGACCATCTCGCCCATGGCTCGCACAACCAGAAACGCGAACACCCCGGCCACCGCGTAGACCAGCATCAACGCCGGTCCGGCCGAGTTCAGCCGGCCGCCCGCGCCGAGGAACAGGCCACTTCCGATCGCGCCGCCGATGGCGATCATCTGGACCTGGCGGTTGCCCAGGGACTTCTTGTACCCCTGGTCCTCGAAGACCGAGATATCGGTGCGTGATTCGAACCGGTCGGCGTCTTCGACTTCAACCCCTCGGGTCACGGTGGCTCCCCTTTGCGTGCATAGCTGCCCGAGTCCGCTAACCGCGTCCGGGCGTGTGAGTGATTTAAGCGAGCTAAGGATCCACTGGAGATCAACTTAGGTTGAAAGTGTATGTAAGCTTTGGCGCTCCGTCCACGTACCTTGATGCAGATTTAAGAAAGTAAAGTATTGGTTACCCGCTCGGAACCTGGGCTGAATCGTGCGTCGGTCCGCCCCCAGATGCGATCGAAACCCCTGGTCATCCAGTCAGTGACGTTGTAGTTGTAGGGGCCGTGGTGGGGCCGACGAGAGGTGATGCTCATGAGTGCGGGGACTGGATCGCCATCAGGGAACTCTCAGTCACCGTTCGATCTCGCCGGCCGGCTGGCGGTGGTGACCGGCGCCTCCCGGGGCATCGGCGCCGCCATCTGCATCGCGTTGGCCAGGCAGGGCGCCGATATCGCCGGCCTGTACAACTCTGACGAGGCGGGTGCCGCCGGTACTCAGGACGCGGTTCGAGCGCTCGGGCGGCGGTGTCTCATGCGCTTCGGCGACACGGCGAGCTCGGCGGACCACAGGACAGGAGATCGTGGTCGACGGCGGGCTGACCATCAACGGTCATGTCGGACACGTGGCCAGCTGAGTGCTCTCAGCGCCTCTCGTGCCGGCGAATGCGGGCGGGCATACTCGGGCGCCGACGGGTCGTCTCGACCCTGCCGAGCCGAGGGAGGCCGCCCGATGGACCGCGATGAAGTCGACGACGACGTATTCGAGCAGCTGGATGAGCTGGACACGCTCGAGGGGAACGGGGTCTTGGACCCGCTCGACGAGGGAGTGTCGCCGCCGGAGCGGCCGTGGGCGGTGAACGACTGGGGCACGACGGCCCGCGAAGAGGCCGAGGGAGAGGGCGTGGCCAGGCGGCTGTCCCGCGAACTGCCGGAGGCCTGGGCCGGGGACGACGAGGGTGATGGCCTAGGCGACTCGAGGGACAGCGACGGGGAGCTACTCGACGACGAGGTCGGGGATGCCCGGTCGGGGCGCCTGGAGGGGGACCGGTCCGGCGATCACGAGCTGTACGCGGTCGACGTCGGGATCGACGGTGCGGGGGCCTCGGCGGAAGAGGCCGCGGTGCATCTGGTCAGGGACGACGCCGACGATCCTCGCTGAGCAGGCCCCGCATTGAGGGTGGGCCGGTCAGTCGGCGTTACCCCAGCGGAGAGACTGAAACGTGGGCACGTCCGGGTCGTCGTCCCCTGAGTCAACCGTGGTGATGCGGTTGTCGGGCGTGCAATCAGCTGTCTTGTAAAGGCTGACGTCAGCGTTCGTCAGGTTCTTGACCGGACCGGTTCCAGCTACCTTGAGGCAATCTCCGGAAGGCGGGTTCGCGCTTGTCTTCACGTTGCCATCGGCAGCCACGTAGGTGAATGTACCGTCGGCCGCGAACGCCATCGGAACGGTCGGAGAGAGCAAGACGACAACGGAAGCCGCGACGGCGGCCCCGACAAGGGACCGAATCCCCATGCCAGTCAGCACGTTGTTCTCCCTCTCATTGCCAGAAGGCGGCTCGGCGGCGCCGACACCCGGATGTGCCGGCTAACTATACCGAGCGCCGGTCCAGGCGTATCGGTGCGGTGCGCCGTGGCGCGGAAATAACGATCGACATCCAGGCCCGGGGCCGGCCGTGTGCTGAGACGGGGTGGGCCGGTATTCATGCCCTCGAGGCGGGGACTCATATAGCCGAAGCATTTCGCGCAATTGCGCTATTTGCTGGGGCTCGGAGTACGCGGGTTGGAATCCACCCTGGTGGACCGTGCGCCGCCGCTGGGGCCGAACCGGCTGGCGGATGGGCGAGCCGGGCGCTCGGGTTCTCCGCGCGTGCCCGCTGGCTTCGGCCGATCCTGTCGCGGGGATGCGCGGCGGCGGGTCGAGTCGGCTCGGGCGGCCGGTGCCCTGACCGGGCCTCCAGGTGATTGGCGAAGACCGGCAATACCAGGCTGGGGACGGCGAAGGATAACGCCGTGAGGAACACCGGTATCGGTCCCAGTGGCTGTGCGGTCGCCGGAAAACCCGCGGCCGGATCTGGCCCACGACGTCAACGCACACGTTTGCTTTGCCGGAAGATCTTTGCCGGAAGATCACCGAACGGAGCCAGGAAGAGCCTGCGTCTGTCGAAACCCGCAAGATCTGTTGGGTGGACATCGGAAAGCCGAGCATCCTCGATGGCCGTGGCGGGGACAGTGGGTCCGGCCGGGGGCGTCCATATGCCATGGCATCATGATCCGCTGGTATAACGCTGGTATAACGCGACGATAGGTGGTGTCGAGCCGGCGGGCAATTTCTCCGCGCCCAGAATGGCTGGAGCCTGAGGTAATGAAATAGTTTCCCGTCGGCCTGATCACTGGCAGGTGATTCCATTCGGCAGCGAAAAGTGTGACGCCGCCCCATCTGTTTCTCGGAATCGAGGTATTCGGCACGGCCGCTCTAGTGATTTCGATACTGTGCGGCGTGTCATTGGCACAATGGACGGATCGGCCACCGAGTCGGGACGGCGCGCACCTTGTCAGGGTCTGACGTGGAGGGCTCCGCCGATCCGCGGGTGGGCCGGTGGTGCCTGCGGGATGATCGAGGCCGCCGGGGGATCAGGGGTTGTTGCTGGGTGTACTACCTGGTGAGACGTGCCGTGCGGGCAGCTGGGCAAGGTGGTAAGGACCGCCGGCTTGCCGGGTCGGCCGGCCGGCCGGATCGGCGTGTGCATCTCCAGCCGGCTCAACTCTAGGGGCGTCGCCCCAGGTAAAGGCACCTTTACCTGGAAAACGTGCGTGCCCCCGGTGGGAGTCGAACCCACACTGTGGCCCTTTTAAGGGGCTTGCCTCTGCCGATTGGGCTACGGGGGCGCACGCATAGCGTACGTGCTCGCTGGAACGTATGGGGAAAAACGCAATAAACGCGTCGGACTATCGCATACCGTGTACGTCCGACTCCGGGTAGTCGCGGTTACCAAATCAAACAGGCCGGTGGACCCGCCCGGGAAATCGATGTCAGATCAGCTGGGCCCGCCGGGCCACGGCCAACGCCTCGATTCGGCTGCGCACCCCAAGTTTGGTAAGTAATGCCTTGGTATAGCTGCGCACTGTGCTCTCCGCGAGGTAGAGCTCCGAGGCGATCTCCCGGGTGGACTGGCCCAGCGCGAGCGCGCACAGCACGTCGTACTCCCGGGGAGACAATTGGTCCATCGGCGCGCGGTCGGGGTCCCCTCGGCGGGCCGTGCCACGCTCGGCGCGTAACCGGGCATCGAGGTAGCTCATGCCTTCGGTGAGCACCGTGCGCAGCGCCAGTACCAGGTCCCGCCCGTCCTTGAACACCGCGCCATCCGCGCCGGCGCGCAGCGCCGCCTGCACCGGCTCGAACTCCTCGGCGGCGGTGTGAATGAGCACCTTGGTGTCCGGCGCGACGGCCTTCACCGACGCTGACGTCTCCGGAGTGAAGCGGCCGCCCATCCGGAGATCGAGGATAACCGCGTCGGGTTGTAGCTGGGCGGCCATCCGCACGGCTCCGGCCGGTTCGCTGGCCTCGCCCACCACTCGCAGGTCTGGATGTGCGGCGAGCACATTCCGGATTCCGTCGACCATCACCGGGTGGTCGTCGACCACCAGGATCCGCGCAGCGCTCATCGGGGCAGTTGGACGCGCAGCTGGGTGCCGCCGTGCTCCACCCGGCGCAGCTCCACCGCGCCGCCGAGCTGCTCGACCTGCTCGGCCATGGAGGTGAAACCCCAGTGGTGGCCGTCGGCCGCCACCGCGCGGGGCTCGAACCCGGCGGGAAGGCCGCGGCCGTCATCCTGCACGACCAGGCGCAGCCGGTCCGGGCGGTAATCCAGCGTGACGACCACCAGACCGGCTCCGGCGTGCCGCTCGACGTTGAACAGGGCCTGTCGCAGGCAGCTCAACGCCACCCGCTCGACGGCCGGGGCCAGGTGCTCGGGCCGCCCGCGCAGCAGGAGGTGAGTGATAATGCCGGTGCGGTCGGTAAAGTCGTCGAGGTTGCGCTGGGTAGTCGCGGGAACCGCGTCCTCGGCGGCGCTCGGCCCGCAGCCCCTGATTACCGCCCGCAGTCGCTCCTGCGCCTCCTGGAGCTGCTCGCCGAGCAGGCGGATCGTGGCGCGCAGCTCGGCGGCATCTTCGGCGTGTAGCTCATAGGCCCGACGCGCGCGTCCTGCCATGGCAAACAGCAGCTGGCTGACCTCGTCGTGTAGCGCGCCGGCGATGCGCTGCCGCTCTGCGCTGACCCGCAGCGCGGCGAGATCGGCGGATCGCACCGTCGTGGCGTGGTCACTCAGCGCGGTCATACTTGGATAACGAGCGGCGCGCCAGAGTGGTCGAGTGAACCACTCAAACGTAGGACAGCGGGTCTCAGCTATCTCAGTGCTCACTGTGTGTTACAGGAGGCCCGACTGGTGATGCCCAGCCGGAGGGCTACCAGCTGGACTTCCGAACGCCTGGCAGGTACCCCGCATGCGCCAGCTCGCGCAGTCGCACCCGGGAGACCCCGAACGCGCGCAGGTAGCCGCGGGGGCGTCCGTCCGCTCCGTCGCGGTTGCGCACCCGGGTGGCGCTGGCATCCCGGGGCTGACGGCTGAGCTCCCGGCGGGCGGCGTCGCGCTCGGCATCGGATCGGTGTGGGCTGGCGATGATCGCGGTGAGCTCCGCGCGGCGCTCGGCGTACCGGGCCACAATCAGCCGGCGCCGGTCGTTCTGCACGATCTTGCTGCGCTTGGCCATGTCAGAT
>Ga0137413_10000711_pt1 | contig 11745 bp, 9 predicted proteins | sample CZODoug2_1_16fun_FD_108280 | JGI IMG/M metagenome (GOLD analysis project Ga0137413, IMG submission 108280) | Vadose zone soil fungal communities from Angelo Coast Range Reserve, California, USA - CZODoug2_1_16fungal (Illumina Assembly) | ecosystem: Environmental > Terrestrial > Soil > Vadose... | reverse complement strand
GATAGTGGCGCCGCGGCTCCTACTATCGTTGACGATTGCCTCCATGGCGTCGAGCCGGCGCGCATTGGCGAGCGGCCCCATGGTAACTCCGCTCTCCAGGCCGTCACCCAGCTTGATGCCGTTGGCGAATTCCGTGAAGCGCTTGAGGAAACGGTCATAGACCGGCTCCTGCACAAAGAAGCGCGTCGGTGAAATGCAGACCTGGCCGGCATTGCGATATTTGAATGCGGCTATCGTGTCGGCGGTCTTTTCCGGATCCGCATCTGCAAACACCACGACCGGCGAATGGCCGCCGAGTTCCATGGTGGCGCGCTTCATGCCTCTGGCAGCCAGCACCGCCAAATGCTTGCCGACCGGCACCGAGCCCGTGAAGGAGACCTTGCGCACGACATCCGATGCCAACAGATGTTCAGAAACCTCGGCCGGCACGCCGAAGACGAGGTTGAGCACGCCTGCCGGCAGGCCGGCCTCGATGAAACAGCGCACCAGCTCGACGCAACTCCCCGGCGTCTCTTCCGAAGCCTTGAGGATGATGGCGCAGCCGGCAGCGAGTGACGCACCAATTTTGCGCGCCGGCGTGAGTGTCGGGAAATTCCACGGCGTGAACGCCGCAACGACGCCAACCGGCTCCTGCACGACAAGCTGGCGCACGCCCTTGATGCGGCCCGGCACGATGCGGCCATAGGACCTGCGCCCTTCCTCGGCAAACCATTCAATGATGTCGGCGGTGACGAGCACCTCGCCGCGTGATTCGGCGAGCACCTTGCCTTGCTCCAGCGTCATCATGCGCGCGATGTTGTCCGCGCGCTCGCGCACGAGGGCGGCGGCCTTGCGCAACACCTTGGCGCGGTCATAGGCGCTGGTCGCCCGCCAAACAGTCAAGCCCTTGCTCGCGGCCTGCAGCGCCTGGTCGAGGTCGCTTGTGGATGCATGAGGCAAGTGGCCCAAAACCTTCCCGGTCGCCGGGTTGAGGACATCCTCGCCCTTGCGGCCACCGCCACTTTTCCAATCTCCATCAATGTAAAGCGCAAGATCCGTGTACATGAAATCCTCACAACGATCGAAATACGGGACATGGTAACATGCGACATGGCAACGCGTTCCGATCAAGCCAATCGGCTAGCGCGCCGGCAATTTCCTATTGGGTAGCGTGCCGCCCGGCAAGCCCTCATAGGCGTTAGGTTAAGCGGCGCGGATCGTAGGATGGGTAGAGGTAAAGCGCGTTCTTCACGCGATTTACCGAAACCCATCAACCCCACGGGCCGCAAAAATGATAGGCTTGGGATGTGGTTGATGGGTTTCGCCATCAGCGCGTTTACGCGCGTCTGCAACGCGCGTATGGGCTCAACCCATCTTACGATCCTTATCCTAACGCCCATGCGCCCTATTGCCGCCACGCCGTAAAAGCTTCAGCGAAAGCACGCTCGCCCGGCGAACCCTTTTCAAGCGCCAGGATGGCACGACGGTTGTTGTTGTAAACAACCGGAATGTCGAACCAGGAGCGCTGCTTGAGAAGCGATACGTTGCGCTCCTTATCAGCGTCGACCGAAGAAAGGCCGATCAGAAAGAACCCGTTGGTGACTTTGACCGCAAGCCCCGCCAGCGGCACGCCGCGCGATTGCTCGGCCTCTTTCATAAGGATTCCAGGAACATTCGATACGCCGCCGGAAACGAAATCCGCCGGCAGTCGGAATGTAATCTCGACTGTGTGGCTCGCCGGCAAGCCGGGGTCTGCATTGCGGCGAAGCGACCAGGTCATGGTAAGTTTTCGTTCCGGAATTTCGACATCGGCGCGGATCGCAAGTTCAGGGGCCATGCCGGGCCCAGGCGAAATCGTTTCCGTGCGCCAGATGGCCGAACCGACAAATCGCTTGCCCTGCGGATCGGCGGGATCCTCTTCATAAAGGACGACCCGCTGCGCTTGCGATCCACCCTGGGCAGTCCCCGGTGTAAGCGTCACATTCTGTTGCGGCACTCCGCCGCCGGGTTCAAAACGGTCCGAGATCTTGGGCCGGGTCACGGTCACAGGAGCTTCCGAGGTGCTTGAGACATCAACCGTTGCCGGCCCACGCATTGAGCCGTAGAGGGACGCCATGCTGGGCCAAAGCCAGACCAGCGCGCCACCAAGCCCGACAACAATCAACAAGGCCGCTGCGGCCTTGATCCATTCGCGGTAGGAGCGGCCGGAACCCAAATCCGTCCTGTCGTCGTCGCGCATCCGCGGCGGCATGCGGTTTCGATTCGACAAGGGCCGTGCCTCATCCATTCCGAAAGATGGCTCAAGCATCTCGGGTGGCGGCACGTCCTGGAGCATTTCATCGTCGCCGCGGGACTCGTACGGCGGCCTGTTCTGGTCAAAGTCCCGCACTGCCGGCAAAGAATTGCCATAGGGTTCGCGCGGCGCTTCGCGAGACAGGTCACGCGACAGTTCGCGAGACATTTTCGAAAGGGGGGCAGGCATTTCATCGAAATCGCCGGCTTTGGAAACGTCGTTTCGGAAATCGTTCAACCCTGAATTAAGTAGCGAGTTTCGCTCGCCAGGGGGACGCCCGCGCAAGGGATGGCGTGGCGGTGAGGTCAATGCCGGAGGTGCGCCAAGTGACGCACCGCCCGCCGGTCGGTCAAGAATTGGGTCGACATGGCGGTCGACTTGGCGATCGTCCCCAAACATCCCATTCGGCGCCTTGGCGGTCCGCGACGGGGGCTGGATCGATTGCCGCCGAGCCGTCGGCTCGGGTCGTACCTGTGGCGGAGTTGACGGCGGAGGAGTTCGGCGCTGACCTTCCTGAAATGTGGGAAGCAAAGAGTCTTCCCATCGTGGCATCTCGGGGGCTCGAACCTTATTGCTGGGCGGCTCAGGGCGCACATCCAGGCGCGCCTCGGCGCGGCCGGACTGCTCGCCCCAACTTTGGCGGGCGCATTCAGCCTCAACCTTGCGGACAGCCTCCTCCAGCGCGAGCCGTTCGCGGGTCACGTCGGATTCACTCAATGCCGGAGTCACGCTACGCAATTGCGCGACCAACGCGGTACGCGATCGTTCGTACACCAAGCGGCGCGCGTCACCGGTATTCTTTTCAAGACCAGAGACGGCCCGGGCTATCAGCGGGTAATAGTCGGCCATGGCTCCTAGCTTACACTGTCAGCACGCGAATTTCAGCATGCTGTTTGACGCCCCCTAGCTTTCAAACGGGTTGTGCATAAGAATTGTGTCCTCGCGCTCCGGACTGGTCGACAATACGGCAACCGGACACCCGACCAATTCTTCAATTCTACGCACATATTTTATCGCCTGCGCCGGCAATTGTGCCCACGATCGCGCCCCGGCGGTAGCTCCCTGCCACCCCTCGGCGGTCTCATAGACGGGCTCGACCCGCGCCTGAGCATGCTCGCCGCCGGGAAGATAGTCGAGTTCGCGCCCATCAAGGCGGTAGCCGACACAAATTTTAATCTCCTCCAACCCATCCAAAATGTCCAGTTTTGTCAATGCCAACCCATTGATCCCACTGGTACGAACTGTTTGGCGCACGAGGACGGCATCAAACCATCCACAGCGCCGGGGGCGGCCCGTGACGGTGCCGAATTCGTGCCCGCGCGTGCCCAGGAGCTGCCCGATCTCGTTCTTCTGCTCGGTCGGGAACGGCCCCTCGCCCACCCGGGTCGTGTAGGCCTTGCAGATGCCGAGGACATAGCCGATCGCGGAAGGCCCAAGTCCCGACCCGGTGGCGGCCTGGGCCGCGACCGTATTGGACGACGTCACATAGGGATAAGTCCCGTGGTCGATATCGAGGAGCGCGCCCTGCGCGCCTTCAAACAGGATGCGCGTGCCCTCGCGCCGCTTCTGGTCGAGCAGCGACCACACAGAATCCATGTAAGGCAGGACATGCGGAGCTACGTCCTTAAGGTGAGAGCAGACCGCGGCAGCCGAGATCTGTTCCATACCAAGTCCGCGGCGCAGCGCATTGTGGTGCGACAGGAGCCGGTCGACCTTGCGGTCGAGCGCCGGAAGATTGGCGAGATCCATCAGCCTGATGGCGCGCCGCCCCACCTTGTCCTCGTAAGCGGGCCCGATGCCCCGCCCGGTGGTTCCGATGCGGTTGGCCGCGTTGGCGGATTCACGCGCGACATCGAGCTGCTGATGCAAGGGCAGAATCAAGGTCACGTTTTCGGCAATGCGCAGGCTATTGGGCGTCACAGTAATCCCCTGGCCTTTGAGCCGCGCGATCTCTTCGAGCAAAGCCCGCGGATCCAGCACGACCCCATTTCCGATCACCGACAGCTTGCCGGGACGCACGACGCCTGAAGGCAGCAGCGATAATTTGTAGGTCACGCCATCGATGACCAGCGTATGGCCGGCATTGTGGCCGCCCTGGAAGCGAACGACGACGTCCGCTTGCTGCGACAACCAATCGACGATCTTTCCCTTGCCTTCGTCTCCCCATTGGGAGCCGACGACGACCACATTGGCCATGCGGTTCGCTTCCTTTAAATCCGAAATTGCCGTGAATCGATGGAGGTTCGTCGAAGACCCCCTTCGGAATTAACGGAAGCTGCCGCCGCAGGCAAGACAGCTTGTGTGGGTCAAGCACCGCCCTTGGCATCTGTTGACAATGATCCCCCCGACGCCCCCCGGCTTGGTCCGGCGAGGAAGCCCCAGGATTAGGCTCTTCAGAAGGCAAACTCTGGGCAACATCGGGGCAGCGATCAAACCCCAAACGTCGCGTCCGCGCGGATGCGCCGGCGCACCGCCACGATTTCCTCGCGGCTGCACGCGATGGCGCCCAGCGCAATTGCGCGCCTGCGTTCAAATCCGGTCAGGTCATAGTGCGGTGTCGAGGCTTTCGGCGGGCACTGAAACGATGTGCGCTTGATCCCCAGTCGCGCGGCAAAACGATGCAATTCATCCGGGTGGTCGGCCAGCAAGTGGCACCACCGCAGGCCCGACCACTTCCAAATTGCGGCATCGACGTAGACCGCCATGCGGACTCCGGAGTGTCTGGAACGACGGTGTCAGAAAGTCGATACAACTTATTCTGCCACCTACCGAGCGCGTATATAGTCACCGGCATCGGGGTCAAGGGCGGAAAGCAGCTTCACCTCAGCTACATTCTTGAGGTTCGACGGGCCGACAACGATCACAGCATGCGGACGCACTGGGCCATATGTTACCGCGGCCATTTTCGAGTTCATTGACAGCCGGCTTGGCCAATCGCAAGCTCGCTGCAAGTGTCTTTGGCGGTCGGTATCGATTGCGCCAAAGGACCAACGGAGGTTCCACCATGAACCGGTCGATCTTGCTCGCCGCCGTTTGCGCGTCCGCGCTGGTTGCGGCCCCCGCGGCCTCGGCAAAAACCCTGATTTTCTGCTCGGAAGGCAGTCCGGAAAACTTCTACCCCGGCGTCAACACGACGGGCACGTCGTTCGACGGCGCTGAGCCGATCTACAACCGCATTGTCGAGTTCGAGCGCGGCGGGACCAAGGTGGTGCCTGGCCTCGCCGAGAAATGGACCATCTCGGAGGACGGCAAGGTCTACACCTTCAACCTGCGCCGCGGCGTCAAGTGGCACTCGACCTCCCGCTCGTTCAAGCCGACCCGCGATTTCAACGCTGACGACATCCTGTTCTCGATCGAGCGACAGTGGAAGGAAGAGCACCCGTACTTTAAGGTGACGAGTTCGAACCATTCCTACTTCGCCGACATGGGCATGCCGAAGCTCTTGAAGTCGGTCGAGAAGGTCGACGATTACACGGTGAAGATCACTCTCAATCAACCCGAGGCGCCGTTCCTCTCCGACCTCGCGATGCCGTTCGCCGCGATCCAGTCGAAGGAATATGCCGACGCGATGCTCAAGGCCCGCACGCCCGAGAAGATCGATCAAGATCCGATCGGCACTGGCCCGTTCTATCTGCTGCAGTACCAGAAAGACGCGGTCATTCGCTACAGAGCGTTCCCCGCATTTTGGGGCGGCAAGGCCAAGATCGACGATCTTATCTATTCGATCACACCGGACGCGTCCGTTCGCTGGGCAAAACTCCAGAAGAACGAATGTCACGTGATGCCGTATCCAAATCCGGCTGACCTCGACGCGATCAGGAAGGACCCGAACGTGCAGATCATGGAGCAGGCGGGCCTCAACGTCGGTTATCTGGCGTTCCAGACCACGAAAAAGCCGTTCGACGACGTGCGCGTCCGCAAGGCGATCAGCATGGCGATCGACAAGAAGGCGATCATCGATGCGGTCTATCTGTCGTCGGGTGTCGCGGCCAAGAACCCGATCCCGCCCTCGCAGTGGTCCTATAATGACAGCGTGAAGGACGATCCGTTAGATCCGGCGGCAGCCAAGAAACTGCTCGCCGAGGCCGGCTACCCAAACGGCCTGGAGACGGACCTGTGGGCCATGCCGGTGCAACGCCCCTATAACCCGAACGCCAGACGCATCGCCGAGCTGATGCAGGCCGACCTCGCCAAGATCGGCGTGAAGGCCGCGATCAAGTCGTTCGAGTGGGGCGAGTACCGCAAGCGCCTGCAGGAGGGTGAGCATCAGATGGGCATGCTCGGCTGGACCGGCGACAACGGCGATCCGGACAACTTCCTGCACACTCTCCTCGGCTGCGACTCGGCGAAGTCGGCCTCAGGCGCCAACATCGCGAAGTTCTGCCACAAGCCGTTCGACGATCTCGTCGTGAAGGCGAAGACGGTGTCGGATCAGGCCGAGCGCACCAGGCTCTATGAGCAAGCGCAGGTGATCTTTAAGGAGCAGGCGCCCTGGTTCACCATCGCGCATGCGGTGCAGTTGAAACCGATGCGCAGAAACGTGATCGACTTCAAGCTCTCGCCGTTCGGCCGCCATATTTTCTACGGCGTCGACATCAAAGAGTAATGCTCCGGTTCATTCTCACGCGCGTCAGTCTCGTGGTTCCGACCTTCATCGGGATCACGCTGCTCGTATTCGTGCTTATCCGTCTCATCCCGGGCGATCCTATCGAGACGATGGCGGGCGAGCGCGGGATCGATCCGGTCCGGCACGAGCAAATGCGCAAGGAATACGGCTTCGACCAGCCGGTGCTGGTTCAGTACGGGTACTATCTGGCGCGGCTGGTGCGCGGCGACCTCGGACGCTCCATCGTCACCCATGAGCCGGTGATTTCGGAATTCACCACGCTGTTCCCGGCGACGGTGGAGCTCGGAGTCTGCGCTATGCTCTTCGCGCTCTGCTTTGGGTTGCCGGCTGGCATCGTTGCGGCGGTAAGGCGCAACTCGATCTTCGATCATGGCGTGATGGGCGTTGCGCTCACAGGCTATTCGATGCCGATTTTCTGGTGGGGCCTGCTGCTGATCCTGCTGTTCTCGGTGCAGCTCGGGCTGACGCCGGTCTCCGGCCGCATCGCCGTGCAGTACTTCATCGAGCCCGTGACGGGATTCCTGCTGATCGATACGATCATCGCCGGAGACTGGGGCGCGTTCCGCTCGGCGCTTTCGCATCTCATCTTGCCGATGATCGTACTCGGCACCGTGCCGCTTGCCGTCATCGCGCGCATGACGCGCTCCGCGATGCTCGAGGTGCTGGGCGAGGATTACATCCGCACGGCGCGGGCGAAGGGCCTGCCGACCTTCCGGGTCATCGCGATCCATGCCCTGCGCAACGCGCTGATCCCGGTCGTGACCGTGATCGGCTTGCAGGTCGGGGTGCTCTTCACGGGCGCGATCCTTACCGAAACGATTTTCTCGTGGCCCGGCGTCGGAAAATGGCTGATCGAAGGGATCAATCGCCGCGACTATCCCGTACTCCAGGGCGGCACGCTGATGATCGGCGCGATCGTGATGATCGTGAATCTGCTGGTCGACGTTGCCTACGGGCTGATCAATCCGCGCATCCGGCACACACGATGACCTCCAAAGCTCTCGAAGCGTCGACGGCCGCAGCGCATACCGGAACGCCGCCGCATCCGCTTGCGGAGTTCTGGTCTGATTTCACCGCCAATGCCGGCGCGGTCGCGGGCCTTTTCGTCATCGTCGCCCTTATTCTGTCGGCGCTGTTCGCCGACCTGATCGCACCGCACTCACCCGTCCTCACCAACAATCAGGTCTTCCTCAAGCCGCCGTTCTGGCAGGAGGGCGGTTCGCTCAATTTTCCGCTTGGCACCGATGCGATTGGCCGCGATATTCTATCCCGGCTGATCCACGGGGCGCGGCTGTCCCTGTTGATCGGCATCGCGGTCGTAACGCTATCGGTCGCGGCCGGAACGATCCTCGGACTCGTCGCGGGATTTTTCCGCGGCGTCACCGACATCACCATCATGCGGCTGATGGACATAACGCTGACGCTTCCGAGCCTGCTGCTCGCAATCGTCATCGTCGCGATTCTCGGGCCCGGGCTGATGAACGCGATGCTGGCGGTCGCGATCGTTTTGCTGCCGCACTACGTGCGCATCGTGCGCGCCGCAGTGATTACCGAGGTCTCGAAGGACTACGTCACGGCCGCCAAGGTCGCGGGCGCCGGGCCTCTGCGGCTCATGTTCAAGGAAGTGCTGCCGAACTGCGTCGCGCCGCTCATCGTGCAAGCGACGCTCGGCATCTCGACCGCAATCCTCGATGCGGCGGCGCTGGGCTTTCTCGGCCTTGGCGCTCAGCCGCCTCTGCCCGAGTGGGGCACGATGCTGGCCGACGCGCGCGAATTCGTGTTGCGTGCCTGGTGGGTTGTGACGCTGCCCGGAATCGCGATTTTCGTCACGGTGCTGGCTTTCAATCTGCTGGGCGACGGGCTGCGCGACGCCCTTGATCCCAAACTCAAGCGTTGACCATCATGCCGCTGCTCGAAGTCGAAAACCTGTCGGTGACGTTTCCATCACGTGTTTCATCAATTGGCGGCGTGCTGCACGCAGTCGACGGCGTCAGCATGACGCTCGACAAGGGAGAAGTCCTCGGCATCGTCGGCGAGTCCGGCTCCGGCAAGAGTGTCGGCATGCTGGCGGTGATGGGACTGGTGCCGTTCCCCGGCCGCGTCACGGCCGACAAGCTGTTGTTCGAGGGACGCGATCTCATGGGCCTTTCCGACGCGGAGCGGCGCGCGCTGACCGGCAAGGACATCGCGATGATCTTCCAGGAGCCGACGACGTCGCTCAATCCGTCGTTCACCATTGGCTTCCAGATCATGGAGACGCTGCAGATCCACTTGGGGTTGGACCGCAAGAGGGCGCGGCGCCGCGCGATCGAACTCATGGAGCAGGTCGGCATTCCGGCGCCGGAAAGCCGGCTGTCAGCCTATCCGCATCAGATGTCGGGCGGCATGAACCAACGCGTGATGATCGCGATGGCGATCGCCTGCAATCCGAAGCTCCTGATCGCCGACGAGCCGACCACCGCGCTTGACGTGACCATCCAGGCGCAAATCCTCGATCTGTTGCTGTCGCTCCAGCGCGACCACGGCATGGCGCTCATCCTGATCACCCACAATATGGGCGTCGTTTCGGACACGGCCGAGCGCGTTGCCGTGATGTACGCGGGTCAGATCATGGAAGAGCGCCCGACCGAGGCGCTGTTCGCCGCGCCGCAGCACCCCTATACGGCAGCCCTGCTCGCGGCGCGCCCCGAAGCGAGCGATGGCGGGAGGCTCGCGACCATTCCGGGCGTGGTGCCGGGCGCCTATGACCGCCCGCGCGGCTGCCTGTTTGGCCCGCGCTGCGCGTACGCGACGCCGCTCACCGATGAAGTCCGCCCGGACTTGCGGCCGTGGATGGGTGGCCTGCTCCGATGCCACTATCCGCTCGGTGACCCGACGCGCGACGAACGCATCGCCGCCGACAGGCGCGCGGTCTCCCTGAAAGCACGCGAGGCGCTGCCATGACGGCGCTGGTCGTCGCGCAGGAACTCAAACAGACCTATCAGGTCAAGCGCGGCTGGTTCACCGCGCCGGCGCTTCTGCACGCCGTCGGCGGCGTGTCGTTCGAGCTGGCTGCAGGCCGCACCCTCGCGGTGGTCGGCGAGTCAGGCTGCGGGAAGTCGACGCTGGCCCGCATGGTCACCCTGATCGAAAAGCCGACCACCGGTACGCTGATGCTCGATGGCGTCGATGCGGTCGACCCTCCGGCGAGTGCAGTGAAATCATTGCGTCGCACCGTTCAGATCGTGTTCCAGAACCCTTACGGTTCGCTCAATCCGCGCAAGCGGATCGGCACCATTCTGGAGGAGCCGCTGGTCATCAATACCGATCTGCGACAAGCGGAGCGCCGCACCCGCGCGCTCGAAATGATGGCCAAGGTCGGTTTGCGGCCGGAGCAATCGGGGCGCTATCCGCACATGTTCTCCGGTGGCCAGCGCCAGCGCATCGCGATCGCGCGCGCCCTGATGTTGCGGCCGAAGCTGCTCGTGGCGGACGAGCCGGTCTCCGCGCTCGACATGTCGGTGCAGGCGCAGGTGCTCAACCTGCTGGTCGATCTCCAGCGCGACATGGACATCGCTTACCTGTTCATCTCGCACGATCTCGGCGTGGTGCGTTACATTGCCCATGACGTGATGATCATGTACCTCGGCATCGCGGTCGAACACGGGGCGAAGGAGCGCATTTTCGCGCGGCCGCTGCACCCTTATACGCAGGCGCTGCTGGCAGCGACACCCGGCGCTCATCCGGGCGTCGATCCGAATTTGGGCCGAGCGCGCAAACGGCTCGTCCCGAAGGGCGAACTTCCCTCGCCGCTAAATCCGCCCAAGGGCTGCGTGTTCTCAACCCGGTGCCCCTATGTGACGGACCGCTGCCGCACCGAGCGCCCGCCGCTGCGCCCGCTCGATGATCGGCTCGTCGCGTGTCACTATGCCGAGCAGTTTCCGGAAACGCAGGCGGCGTGAATATTATTGTCGTTCAATCACGCACAATCGGATTTCTGCTGTGGTCCTAAACCCAAGCGGGTTGATCCCTGACCCGATCTGAGATGTGCCCCATTGCGATATCGCGTTAGGTTTCCGAGGTCTTGCGGACGAGAATTGCTCGCGTTGAGTTTTTCTCGATGTGACCCACAGCTGACGAAGTCAGTGGCATTCAGTGGCAAAGTGTTGCGGCGCAATACCCTCTCCTCAGACGAGCCTCGTCGACTGCCCGAGCTCGCGGCTGGGACCAAGTTTGCATTTGTCATCAACCTGCGTGCTGCAAAATTACTCAGCCTCTTCATCCCGCCCGGCAATTTTGGAAACTGCGAACGAGATCATCGAGTGAATTGAGCATGAGCCCGAAACCGTATCAGGCCTTTGGGCGCGATCCATTGGCAGGCTGATCAGGGCCGAGCGCCTCCGCGACCGAGGCCGCAGTCAAGCTCTTGTGCAGGATTTCGTCGAGAGTTTCGGCAGCGACGTGCGATAGCCGGTCTGCCAGACCGGACGGCACTTGTCCCGGAAACCGTTGGTGCAAAATAGTCTCGATCGACTTTGCCACCAAGGCCTGCCCCAGGGCCTGCCCTTCGGCCTTTCCCTCAGCCTTGCCCTCAGCCTTGCCCTCAGCCTTTCCCAAGTCATAGGCGCGATCAATCGGCGGACGAAGAATCGCGCTGTCTTCAACACTGACAACGATTGACATGGCGTTGTACTCCTGTTCGATCAGCGGGCGAATGCCGCGCAACTGAGAAAGCGCAACCAATTGCGCAAGAGCATCGGCGCGCTCGCTTGCCGGCGCCCGCATGATTTTACCGAGTATTGCTTTTATCACATCGGTGCTGGTTCCGTCAGCGGTTAAAACTGCAACAACCGCATCCCCAAGGTCG